>Ga0302226_10000805_pt1 | contig 24696 bp, 23 predicted proteins | sample II_Palsa_E3_3_FD_193524 | JGI IMG/M metagenome (GOLD analysis project Ga0302226, IMG submission 193524) | Peat permafrost microbial communities from Stordalen Mire near Abisko, Sweden - II_Palsa_E3_3 | ecosystem: Environmental > Terrestrial > Soil > Palsa > Peat permafrost | place: Sweden...
TGTCGCTCTTTGGGGGGGGGGAAAAAAAGGGGCGAAAAGGTCAGGCTAGAGGACTTTGGGGGCGTCGAGGCAGTGATCGAGGGCATCAACGAGCACGGGTTCCTAGTCACGCGCGGCGTCGCCAACCCCAGCGACGTGTTTGAGCACCAGCCCGACGGCAACAGCTTTGACCTGATGAAGCACATGATTGTCAAGAAGAAATGAATGCCCGGGAGCGGCGTTTTTTTTGGTTCAATTGTATGGCCATTTACATATTCAAAAAAGAGGTACTGCTGCGACTACGTTATTCATTGCGAAGGGGGGAGCGAGAGAGAGAGAGAGAGAGAGAGAGAGAAACAATTGGAAATGCCAACCAAAAAAGGGAATTATTTTGTTTTCGTTTTTAGTTGGCTCTACAAAGCGAGTAGGGCGATGAAGGCAGCCAAAAAGGTGGCGGCGAGGACCAGGACAGAGGACGGCGCTTTGAGCGGCGACGCAGTGCCTGTGCAGATGAGGGAGGGGCCGGCCGAACCCGCGACGACGGCGATGCCCGATGGCGGGTTGGTCTGGCAACTGAGTCCACCAGAGCTGGTGCCGGATGAGCAGCTGTCGTAGTAGTTTTGACATGTTGACTGGCAGACAAAGACCGAAGTGCCGTCGACGCACTGCGGGAAAGCGACAGCACACAGAAAGTCTGCAGAGAAAGGAAAAGAAAAGTCAGTTTGCTGTTCCATTGTGCTTTGAAACGTTCACACACCTTGGTATCTGTTGAGGCAGTCGCTGTTGGAGCCGATTTGTGCGCGGTACTGGTTGTAGATCTTCTGCGTCTGCTGGTCAATGGCCAGGGCGCCTGATGCCCCATCGGCGACGCAGACTTCCGTTGATGTCCACACGCTTGTCTTCACAACCGCTGATAACGGGTAGAAAAAGGAAAACGAAAAAAAAATAAGTTCTTGTCTCGATAGAAACAAACGGTCAACGTACAGCAGAAGATAAGCGACTGTGAGATGCTGGAAATACTGGTGCAGGTGCCCGTGGTCGCATTGCCGTTGAGAGCACAGGCCCCTGCGGGCAGAGACCCGCTTCGTCGCGCAAGGGTATCGCGGAGGTGTTGGCCTGAGCGCTCAAAGACGGACGCGGCCGAGTCCTCCACTTGTGCGCCATTTGGCCTGACGCTCGCTGCGGCTGCGGTGCACGCGGCCACTGCCAACCAGAGAGCTGTGGGGGGGGCAATGGGTTAGGGCAACGTTTTTTTTTCCGCAGCGGGAAAAAAAGGTAGACAGGGAAAAGGGACGTTTCAGCAGTGTTTCAGCTGGTTTCACGCTGATAAAAGAGAGAGCAGAGGGAAGGGGCAGAGCGTAGCGAGCACGCAAAGCTGGGTTCTTTTGCTATCAGTGCATGGGCACCAGTGATCGAAATCACCGACATATGGTTTCAAGGGAACGCAGAAGGGGGGGAAAAGTGGGAAACGTGTTACAGCTCACTTCCTCCCATGTGGTTCTCCCCCCCTTCTCGCTTTCGTCACTAGGGCCCGCAGGGTCTTTGTACCTGTTGTTGCTGTCAAGAGCCCCCTCCTGGAGAGCGTGACGCTGCCGCCGCTGCCGCTGCACGTTCGGCTCATTTCCACGCGTTCTCTTGACGGCCGAAAAAGGAAGGTGTTGAAAGTGATCTGAGCTCCCCGTTTTTCACATGGAATGCAGAAAACACCCGATTGGACAGCGTGCGTGATGTCCTCGCGAGAAGTGACGACTGCTTTTAAATTAAATATTTACTTGTTGGTTTGTCGTGTTCCCGACATCGATGCTGTTTTGCGATTGGACAAACAAGCATTTTGTCATTGGCCGATGGTCGTCACGTCCGCACGATTGGCGTCGCGATCGATCCCCGCGACAGCACGATCGATCCCCGCGACAGCACGATCTACGTCAGTGAGCCGCATTCTTGTCCGTTAGAAAAGCAGGTGAGCAAAAAAAAAAAAAATACGTTCAATTATTATTGCAAAATATGGCCACGACGGGACACAGCGTTTTTTGGCTTTTGACGATCCCAGCGACGACGTGCTTCCTGGGCACGTGGCAGCTGTACCGTCTGCAGTGGAAGCAGGGCCTGCTGCGGCGCATCGACGAGACGCTTGCGCAGGAGCCGATCGAGCTGGACGTGGGCGCACCGGTCGAGGCAGACCAAGTCCCGTACACTGTGAGGATGGATTGAAAGTGCGTACTGAGTGGAATGAGCAAAACAGGACGGCTGCAGCGCTCTACGCCACACGCCGCGTCAAGCTCGCCGGTGTGTTTGATCACAGCAGGGAGATGCTGGTGGGCCCACGGACGCACGAGGGATCGAGTGGCGTGGAGGTGGTGACGCCGCTGACGTTGAGCAACGAGGACGCGGTGGTGGTGCTGGTCAACAGAGGGTTTGTCCCGCTTGCCAAGAAGACGCAGCAGTCGCGCCCCGAGACCCTCACGACCGGCCACGTGGAGATCGTCGGCTTGCGGCGTCTCTTTGGCGGCAAGCCAAACTCGTTTGTGCCCGACAACCAGCTCAAGAACAACGTGTGGTACTACATCAACCCCGAGGAGATGGCCAAGGCAGCGGGGCAGGGCGTGCTGCCCATCGTCGTCGACGCGACGACCACGGCCACGGCCGCGGACGGCTCTGCAGGCAAAGCCAAGCAGATGCCCATTGGACGCGAGGCACGCATCGCACTGCGCAACGACCATCTCCAGTACGCTCTCACGTGGTATGCGCTCACGCTTGGTACCCTCGGGATGATCCTCTACAGACGGCGAATAATGAAGCCCTGAAATACAGCGCACGACGTAGTGGTTGTAAACAGAAGCAACACAAGGGGCAACATCACAAAAAAATAATTGAATAATTGTGATAAATCAGCAACTTTGGTACAGTGTCCGAGGGTGAGATGCCAAGGGTGAGATGCCAGTTGCCGTTCGTTCTCCAAAAAGAAAAAGACCTACATCTAGTTTTTGTTGAAATGGAGGAGGAGCCACCTCACCAAATGTTCTTGAAGCTGTGCGGCAAACGACGGCCCGGCGGTGACGGCGACGACAACGCGGCGGCGCTGGCAGAGTACCTGGACCGTCTCACTGCCAGCCACGTGAATGTGCGCGTGGACACGCTGATTGCCGAGCATGCCCGAGGGTGGCAGCGGGTCAAGTTGACGGCGCTGCACCTGTGTGTCCGGTACGACCGTGTGGCCGAGCTGGAGGTGCTGCTGCGCCACGTGCAGCGGACCAAGGGGGAAGAGGGCAGGAGGACCATCGTGGACTGCGTCGAATCGTACGATGGCCGCACGGCGCTGCACTACGCCGCGTTCCGCTACACCGACGTGGACGCGGTCCGAGTGCTGCTGGACCACGGGGCCGACCCCAATGCACGCGACAGGCACGGGGACACGCCGCTGTACGTCGCCTGCAAGTTTAACAACGTGCTGCGCAAGATCAAGGCGCTGCTGAGGGCCGGGGCCGACGTGAACTGCTGCGAAAGGGGCAAGGGGGCGTTGCATGTGGCCTGCACCAATGGCAGCACGGCCACGGTCGAGCTGCTGCTGCAGTACGGCGCAGACGTGGACGAGCCGTACAAGGGGACGCTGCAACAGACGCCGCTGATGGAGGCTGTGAGGGAGGAGGCGTTTGACGTGGCGAGGGTGCTGCTGGCCCGCGGGGCGGACGTCGACCGCCAGGACGCTATGGGGCTCACCGCGTTGCACTACTGCGGGCTGATCGAGGCAACCCCGCAGGCCATCGTGTTTATCCGCTTCCTGGTCGATATCGGTGCGGATCCCACCGTCCAGAACAGCGCTGGCGATAACTCGCTGGAACACGCCATCCGCTACGCCGCCGGCGACGTCGTCATCGCGATCCTCCGTTCGGCCGTTGACGAGTACCACAATCAACTGTAGAGGGAACGCCGTGCCGGCAATAAAAGTAATTATTTTACGATTTTACGACGACGTAGGAACGGGCAAGCCACGTGCAAATAACGAGATACTACTATCCGAGTTTGCCTTCGGGCACGGCACACAGCTCGTCAAAGTCTGTCTGGATGTAGGACTGGTAGGCCGCGACGAAGACGTCGAGGGGGCAGTAGGTCTCGCCGTCGCACCCGTCCACGGCCACCTCCTTCTCGTTGTGCAGGACCTTGACGAGGTACTGGCCCGCGCACTCGTACAGCACAAAGGCCACGTGTCCGGCCTTGGGCGAGACCTGCGAGGTGCGGAAGCTGCGCGCGTCGATCTGGGCCTGGGGGAGGTCGTGGGTGAGCAGCTCAGCGTCGCGGAACAGGCCGAGGGCGGTCGTGAGGGGCACGATCGTGGACGAGTGGGCAAAGCGCAGGTTGGTCAGCTGCACGGACTCGCCGCGGGCGACAGCGAGCATCGAGCCCACGATGTCCTGCAGCAACGGCGCGACGATCTCGTAGTTGATCGGGTAGGGGTACGCCTACTCGGAGGGGGAAAATTACGATGACTATTTACGTTATTACTGTAGCACACCTTTGTCCAGTAGTCGTCCAGGTCCTCTGCGTACTCAAAGTCGAGGATCTCCTGTGTGGTGAAGAGGGCGCACCATTTGTCCACGACGCCGTGCTGGTTGCCCTCCATTTGGCACGCCGCCCACATGGCCAGCGCGTCCTCGCGCGTGACAGCCCACGAGCCGTTGGACGTGATCGTCTGGGTGAGCCGCTGCGTAATGCCGCCGATGATGGCATCCATGTAGAGCTCTGTCTCGAGGTTTGCCGTGTCGTTGTCGTTGACGAGCACGTTGTAGAGCGGGCAGTTGTCGTAGAACTTGAGTACGTTGTCGTTGGACTCGGTGTCTGCGCGGATAAACACAGGCTCGTAGCCTGCCGTGTCGCCCAGCGACGTGCCCCGGCCCTCAAACACGCCGTAGGCAAACGACTCTGCGCTGAGCATGGCCCGCTGCTCCTGCGTGGACCGGAGGTAGTACAGGTTGGACACGTAGGGCTGCGCGGCAAACAGCGACGGGAACGCCGCCATGTAGCGCTTGCCCAGCTGGTAGTTCTCGCGGCGGCCGACGGGCGCCAGGTCGCTCTCCTGGCTGAGCGGGATCGGGTTGTGCCACTGCGCAATCCACGACAGACTGGGCACGAGGTCGTCGGCGTGGAGGGCGATCGCAGACTCGAGCAGCGCAAACTCCTCAATGTCGCCGTCCGAGGGGTTGCGGGTCCCGTGGCGGAGCACCAGGTCAATGTGCACGGGCTGGCAGGTGGCCGGCGGCGGCGTCTGCTCTTGAAGGGACTGCGCGCACGTGTGTGAGAGGGGATCTCTCCAACCGAATAAAACAGAACCTACACCGAGCGGCCAGTAGGGCGCCTTGGAGGCCAAGTGGTGCAGCACGTTGAAGGGATCCTCCTGTGCGTGTGCACAGGCCGAGACCAGCACGGCCAGCACAGCCAGCGCCACCCGGAGAGCAGGCATCGGAGCAAGTGAAAACGCTCATGTCCACCAATGGGCAAGCGATTTGAGCGCACGCTCGTACTGAATGAACAACTGGCACGACAATAACGATTAGTTGCCCTGACGCATGCTCATTGCCAGCGCCCACGTCATCTGCATGTCCTCTGAGGGCGGCGACCTCCCGTGCTGTTCAAAGTAGGACTCGGAGGAGAAGGCCGAGGGCGGCAGCGGCATCTCGGAGAAGACGTCTGCGGCGTCCACCGGTGGCTCTGTCGAGTCGCCCATGGACAGCATGAGGGCGTACTGGAGCTGCTCCTCCTCGCTCAGACCGGCGACGGACTCGCGCATGAACTCGCTGCGCCTCGATCGCGCCTGGCTCTCCTCCTCGGCGTCGATGATGCCCTCTAGGATGGTCGATCGCGTCGCTTTGGTCTCTATCAGAAGACGAATAAATTTAGGAGATAAAATTAAAAACAAATATTTCATACTGGGGGACCGCGTGACCGCGATGCCGCTGGCGCCGCTCTTGTCGGGCAAGGACCGCGGCGACGTGAACGAGGACGCGGGCGACGAGGATGCGTGCGGGTCAAAGTTGTAGCAGTTGACGGCCAGGTCGTTTGTGACGAGGATGTCGAATCCGCTCACAAACATGACGATGGGCAGCCGCGTGGCCCCCGGCGGCTCGAAGCGCTGGTTCTGGCGGGTCCCGTCGGTGACTGTGATCTTGCGGTTGTTGAACGAGCGCAGGAGCTGCTGCGACAGCACGTCAAAGATAAACACGTGGCCTGTCTCGGTGGCCGCAACAATCTTGTGCGAGTCGATGTGCAGGCGGACCACGGGGGACCCGTTGGTGGCGATCTCATAGATGGGCCTCAAGGCGACCGAGGAGGCGGCAGAGAGTGGGACGGCGAACAGCGCCACCTTGCCGTCGCTGCTGCCCGTGCAGAATAGCCTGCGTTCATGGACAGCCTCGATGGCCAGGCTGGTGACGCGGGCTAGCCCATCGCCCTTGTGCTCGGCTGTGAGGGCGAGCGAGTGGGTGGCCTCGTCCACGGCCCAGACGCGGATGGTGCCGTCAGAAAACACGCCCAGGAGGCCGCCGTGTGCGCCGACGGGCTGCAGGTGCGTCAGCTGCATGTCGACGTCGCTGGGCGGCTGGACAAACAGCGGGCCAAGGGCGGCGGCGGGGCCCTCGAGGGTGCTGTTGACGGTGCGGATGCTGCCGCTGGCCGTGGCTGCGACAAACAGCCTGAGCTTGTCCAGGGCGATGAGGAAAACGATTGGGTGCGGCAGGCCAGTGGCCACAGTGGGTGCCGTTGCCTGTGCTTGTGCTGCCGTGACGTCGCAGGCGATCAGACGGACGCAGCGGTTCTCGTGGGCAGAGGCGATGCATGAGAGGTCGCCCAGTGCTGCCCAGGCCGTCGGCGGGCTGGTGTAGCCCGCATTGATCCTCCAAACTGAACGAATGATCAGTTCGTGTGACTATCAAAATTTGAGGAGTACATTTATTGTTCTTGAGTTCGAGCAGTTTGACGTGGCCGCCTTTGTGCCCAGCGACGATGGTCGACCTGGTGAGAAAGGGTTTCAAAAAAATGGAGGGTCACGGTGTGTAGTAGTAACAAACGTACGGGACAACGTGGACCCACGACAACGGCGTCATGCCCGACCCTCCCAAGACGTGCTGCTGGTGCCGCTGCTGTCCACCGGCCCCTGCACTGAAGCGGATGATGGTCGACGTGGCCTCTGACGCGGCCAGGAACCAGCTGCTGCCGTTCGAGCTGTCCCGTGCGAGGGCGAGGTGGTCGATGCGGCCGATGTGCGGATGCACCTGCGTCTTGACGGCGGCCCCGGCATCAAACGCCCTGTGACCCACCCCGCATCCCACCCCGTTAAACAGGCAAAACAACACAACACAAGCAGCACGCACCCCACCAGCCACGCACGACGCAGGTACTCTTTGCGCCACGACGACCGGGATCCCGTTGATGACGTCGTCGTCCACAGGAAAGGTGCATCACATTTCCACGTGTGGCGGAAGGCGTCGCGCCACACGACCGAGGCGTTGCCGCCGCCGCCGCCGCCGCCGCCGTGGTCGTGGTCGTCGTCATCGTCATCACGCAGCAGCGCAGCCCAGCGACGGCACACGCGGTGCGCCTGGCACAGGTCCCGTGGCGGCAGCACGCACAAAACGCGCGCCAACAGTTCGTTGGGCAGCACATCGGTCGCCATTTTAAAACTGGGTACTGCGCACTGACGAAACTTTGAATGCACTGGCGCTACTTTGCGTAGAAGAGGGGCGATGTGATGCTGAGCGCCGGCGGCGGCGACTCCGACCCTCCGCCCGTGTGCGCACTGACACTCCCGTGGGCACTGTTGGACGCCGACGCCGACGAGCTGCTGGCGGGCGACAGCATCACCGCGGCCGCCTCGCGCTGCGTCCTGCGCATCGTTTCGCGCTCGTTCTTGGCCCTCTCGCGATCCTTCTTGCGCAGCGTGTTCTCCCGCTGCATGTCCGAAAACAGCTCTAGGTGCGTGGCGATCTGCTTGTCCTTGTGCGCGCGCGACAGGAGCATCGCCGTCATCGCCGCGTCCTGGATGTCGGCCCACCGCCGCTCCTCCTCCTCGATCCGCTTGCGCCGCTCCTCCTCCCGCCGCCGTCGCTCCTCTGCCTCGCGTGCCATCCGCTCCTCCTCCTCCCGTTGGCGCTCCTCCTCCCGCCGCCGCCGCTCCTCCTCCCGACGGCGACGCTCCTCTGCCCTCCGCCGCTGCTCCTCCGCGAGTCGCTCCCGCTCAGCCCTGTGCTCCTCCTCGATGCGCAGCCGCTCCTCCTCCTCGCGACGGAGCCGCTCCTCTTCGGCCCTGCGCCGCTCCTCCTCCTCGCGCCGCTTGCGCTCGATCGCCTCTGCCCTGAGGTGCTCGACGTGCTCCTTGAGCAGCCGCATGCGCTCGCCCTGGACCAGGCCCAGGCGCGTGTCCAGCAGGCCGGCCACAAAGTCCTTGAGGAACAGCTTGGTCTTGCCAAAGCAGACCTCGGCCGCGGGGGCGTTGAGGGCCGCGAGCAGACTGGCCGTGGCCGCACGTGGGTCCCCGTTGGCCTCGATCGCCGGCCGCGCCTTGCTCGGCAGCAGGATCACAAACCGCTTGATGAACTCGTCGTACGGGTAGCGCACGGCAAAGCCCTGGCGGCGGATGCGCACCGTCTCAAAGACGCCGGCATAGTTGAGCTGCACGGCGACGTACTCGGCGGAGAACGTGTCGGGAACCTGGGCCGGGTTGGGCTTGATGCAGCGCACAAACTGGGGCGACGTGGACTCGAGCGTCTGCAGCAGGGCCTCGAGCGACGTCTTGAACTGGTACGAGATCGTGGGCGCACGGCGCTTCATCGTGCCAGAGTTGCGGATCCCCGCAGAGGCGGCTCGCTTCTCGTCCTGCTGGCGCTCAATGGCAACGGCCTCCATGAAGATCGACTGGAGACGCCCAAAGGACGAGTCCAGCACGAGCGACATCAGGTCGGCCGTGAGCAGGTCCCTGTTCTTGCCCAGGAACTCGTCGATCGTGTAGGTCACCGTCCCGGCGTAGTGCACGACCTTGAACATGCCGCGCTCCTTGCCCGACGGCTTGACGAAATTGGGGTGGCCCGAGTGGCCCTTGACGAGCCTGGCAAAAGAAGAAGAATAAACATGAAACCATTTATTAGCAGCTAATTATCGTTGTTTCTTTATTTCATTTATTACTGCTCCAGGAGGGTGTCGGCCGTCGCCTGCGGAAAGTAGCTCTGCTCGTCCAGGAGGGCCTGGATGCCCGTGTTTTTGGTGAGGATCAGGTCGATGCACGGCCGGTTGTCCACAAACTCGATGCGCTCGATCGGGACCTCCTCGGCCGTGTACTCGGCCTGCTCGTTGGCAAAGATGAACCGCGTGAAAAAGTTCTGCAGGTGCTCGTTTGCAAAGTTGATGCAGAACTGCTCAAAGCTATTGACCTAGAGGATAAATAAAATAAAAATTAAATAAAACTAAATAGATTGAAAGACCTGTTTTCTTACGTGGAAATTCTCAAAGCCAAAGATGTCGAGGATGCCGATGAGCTTTGCGTCCTTGTTGAGCGCCGACGTGTTTGCCATGGCCTGCGACATGGTCTCGACCAGCCACGTAAACATGCGGTCGTAGATGGTCTTGGCCAGCGCGTCGCGGTTGTCAACGGCTCGCGCCATGCTCACGCTCGACCGCGACATTTCGCCGTTGACGATCAGCGTCGCCTTGGTCAGGGCCACGCGGAACGTCTCCACGTTGACGCCGAGCAGCTTGGCGGCCGTTGCGAGCACGACTGAATCGGCAACGTCGCCCACGGTGCCTCCGCTCCCCTGGCCAGCAGAACGGCCGCCGTACGGACTGTTTGAGGGGCTGTTGTGGTCAGCACTCACGACCTCGAGACGGCTGCTTTCCTGCTTCTTGAACTCGATCTGGCCGATGTGCAGTATTGCTGAACAAACATAGTTTATTTGTTAGTTTAGCTTTGTATTCACTCATTGGCCTATTACCGGCTAGTAATCGCTTCATATCGTCCTTGTCCTGGTCGGTAAACATGGTCATGTTTGCGAGCAACTCGTTGAACTTTTCCTTGTCGTCGACGCCGGGGATCGTGTACAGCCCGCCGCCGTTGAGGTACTTGAACGACTGCGGCTTCATCCCCACCAGGGCCAGCTGCTCGCGGTCCGCGTCAGAGGCACCGGCCAACAGGTAGTAAAAGCAGTGGAAGGACCGCTCGTTCGCGGCCTGGTACACGACGCGGCCCTTTTCGAGCAGGTACTTGCTGATGGACGCGCCCAGCATCTGCCCATCCACGTCCACCTGGATGTCGATCCACTTGCCGAACCGCGACGAGTTGGCGTTGTGGATCGTCTTGGCGTTGCCAAACGCCTCGATGACGTCGTTGGCGCTGCTGAGAAACCGCTGGACCAGTGGCTGTTGTGGCTCCTGTGTGGCATTTGTTGCAGCCGAGGCAACGGCCACGGCGGTCAGGTACCGGCACACGATCTTCATGGCCTCGGTCTTGCCAGCCCCGCTCTCGCCGCTGATCACAAACGACTGGTTCTGCTGCTTGCCCACGAGGTTTGTCAGGGCGCGCTCGGCCAGGGCAAACAGGTGCGGGGCCTGCTCGGCCATGCCCTTGCCACGGAAGCGCTCGGCGGGGCGGTCGTACAGGCCGGCGATGGGCTTGAACGCGTTGACCGAGACGAGGATGGCGCCAATGTAGGTGTAGATGATATCGCGGGTGTAGCGCGTGCGCAGGTTGTCCATGATCGCGTCCAGGTCCAGGTCGTCCAGGTGGATCATGTCGTCCACGCCGTCGCCCGTGGTCAGCCGCTCGTGCGTCGTCTGCTTGGAGGACTGTGCCTGAATCGGCGTGAACAGCAGCTCTAGTTTGTCTTGTTTTAGGGTTTTGTTTGTTTGTTTGTTTGTTTCATTTTGTCTATTTGCCTTGGTCGCCCTCGAGCGACGCCAGGTCCAGCCCGGACAGATCCACGCCCTCGGCCTCGAGCGCGGCGCGTGTGGCCTCGTTCATCCGCTGGTCAATAGGGCAGGGCGCGCGGCGATTAAAAAATAAAAAACACGCAAGGGTATGGGCACGACACTTCCGTCGATCGGCGCTGACCACCCGTTGTAACCACGCACGGAACGGCCCCCCTGCTCAAAAAAAGAATGACGGAGCAGGGACAGCAGCAGCACAGCAGCGCAACGGGGGAGCGGCAACACGTCGAACGGTGCGCCGCGTGCGTCGAGGACGTGACGACGTGGGTGTTGCTCCCCTGCTTTCACGTGATGTGTGTCACTTGCTTTGAGGCCGAGCAGCAGGAGCAGCAGCAGCAGGAGGAGGGCCAGCCAGCCGACTACACGACAGCGCCAAAGCGGCCGACGTGCCCCTTCGAGCTGGAGGGTGATCTCTCGTGTGGTCATCCGATCGACGCCGATCCCTTTTCCTACTGTTTGGAACGCGGCGAGCCCCGTCAGCAGCAGCAACAGCTACAGCAGCAGCAACAGCAACAGCAAAGTGATCCTGTCGATCCCCAGGTCGTCGATCCCCCACAGCGCCAGCAAGACAACCTGCCCGACATGGTCGCCCATATGGCCCGCCTCATCAAGGAAATGGAGATGTTTATGGTGTTTGCCGAGCGGAGCCTCTTGTACATGAGCGAGGGCCTCAAGTACCGTCGCAAGCACCGTGCCAACGCGGTCCGTTCGCGCTACGCGTTGGCCCGGGCAGCCGCCGAAGCTCAACTCATGGGCGGCGGCGACAACGTGGCGGCCATCGAGGAAGAGGAGCGCAAGCTGCTGGCCACCTTTGAGGGCGTGTGTGTGCCGCAACTGGCTGCCGATGAGAAGGTCTTGAGGGAACAGCGCGACGGGCTGCTCGTCCTCCGCGGGCGCATGCTGGCCTGTGCCGCCAACGTGGACCGCGGCGTGGCGCAGGACAGGGGCCAACAGCAGCTGGACGCCGACGCGAAGCTCGCGATGGCCTACATGGCTGCGCTGATGCAGACGTGCGCGGCCCAGCCCATCGTGACCGCCTCGTGGGACGTGGAGGTGGACGTGGACGTGGCCGACCCTGCGCGGGCCCGAGGGGCGACACACGTGGCCAGGCTCATCCGGCGGCCCAACCTGTTCAACGGGCTGGCGGCGCTGCAGCTGGCGTGGACGGCACGCAAGCCACAGTCGGTGGGAGGGCCCAGGCTGACGGTGCCCGTGCTCCGCGGGTGGGACATCATGACCTACGACTACAACGGCAACGTGGTGGTCACGGACCATCGGGCCTACGAGGCGGCCGTGTATCGCTGCGCGCCAGGCGGGTCCCCCGAGGTGACGATGGTGCACAGTCTGGTCCTGGTGCCACCGGAGCAGCGCAACCACATTGAGCACGGCTACGACCAGGCGATCGTCAAGGTGGCCCAGTCGGGCGACATCGCCGTCGTGCGGGGCCACGTGCTGTTCCTGTACGACAGCCAGACGGGCCAGCTGGCCAGGACGATGGCCGTGAACCTGCCCGATGCCATGCCCAGGTTCATGCTCAGCCTGCCCGACGGCGCGTTCCTCTTTGGCAACGACCGCCAGCTGCGCAAGCAGGACGCGGACGGGTCGGTGGCGTGGTGCTCGTATCTGCGCGACATCGCGAGCGTGACGCCGATGCTGCCCGAGAACATGCAGGGCTTCTACATGCGCTTCAACGTGGCGGCGTGGGACTATATGAACAACAGCGTGTACATCATCGACGCGCTCAACGGGTCGGTGCTGGACCACTTTCCCCTGCCGCCGGGCAGCGAAACCACGAGCATCGCGTTTGAGCACGTGTCGGGGCAGCTGCTGGTCGCGGGCGACTGCATCTCGTGGCACGAGCGCACGGGGCATCCGAGGGCGTGGACGCAGGTGCACAGCTACAGCAACCACAGCAACCACACCGACGCCCGTTCCCGTAGCCAGCACACGAGCATCGAGGTGTCGCCCGTCGATGGGACGATCATGACGCGGGTCATCGGAAACCACGACGTCCAAACGGATGTGCTACAGTTTTATTAGGTTGGCTCGTACAACCAATCCGATTCATCATAGACCAAATTTGTTGTGCTGTTTTTTTTTTGTTTTTTTTTTTGCTGTTGTTAATGGTCCGTCTTCATTCGCTTGGCCTCGCGCAGGCCCCTGTGGTACCACTCGGGCGCCTCGATCTGCGCCTCGTGCCCCTCCTCGTAGCCGTAGGTGACGGTGATCTCCTCGTCCTTGACGATGGCCCGTCGCGCGCGGATGCCCTTGATGCGCCCAAACCGCGGGTGGTGCTCGATGGGCGTGTACTCGGCGTTGTGCTGGCCGCCAAAGGCGTGGTTGGCCTTGTGGCCGAGCGAGGCGCAGTAGGCCGACGTGCTGCTGGGCAGAGGGGGCACGTCGATGACCGTCTCGTCGTCCAGCGTGATCGTGTTGTCGTTGAGGGCCCAGTCGCGCCCGTCCACCTGCTCGTGCGTCAGCCGGATCCCGTTGTAGAAGCACACGACCTCCCCCGCGGCGATCGCACGGGCCGCGAACAGGCCCTCGGCGGCATGCGGGATCCGCGACGGCGCAACGTACACGCGCTCAGACTCGTAGGGCTCGGGCAGGAGCGGGTCCAGCGGGGCGATGCAGCTGGCCGTGGCCTCGTCGTGGCGGTAGCACGTGGCTGCTGGTGCTGAGGGACGGGAGCAAGGGGAGGAGAACACGGCCGAGACCATGGCACCTTGGCGCCACGTGCCCTTGAGGGTGGACACGCCGTCCGGGTACGTGTACGTCACCGCGTCTGTCCCGTGCCCATCGATGGCGCCCCCGTTCTGCGGGTCCACGGGCCCCTCCAGCGTGCCGCCGTCCGCAAAGTACAGCCGTGTTGTCCCTGTGGGCTGGCCGTGGTCGTAGTGCCGCTCGGCCCGCAGCCGCCCCTGCCCGTCGTACTCGCGCGAGGGCCCGTGCAGCTCGCCGTGCACGTAGCGCATCTCTGTCGTCGTCACCGTCCAGTCCTGGTCGTGGCGCGTCTCGGTGGCCGGTCCGTGCAGCTCGTCGTCCACAAACACGCCCTTGACGGTCGACTCGTGGACTACCGCCTCAGAGCAGGAGGAGGAATAAAACAGCAGGCGTCCATGGCCCTGCCGGCGTCCCTGCCCGTCGACACGGCCCTGGAACTCGACGACCTGGTCGGTGTCGGGCGCGTCCTCCTGTGCATTCAGTCGTCCGTTCACAGCAGCGTCAGCACAGCAGAACAGAAGGTGGAGGACAAACACGCACACGAAGAGTGACGCGACGCCACGTGCTCGCCATTGCCCCAGGGCAGCACACACACTTGCTAAAATGACATCACGTGGCCCGAGTGCGGTGGTGACGCGGGCCGTTCAGTCGTCCAGCGCTGCCGCCACGTCGACGACGACGACGACGAGCCTGCTGGCCCTTGTGGCTGGCTGGTACAACTCGACGTACGCTGTATTTGTGGGCCTTGGCTAGGGGTCGCTTACGCTGCGCCTGTTTTGCCAGGGACAAGGCCGTGTCCAAGTACAGCCAGCTGCACACCAACGCGGGCCGTGACACGGTGCACTTTGCCACGGACGCACGGTACCACGTGGTGCCGCACGACGGGTACCGCGAGCGGCTGACGGAGATGCTTGTCGCGGCCGAAGGGATCTCTGCCGGGCAGCAGCCGCGGCCGTGGGTGCTGCACACGCTGTCCATGGGCGGGCTCAAGTACGCCACGACCCTGCTGCACCTCGCGCACGAGCGGCGTGACCCCCGTGCCGTCGCGTGGGCCCAGCAGCTGGCCGGCATCGTGGTCGACTCTGCGCCCGGCAACCTGTCCCCGCACAGCTACGCGATGGCCGTGGCGGGCCACCTGCGCGCGGACACGTGGCAGTACCACAGCAACTACTGGCGCGCGTTCGCGGCCCAGACGGCGTACTCGCTGTACGACGAGACGGTCAACGTGGGACAGCCCGGGCCGCACACTCGCTTTGGGCTGCCGTACCTGTGGACGCACCCCGTGTGCCAGCGCCTGCCCATGCTGTTTGTGTACGGCAAGGGCGACAAGGTGTGCAAGAGCAGCGACACCGAGAGGGCCATTGAGCGCATCCGGCGGGCGTCACGCATCGACCCGGCCCTGATCCAGACCGCCACGTTCGACTCGCCCCACGTGGCGCACTTTAGGTTCCACCCGGAAGAGTACACGAGGGCAGTCAACGACTTTTGTGCGCTCTGCCTCGACCGCGTCAACGCCAAGGCTAAGGCTCGAGTAGGGCCTCCTGAGTAGTCACTCACAGCACAAAAATAGACGTAAGCCCCAGAGTACTCAAAATGAGACAAAATGACAAGGAGAAGTGTAAGCTAAAGAAGAAAGAGAGGGTGAGCTCTAGTGGTGGTGGTGGTGGCTTGCTGCTGAGGATGATGCGGCGCCGGCTGCCTTTGCCGCGTTAAACTCCTTGATGCGTGCCTCGATCTCTGGTCGGAAGTTCTTGATGAGTCCCTGGACGGGCCAGGCGGCGGCGTCGCCCAAGGCGCAAATGGTGTGGCCCTCGATCTGGCGGCTCAGCTCCTCGATCATGTCAATCTCCTCGGGGCGGGCGTCGCCGACGACAAAGCGCTTCATGATGTTGTCCATCCACCCGGTGCCCTCGCGGCAGGGCGTGCATTGGCCACAGCTGGGGGGGTGGGGAAAAAAAGGTGGCGGGTGGGGTTAGAATACATTCATTGGTTTGTTTTTTTCATTCACCTCTCGTGCTTGTAGAATGTGCTGAGGCGCGAGATGGCCTTGACCATATCAACCGACTTGTCCATGACGATGACGGCAGCGGTGCCGAGGCCCGACTGGACGTCGCGGAGGGCGTCAAAGTCCATCCTGTAGTTGTTCGGCAGAGATAAATATCGTGCAAATATAAAGTTGAAAAAAACACGATACAGAACAGTCTCGCAAATGTGCTTGGGCAGCACGGGGACGGACGAGCCGCCGGGGATGATGCCCTTGAGGTTGTCCCAGCCGCCCTTGACACCGCCACAGTGTTTGTTGATCAGGTCCTTGAGCGGGATCGACATCTCCTCCTCGACCGTGCACGGCTTGTTGACGTGGCCAGAGATGCAAAACAACTTGGTGCCCTCGTTGCGAGTGCGGCCAAGGCTAATGGAAATGATAACAGTAAGTAAGTAAATAAATAAATAAAATAAAAAACAATGAGATATACCCTGCAAACCAGGAACCACCGCGACGAAGGATCGTGGGCGCGACGGCCACGGTCTCGACGTTGGCCACGGTGGTGGGGCAGCCAAACAGGCCGACGTCGGCGGGGAACGGGGGCTTCAGGCGCGGCTTTCCGGCCTTGCCCTCGATCGACTCGATCAGCGCCGTCTCCTCGCCGCAAATGTAGGCACCGGCACCGCGGTGGACGTACACGTCAAAGTCGTAGCCCGAGCCGCACGCGTTCTTACCGATAAAGCCGGCTGGAGAAATAATAAAAAAATATACACAATTAAAAAAAAAGGGACTGGAGTGGTAGGTACCCTTGTAGGCCTCGTCGATGGCCTGCTGGAGGTTGTTGGCCTCGAGGTAAAACTCGCCGCGGATGTAGATGTAGGCTAACAGAAGGGATTAGTGCTGCAAGCCAAAAAACAAGGAAAAAAGTACCAGCACAGGCGCCCATCGAGCGGCCCGCCAGGAGACAGCCCTCGACCAGCTTGTGGGGGTCGTGGCGCATGATCTCGCGGTCCTTGCACGTGCCTGGCTCGCCCTCGTCGGCGTTCACGACAAGGTACTTTGGTCTTTTAGTTTATTTCGAAAGGGCCATAAAAAAGAGAGAGGGATGGTGAGGTTCGTCGTCGTCTTTGCCGTTGCTTACCGTCCGTCGTTCCAGTCGCCCTTCATGAAGCTCCACTTGAGTCCCGAGGGGAAGCCTGCGCCGCCACGGCCGCGGAGGCCCGACTTCTTGACCTCGTCGAGGATCCAGTTGGACCCCTTTTGGACCATCTCCTTGGTCTTGTACCAGTCTCCCTATTTTAGAAAAAGAAAATAAGCAGCAATCCCCCCCAACCACCACCACCAAAAAGGGAAAAGGGAAAAAGAAAAGGGGCACACACGTACGCGCTTCTGTGCACCCTTGATGCCAAAGTCGTGCTTTCCGTAGAGGTTTGTAAAGATGCGGTCCTGGTCGCTCAGTCCGCCGTACGTGCGCAGGGTCGCAAAGGACGCGGCGGGGGCGGCCGTCCGTGCTTTTTATCACGCAGTATTTAAACAGAGGGGAGAGAAGGGGCTGCTGTATACCGAGAAGGGCAGGGGAGGACGAGGCGGCCTGTGTGGCCTGAGCCAGCCGACGTGAAGCTGCTGCCATGCCGGAAAGGGAAAATATTCTGGAATAGTTTGGAAGAACACCTTTCCCCCTCTGCGCGCTGTTTGACGCGTCCTGAGCGCAGGTCCAGAACGCAGCAGCCAAATGGCAACAGCCCCCATGGACGTTGATGGCGGCGCAGCAGGTAGGTGAACGCACAAACAAACAAACAAACAAACAAAAGAGAGGGGGGACGTACGTGTTGACAAATTGTCATCACCACAAGAAACCGACGGCGACCGGTGCCCTGCGTGCAGCGACGTGTTTAGCGAGCAGACGGGGCATTACGTGCTCCCGTGCATGCACAAGATGTGCTACGAGTGCGTGCAGTCCGAGGTGCGCGACGACGGCAACCACGAGCCGGTGGGCTGCCAGTACCTGCTCGAGCCGGGCCTGTCGTGCGGTCAACGCTTTGATCCGGCAAACACGAGCCTGCTGCTGCTGATCAAGGAGCAACAGGACAGGCAGGCCCAGCAGAGCGAGGACCAGGACGCGCGAGTGGCCCTGCTGGCCAGCATTGCCGCAATGCAGGCGACGCTCAAGAACGACAGACTGGCGGAGATTGACGTCGCGGTCGATGGGCTGGCAAAGGCAAAGGCGGCCGTCGTGGCACGCCAGAAGAACGGACTGGGCGAGGTGGACAAACGTGACTGCGTTCTTTTTTTCTTTTTGTTTATTTATTTAGTTTCCTTTGTCGTAGGTGCAACAACACTACGCCGCCGTCCTCGCCGCGATGGAGCGCAAGTACAACGGGCTGGACACAGCCACACGCGCCCGTCTCGAGCAAGAGTGCCAGGCCGTGCAGCTCGAGTTCAAGGGTCAGCACGACCGGCTGAGCGCCGACATCAAGGGCCTCGGCGACCAGCGCGACACGTTCCTGGTGATGCAGGCGCAGTACAGGGGGTACTGCGAGCTGACGGCGGCCCAGCTGGCCCTGCTGCCGTACGCGTCGCTTGGAACGGTGCTGGTTAACATGCAGCGCCTGTACGACCAGTACGTGCTGGACGACCTGGTGATCGCGCACTCTGCCGACGTCGAGTACTACGCGTACCCGTCCGAGGCACAGCTGCCGGCGACCGCCGAGGCCGTGGCGTGCGTTGCGGCCGTCGTGCAGCGGTGCACGATCGTCAACCACATGCCCTCGCTCAAGTTCTCGTGGCACAAGCGGGACTACAAGGCCGCGAGGGAGCAGCCCAAGTACACGTTCAAGCCCGACGGGGTGATTGCCGCCGTCGCCGTGGACCTGGGCGGCAACGTCGTGCTGTCCAACTCGATGCAGGCCAAGAAGGAGATTGTGATGCTGTCGCCCAAGATGGAGGTGCTGCGCAGGATCCCCACCGACACGTGGTACAGCATGGCCATTGCCACGTCGGGCGACATCCTCAACGCGTACCCGCGCACGCGGCAGATCATGGTCCACGACGCGGCGACGGGGATGGTGCGGCGGCGGTTCGACCTGACGGCGCTGTCGGCCGACCAGGACGCGTCCATCTACCTCGCGGCCACGCCCGACGGCGCGCTGGTGGCGTCACTGGGCTCGGACAAGAAGGTGGTCAAGCTCGACCGTGACGGCAAGGTGGCGTGGGTGTCGTCGGGCGCGGGCTTCACCGGAGGCTGCTTCGGCGTGGCCATCATCGTGGACGAGGTGCTGCCGTGCGTGGCCGTGTGCGATCTGCGCGGCAACCGCATCCAGATCCTCAACCTGGAGACGGGGGCGCACGTGGCCAACGTGGGGGAGAACGCAGGCAGCCAGAACACGATGGTCTGCCCGTCGCACGTGGCCTACGACGCCGTGGCCAAGTACCTGGTCGTGGTCGAGTCGCGCAAGACGTCCGTCTGGCACCCAAAGAGCGGCAAGCTGATCGCGTCGACGCCGAGACCCTACCACGCCACGGGCATTGCCGTCAGCCCGCTCAACGGCGACATCATCATTGCTAGTTCGCAGAATATTCATGTCTACTAAAACACGAAAACAAAAGCTCCTGATAAGTTTGTTGCTGAATTATTACTGTTGGGGGCGAGGAGGAGGGTAGTACGCAGGCTGTTGGCCCGGAGGAGGAGGGCCGCCGGGACGGAACTGCGGTGCCCCGGGCTGCTGATTGTAGTAGGGCACAGGCTGAGGCTGCTGGGCAAACGGTGCAGGCGCATACTGTTGCGGTTGCTGTTGCGGAGGGGGGCCCAGCTGACTCGGCGGTGGCTGCGAATAGAAGGTGGGTGGCTGCTGCGGCTGCTGGGGCTGCTGCGGCTGTTGGGGCTGCTGCGGCTGCTGCGGCTGCTGCAGCTGTTGAGGCTGTTGGAGCTGCTGCAGCTGTTGAGGCTGTTGGGGCTGCTGCAGCTGCTGAGGTTGCTGAGGCAGTTGAGGGGCTTGCGGGTAGGAGGGCGATGCCACGTGGGAGTACGGGTTGAGGACGTTGGGCTGTTGCTGGGTCTGCTGCATCTGCTTTGGCTGCTGCTGCTGCTGCTGCTGTTGCTGCTGCTGCTGGGGAGGGCGCTCCAGGTTGGATGGGAGGGGTGCCTGAGCCAGTTGTGCCGCCGCCTTGTTCGTCGTGCTGCCGCCGAGGAACTCGTTGAGCTCGGAGGTGGACAGGACGGGCTTGGTCTTGACAGAGGGGGACTGTGTGCTGGCGGAGGTGGCGGAGGCGGCCGTCGTGTCAGTGTCCTGTGGCACGAGGGTCTTGAGGATGACGTCGATGCGCTGCTGCACGTCCTCCAGCGCCTTGCGCAGCACAGTGGTCTTGTCCGCCGACAGGAGGGCCAGGCGCTTGAGGTCTGGTGCCAGTGCGCCGTAGTCGCTGTGCGGGACGGGCAGCACGTCCTTGTCAAACACGGTGATGCGCAGCACAGCCGACTGCGCCACGGCGTGTGCCACGTCGACGCTGTCGGTGAGCGTGACCAGGTCGCCGTCCACGTCCGTGTACTTGAGCACGAGGTTGTTGATGTTGGACGACAGGCGCTCCTTGAACAGGCGGTGCATCATGAAGCACAGCTCGTCGTACGTCAGCTCCTGGTTGAGGATCGGGATGCGGCGGACCTCGTCACCACACACGCCCTTGACAACAAGCCCGCCTGCGCCTGTGGTGTTGCTGACGTTGCCCTGGCTCCCACCGGGGTACGTCGGGCTGCCCAGGCCGTGCAGGCTGCTGCTCGTCACTGGCGCAACAGAACGCACGGCGCTGTACTTGTCGGCCGTGGTGCTGCTGCCGGGCCCACCACCCTGAGCCTGCTGAGGCGTGCTGGGTGATTTCGACATGTTCTGGGCACACCACTTTGGAAATCCTTGGCACGCATGTCCCTGTTTGGTGCTGCGTCCGCAGGCGATGCGGCTGCCTTGCTGAGGCTGCTTCAGCCTCAATCCCACGCTGCTGCTGCTGCGAGTCCTGCTGTCGATGTCGATGCCCGTGACAAGACCAGTAAATAAATAAAATAAACAAAGTAAATAAACATAAACATGCATTCGTCTCCACACGCGTGCATAGGTGGTCGCACTGCGCTGCACTGTGCGTCCGCCGGGGGCCACGCGCCCTGTGTGGATCTGCTTGTGCACGTGTTCCACGCGAGCCTCGACAAGAAGGACAAGGACACGGGCGCCACACCGCTGCATCTGGCGGCCGCGGCAGGCCATGTGCCCGTCGTGCGTGTGCTGCTCGAGGCGGGGGCCAATGCGGCCGTGCGCAACGACAAGGGCAAGACGCCGGCCGAGCTGGTCGTGGCTCACACTCACGAGCAGGACAACGAGTGTGCGTCGCTGTTTAGGCAGATCGACGGCCAACGCGCTGTGGCCGCGGCGATGGTCAAGGCCGCGGAAAGGGGCAACGCAGACGAGCTTGCACGGCTCCTCAAGCAGCCCAGCGCGAACCCCAACGTGGTCTGTGACGGCAGCGGCAAGACGGCGCTGCTGGGTGCTGTAGACAAGGGCAGGATCGAGTGCGTTCGTGTGCTGCTGTTGCAACCGCAAGGGGAGGCGAATGCTGTGCCCAGACCGGCCGTTCACGTTCAGGTGGACGTCAACAGGGCCAACAAGGACGGCAAGACGGCGCTGTACCTCGCCGTGTACGACGACCGACTCGCCATTGCCCAGCTGCTCGTTGCCAATGGCGCAGACGTCGACAGGCCCAGCGGCGACGGAAAGACACCGCTCAACGTTGCTGTTTACAAGGGCAATGTCGCGATGGCTGGGCTGCTCTTGCAGAACGGGGCCAAAGCGGATTACCCCGACAAAGGTGAGCTTCCTGTTTGTCTGAAAAATATTTTTAGAATTTTTTTTTCTTCAGATGGGAAGACCCCTTTGCACATTGCCTGCTACAAGGACAATCTCGCGTGTGTTGATTTGCTGCTGAAAGGAGGCACCACTGGCGTAAACGCCCAAACAACCAGTAAGACCATTATATCATTGTTTATTAAAATATTTATTTATTTTTTTGTCCGAAAACAAAAGAGGGCAAGACACCAATCCATTTCGCCGTGGAAAAGGGTAACCTTGCGATCGTGCAGCGTCTCGTGGGGTCTGCATCGCCCTCCCCGGTGGACGCCGACCTCTCCCTTGTCGATTCGGAAGGGAAAACGGCCCTCGACCTCGCCGTGTACTATGGCCACTCTGCGATTGCTTCGTTGCTCCGTCGCTCCATGAACATCCCCGAGCCGTCGACCGGCTTTTTCGACTGGATGTTTTCCTCCTCCTCCTCCTCTTCCTCGAGCAGCAGCAGCAACACCACCTCTTTGACCAGTGCCAGCGGCAGTGAGAGCAGTGGAGCCACGCCCAGTGCAACGGCATCGCGTACGCCACCAGCAGGTAATGCCGTACAAGTAGACACAACGTCGTCTACCCCATCGTCTTCTCCTCAACCTCCTACCCCACCACCACCCCCTGCCCAGTCATCGCTTGCCCCTTCCTTTGAAGGTGATAATATATTTTATTTATTTATTTTTGTTTATTTTTCTTTTTTTTTCAACGACATAGACCAAGTTGCCACGTCGTTCACATCGTCACTCAGCTCTGGCGGTGCGCGGCACGATCTGGTGCGAGCCCTCGAGGGTGTTGCGTCGATGGTTGCGACACACGCCGTGCTGCTTGAGACCGAGCGCCAGTCCTTTGTGGAGGAGCACGCGATCCGCAGCCACCCGGCCCTGGCTCTGTTCTTCGAGTCCCTGCGCCACCGTCTGTCGCAGGTCTTCCTGCTGTGCCACCTGTCCGCATCGGGCCGTGTCGACGTGCAGACATCGCTCTTCCAGGACGGCGCGGGCAGGACCATCCCGGGCGTGTTTGGCTGGGCTGTGGGCCTGGTCCCGCTGCCCGGCAACTTTTCCATGCGGCTGGCGAGCCTCACCGAGATGCTCGTGGCCAAGGTGGGCTCGCTCGTGAGCAAGAACGGGGGCGAGAACGTGGTCCTGGACGAGGCGGCCGCCAGCTCCCTCCTGACCAACGTGACACACGCCGATGCCATTGCCGAGCACGTGGCGAGGGCGGTGACATTGCGCTGGGCACGCCAGTTGCGACTGGTCAGGCTGGACCCCGGTCTGGACGATGGCAGCACCAGCACCAGCACCAGCACCAGCACCAACGGGATCCAGCTGGTCCAACCGGGACAGCGACCGGGCTGGCTCGCGGCCCTTGTGGCCGGCACCACCGCAGCCGTGACCGGCCTCTCGACCAAGACCAACCCGGTCGAGCTGCTGGCCGAGCTCATGGCCGTGCGCGTGCTCGAGGTGCTGCACCGCAGGGACGTGCTCGAGGCCGTGATGAACGCGTCGAGCAGTGTCAACAACACCGTCGCGAGCGGCATCGGCAAGAAGCGCGACTACGTGTTTGCCCAGCTAATCGTGGCCGGCGTGGGCGTGCTCGATCTGGTGGAGGACCCGCCCTCGTTCGTCCAGCAGCTGCACAACTTCCGCCGGCTGCGCGAGGGCCTGTTTGCCGTGCAGGTGAGCGACCCCTCCCTGGCCGCATGCCTCGTCGAGCAGGGCGCGCAGTGGACACCCGCGACCATCTTCAACAACTGTGCGCTGCAGCTGGCGGAAGGGAACAACGGGAACGACGACGGCCAACCCGCTCGCCCCGTCGCCATCGACCGGCTGGAGCACAGCACCATCGCCGGTGTGCGCGACGCATCGCCCATCGAGCTGCACGTTGTCAGGCACAGGCTCGTGCCTGCCGTGTTTGTGTTCCCTCCGCCACTGCTTGAGCTGTTTGGTCCTCCGAGTCGTCGTCGTCGTGGTGTGGACCTCGTCGTTGCTCGGGCTGCTCCCCCTCAAGCAGATGCTTATCGTCTGCAGGTACAGCAACCGCAACCAGACGACCTGCTGGCGATGATGCAGCGCCTCATGGCCGAACAGGAGCGGATGCGGGAGGACCTGGCCAAGGCGGAACGCGAGGCTGCCGCTGCCAACGACCGAGCGACCAAGGCCGATGCACGAGCGAGCGAGGCCCACGAGCAGGCCACGCGATTGCTGGCCCTCCAGCAACAGCAGCAGCAACAGGACCAGGACGGCAGTCTCGCCACGTCGTCCACTCCAGCGAACGGCAACATCGCTGCTCAACAGCAACGGCAGCTGCAGGCCGACGTGGACAACATCAAGGACACGCTTGCGTCGTACGGCCAGGCCATTCTCGCCATCGCCGCCAACAGTGACACAAGGCTTTAAAAACGCGTCCAGCCAACAATAAATGATAGTTGCGCATGTATTTGTCAGCAAGACTACGGTGTGACCATTTTTTTTCAAAATGTAACAAAGTTGTGACACAAAAGAGAAGCAAACGTGTCCATGCACCCATGGCGTCAGTTAGACTGCTCATGGTGCATAGTATCTTGCGACTCGAGAAAAGAGGAAAAAGGAAGAAAGAAAAAAGGAAATTTGATGGCTCGGTGTCACTTGAGCAGACGTGTTGCAGAGAATGGACGTGATCATGTCGTCGTCAGCTGATGCGCCAGGTTGGCCAGCATGGCCGAGCCGTCCTTCGTGTGGGCGAGGGTGGTGAGCGCACGGCGGACGCGAAAGCGTGCCTGTCCGATGGCCGTGGGTGCAGAGGTGGTGGCCTCGTTGAAGAGGACGTCGTTGCGGTGGAGCCAAACCGCGTAGAGCGTCTCGGCAGCAGCAACGCGGAGGGCCAGTTGCTGGGTCATGAGCCAGGGGTTGCGCCGAGGGCGCGCTGCCAGCAGCAGCAGCAGGTCGAGGCTGTTGATGATGGTGAGGGTGGTGCCGGTGACGCGGTCCCACTGGGTGGAGAACCAGAGCCAGACGTCGCGGGTCACGGGGCAGTCGACGAGGAGGTGGTCGATGGTCTCGGTGGTGCCGTCGCAGTGTGGGCAGGAGGGGTCGGCAAAGCGGCGCCTGTTGTAGCCGACAGGCAGAGCGCGGTGCAGGATCTTCCAGAGGAAATCGGTCACTTTTTTATCGAGGCTGCGGTGCCGGATCGCCTTGATGA
>Ga0302226_10000811_pt1 | contig 24537 bp, 21 predicted proteins | sample II_Palsa_E3_3_FD_193524 | JGI IMG/M metagenome (GOLD analysis project Ga0302226, IMG submission 193524) | Peat permafrost microbial communities from Stordalen Mire near Abisko, Sweden - II_Palsa_E3_3 | ecosystem: Environmental > Terrestrial > Soil > Palsa > Peat permafrost | place: Sweden...
GACCTTTACAAGAAGATCGCGCCACACGTTTCCGCTACGGCCGTGCTGGCCAGCAATACCTCTGGCCTGTCGATCAACGGCCTGGCCGAAGCGCTGCCGGAAGAGCTGCGCCATCGCTTCACCGGCGTGCACTTCTTCAATCCGCCGCGCTACATGCATCTGGTCGAAGTGATTCCGACCCGCCTGACCGATCCGGCCGTGGTCGACGGTCTCGAAGCCTTTCTTACCACCACGCTGGGCAAAGGCGTGGTGATCGCCAAGGACACGCCGAACTTCATCGGCAACCGCATCGGCGTGTTCTCGATGCTGGCCGCAATGTACCACACCGAGCAGTTCAAACTGGGCTTCGATACCGTCGACGCACTGACCGGCCCCGCGTTGGGCCGTCCGAAAAGTGCGACCTATCGCACTGCCGACGTCGTTGGTCTGGACACCATGGCGCACGTCATCAAGACCATGGCCGATACCCTGCCCGACGATCCGTGGCTGAAATACTTCAAGGCGCCGGCTGTATTGCAGGGCCTGATCGACAAGGGCGCACTGGGCTCGAAGACGGGCGCTGGCTTCTACAAGAAAGCAGGCAAGGACATCGTGGTGATCGATGCCGCCAAGCAGGACTACCGCCCGTCCGAACAAAAGCCGTCCGATGAGGTCGCCGCGATCCTCGCGATCAAGGATCCATCGGAGAAGTTCGGCAAACTGCGCGCCTCCAGCGATCCACAGGCACAATTCCTGTGGGCCAGCTTCCGCGACCTGTTCCATTACTCCGCCTTCCACCTGGCCGACATCGCCGACACCGCGCGCGACGTCGACTTCGCCATTCGCTGGGGCTACGGCTGGAAACTCGGCCCGTTCGAGACCTGGCAGGCTGCCGGCTGGCAGCAGGTGGCCGAGTGGATCAACGAGGACATCAAGGCCGGCAAGGCCATGAGCAATGCGCCGCTACCGGCATGGGTAACGGATGGCCGTAAAGGCGTCCATTCGAAAGAAGGCTCGTGGTCGGCCGGCGAGAGCAGCTACAAGCCGCGCTCGCAGCATCCGGTCTACGCGCGCCAGTTGTTCCCCGATCCGATCCTCGGCGAGAAATTCGATCAGGGTGTCACCGTCTGGGAAAACGATGGCGTACGTCTGTGGACGCTCGGAGACGACCAGGTCGGCATCATCTCGTTCAAGACCAAAATGAACACGGTCAACGACCAGGTGCTCGACGGCGTGCAGCACGCGATCAAACTGGCCGAGGAAAAGCTGAAGGCCGTGGTGATCTGGCAGACCGGCGAACCGTTCTCCGCCGGCGCCGATCTCAAGGGTGCGCTAGGCCTGCTGAAGGAAGGCAAGTTCGACGACTTCGACAGCATGGTCGCCAACTTCCAGCGCACCAGCATGTCGATCAAGGAATCGCTGGTTCCGGTCGTCTCCGCGGTGCGCGGCATGGCATTTGGTGGCGGTTGCGAGTTCCAGATGCATTCGGCCCGCACGGTCGCAGCGCTGGAAAGTTATATCGGTCTGGTCGAAGCCGGCGTCGGTCTGCTGCCGGCTGGCGGCGGCCTGCACGAGCTGGCCGTCCGCGCGGCCAAGGCCAACCCGGACGATCCGTTTGAGTCGCTGAAGAAAGTCTTCGAGACCATCGCCATGGCCAAAGTCTCGGCCAGCGCGCTCGAAGCCAAGCAGCTTGGCCTGCTGCGCGATAGCGACATCGTCGTCTTCAACGCCTACGAGTTGCTTTACGTTGCCAAGAAGGTCGCGCTGTCGCTGGCCGAGAGTGGCTATCGTCCGCCAATGCCGGGCCGTGCGATTCCGGTCGCCGGCGATACCGGCACGGCGACCTTCCAGGCCTCGCTGGCCAATCTGAAGGAAGGCTACTTTGCCTCGCCGCACGATATCGACATCGCCACGCGTATTGCCGACACCCTGTGCGGCGGCAAGATCGAGCGTGGCTCGTTGGTCGACGAGGAGTGGCTGCTGGCACTGGAGCGCAAGCACTTCGTCGAACTGGCCAAGACCGAAAAGACCCAGGCGCGCATCGCGCACACCATGACCACCGGCAAACCGCTGCGGAACTGACGGAAAGCGAATGGCCAGCCTCCAACTCTCTTTCCTTTCCGACATTCCACGAGGATTAGTCTCATGACCAAGCAAGTGCAAGACGCCTACATCGTCGCCGCCACCCGCACTCCGGTGGGCAAGGCGCCGCGCGGCGTATTCCGCAACACCCGTCCCGACGATCTGCTCGCGCACGTCATCCGCGCCGTGATCGCCCAAACTCCGGGCATCGATCCGCACCGTATCGCCGACACCATCATCGGCTGCGCCATGCCCGAAGCCGAGCAAGGCATGAACGTGGCACGCATCGGCGTGTTGCTGGCTGGCCTACCCGACACCGTGCCCGGCGTCACCGTCAACCGCTTCTGTGCCTCCGGCCTGCAGGCCGTAGCCCAGGCCGCCGACCGCATTCGTCTTGGCGAAGCCGATCTGATGATCGGTGGTGGCACCGAAAGCATGACGATGATTCCGATGATGGGCCACAAGATCGCGATGAATCCGGCCATCTTCGCCAACAGCGAGGATTACGCCATCGCTTTCGGCATGGGCATCACCGCCGAGAAAGTCGCCGAAAAGTGGAAGGTCACCCGTGAGCAACAGGACGCTTTCGGCGTCGAGAGCCATCGCCGTGCACTCGCTGCGCAGGCCGCCGGCGAATTCAAGGATGAGATCACGCCGTTCCAGTTGGACGACCACTACCCTGATCTCTCCACACGCGGCATCACCACCGACAGCCGACTGATCGATGCTGACGAGGGTCCGCGCGCCGGCACCACGATGGAAGTATTGGGCAAGCTCCGCACCGTATTCCGCAACGCCCAGTACGGTGGCACCGTCACCGCCGGCACGTCCTCGCAGATGTCCGATGGTGCCGGCGCTGTGATGCTGGCCAGCGAACAGGCCGTCAAGGACTACAACCTGAAGCCGCTGGCTCGCTTCGTCGGTTTCTCCGTCGCCGGCGTGCCGCCGGAAATCATGGGTATCGGCCCGAAGGAAGCGATTCCCAAGGTGCTCAAGCAGACCGGTCTCACCCTCGACCAGATGGACTGGATCGAGCTCAACGAAGCCTTCGCCGCACAGGCGCTGGCCGTGATCGGCGACCTCGGTCTCGACCCGAGCAAAGTCAATCCGCTCGGTGGTGCCATCGCCCTTGGTCACCCGCTGGGTGCCACCGGTGCGATCCGTATCGCCACGCTCGTGCATGGCTTGCGCCGTCGCAAGCAGAAGTACGGCATGGTCACCATGTGCATCGGTACCGGCATGGGCGCAGCAGGTATTTTCGAAGCGCTCTGATTCGTTGCATCACAGCTGAAATGAAAACGGCGCCGTAGCAATACGGCGCCGTTTTTCTTGTTTCCGCTTGTCCGCATCACCGTTGGCGCATGACGCTGAGGGAACCTCTAAAACCTACTGCGCTCGATAATTTGCGCGCCGGCGGTGCTCGGAATCCTCACATACTCCCATGTATGCTGCAGTTCCTGCGCGCCGGCGACGCAGTTGTCTCTTCGCTCGCTACGGTTTTTAGAGGTTCCCTATACCTTGCGCTGCTTCTGATAAGACTGCAGATGACACCAGGCCACCGTCAGCAATGGCGCATCGATAGCGGCCGCCCGTGCACGTTGCAGCATGTCGCCGACGATTTGTTCGCCTTCAATCTGCTGGCCCGACTCCAGATCGCGCAGCATCGAGGCAGTAACGGGTGAGCCATCCTGTGTCAGGTTTTTTAATGCCAGCTCCCGGGCGCTGGCAGATATCGGCGAACCGGCCGTTGCAGCTACCGCAACGCACTCGGCATACAGCTGCTCCACGAAATCGCGGCCACCGTCAGTAGCCACGATCACGCCGACACTGGCTCGCATCAGACAGGTGGCGGCCGCCAATGCGGTGAGAAAGCTGTACTTGATCCACAGATCCTGCTCGATGGTAAGCGAATGCTTGTGCTCCACCTTCGCCTGGGCAAAGGCAGCGGCAATCGCCGCACAGCGCTGGCTGCGCGGTTCGCCCGTGCGCTCACCAAAGGTCACCGAGGCGGGTTTGCCCAGATGCAACACCTCGCCGGTGTCCGGCTTGGTGACGCTGATGAAGCAGAGACCACCAAGCACGCGCGCCGCGCCAAAGCGCTGATCCAGCGCCTCATAGTGATGCAGGCCGTTGAGAATCGGCAGCAGCGTGGTGTGCTCGCCCATCGCCGGCGCAATCGCCTCGATGGAACTATCCAGGTCGTAAGCCTTGCAGCTCAGCAGGATCAGATCGAATGGCTCTGCCCTCGGTAGCTGATCAGTCGTAAGGTGCCGGACCACCAGCTGCGCATCACCCAGCGGACTGCTGATAACCAACCCATGGGCGTCCAGCTGCGCTGCGCGAGCCGGGCGCACCAGGAAGGTTACGTCCAGGCCCGCCTGCGCCAACCGGCCGCCGAAATAGCCGCCCGTACCACCCGCGCCGAGAATCAAGATACGCATAGGAGTTCGCCTTTCGCTCAAGCAACAACGCGCAGGCGCATGCCATCGGCACCCACATCGACAAAACGCAACGCCGACATATCGGGAATCCATTCGACCCCTTCCGGGATTTCGCCCGGATGGCCGGTCGCCAAAGCAATCACCCGCGCACCGGCAGCCTGACCCGCACGGATACCGGCAACAGCATCCTCGAACACCAGTGTCTGTGCAGGTGCACAGCCCATCCGCCGCGCACCTTCAAGATAACCTGCCGGATGCGGCTTGCCCTCTTTGACGTCGTCGCCACCAACCATCTTCGGCGGCGGCACGATCCCCGTCACCGCCAGCCGCGCACGCGCCAACTCCTGATCGGCCGAGGTAATGATGGTCCAGCGATCCTCAGGCAGACTGGCAAGCAATTCGAGCGCCCCCTTGATCGGCACGATGCCATCGGTGCTGTGCAGCTCGATGTCGTACATCGTGCGGATCTCCTGCTCCACGTCGTAACCCGGTGGCGTAAAGCGGCGCACCGAATCGGCCAGTCGCACACCATGCAGCTGCGGCAACACCCAGTCGAAATCAACGTCGTGCGCATCACACCAGTCTTTCCACAACGTCTCGACCATCATGCGCGAATCAATCAGGGTACCGTCCATATCAAACAACAAAGCCTGAGCCAACAGTTCCGTACCAACAGCCAAACGCATGGGGTTTCCTTGAAAGCGAAGCAGTCCTGGGCAAGCAGGCCAGCTGTTAAATGAAAGTCGTTATTTGCACGTGTGCCATGTACGCGATTTTTCGGCAACTTGTCGAGCGTAGCGAGTGGTTCAGAACCAAGCGTACACGTATCAATTTGAGCAAATCTTGATTAGCCAAGAACGCACAGCTGCGTTTCACACAGCCCCGGTCGAAAGCAGAAGTTATCAGTGTGACTTGCTCTATTCGCGACCTCAAGCTCTGTTTGTGACGGGACGCGGACATACCCGCGTCAACAGCAGATCGACGCCTTTGCGGTATGCCCTGCTTGTCCTAGCCACGCCACCAGCGAATAATCCCCACGTTGCGATGCACGATCTAGGTGTCGCTTTCTTGAGTGGCCCAGCTGGCTTCCCCTCGGTGCATGCCGTGCCTGCCGGATCGCTCGTTCAAAGGATATGTAGTGGCGAGCCTTCCCCTTGAGGAAACCACCAACGTGCCGAGCCCCCCGGCACCGGTGTTTCCCGATTACCGCGTCACCTCGCTGATCGTCGCCTGCGCCATCTTCATGGAGCAGCTGGATGCTACCGTGCTGGCGACGGCGCTGCCGACCATGGCGCACGACTTTGCCGTGACGGCGCCGGCGATGAGCATCGCGATTACCTCCTACCTACTGATGCTGGCGATCTTTATCCCGGCCAGCGGCGCGATGGCGGACCGCTTTGGCGCGCGACGCGTTTTCAGCGTGGCGATTGGCGTGTTCGTGGCCGGCTCGATCGTCTGCTCATTGACAACCAGCCTGCCCGCGATGGTCGCGGCGCGCCTGCTGCAGGGTGCGGGTGGCGCGATGATGGCGCCGATCGGACGACTGATCCTGCTGCGCACGGTCGAGCGACGCAACTTGGTGTCGGCGATGTCGTGGACGCTGGTACCGGCGTTTCTCGGACCACTGATCGGGCCGCCGCTGGGCGGCTTTATCGTCAGCTATCTCAGCTGGCGCTGGATTTTTTATATCAATGTGCCAATCGGCCTGCTGGGCTTCTGGCTGGTGCGTCAGTTTGTGCCGGAGATTCCCAGCGAATCCAAGCCGGCGCGCTTTGATTTTCTCGGCTTCGCCCTATGTGGGGTCGGGCTGGGCTGCCTGTTGTTCGGTTTCGAGACGATCGGGCAAAACGCCGATCTTATGCGCGCACTGCTCCTGCTCGTGATCGGCAGCGCCGCATGCGCAGCCTATATATGGCACGCGAAGCGGCGACCCGATCCGCTGATGGATCTGTCGCTGCTGAAGATCGACTCGTTCCGCCTGTCGGTAATCTCCGGTTCGTTGATGCGTGTCACGCAGGGCGCGCAGCCTTTCCTGCTGCCATTGATGTTCCAGATCGGCTTCGGCCTGTCGGCAGTGCGCAGCGGCAAGCTGATTCTGGCAACGTCGCTCGGCGCTATCGTGATGCGCAGCGTTACGCCACGCGTGCTGCGGATGGTGGGTTTTCGGCGCGGCATGATGGCCAACGGCATACTCTCCAGCATGGGCTATGCGGTGTGCGCGTTTTTCCGGCCGGGCTGGCCGGACTGGCTGATGTTCGGCCTGTTGTTCTGCTGCGGTGCCTTCATGTCATTCCAGTTTGCGGCCTACAACACGGTGGCCTACGAAGCCGTGCCGACGTCGCGCACCAGCGCAGCCAGCAGCCTGTACACCACCCTGCAGCAGCTGATGCTTTCCGTCGGCGTCTGTAGCGGTGCGCTGATTCTCAAGCTGACCATGACTGCCGGTGATCACGCCGAACCGCATCTGATGGATTTCTCCATCGCTTTTGTGATCGTCACGCTGATCTCGCTCAGCTCCATGCGCTGGCATGTGGGCTTTGCGCACGACGCCGGCGATGAGTTGAGCGGGTATCGGTCGAAACAGCGACCGTCGTTGTCATAGGCGTTACCGCAGTTCGTCAAGACATGAACGCTGCGGATATACCGCACATCATCAGACAGCGGAGCACACGCATGCAGCGACGCGACTCGCAAGCAGCATCATCTGCCTGGCTCGCCACCCACGATGATGCGCGCATTGCGCTGCCAGGTCAGGTACGACCAGGCCCAGCCTATCGTGATCAGCAGCCGGTTGCCGAAGCCGATCAGAAAGAAGATGTGCACCACCAGCCAGAGCCACCACGCGACGACACCGGACAGATGGATGCCGCGCAAATCGGCTACCGCCTTGCCGCGGCCGATAGTGGCGAAGCTGCCGTAGTCCTTGTAGCGAAAAGCACGCGTGGTGCGGCCGGCCATCCGTTCGCGGATCATTTTCGCCGCGTGGGCCCCCATTTGCTTGGCTGCCGGTGACAGTGCCGGCACGGGTTTTCCATCCTGCTGCAAATGCGCCAGATCACCGATCACGAAAACCTCGACGTGCTGCGGCAACGACAGGTCGGGCGCGACCTGCACGCGACCCGCGCGATCGCACGGCGTATCCAGCTGTCTGCCCAGGGACGATGCGGCCACGCCTGCAGCCCACACCAGCGTGCGCGCCTCGATGCGCTGCTCGCCCATCTGCACATGGTCGTCGCCGACGCTGGTGACGGCCGAATTCAGATGAACGCGCACCTGCATGCGCTCAAGCTGTTGCTGCGCTTTCACCGACAGATCCGCCGGCATCGAACCCAGCACGCGACCACCCGCCTCCACCAGATGAATTTGCGCCTGGTGTGGATCGGCTACGCGAAATTCGTTGGCCAGCGTGTGATGGGCGATCTCCGCCAGCGTGCCGGCCAGTTCCACGCCGGTCGGGCCGGCGCCGATCACCACAAAGCTGAGCCACGCTGCCCGCTTCACCGGGTCAGGCTCGCGCTCGGCGGCTTCGAAGGCATTGAGGATGTGCCGGCGGATGGCCAGCGCATCGTTCATCGTCTTCATGCCGGGCGCATCGGTGGCCCAGTCGTCGTGACCAAAGTAAGCGTGGCTCGATCCGGTTGCCACAATCAGGTAGTCGTATTCCAGCGCATCGTCCCCCATCGACACGCGCTTTTGCACCACGTCGATCGCCGTGACCGTTTCCATGCGTACGGTGACATTGCCTTGCTTGCGCAGGATATGGCGCAGCGGCGCGGCAATATCCGGTCCCGACAGCCCGGCCGTCGCCACTTCATAGAGCAGCGGCTGGAACAGGTGATGATTGGTACGATCCACCAGCGTGATCTGCACCGGCGCCGATCGCAGCGCGCGCGCCGCGCTCAATCCCCCGAATCCACCACCGATGATGACCACATGGGGCAAAGGGTGCGTACGGCTCATGGCTACCTCGCGTTGATATGCCTCGACATTAGAACGCGTGAGACATTAATTGTGTGATCAAAGATAGTTCGAATAGAGCATATCCCGTGCAGCCCGCTCACTTGTGCCTATGCCGATGGTGTAATCAGGATAGTGCATCGCCATAAATCCATGCACGGGCAGCGCCGCGTCAATACAGGCAAAATACACAGCTGGCGCGGCCAAATCGCCTGCCGCCACCTTCCACTTTCGCTCTACCGATACGGATGACACCTTGACCAACTCCACACCTACCCCGCCCGTACCGGACGATGCGGACCCTGCCCTGCTGAAGCGGCTGCACGAAGCGACGGCACTGCTGGAATCGCTGGCAGCCGATCCGCTGCTGCTGGCGCAGTTGCCGGCGCAGGAACGCAGCCGGCTGCATCAGGCGGTGGCGAGCGTGTATCACCCCGATCCGGCGACACGCCGGGTGAAGTTGAAGGCCAAGCAGAAAGCGCACTATGCGTCGAAGATTCGTGCCGACGACACCGTACTCAACCAGACCGGCATCCGCGCACTGCGTCGCAAGCCGGTGTTCAGCACGCCAAGCGTGTTTGCGCCGGAAGGTTTCGAGGCGCACGACGTAAACCCCTATGCGGACGCCACCCAACCACGCGAATCCATCGAACCGCAGCACTGTTACGTGTGCAAACAGAAGTACTCGACCATCCATTTTTTCTACGACCAGCTGTGCCCGGATTGTGCAGCGTTCAACTACGCCAAGCGCACCGAGTTGGTGGATCTGCGTGGGCGCGTGGCGCTGCTGACCGGCGGCCGGGTGAAAATCGGTTACCAGGCAGGTTTGAAACTGCTGCGCGCGGGCGCGGAGCTGATCGTCACCACACGTTTTCCACGTGATTCCGCCGCGCGCTATGCTGAAGAACCGGACTTTGCGCAATGGAGCGATCGCCTGCAGATCTACGGACTGGATCTGCGCCACACGCCCAGCGTCGAAGCCTTCTGCCAGGAGTTGATCGCCACGCGGCCGCGACTGGATTTCATCATCAACAACGCTTGCCAGACCGTGCGCCGACCGCCGGATTTCTACGCGCACATGATGGACGGCGAAACGGCCGCGCTGCACGACCTGCCAGCGCACGTGCGCCAGCTGGTCGGAAACTACGAAGGCTTGCGCGGCGCGCACCTGCTACCTGAGGCGAACACGGGTGCTATCGCGCAACCAGGTAGCGTGCCTAATGTTGCCGGTCTGACGCGCGCCGCCGAGCTGTCGCAGCTGCCACTGTTGCCGGAAGAACTACTCGCGCAGCAGCACCTATTTCCTCAAGGGAAACTCGATCAGGACTTGCAACAGATCGATCTGCGCGAGCGCAACTCGTGGCGGTTGCTGATGGCCGAGGTGCCGTCGGTGGAATTGCTGGAGGTGCAGCTGGTCAACGCCATCGCGCCGTTCATCATCAATGCGCGGCTCAAGCCGCTGATGCTGCGCACGCCGAGCAATGATCAACCCAGTCGCGACAAGCACATCGTCAACGTGTCGGCGATGGAGGGCCAGTTCTACCGCAGCTTCAAGACCACGCGGCATCCACACACCAACATGGCCAAGGCCGCGCTCAACATGATGACTCGCACCTCTGCTACCGACTATCACAACGATGGTATCCACATGAACAGCGTGGATACCGGTTGGGTCACCGATGAAGACCCGGCCGAGCTGGCCGCAAAGAAAGTGATCGAGGAACGCTTCCACCCGCCGCTGGACATCATCGACGGCGCAGCGCGCATCGTCGATCCGATCATCAGCGGGATCAACACCGGCGAGCACGTGTGGGGGCAGTTTCTGAAGGACTATCGGCCGACGGACTGGTGAGCGCCGTCTCTATCTGCAGATGATTTCAGTGAACGCCAACCTCAATCCAGCGTCGCCGCGTAGTAATCGCCATGCCGGCTCACTCGCACCGGCATGGCAAACGCCTCTGACAGCGTGGCATCGGTAAGCGTGTCGACCTTGCTGCCCTGCCGGAACACCCGACCATCGCGCAGCAAGACGACCTGCCCGATCTCTGGCAGGATTTCCTCGACGTGATGGGTGACCAGCAATAACGTGGTGCCGCTCCTGGCCAGCTCGCGCAGGCCTTCAAGAAAATGCCGACGGCTGGCCATATCCAGACCTGCGCAGGGTTCATCGAGCAGCAGTGCGCGCGGGCGATGCACCAGCGCCCGCGCGATCAGTACACGACGCGCTTCGCCAGTAGACAGGCTCGCCATGTCGCGCCCGATCAGCGACGTTGCACCGACCTGCGTCAACGCCTCATGAGCACGTCCGCGCATATCATCAGTGACCTGATGATTGAAGCTGATGCCGCGCGCCGCAAAGAATCCCGACACCACCGCATCAAAAACTTCCACGGGCGTATCACTGGTGTAATCGAGCTGCACCGCCGGCGACACGATGCCAAGCAGGCTGCGCAGCTCCGCCACGTTCCAGCGATCGCGGCCAAAGATGTGCACGCGGCCATTGCCATCCCGCTTCGCCAACGGATACAGCTGCCGCGCAATCAGCTTTACCAGCGTCGACTTACCCGAACCGTTGGGGCCGAGGATAGCCGTGTGCTGGCCATCGGCAATGCACAGACTGAGCCGGTCCAGCACCAGCCGATCGCCCTGCATCACGCTGGCTTGATCGATCGTGAGCAGATCGTCTTCGGAGTTCAATTGATCTTTGGCCGCTGGTTCATGCATGGCTTTACCTTGCCTGCAAATAAGCCGAACGGCAACACCGCCGACACCGGACTAATCAATGCTTGCCGTGTGTGAGAGCACTATTCATCGACTGCATTCATCTGCTTCAGCTGATCATCTCTGGCTGCATGAGCTGTGGCTTGAAGAAATGCGATGGCGCGGTCCATCGCATCGAGCTGCAGATCGACAATGGATCGATCACCGGCAGGCACCAGGATTGACAACTTGATTTCTTCGGGAAGGGACGGCTTCTTTTTTTCTTCTTTACCCTCCTCGTCACCGGACTGTTCATCGCCGTTATCCTCGTCCTTCAAGACTCCGGTATAACGCACGTCGACGCGCCAGTGGTTTGATTCGCCGCAAAGACGAAGTTCGGCAAGAAATAGCTTTTCCTGATCAGTCATGGTGTTCTCCAATTTCCACTTCAAAATGAGTCGCTTGTTACAGCGCAGATCTACTCAGGCCAACCCGCATCATTTCCCCACGCCACACGTGACGCACATGTCCATATCGTCATGACTTTTCACATCACCTTCCCTATTGGCGGTGTGCAGTAGTGGCCTACCTGCTGGAGCCTCGCCATGCACTCATCCGTCCGAACAACTCTTTTCGCCATCACCGCTTTGTCAGCAGTGCTGATGCTGATCGGCTGCGGCGACACGGCACGCCTACAGGTAAGCGATGGAACGGGCGCCAATCCGCAGCTACCCGCCCCAAACAAGACGCTGTTTCCCACCATGAAAACAGCCAAAGCCGTGGGCTGGCCAGCCGGCGCTACACCGATCGCCGCATCGGGTCTGGCCGTGAACGCTTACGCCAGCGGACTGGATCATCCTCGCTGGCTTTACACGCTGCCCAATGGCGACGTGCTGGTCGCCGAAACCAATGCACCACCGAAGCCCGACGACAGCAAGGGCATCCGGGGCTGGATTGCAAAGAAGATCATGGCCGGTGCCGGTGCTGGCGTACCCAGCGCCAACCGCATCACCTTGCTGCGTGATACGAAGGGTGATGGTGTAGCCGATACGCATGATGTATTTTTGAAAGGCCTCAACTCGCCATTTGGCATGGCCTTGGTCGGCAACAAGCTCTACGTCGCCGACAGTGATGCGTTGTTGAGCTTTCCGTATGAAGCCGGGGAAACCAGGATTACGGCAGCACCGACCAAAGTGATGGACCTGCCGGCCGGCACCATCAATCATCACTGGACCAAGAACGTCATCGCCAGTCTGGACGGCAGGAAGCTTTACGTCACGGTCGGCTCCAACAGCAATGTCGGAGAGAACGGACTTGCGGTAGAAAAAGACCGTGCACGAATTCTTGAAGTCGACATTGCCAGCGGCACGTCACGCGTATTCGCCACCGGCCTGCGCAATCCCAATGGCATGGCATGGCAACCGCAAAGCGGCGCGTTGTGGACAGCAGTGAACGAGCGCGATGAAATCGGCAGCGATCTGGTACCCGATTACATGACCTCAGTGAAGGACGGCGCTTTTTACGGCTGGCCTTTCAGCTATTACGGCCAGCATGTCGATGTCCGCGCGCAACCGCAGAACCCCGCGCTGGTAGCCACGGCTATCGCGCCCGACTACGCGCTCGGCCCACATACCGCGTCGCTGGGACTGATTTTTTACACTGCGCATCTTTTACCCGCGCACTATGAGAACGGTGCGTTCATCGGTCAGCATGGCTCCTGGAATCGCAACCCGCGCAGTGGCTACAAGGTGATCTTTGTGCCGTTCACCAACGGCCAGCCATCCGGTCCCGCCGAAGACGTGTTGACAGGTTTCCTCAATGGAAATGGCGAGGCGCAAGGCCGGCCTGTCGGTGTAACGACGGATGGCAAAGGCGCCTTGCTGGTCGCGGATGACGTGGGCAATGTGGTGTGGCACGTTACTTCTGCGAGCCCGGCAGCACAGACCACCGCAAGCGCCGCTGCATCACAATAATGACAAAGGATTACTGCCTCGCCTTTCTACACTTCGATAATGTCCTACTTGGTCATTCCCTCATCGGTACTGTCAGGTAAACGTTGAACAACCCATGGATCAAACAACCGCCATGCCTACCATGCAAGCCGTCGAAATCACTCGCCCCGGCGAACCCGATGTACTGAAACTCACCTCGCGCAACATACCCAAGCCCGAGAAGGGCGAGGTGCTGATCAAGGTAGCGGCAGCTGGCGTCAATCGGCCCGACGTGTTTCAACGCAAGGGAAACTACGCCCCGCCGCCGGGCATCTCCGACATACCCGGCATGGAAGTCGCTGGCGAGTTGGTCGATGGCGATCTGGATGGCGAAAATCCATTCGGCCTCAAACGCGGCGACATGGTATGCGCGTTGATCGGTGGTGGCGGTTATGCCGAGTACGCCATAGCGCCGCTGCTGCAATGCCTACCCACGCCCAAAGGCTACTCGATGGTCGAGGCGGCAGCGCTGCCGGAAAATTTTTTCACGGTATGGAGCAACGTGTTCGATCGCGGCCAGCTCGGCCAGGGCAAACGTGGTACGCATGAGTCTTTGCTGGTCCAGGGGGGCTCCAGCGGTATCGGCGTTACTGCCATCCAGCTGGCACATGCGTTTGGCTACCGTGTATTCGTCACCGCAGGCAGCGCGGAAAAATGCGCCGCTTGCGAACAGCTCGGTGCCATCGCCATCAACTACCGCGAACAGGATTTCGTGGAAGAGGTGAAGCGCCATAGCGACGGTCATGGCGTCGATGTGATTCTGGACATGGTTGCCGGCGACTACCTGCCCCGCGAAATCGAGGTACTCGCCGATGATGGCCGGCTGGTCGTCATCGCCACCCTCGGTGGCGGCAAGGCGACCATCGATGCTGGTGCAATCATGCGCCGCCGACTCACCGTGACGGGCTCCACACTACGCGTGCGTCCGATTGCCTTCAAAGCCGCCATTGCACAGGCGCTTTACGAGAAAGTCTGGCCATTGCTGGAATCGCGCAGAGTGCAACCGATCATCCATCAGGTCTTCCCTGCCGCCGATGCAACCAAGGCACACGTGCTGATGGAGAGCAGCGCACATATCGGCAAGATCATGCTGACGTGGTAAGAGCCGCCTTGACTGGAAAATCCTGGAATCTGTCGCGCAGGACTCTGAGGCGCTATGTCGCGGCCGAGTAGCACCAACCTGTAAAGAAAGCGTGCGATTATCCTGAAGTTGGGTGACCAACACGACAGGATTGGGGATGGCGGCGTTCCGCAACACCAGGCACCGAATGTTTGTTGCATGGCTGGCTCTGGCCGCCATGTGGCTCACTATTGGCATGCCGGTGCTTTCGCAGTTTCTGCCGAGCCACGCGCAAGAATCGATGGACCTCGGTGCGTGGTGCACCGGCCATGGTTTCAGCGATCATCATCCCGGCAACCCGTCCGCACCTGCCGCCCCGATGGACAAATGCGGGTATTGCAGCCTTTTCTGTCACAGCCCGCTTGTTCTGGCACATGCCGGCATCGTTTTGCCGTCCCTGCTGTTGTCGGGACCGCTGTTTTCTGTGCAGGCCGTTCCATCCGGGCCGCGACCTCGCCTGCTGAGTGCTGATGCCAGAGGGCCGCCGTCGCTTACATGACGGCTACCGCCCCTTGACGCTTGGCATGCCTTACCGGCACAGCCTTCGTCGCTGAACTCAATAACGATACTCGAACGCAGCCGCACGGCTCGTTGGCGCATTGGCGCAAACGAGCATTTTGCATGGCCGCACCAGATCGATACCTATATCAATGCGCCGCTTGGCCGCATTTCCCGGGATTTTTCATGCACTTCTTGTTCAACGCCAAAACGATCAAAACCACCCCGCTTGCCCTGCTAATGTCGGCTCTGCCAATGGCAGCGCAGGCTTGCGCTACCTGCGGGTGCACACTCAGCACTGATGCCGCCACCGGCTACTCCGCCGAATCAGGCTGGCGTCTAAACGTGGACTACACCACTATCGACCAGAATGAACTCCGCAGCGGCAGCAGCAGCGCCAGTCCGGAACAAGTGGTCAATCGGCCATCCGACCCTTCCCTCGGCGGCGGCGAGATCGAACATGGCACAACCAACCAGTACCTGAATTTCACCGCTGCATACCGGTTCAATGCCGATTGGGGTATCAGCCTGCTGATTCCCTATGTGAAGCGCGATCACGACACCTATGGCACCCAGCTTCAGCCGTACACGCCTGCAGAAAGCGCGCCGGATCAGCTCAGCAACGCCAGCGTATCCAGCCTCGGTGACATCAAGCTGCTGGCTAGCTACCAGGGCTTTCTGCCAACGCACAATCTTGGCCTTCAGTTTGGCGTCAAGCTGCCCACCGGCAACTACGGCGGGGAAACGGAAGACGGCAACTTTGTCGGTACACCCGTACTCTTCAAGAACGGACCAGGTGCCGGCCAGGCGCTCGACTCGAGCTTGCAGGCAGGCACCGGCAGTACTGACCTGATCGTGGGCGCGTACTACTTCCAGCCGATGAGTCAGAATTTTGATGGCTTCGTCAACGGCCAGTTCCAGTCGGCCATTTCAGAAAGGATGAGCGCCGCCGGTGCCAATTATCGACCCGGTAATCTTGCCACCATGAGTCTGGGCGTACGCTATGAAGCCCACGCCAACTGGGTGCCGCAATTGCAGATCAACCTGCTGCACAAGAGTGCCGATCAGGGGGCATTTGCCGACCAGCCCGATACGAAAGGCACCGTGGCCTATCTCAGCCCGGGCATCAGCGCGAGCCTCACCAAGAAGCTGCAGCTGTATGCCTTTGTGCAAGTACCGGTATATAGCCACCTGGCCGGTTATCAGCTATTCCCAGGCTGGACTGGTACCGTCGGCATCAGTTTGGGGCTATGACTATTCGATTCCCCGTACAGCGCGCTAAACCTGACCGGATGCAACTCGTCATGTTCGGTATACCCGCTTGTAAAGTAGCCCTGCGGCGGTTCAAGCAAGGCTCGAGACTCTTCGCTTCGCGTTTTGCAGCGACCACCGTATTGGCACTTGCTCTGCTGCACTCGGCAGGCGTGAGTGCCAACAGTCTCGTTATCGGAGATGCCGCGCCACCAATCACGTTGACCACCCTGGACGGCAAGCAGATCGCGACCAGCGATCTGCAAGGCAAGGTAGTGATCGTGACCTTCTGGGCAACCTGGTGTGGGCCCTGTCGGGAGGAGCTGCCGCTGCTTTCGCGCTACGCCCAACAGCACGCGAAAGACGGCCTGGTGGTGCTCGGCTTCAGTCTCGACACGCCTGACAACCTCGACAAGGTACGCGCCGTTTCACGCAGTCTGAGTTTTCCGGTCGGGCTACTTGGCGACCCGCATGTGCCGGGTTATGGTCGCATCTGGCATCTGCCGGTCAGTTTCACAATCAACCGGAATGGGAAGCTGGTGGACAATGGATGGAATGACAAAAATCCGGTATGGACGTCCGAACGGCTGGAACAGGTTGTCACGCCACTTTTGAGTCACTCTCCCTGAATAGTCGCCCGATACAAACCCGGGTTATTCGCGAAGATTCTCAGGTCAAAAACCTTCAGTTCGGGACAGTCCGTTTCCTTGTAGCGCATTTAAACCTACAGTGTTTGACCCTACCTTTGCTCCAGGCGCCGATCGTGGCGCGATACAGCTACCGGAGAAACGTCGTGATTGAACGCAGACCTTTTGAAAGCCTTGGCGGTGCGAACCATGGCTGGCTCGATGCCAAACATCACTTTTCGTTTGCCAACTACAACAATGCCAAGCGCATGGGCTGGGGCGCGCTACGCGTGTGGAATGACGACACGATTGCTGCTCAAACCGGCTTCCCACCGCATTCGCATGGCGACATGGAGATCATTACCTACGTGCGCGAGGGTGCGATCACCCATCGCGATAATCTGGGTAATACGGGCCGTACCGAGGCGGGCGATGTGCAGGTAATGAGTGCCGGTACTGGCATCACGCACAGCGAGTACAACCTGGAATCGGAAACGACTCGCATCTTCCAGATCTGGATCATTCCCGACGAACGCGGCCAGCCGCCTTCATGGGGTGCCAAGCCTTTCCCGAAGGGTGACCGCTCTGGTCAATTCGTGGCGCTGGCCAGCGGCTTCCGTGAAGATGCCGATGCGCTGCCCTTGCGCACTAATGCGCGCGTGCTCGGCGTGACGCTAAAAGCCGGCGAGTCAGCGGAGTACGCGCTGGCAGAAAATCGCTATGGTTATCTGGTGCCATCGAAAGGTTCGGTCGAGATCAATGGCGTGACGCTGCAAACGCGTGATGGTGCAGCAATCCATCAGGAGCCCTTACTGCGGCTGAAAGCGCTGGAAGATACCGAATTGGTTCTGGTCGACGCGCCAGCTTGATACGAGTCGCGGCCGAACGCATTGGCGGCGCTATCGCTTTGCATTTCCTTCGCCAACGCCGGCACCTTTAGGGAAACTGTTGGCTTTGACGAAGGTCGCGAAATCGTTCGTCGCCATCGCATGCGCGATGTAATAGCCCTGGGCATGGTCACACCCGATGGAAGTAAGGTAATCGAGCGCCGCCTTGTTCTCCACGCCCTCGGCGGTGACGTGATAGCCCAGCCGGTGGCTGAGATCGACAATGGAGTGCACGATGATCTGGTCCTTGCGCTCGGTGCCAAGATTCTTGATGAACATCTGGTCGATCTTCAGCTCGCTGACCGGCAGATGGCGCAGATACGCAAACGTCGATTGACCCACGCCAAAATCATCGATGGCAATGCCAACACCGTGATCGGACAGGCGCCGTAGAATTCGGATGGCCAGATCGTGCTCGTCGATGATCGCACGCTCCGTGACCTCCACCGTCAGGCAGTGCGGAGGAAGCTCGTGGATCGCCAGCAAGGTAATGATCTTGCCTGGCAGATCGGGGTCATCCAGATCGCGCGTGGAAAGGTTTACTGACAATTGCAGATGCAGGCCCTGCTCGCTCCAGCGTTTGGCCTGCGCCAGCGCCGCGGTCAATGCCCAGCGTGTGACGCGCTGGATATTACCGGTGTCCTCCGCCATGCCAATGAAGGCGTCCGGGGGCACTTCGCCAAGTTTCGGATGATTCCAGCGCACCAGCGCTTCGGCGCCATCGATAGTTTTGGTGGCGAGCGCAAGCTTCGGTTGATAGTGCAGCGACAGCTTGTTGTGATTGAGCGCATTGCGCAGATCACCCATCAGTGACAAGCGTTCGGGGCGATGTGGATCCGTCGCTACATTATAGAAACTCAATGATGCTGACGAACCACTGGCGGCAAACTGCGCAACTTCAGCATGACGCAGCAATGTGCCCGCCCGGGCGCCATCGGCGGGATAGATAGCAACGCCGATCGCAGGCAATCGATCGATGGCGACATCTTTTTCCTTGTAAGGCGTGTTGAGCGCATCAAGGATTCGCAACGCCGCTGCGGTGGCATTCGACTTGTCCGTCTGTGGCAGCCATGCCATGAACTGCGTATCGGTCACCCGGGCGATAAACGCGCCATCTGAAACGTCGCGAATACGTTCGCCCGCATCACGCATCAGTCGATCGCACAACGAGTGCCCCATGGTTTTGATGATATCCGGTACGCGTGCGATTCCGATCATCAGCAAGGCGCCACCAACACCATCGTCGGTCGCGATTGAACGATTGATGCTCTCTTCGGCCGCCATGCGGGTGGGCAGATTGGTCACCGGATCGTGCATGGCCTGATGGCGGATACGATCCTCGCGCTGACGTACTGCGTCGGTCATGGTACCGAACGCAACGGCCAGCTGACCTATCTCGTCATGCCGTTGCACGCTCACCGGCGCACGATAGTCGCCAACTTCAATGCGCTTTACGGCGGCGGCCAGCGCTTCGATCGGGCGCGATACGCTGCGCGCGACCAACCAGGCGACCAGCAAACCCATCGCAAGGCCAAGGCACAACAGGATCGTTCCCGCGACCATCGCGGAATGAAAGGGCCTCAGCGCATCGTCGAGTGAATAGCCGAGCAAGGCCACCACCGGCGCAGTGTTTGCCGGCTGCTTCAGATGCTGTGCCATCACGATGTACTGCATGCCGCCAACCATCATCAGCGTGGGCTTCCACGGCAGATCACCGTTTACCGGCGCAATGCTGCCGAGAAGATTCGTCTGGCTGCTGCCGCGCGCCACGACCGACCAGTGATTCGGCACAGCCTGGGCCAACAGTTCGATATCTCTGGGCAAGGCAGACAGCTGTTGCATGTGACTGAGCAAAGTGTTGTCCAGCGGCACATTCACCGCCACCAGCCCCACCGGCTGCGGCGCGTAAATCGGCACCACCACCATCCAGTACGCCTTGCCATCCAGCACAACCACCGCAGCGGTTCGCTCACCGTAGGCTTTCTTGATCAGATCGGGAAATGGAAAACGCCGCGGTATCACGTCGACATTACCGGTAGTCGCATCGTTCGTATCAGCTAGTACGGCGCCATCGAGCCCAATCCACAGCATGCCCGAAGCACCGACCCGACGCCCGTGATTGCGCAGCATGGAAAGCACGGTACCGCGATCACGCTCGGCAATCGCCGAACGCAATGCGTAATCGAGCGAGATCACTTCAACGTTGCCCGCAACGCGTGCCGAGATGTCATCCATCTGCGAAACAAACGCTCCGGCGTTGGCAGTCAACTGGCGTTCCCCTTCGGTCACCAGCGCGCGTCGGGTCACTTCGTAGATCAGGCCTGCGGTCAACAGCTGCACGATCACCAAGGTGGCGACGAACAGCAGCCCCAGCCGAAGTCGGAAGCTCAGGTTGCCCATGCGAAAGCGTCAGTTCTGGACATGGTTCACATCCATCGGTTCACGCGGATTGGGCAACAGCAAAAATGGTGAAACCGGCACGTGAAATCAGCGGACAAGTGCCAATAACAATTTCTTGAGTCGGCTTAACCTGTCCCGGATGCAACGGTGTGTGCCAGACATGCGCTGTATAGCTGCCAGCGCTGATGTTGCCAAATACGGCATTGCTGGTTACGTTGCTGTGATTATCGGAGAAATGCACGACACGTTGTGAGGCTGAAGCCGAACATATACCGCATACCAGCAGTGCAGCAGCATGCATCCAACGCATCGATCCAACCCCCGTCATGTCGATATCCATCGACAGCCTAGCGCACTTTCACGGTGGTTCGTGACATTATCGATGGCTGCCGAATAAGTGCATCCACGGATCGTTGCCAGAGGTCTTGCTACGCTCGACGGATAAGTTCATTGAACCCGACCATCGTGAGAAATACATGACATCCATGCACGGCATCCACACCATCGATACCGGCTTCGTTCGACTACAGTTTGATGCGGCTTACCTCGTCGTCGAAAACGGCCGTGGTGCCTTCATTGATTGCGGCACCAATTACGCCGTGCCGCGCATGCTGGCGGCGCTGGATAAAGCCGGGCTCGCGCCGGCCGATGTTGACTGGCTGATCCTCACCCACGTGCATCTGGACCACGCCGGCGGCGCGGGCGAACTGATCGCACAGCTACCCAACGCGAAACTTGTGGTGCACCCGCGCGGCGCGCGGCACATGATCGATCCGTCCAAGCTGTGGGCCGGCGCCAGTGCGGTGTATGGCGAAGCGGTGATGAAGGAAACGTATGGACATCTGCGGCCGATACCGGCAGAGCGCGTAGTTGAAGCCACCGACGAGTACATCATCGATCTCGCGGGGCGTCCGCTGCGTTGCCTCGACACGCCAGGCCATGCCAAGCATCACAACAGCATCTTCGATGCGCGCGCCAATGTCTGTTTCACCGGCGATGTTTTCGGATTGTCGTACCGGGAGTTCGATCACGACGGACGTCCATTCATCGTGCCGACAACGTCACCGGTGCAGTTCGATCAAACGGAGTTGCACGCATCCATTGATCGACTCGTCGCACTCAAACCCGACGCGATGTATCTCACCCACTACGGCCGCGTCGAGGATATCGCACGCCTGGCCGCCGACCTGCACGTGCAGATCGACTCGATGGTTGAACGGGCGCGTGCTGCAAATGGCAAGCCGGATCGGCACGTGGCGCTGAAAGAATTGCTGACCGATCTCTACCTTGAGCGCGCGCAAACCCATGGCTGGACCAAAGGTCGCGACGCGCTGCGCGACGTGATCGGCATGGACATCGAACTGAACGCGCAAGGTCTGGAAGTTTGGCTGGACGGCCAAAAGAAAGCTGCCTGACCGTTTTGATCAGTACCTAACGCAGCGACGCAGTGATCAATTGTTCGGCCATCTTGACCAGCGAGCGCGCAGGGCCATGGCGGCCGAACATCTGACCGCTGGCGAAAGCGCCCTCGATCAGCAACAGCAGACCGTCGGCCAGTACGTCTGGTGACTTGGCACCCATGGCTTCGGCCATATCATGCAGGCGAGTGCGCAGCTTGCGCTTCTCTGCCACGGCGGTCTTGCGGGTTGGATGCTGTGACTGTGCCCCCTGTGCGTGCGGATACTCCAGCGCAGCATTGCTCATCCCGCAGCCGCGGTAACCCGACTGCGTGGCCCGTTCCGACAAACCCTTCAGATACTCAAGCAGCTGAGCGCGCGGATCGTTCGGATGTGTTCGCCCCGGAGCATCGAAGCGAGTCCAGAACTCGGCGGCATAATCATTGATGTACAGCGTCGCCAACGCATCCTTGGAACCAAAGCTCCGATACAGGCTCGGCTTGGTCACTCCGGCGCGATTCACAATCTCGTCCACGCCGATCGCGCGAATGCCCTCCCGATAAAAAAGTTCGCGTGCTGTGCTACGGATGCGTTCGGCGGCCCGTGGCACAGCGGCAACCGTGCTGTTCTTGATACTGGCAGTGGAGCGTTTGAGTGTCATGAGTTCACCACTATTGACGATGTTACCGCTCGGTACGTATGATCCTACCACACACGTACCGAGCGGTAACATGAATAGCATACAGCATCGCCCTTTCGGCCAGAACTACGTCTTCGTTGCTGCTGGCGTGGTTTTCCTCGCGTTACTTGCTGCCGCCGGGGTGCGCGCTGCTCCCGGTGTGCTGATCCTGCCGCTGGGTAACGCCTTTGGCTGGACGCGCGACAGCATCTCACTGGCCGCCGCGGTGGGCATCTTCTTTTATGGCATGGTCGGTCCGTTCGCGGCAGCGTTGATGCAGGCCATCGGCATCCGCCGCACACTGATCGGCGCGCTGACCCTGATGGCGTTGTCCATCGCGGCCAGTGCGTGGATGAGCAAGCCCTGGCATCTATTGTTGAGTTGGGGTGTTTTTTCCGGCATCGGTTCGGGCTGCGTGGCGATGGTACTGGGGGCGACGGTGGTCAATCGCTGGTTCGTCAAGCATCGCGGCCTGATGATGGGTCTGCTGACTGCCAGCACGGCGACCGGGACACTGGCGTTTCTTCCCCTGCTCGCCTCGATCGCTCAGCACGGCGGCTGGCGACCGGTGATCTGGACTGTCTCGGCGGCCTGCGCGTTGCTGATACCACTGGCATGGTGGCTGCTGCCCGAACGACCGGAAGATATCGGCCTGCGCCCTTACGGCGCCAGTGCCGATGAAGTGATTGCCGAGCCGGAGAAACGCAAGCTGCTGGCCATCGCCTTCGGTGCGCTGGCGCGGGCCTCCAAGCACCGTACCTTCTGGTTCCTGTTCGCCACCTTCTTTATTTGCGGCTTCACCACCAATGGGCTTATTGGTACTCACTTTATTGCGCTATGCGGTGATCACGGCATTCCCGAAGTGCGCGCGGCCAGCGTGATGGCGATGATGGGTGCATTTGACCTGATCGGGACGACCCTCTCGGGCTGGCTTACCGATCGCTACGACCCGCGCAAGCTGCTGTTTGTCTACTACGCGCTGCGTGGCCTGTCACTGATCTGGTTGCCTTACTCGGATTTCTCGCTGACCAGCCTGTCGCTGTTCGGTATGTTCTACGGACTGGACTGGATCGCCACCGTGCCACCAACCCTGCGTCTCGCGTCGGAGGCATTTGGCGACCGCGATGCACCGGTGGTGTTCGGGTGGATCGCTGCGGGACATCAGATCGGCGCCGCCAGCGCTGCATTGTTTGCCGGCTTTATGCGCACACAGGGCGGCAGTTACCTGCAGCCGTTCGTGATCGCTGGCGTGACCGGCCTGGTCGCTGCGGGTATTGCGTTGACTATCCGTCGCCGGCCGCATTCAGCCATGCCGCTCGCTGCCGCAGGCTGATTCAGGCCAACCGTGATTCAAGCCAATCGCGTCCCATTCGGCACTGCCCGCTCGATGGCGGTGAGTACAACGCCTTCTTCGGTATGAAAGCCGGTGAGCAGAAACTGCGAACGGAACGGTCCGATCTGCTTTTCAGGGAAATTGATCACGCCGACAATCTGGCGGCCGACTAAATCGTCGGCCTTGTACAGGGCCACAATCTGCGCGCTGGTTTTCTTCTCGCCGTAGGGTCCGAAATCCACCCACACTTTCCACGCCGGCTTGCGCGCTTCGGGAAACGGCTCCGCACGGATCACGGTGCCGGCGACAATTCGTACCTTCTCGAAATCGGTCCAGCTGATTTCATCCAACATCCCGTCTTTTTCTTCACTCATTGTTCGCACCTTATTTCTCTCGCCGCGTCTGCAACCAGTCGCGGCCCTGTTGCCACCAGTAACTCGCCTGTGCACCAAGATAACCGAACGGTCGATACGTGCTGCGCAAGCCGTAATCGGCAAACTGCGTCCAGCGATCGTCTCCTTCGGCAATCGCGCTTGCCAGCAGTTCACCAGCAGCACAGGTCGGTGCCAGCCCGTGCCCACCAAACGCCTGCGCCCACCACAAACCGTTGTCGTTGCCTCCGATCTGCGGCATCTGATGGCGTGCATAGCTCATCAGTCCCGACCATGCGTAATCGATTTGCACTCCTTTCAACTGGGGAAACACGCGCAACAGATCCTGCATCAGCAGTCGTTTCACAGCCTGCGGCGAACGGTTGCGTATCGAGATGCGACCGCCCCACAGCAATCGCGTATCGGGCAGCGCGCGGTAGTAGTCGAAAGCAAAACGCGTGTCATAGACAGCGGCGCGAGTGTGCAGGCATTCACCCATCCGTGCACCCAGCGGCTCGGTGACCATCACATAGGTCGCGATCGGCAAAATCGCGCGATCGATCGCCGGCTGCAGACCCGCGAGATAGCCGCCACAGGCCAGCACCACCTGATCGGCCATGACCACGCCCTGCGCAGTACGCAAGCACCACTGCGCCCCCTCACGAACAAGACTCATGACACCACTGCTTTCATGGATACGCACGCCCTGCCCGGTCGCCGCGGCAGCCAGACCAATCGCGTAGTTCAGCGGATGCAGGTGCAACGCATCGCGCTCGTACAACCCATCGTGATAACGCTCGCTGCGCACGCTTTCCCGCAGCTGTT
>Ga0302226_10000815_pt1 | contig 24477 bp, 23 predicted proteins | sample II_Palsa_E3_3_FD_193524 | JGI IMG/M metagenome (GOLD analysis project Ga0302226, IMG submission 193524) | Peat permafrost microbial communities from Stordalen Mire near Abisko, Sweden - II_Palsa_E3_3 | ecosystem: Environmental > Terrestrial > Soil > Palsa > Peat permafrost | place: Sweden...
GCTCGCTAATGCTGCGCTAGACCACAGCACGGCGGCGCAGCGTCAGGACTGGATGTCCCTGCCATCGAAATGACGCTGCGGGCACCGCAGCGCCCCTCCTGTGAGCATAGCAATGAATCCCTTGACCGGATGACAGAGGTGAATTTGCGAACCGGCCTCGAGTGACGGTCACTCGGGCCCGGTGTCGTCGCGCTCGCCGTGCTACTTGCGCTTGAGTTTTTAAGCCGCTTCATCGATGGTGCTTTTCCGGGCTTCGAGGTGTGCTGGCGCCTAATTTGCCAAAGTTGGATGGCAGCGTGACATGTAAGTTTTGGCATGTATGTCTTCCATATTTTCATTTTAACAAAGCAGCCGACTAGGTGATAGTGGATACGTCGTTAAGGGGTGAATAAGCTACGCATCAAAGATAAGTTCTAGTTCCGAACTTGAAAAGAATCTGGAGACAAGCGATATGAGACGGGTCAAATTGGCATCGCAGTGCATACCTTCGGCGCCAGCGAAGGTGCCGGGCTCGTATATCGTCGATCCCCGGCGCTTGGTACTTACAAGATCCCGGAAGACGACCAGCGCGAGTGCACAATGCGCGAAATGCGCCGGGTTTGGGCGAGCACGGCCGTCATCCCTAGCGTATGGCTCGCATAGTCCCTCTGCATTCGCAATTGCGCCGGTTCCGACGGCACACATTTTCAGAAAGCCTTACTAGACTTCAACTGACTAATCGCGGCGATGCCCAGATTGCGCGTCAAGCCGCTCAGTGCTTCTTTTGCTCGTATTCGTGTGCAAGCTTCTTTATTGGACGGATGCGCGGAGACGACCGTCTCGGTCTTTGGGCAACCGGTCACGATCTGCTCTGACGCCGTTAAGATTGCCACCCGATATATCGGCACGCGCAATGGGGCGCTTATATCAAGCGCATGTCGAGGAGTGAAATGCGTGCCCTCGATAGCCTAAATAAAGCACTACCAGATGTTCACATTTGGAGATTTCATGTTCGACAGCCATTCCCATATCGTAACCGCAGACACAGGAAGTTATCCCCCCGCGCCTTTGACTGGCACGCTGAGCAAAGGCGCGCTTGACAATCCGATGCCTGCCGAACGTTTGCTGACGTTGATGGACGAAAATGACGTCGAACGTACAGTTCTCGTACAGCGCGGGACCGTTTACGGGTACGACAATAGTTACATCGTCGACTCTGCGGCCGCCCATCCCGATCGCTTTTCCGCTGTCTGTTGCCTCGATGCACTAGCTCCCGATGCGATTGCTACATTTCGCTATTGGACAATCGAACGAGGCGCCATCGGTATTCGCCTGATGCCGGCATCGTTGGGCGCTGGAGTCGATCCTGCCAAACGTCTGCCGGAGACCGATTGGTTCGCATCAGACGCTTCGTTACGGATCTGGGATGAAGCCGTCGAGAACGAAATATCGATCTGCCTGTTCTTTCTGAATTTCAATCGAGAAGCAGGTTTGGTGGCGTTGCTACGCGTGCTTGAGCGGCACCCGGATGCCCTGGTTGTCGTAGATCACATCTCGAATCTCGCCGTCGATGAGGGTGCGCCAGAATACGGGATCGATGCATCCTTGCAAGCGCTCTCAGCATTCAAGAACGTGACGATGAAGCTCAGCACCATCAACCTCAACCGCATTGATGCCGCAGGTCTTGACCCCGCATTAGTGGTACGCCGCATAGTCGATGTTTTCGGTGCGGAGCGGATCATGTGGGGGTCCGACATTGGACAAACTGCGGGCAGCTATGGCGACTTGGTGCGCGCCGCGCGGCGCGCAACTGCTCAACTAGGCGACGCGGAGCGGCGAGCAGTGCTTTACGACACTGCAGCTCGCGTGTATTACCCACGGTAGGTCTTACTAGCTTCCACAAACTAACGATTGTCGGGACATCTCCCTGATCCCGACTACGGAGACTTTCAATGAAACTGTCCTTGAGGCGTGACGCGTCGAACTGTGCCCGTGTAGTACTCTTGATTACTTCATTTTTTTTGCTCTCAGCTTGCGGTGATTCGCACGAGGATTCCTCTCCGCAAGCGGTGGCCCGTGCTGCCTGTAGTTATTTGACCAGCGCCGCAGTTCCCGCCGCGTCGATCGGACTTCCAACTACGGGTGCCAAAGTTGTGTCGGCAACATTTGTCACTGCGGATACGGCGGGGAATGCCGACGGTGAATATTGTAAGGTATTGGGTGTGATCTCCCCGGTCGATCCGAGCGCTCTTAACATCAATTTCGAAGTCAATCTCCCGTCGATCTGGAACGGCAAAGCGTTACAACTAGGCGGCGCCGCCTCTGATGGCGTTCTGGTCACCGGCCTTGGTATCTACCCGGGTGCTACTGCGACTGCTGCGACCCCTGTAGCACAAGGTTACGTGACCTTCGGGAGCGACTCCGGCCATCAGGGCACCTCCGATAAATCTTTCATTTCAAATCAAGAGTCCTTCCACAACTTCGGGGGCGACCAGATCAAGAAGACGCACGACGCCGCATTGGCACTGGCGCAGATTCGTTACGGCAAGAAGTCACAGTACACGTATTTTATCGGCGGCTCCCAAGGCGGCCATGAGGCGTTCATCGCCGTTCAGCGATATCCTCAAGACTATGATGGGGCAGTTGCCATGTACCCGACCTACAACTCGGCGTTGCTCCAACTAGCCTCAAATGCGTTCGCAAAAACAATATATGGAAACGCCGGCGCAGGCTGGCTGGACCCGAACAAGATCGCCTTGCTCCAGAATGCTGTCTACAATACCTGCGATGGCCTGGATGGCGTCAAGGACGGGATTATCAGCAATGTTGCTGCGTGCCAAACGGCGTTCACGATCCAGACAGTGCAACAGACATTGCGCTGCCCGGGGGGCACCGACGCCGGTGATACTTGCTTATCCGACACTCAGATTGCTGCTGTAAATACACTCGACTCTCCGTTCAAACTCGATTTCCCGCTCGCCGATGGACAGCAGACCTTTCCTCATTGGTCCATTCTCGAAGGTGCAAAGTTTCTAACCGGGTTCGGCGCATCCCGGACACCGTCACATCCCCCAGCCCCGACCGATGCTTTCCAGTACCTGATCTCCGATCCATCGGTGCGTTACTATTTCACCAACAACCCTAATATCGACTCAATCAACGGATTTAATCCCGATGACTATCAGCAGCAGATTGTTGCTGTGTCGACCGTTCTCGAAACGACTAACCCGGACATAGCTGCTTTCAAGGCCCGCGGCGGAAAGCTCATCCTGCTGCACGGTACTGCCGATGAGGCGGTCTCGCCGTACAACACGATTAACTATTACAACCAGATGATCTCCACGTTAGGTCAAGCATCGCTCGATCAGTTTGTGCGCTTCTATATTGTTCCCGGTTTTGGGCACGGAAGTGGAATCTTCAACGCGCAATGGGACCCACTCACTGTGATTGATTCCTGGGTGACACAAGGCAACACGCCTGGAACGCTTACCGCAAGTGACGGAAATAAAGGTGCAAGTCGGTCTCGGCCCCTATGTGTCTATCCCGCATGGCCCAAGTACAAAGGTAGTGGCGACATTAACTCCGTGTCCAGCTTCAGTTGCGCCACGTCGTAGCAAGGTGAAAACGAGGCTAGGTGGCGCTCACTGCGACGGCACGTCAAGGTCTATGTCGGAGGTTAAAGGTCAGAAGAAGTCATGCCCCTTACGGAGCCGATGAAACATGCGCAGTTTTTAGAGATCAAGATGAGCGCCCGCGGCGTGGGGCAGGCGTGGCTTCAACCGCTGAAATGCATCGAAGATACCTGTCCGAACCGAAATAATGTATTACGTCGTACGCATTAATGAGGTTACTGGATTTATTTTTCACATGTCATGAATCATATTTTTTCAGAACAAGTTGACAAAAGAGGAGACAAAAATGGACATTCGTCGAAAGCACGCCGCTTCCGGGCTGCTCCTGTGGGGACTTGCAATGGCCGCTGTGCCGGATGCCAACGCGCAAAGTAGCGTCACACTAGGTGGATTCCTTGACGCAGGGCTAGCTGAATATGCCAACAGCGGGGGCAATACGCTCTACAAATTTCAGAACGCCGGAATCTTTCCAACCAAGATTTACTTCCGGGGCGTCGAAGATTTGGGTGGGGGGACCAGCGCGATATTTAGCTTGGATTCTTTGATCACGCTGGCGACCGGTGCAATCAACGCACAATCTCACGGAGCGCTTTTTGAGGACTCCGCCTGGGTGGGCTTAAAGCAAAACGGGTTTGGTCAAGTCCGCCTTGGAGAACAAAACGACTTTGCTTTTGACGATTTCCTTTTGGGCGGCATTGACACTGCGACCGGCTTTGCTGGCGGCACATTCAATCAACGCACTGGAAGTTTTGGCGCGGCCTTGTCTGGACTATCCACACCTGCTCAGTTCGCTGCCGCAAACGCTAGCAGTGTGCCGGGTAATTTTGCCCCGATTATTGGACCGACAGGTACGACGACTGGATATTCTGCAATCAATTGGGACCGCGCCGGCGGAACCCGCATGCCGAACGCCGTCAAGTTTGTGAGCGACGGCTTATATGGCGTATCGGTAGGGGCAATGTATAGTTTCGGTGGTGTCGCCGGCGGCTTTTCACAAGATAGCGGCAAGAGCTTTTCGCTCAAGTTCGACTACGCCAAGACCCACCTCGCAGCTGTTTACACAGAGCAAAACTATCAGGTTCTCAATAGCGGTAAGGATGGCCTAAGCAACGTTCTCATCGGCGGTCGTACAGAGATTGCCGGATTTAATGTTGGTGGAATGTACAGTAATGCCAGAAATACTTATACCGGCGCAATGGTGTATTCGCTCTCAGGCGGGGTGACGCGTGTTGTTTTTACTACCTGGAAAATCGGGCTTGCCTACACCTATGAAAATGGCAACGCGCTGCTAAAGAACGTTGCCGTTAACCAGGCGGCTTTCCAGATTACCGATGAGCTATCTACGCGAACGGCAGTGTATTTGACGGGCGTCTGGCAACGAACTAACGGGGCGTATCAGGCCGACATTGCCAATACCATTTCGTCAGGGAACGTGGCGTCGGTGGTAGCCGTGGGGTTGATGCATCGCTTCTAACGCAAAATCCATCTTTTGATCGCAACATGCTTTCAACGAGGGGGCGCCTCCATGGCACGAGCTTCGACGGGATCTGGCCGACATAGGCGGCAACTGGAGGCGCATGGATCCGGGCATCGGTTTCAGGAGGGGCAAAGCGCGGAAAATACGGGCACTCATATGCTGGACGTGTTTCGGTCCTATCTCAGCTCCCCACTGGCAAAAGCGAAAGATGCGGGTCGGAATGCATGATAACGATATGGATTGGGCACCGTGCAAAACGGAATGGCAACTTGGCTCATATCGCAAGTGATTTAACCGTGCCATTTAAGTTCGCTTGAGACAAAGGAAAACATCATGAAAGCAGTCATTCTTTTGAAATCGCTAGGCGCTGGGCTTTGCCTCATCGTCGCGTTCAGCGCATATGGCCAGGCCAGTAGCATGGCTCAGTCTAGTTCCGTCCCTCCGCAGGCCACCGCAACCTCGAGCAAGGCCGCAGATCACAAACTGGATCGTGATGTTCGACGTGCGTTAGGAAAGACTAAAGGCGTTGACTCGACGAACATTTTTGTGCACACACGTGGTGGTACTGTCACGTTGCTGGGCACAGTTCCAAATGATGGTCAGATCTTCAAGGCGGGGGATGTGGCGAAGGGGGTGCCCGGCGTAACCTCAGTATCGAACAAGCTTTCGCTGACTCCTGTTCACTGACAACGCCGGAACCGTCGCGCTTTGATTGCTGGACCGGGTGTCATGCGGGAAAATCTTTTCCCTATGTTTAATTTTAAGACTGCGCTATGCACACGGGGCAATCGCGTGCATGTGTTGCCAATGGATGGCCGCGGCTCAGCTTGATAGATTGTGGCCTGATGCAGATGCCGAGCGAACTTGACGTGCGTGGCGGGTGATCGCGCTGCGGTTTCGGCACCGCTCAGGGAAGCGCGGCGTTTGCAACGCCCACCGTGGGCTGGGTCGAAGATCGTTTCGACCTCGCGGCATTAGGGCTTGCATCGACTTCGGGACCGACGTTGCAACAATTGGAGTATAGAGCCAAGAGTTTGCGTCGGTGTTAGCGAAAACGCTGCTTTGCAACGAGACGATAGAGCGTAAAGCTAACAATCGAATGCGACACACTCATAGGTGTTGCGTCAACAACTACAACGCTGCGTCCGCAGTCATCGCGAGGGAACTCGCCCGCCGAGGTCGCCTGCGTGAGCTCCCAGTAAGGCATCGACCCGCGCCCCCATCCGATTCTCGCGGCGGCGCAATAAGTCTTCCGGTCAGGGAATGCCGGAAGCGATCGTCGAGTCGTCAATTCAACCTAGACCGATTGCGCTAGCTGATTGCCTCAAGTTTTTACCTTCTCAAAACATGGGGTATTCATTCTCGCAGCCAAGGATCGACAGTGACGTGTACGGCGTCTGCGATCAGTTTTCCTGCAGAAGCCTTTATCGCAGTGTCAACCTGGTGGAGGCCATAGTTATGCGAGCAAACTTCGTCTATTGGATACTTGCCCGAACCTATGTATCCCAAGGCGGTTTCAGCAGCCTGATAACTGCGACCACGTGGTGCGCGTATCGTTAGGTACCGCCTTTTGATTTCTCCAATCGAGACGCTTTGCCCCAATCCATTCAAACTCAATGTTGCGCCTTTGGCTGACATCGCAATGGAGGACTGTGCGATCTCTCCGGTTGGATCGCTGGTGGTATCGACGACAACATCGACCCCTCGACCGAGGGTAATTTCCATGACGCGTTTTTTGAGATCGTCTTCTTCGACGTTTATCGCGAAGTCGGCGCCTAACCTCAGTGCCAAATCGAGTCTGCTGCGGTCTCGGGTCAACCCGGCAAGAATAACCGTCTTTGAGCCGGCTTCTTTAGCCGCAAGCACACATCCAAGCCCCTGTTGGCCAGGACCAAATACGAGCACGGTTTTGCCCGGGCCCGCCCCACCATCTCTTACCGCCCACTGAACTCCGTTGCCGAACGGTACAGCGAGCGTGGCGTGACTCGCCGGCATATCTGCAGGAATTTTGTGCATAACCGTATTAATCGGCATGTACATGTATTCCGCGTAGCCTCCCCACAGATGCGGTGCAATATCGCAAGAGCTCATGCCGAAACGCAAGGTGTTAAGACGGTCCTTGACGTTAAAGAAATCGACCTCCATGCATAGACGAAAATCTCCCTTCAAGCACCATTCGCAATTCCAGCATGGCAAGTATTCATGTAGTGCTACACGGTCGCCTACTTTCACCTTCCATCGTGCTTCTGCCTCTGCACCTATTTCGTCGATAGTGCCGACGTTCTCATGGCCCATGATGATGGGTGCATGGTTAGGCTTACGATACAGCTCGGGATCGCTGCCGCCGACACCGGCCGACTCTACCCGCAACAAAGCCGCGGCGGACGGGATTGATGGACGCTCAAACTCGCGAATCTCGACTTTTTCGACATCGACTTTAACGGAGGCTTTTACCATTTTACGCATCGCATGCTCCTCAAACTGCATTTTTCACTGGTTCTCGACAATGCGCGTACATTAAGTCGCCCCCCAACGGTCTGGATACTAACCATTCATGACCCTGTGCGAAGCGGCGAACCCGCGAGCGCAATCCGTGACACCGCGTTGCCGAACTCAATTCTCAATTTGTCCCCAAGTTGGCATGCCCAGTACTTCCGGGCTCATGGATGCGCCTGCGGAGGCGAAACCTCCGTACGAGCCATGGACATAGAGCAATGGTTTTGCCTCAGCCTGTCGAACCCGAATCGCTTCGATCGCGCCGAAGACGATGCCGTGTGTGCCGACCTCAATCGCTTGGGCGATGCGGCAGTCGAAACTCACAAGCGCGCTTTCCAATACAGGCGCGCCGGTCTCAAGTGTTGTCCACAAGCCCTCATTGAAACGCTCTTCGCCAACGATTCGGCTGGCGAATCGGTTGGCCAGTTCCTGATCTTCCAGAGCGAGGACGTTTACCGCGAAGATCTTCGACTCCCGAATGACGGCATGCGAGCTGTTCTGGCGATTAACGCAGATCAGGATTGTTGGAGGTTCGGCCGACACCGAGCAGACCGCTGTGGCGGTAAGTCCGGCGCGCTCGCCATTGGGATGGACGGTCGTCACCAGACACACGTGTCCGGCGAGTCGGCGCATGCCGGTGCGAAAGGCGTTGACATCAATGGCCATTGTTTTACTCCCATCCGTAGAGTTGGAGCGTGGACATCGCGCCGTTCGCGAGTTGCAAGCATTCAGCGGCTTCCCGAGTAGCACGCTGCCGCGCCGCATCGATCGCCGCTGGAATATGTGCACGCGGAACGCAGACCAGTCCATCAGCATCGCCGACGATGAGATCGCCGGCGTGCACCGTGACATCATCAAATAAGGTTGGCGCGTTAATCCAGCCTCGCGCCGAGAAGTCCTTGCTGGTGCCGCGTATGCAAAGTCCTCGCGCAAATACCGGGAATCCGATGTTCTCAAGCAGCGTCACATCGCGTACGCAACCGTCGATGACCAGTCCAGCAAGCCCGCGCGCCTTGGCCGCGGTACTCATGATTTCCCCCCAGTAGCCGTGCTCGTATTGACCCGAGACGTGGACGACTAGTACGTCGCCCGCTTGCGCTTCGGAGAGCGCCCGATGAAGCCAGAGGTTATCGCCGCCCGGACACTGGACCGGCACTGCCGTGCCGCAAATTTTGAAACCCTGCACGACCGGCTTGATTGCTGGCGGAAGCACTCCGATCTTGCCGGCAGCCTCATGCAGCGTCGCCGCGTCGAGTTCACGTGCGGCTGCCAGCAACCCGGGATCGAGCCGATCTGGGGCAGGGAAGGTGGTTGTGCTGGGATCGAGTTTGGCGATTGTCATGGCGGGCATTATCGTGGTCGAGGCGAGTTTATTTCTGGCGCGTCTGCAGTTGGTAATATTTATATTGCTTGCGCGCCTCGTCGAGCCGCATTCCACCGCGTGTTGCCTTCCGGATGTGGTTTTCAGCGTCTTCGATTTCCTCGGCCGCGTCGAGGATCGCCTCTTCGTGCTGCTTGGGAAGGGCTACCACCCCATCGGCGTCGCCGCGCAAAATGTCACCAGGCTGTACACGTACTTCACCGAGAGTAATAGGTACGTTTTGAGCCTCGATCTGGATACGATCTTTGCCAGTTCGCATCCAAGACTCCCTGCTATACACCGGATACTTTAGTTCGAGGCACAACGCGACATCGCGATTGATGCCGTCGATTACAGTTCCTGCGATGCCACGCCGATGGGCGATCTCTGTGAGAATGTCCCCCCAGATCGTCGTGTCATCGCGCCCACCCGCGTCGATGGCGACAACGTGGCCCGGTGGGACATCGTCAATAAAATCGCCTACATTGCCTGGCGGATTTGCGGCTGGCCCATATAAAAGGGTATAAGCGCGGCCTGTCAGTCGGAACCCTTTGTCGCAAGGTTTAATTTTGTAACACTGACCCACGATGCCCAATCGGTCCAGGGCATCGCTGAGTGTGGCCGTGTCAAGTTTTGAAGCGCGCTCGACATTTACATCATTGGTTTCGGGGTTCATTCAGCTCTCGATTAAACGATGATTGGGATTAAGTCAGCCTTTGCTCAGCATATGTTCGTAGTCAGCGCCCATCGCCACGGAGATTGACGCTCCACTCAACAGAGCTTTCGCGATGGCGGCTTCTCTTGCAACGATCAATTCGGCTGCGTTTAAAACCGCATCAATGCTGGATTCCGCGATGAAGATGACTCCGCTGCGATCTGCAGCGACGTAGTCGCCCGGATTAACGGTTACGCTACCGATCGTCACCGACACATTGGTCGCTTTCTCGACGATGCGTCCGCGCGCGGTCAAGGCGGTCAACGAATGGGTGAACACAGGAAATCCATACTGCTTGGCTTCGTCGATATCGCGCACTGGACCGTCTGCAATGACGCCAGCAATGCCGCGCAGCTTCGCGCCCAAGGTCAATAGGCCGCCCCAGCTTCCGGCCTCGATGCCAGTGCGCTGTTCGACCACAATGACGCTGTGCGGACCCCCCAGATTGATGGCAGTGCTGCAAAGATGCGTGGGCGGTCCAGGAGGCGGTTCACCTGTGCCGAGTTTGACCGTGATGGCTCGTCCCGCAATGCGACCCTCTCCCGACTGCTGGGGGAAGCCCGATACCACGCCTTTCAACCCGAGCTTGTCCAAGGCGTCCGACAGGGCGCAACAGTCCAGCTTCTTCAAGCGTGCGAGGTTATTTTCAACTTCCGTGTCGGTAGTCACTTACGATCCCTGTTTAATGAAAGCGGTTGGGCTTGAATCTTTTGTCGGCGTTGATTTATGCAGTGGGAAGCCAGTACACAAATCCCATCGCATTTCCAGTTCCGGCTTCACTTCGGTAACACGGAACGTAGTCGACCAAATGCATCTGGAATTTGAGTTCTGCCATGGCGCCCGCCACCGGGATCCAGTTTTTGATTTCGGATGTTCCAGACTGAAAGATCCCTTCGCCGAGTGCGGTAATTTTCTCAATGCTGCCTTCTTGCATGTCAGCGAGAATGGCCTGATCGATTTCCTCATCAATGACGAAATGAGTCATCCCGCCGGAAGCTATGAGGGCCACGCGCGCGTCGCTGTCCCAAGACTCAATGGCTTTGGCGATCGACTTGCCAAATTCATAGCAACGCGCGGCCGTCGGCTGATTGGGCGGATAAAACGTGTTCAGCACAACCGGCACGCTCGGCACCACGCGATCGTTCATGATTTGCCTATAGACAAACCCAAAGGCGTGCGGAGTTTCGTCTTTAGGTAACTTAGTCATTGCTGCGACGTCAAAGTAATCTAAAACAGTGCATTCGATAATATGTCTGCCTAGGTCCTTGACAGCAGGGTAAGTCGCTCCTCCGGGTGGGATATGACCTGGGGTTGCAATCGCAACACCAGGAGGCAGTCTCGCTAGACGTTCTTCCGACCGAGCGCTGTTGATTATCTGCTCACCCCACAAGACGCTAAACGCCGGGATCAGCGTGTCATTAAATATTTCCATCTGGTCATTGCCCACAATGACCGCAATATCCGGCTTTACCTTTTCAAACATGTCTGCCATTTGGGCGATGGCAGTACGGCAGGCCGCATGACGAGTTTTCCAGATCTCGAGCGTAATGTGCTGGTCAAGGTTCTCGCCTTTGCGCAACTGCACCAATTCATCAAATGTCCACGTCCGGTTTCGAAAATGATGTCGATTGTTCCGATCGTCTGGAACGCGCAAGTCCCATTTATCCGGAGGGGTCGACAGCATAGGACCATGCGAGGTTCCCATACCCAAAACAATCGTCGCCATATACTGTTTTCCGCCCTTTAGCGTGGTCTACTAGTCGAGGGTCCCAAACCGGTCACCCAATGAGAGTTTTAAATGCTTTCTCAGAGATCGAGAACCAGCCGAGGACTCTTCGCGCCGGAGCAGCAAATCATGATTGATTCGTTGGCATCCCTTTCGGACTGCGTAAGAATGACGTCTCGGTGATCTGCCTCGCCCGATATGAGTCGGGTTTCGCATGCACCGCATACGCCTTGTTCGCACGAAGAAGGAACAACAAACCCTGCATCGCGCAAGACGCTAAGTATTGTTTTACCCGGCGGGATATCGAATGCCTTACCGCTAGAGGCGATTTCCACTGTGTAGCCACCATCTGTGGCTAAACCATGTACCGAGCTGAAATATTCAACGTGAACTTGCTCGCGGGGGAGCTCTGACGTGGCTCCTTCGTAAGCTTTCAACATGGGAAGAGGGCCGCAGCAGTAAAAATGCGACCCCACAGGCGCTTTCGCAACAATACTTGCCAAATTGAGAAATTTTCCAGGATTTTCCTGGTCGAAATGAAGATTGACAGCAGGCATATTTGACAACTTATCCAGGAAAGGAGCATCAACTCTTGAGCGACTCGAGTAATGCAGCGTCCAAGATTTCCCCAGGGTTTGGAGCCTTTGCAGCATACACAAGATCGGGGTAATCCCAATGCCGCCAGCGATTAATACGGTATGCTCGACAGTTTCGTCGAGAGGAAAATTATTTCGAGGCGGACTGATTTTCAGCAGATCGCCCACACGCAGTTGATCGTGCATATAAGTCGATCCACCCCGACTCGCCGGGTCTCGTTTTACGCCGATTAGGTAAGCTGATGGCTCGTCTCCATCGTTGACCAAGGAGTATTGGCGTACGAGAGTTTGGCTCAGATAGAGATCAATATGGGCACCGGCGCTGGTCGACGGCAGCGGCTTTCCATTTGAACGCTGGAACTCATACAGATTCGTGTCGCGGGCCGCATAACGAACTGACACCAGGCGAACTTCGATCAATTCGTGCGTTTGTACGGGAAACTCCTCGGCGCTCACCTTGTATTCTCCATTTTGATACGGGTATCTTGCGCGTCATCTATGACATCGCGAGACCAGGTGGCTACGCGACTTCGGTATGACGAAGCAAAAAGTTTCTCTCAGGTCCCGATCCCGCGGTTTAATAGATTTTCTAACCAATCCGACAATCTAGGTAGCGTGGGCTAACTCAGCGGGAAGTGACGCTTTTGTTTTCCAGGATTCCCCATTATTTTTATCGACCGTTACCGTACAAGCGCTGACTAGGTGATATGGAATGCCTGGTGCCGTGCCTACCGGCTGAACAGCGTTTTGGCGTAGTGCTCTCGCGCCTTTGATCATTTGCCGCCGCCAAGCGGTGACGCACAGGTCGGAAGTTCCCAGGAACTCCTTACTTCGGTCAAGGATTCGGCCTTGTGATTCTCCTACCGCATGGTCCTGGACCAGAATGCCGGTGATTCCAGAGAAGTTGGATTCCTTCATCATTTTGCGATCTTGATTATACAAATTATCGCGATTAGACAGCTTGCGAAAATCCTTATCGACGTAGAGTCCCCCTTCGCGGATGCGCTGTTCGGCGTCCACCGGTTTAACCGGGTCGAAAACAAACTGCATCACCCACGTATTCTCGTCGTCCCGCGGAACGAATACGTTTACAAGGCGTCGATTGGGCGTCGCGCCGGTTTCGAACGGCGGGATGAGCGTTGTTACGGGCATCGCGAGTGCCGTAACTCGGGCATTGAATTTTCCCGGCTCAGTTTCACGCAAGCCTGCGTAACGAATGCCGTAGGCCGTGTATTCGAGCTCGAGGTCGACCTTGAGTATCTCTTCAAAAACAACTGCGTCAAATTTCTTGGTCCATGGACTGCGACGATGCAGCACTCCGGCGTGGGCCGAATCAATCGTACCTTCGACCAGTTGTGCGTAATTGCATTCGCCGAGCACTTTGCTTGCGAAACAGTGTTCGGTCGGCAACTTGAACCACTCGTACTCAGGAAATGGTGGCTCCAGCTCGGCCTTTCCTAGGTACGCCCAGACCATTCCGCCCGCCTCGCGAGTCGGATATGCCTTGGCCTTTACGCGTGAGCAAAACGCGGAGCCCTTCGGTTCGGTCGGAATGTCAACACATGATCCATCGACTGCATATTTCCAGCCGTGGTAGATGCAGCGCAATCCATTTTCTTCATTGACCGCTAAGACCAGCGACGCGGCTCGATGAGGGCAAAATTCATCAAGCAAGCCGACTTTCCCATCGGTATTCCGAAAGGCCACCAGATCCTCGCCGAGGATCCTGACGCGAATCGGTGCACCGTCCGGCTCAGGGAGTTCGGTGGACAGTGCGACGGGCAACCAATAGCTACGCAGGAAGTCGCCCATCTCTGTACCCGGGCCGACACGGGTCAAGGTCTCGTTGTCTTGTTTGGAAATCATGATCGCTCCTGCTGGATATTCGCGTCGGCTTAGATTGCAGGTAAATGTTCTTCACCTTGTCGATTGCCGACGGCTGGAAATTGCACCCGAAATTACAAATTCAGATCTAGCTTGTACAAGTTCATGGTGTTTCGGAACAGGACGTCTTCTTTTTGCGTTTCCGTTAGCCAGCTGATGTTCTGAATGGATGGCGCTACATCGTCCATTTCGCGATGCGTATGGGGATGAACTTCTGAGCCGACGCCAGGACATTCGGCGCCGAATAGGCACCGGTCCGGGCCCACGACATCAAGTAAAAATTCAACGGCCTTCGGGGTGTAAAGCACTGTGTCGAAGTAGAGTTTTTTAAGTTGTTCGCTGAATAGTTCGCCACCACCTTTTGCTCGGCGGAGGCTGCCAGCTTCGAATCGTCCCAACTGATACGGAATTGCCCCGCCCCCGTGAGAGATGACAATCTTCAGCTTGGGAAAGTCTTTAAATACATTCGAATTCAGCAGCCCGACAATGGCTGTGGTTTCTTCGTTGATGAAACGCAGGGTGTAAGGCTCACGGATGGAACGGGATCCCGTTCCATGAATGTGCGCAGGAACATCCAGCTCACAAAGCTTTTCGTAAAGCGGATACCAGTAGCGGTCGCCGAGCGGGGGCGGATCCTCCGGACCGTTTTCGAACGGATCTGGGTTGAGTAGACAACCCTTGAATCCGAGTTCATTGACGCAGCGTTCCAACTCTTTGATTGATGCGGTCAAAGGTTCGCCCGAGGCTTGCGGCAGACCAGCGATTCCAACAAATCGGTTCGGCCAAAGCTTGGTCTGGCGGTAGATAATGTTGTTGACCTCTTCGGTCCACCATTGCACGAGGAAGCCAGGCTTTTCGCTGTGCATCGCCATGAACGGACGGGGCGAGATCAGCTGCATGTCGGTACCGAGCCGATCGATATAGTGCATGTGACTGTCGTGACGACCGAGGAATTTTTCTTCCTCGACAGCGTAGCGCAGCTCTTCGTCCGAGATGACCGGACCGCCTCTTCCATGAGCGCCTCGGTGAGCCATAATCAGCGCCTTGTAGGCCCAGAGCTCAGCAGGCGCGCTCACATGTGCGTGACAATCGATGATCATAATGCTCCTTAAAATTGTTTTCTAGGTTGCGTGTTTCAGATACTTACGTCGGTACTTAGTTAAGGTATGGACCTGCTTTACTTTGCGAATGGGTCGACGTCGGCAGTCTTGTGGCTTGTCTCCCGAAGACCGCGGGCTCTACTTTGAAAATCTGTTAAACGTGGTCGCAGGCAGGCCCAGTTCAAACCTCCCGGCACCCGTCATGGTTGCGTCCCAGTTGAAACCAACGTGTCCGCAGACCCCGTTGATATCACGCCAGATGCGTTGAATCTCGGACGTGTTGTAGATCGTGCTTCCGCCGCTCGCCTCGATGAGGCTGTTGACGGCGCGCCGACACGTCTGAGCAACATAGGCGAGGTCACGCGGTGCTTGAAAGCGATAGCGGGCGGACACATCACCGACTCCTTGCATCACATCGACGCGCTCGGCATCACGCAGAATCAGGGCAAAGGCGGCGTCGACCATGGCTGCGGCTTCGCCGACTCGGGCGAACGTGGCGGACTGAGCCGACAACTCTGGTTCGACGAGCGCCGAGAGGCGCGCATGATTGCTCTTGCTAAACACGTGAATCGCGCCAAGCGCGGCGCCGACAGGCGCGCCGACGAGCGAAAGCGGCAATGCCATGCTCATTGGGAGGCCGTAAAGTGGAATATCCAGCGCGGCACCTCCCGGCGTTGAGCCGGCAACGACATCTGCAAAACGAACGACGTAGGCATCGGGAACAAACGCATCCGCCACATGTATCGACTTGCTACCGGTGCCACGCATGCCACTGGTATGCCAGTCATCAACGATTGCAAAGTCCCTGCGCGGCACTAACATGAACTTGGGCTCTTCTCCAGAAGGAGTCGCGCCAAGGATGACCCAGTCGGCATGGTCGATACCGCTGGCCCACTTACCTTCGCCGGCCTTGATTCGATAGCCTCCATCTTCGCGCACCGGTGCATTGCCACCGAAGCGAAAAATGGTCGAGACAAGGGCACCCGGCCGCTCATATACCGACTGCTGTGCGTCAAGCGCAAATTGAGACAGGAGCCAGAAATGGCCTACCAGGTTGCCGAAAACCCAACCGGAAGAAACGCAGCCTTGCGCAAGCTCTGCGGTCGTCTCAACCAGTGTTGCAATGCCGAGTTCGGAACCGCCGAACCGCTTGGGTGTCAGCAGGCCTGTCAAGCCAGACGCCCGCAGCTCCGAAATCGTCTCGTCGGGAATGCGTCTGAGGTCTTCCGCATGAGCCGCCCGCTCCCGCAGCTTCGGTACGAGCTCCCTTGCGCAAGCGACCGCCTCGCTGCGGCTTGCTAGTACGGGAAGGTCAAGGACGGGACTAGACTCTTTCAAGACGGCGCTCGCTGGCATGGGTGTTCCTAAAAGAAATTCAATGATCTATCGTGCAACGGGAATGTTTCGTAGCAAGCCGCAAACACTTGGCATGTCCCCTCTGTTCAAAATTGTCTGCCGCATCCGAAGCAAATGGAAATTGAAATTTGGCTTCGATACATGCAAAAAGCGATATGCCTGAAAGGCCGAAGCTTTGGAAAGCGCCTATGATTGGCGGTATCGGCTGGACAGGACTCGCCACCACGTGAGCGTCTGCACGGGGGTAAAAATAGTGTTATTCCGGCCGACCCTGCGCGGAAGGCCAAGGCAGGGGTTAACACTAATCCACAGGGGCGCTGGCTCTCAACTGTTGGTGAGATAAGGATTCACACGTATGCATTCGAAAAACGATATGCAAACCGTACGCATCTTCATTTGTTCCGAGCGCGCAGGAGGAGTCCAATAGGTGCCATGAAAGCTTGAATCGAGTGTCGAATCAAGCGCGTATCCACAGGGTTGCGTCATGCCATCGTCGATAAAGTTAATTGAATCGAGTACCGCTGTTTTCGGCGTTCCGGGTTTGCTGACATGACCATCGTAGACAGTCAATGTCACGTATCGCCAAACTGGTTCGAGCCGGTGGAATCGTTGCTCTTCCAGATGGATCGGTACGGCGTCGAGCGCGCTGTTTTAATACAGATGCTTGGGCAATATGAAAATCACTATCAGATGGCTTGTACTAAGATGCATCCCGACCGTTTGCGCAGCGTTGTTGGTGTTGACTGGGCAGATCCTCTGGCGCTCGACCAATTACGTCGCGCGGCGGACCTGGGGGCGGCCGGCGTTCGGCTGCGCCCGGGTTCACGCTCACCCGGTGATGATCCTTTGGCGATCTGGCGGGTAGCTCAAGAATGCCAGCTCGCGGTCAGCTGTGTTGGAAGTGTCGAGACGTTCAACTCCCCTGAATTCGCCAACGTCCTAACGGAGATGCACGCGCTTCCCGTGGTGTTGGAACATTTCGCCGGGCAGGCCCGTCCTGATGACACCGAGGACGCGCGAGCGGCTCGACGTCAGGGCCTCTTGTTGAGCCGATTTCCCAATGTCTTTCTTAAACTTCCTGGCTTGGGGGAACTGCTGCCTCGCGCGACCCCGCCATCTGAGGACGGCTCACCGGTTAAACCAGGTGCACGGGTGTTGATAGATGCCGCAATTGACGCATTTGGTGCAGAGCGCTTGATGTGGGGAAGTGATTTTCCGGTCGTCTCCAGCCGAGAAGGATACGGCAACGCGTTGCTGGCTTCACGGGAAGCGTGTGCCCATTTGCCTCACCAATCCAGGAGTTCTATCTTTGCAGAGACCGCAATCCAGGTCTTTAAATAAAATATTCTTTAGAGACCCAACCTAACATAGCCTCTATCGGCCTGTTCGCAACGACGAGTGACTGGCCGCAAAACAGCGTGGTTGCGATATTGAAATATGAACTAAGACACAAGCATACATGCTTGTGATCTTTCAAAAATGTCGAGATCGACTATTGCGCAGATGCGAATTGTCGGTACGTCAAACTAACAGCTATCAACAACAAGGAGTGCCACAATGGTGACCTGTTTATCTCCGAACGGCGGCGACCAGACTCGCGCGGTCGGCCCCGCGCTAAAGCTGCTTGTTGGGACAATTTGTGGCGTTTATATGCTCGGAAGGGACCAGGTCGGTGATGCATGGACAGTCGAATACTCGGCGATAAATGACAAACAAATCAGCTCGCTGCTCTACGAGGAACGTTCGGGCCTACTGTTCGCTGGTGTGCATGGAAACGGCGGTCTTTGGATGAGTAGCGACGGTGGCGTGACATGGACGCCTCGGATGAACGGCCTTGATCGGCCGCACGTATATACGATTGCAGTGCAATATCGTGGTGACAAGATTGTGCTTTTTGCAGGTGTCGAGCCTCACGGACTATATCGCAGCGAGGACCTCGGCCAAAATTGGCATGATGTCCCGAGCATCATGGATGTCGCTGGTACGGAAAAATGGAATTTCCCGCCACCGCCTCACATCGCGCATGTCAAACACATCGCATTTCATCCGACCGATCCGGCGACTTACTATGTCTGCATCGAACAGGGTGCGCTACTTAAAACAATAGATGACGGCGCGTCGTGGATCGAATCATCAAACTTTGAGGCGGATGACGACTTCTTTCGCAACGACACTCATCGCGTGGTTATCCGTGCCACCAACCCGGAAGACATCTTTATTGCGACGGGTGAAGGCCTGTATCGCAGCGTGGACGGCGGCACCACTTGGGATCATCTAACGTTTCGCTCTGATCGGATCGGGTATCCCGACATTCTCTACCTCGACCCCCGCGATGAGGAGGTGATCTATTTGGGGGGGGCTGGCAAGGCGCCACGCGAATGGCGCAAGATGTCCCCACCGTATTCCGATGCCGGCCTTATCCGAAGCAGCGACAATGGCAAAAGCTGGACCGAACTAACGCACGGGCTTCCTCACCCAGTCGTCGGCAACATCGAAGCCATGACCATGCACTTTTGGGACGACCAGGTGGCATTTTTTGGCGGCACCGCGACTGGCGAAGTGCACGTAAGTGAAGATTCAGGCGCCTCCTGGTCCTTGCTTGCCAAGGATTTGCCACCGATTTCGAAGGCCGGTCACTACCGCTGGTTTCTCACGCCCGAGCAGCGCGAACACATCGAAGACCAGATGCGCAGCTGGGGCGCGCATAAGGCGCTTGAAGATGAAAGAGGCGATGTCTAGAAATGCTTAATGTGCCTTCTGAGTAACTCTGTCGAGCCCAAAGCCCGTCATTAAGGTGGAATAGATGATTTACCCAACGACTCACGGCAGCGAAGCACTCAAAAGTAACTTGCCGAAATTCGCCAATAGAGCGGAGGCGTTGGCTGCAGCCAGGGAATTGACGTCTCGCATTTGCGCAAGAGGGGCGCGCACAGAAGCGGATCGCATGGTTCCGACGGACACCATTGACGAACTGATCGCTAGTGGACTGACCGGCATTGTGACGCCACGGATATTCGGTGGGTCAGAATTGGGGATGTCTTCTCTCGTAGAAGTGACCGCCGAAATCTCCTCGGCCTGTGGTTCGACGGGTTGGGTATTTGGCGTGCTCACCGGCCACAGTTGGATGCTCAATCTTTTTCCGGTTGAAGTTCAAAAGGAAGTCAACGGCGTCCCCGGCGCTCTTTCGGCGACGGTCTATCGGCTAACGGGAACGGTCACCCGCGTTGAGGGCGGCTACCGCTTGGTCAGCGGTGAGGGGCGATTTTGCAGCGGTATCGACCACGTTCAGTGGGTGATTGTAGGTAATGCGGTGCTCAGCGAAAATGGACCTCCCGAGCCACGCTTTTTCGTCGTCCCCCGCAGTGAGGTCGAGATTGTCGATGATTGGTACACGGCAGGTATGCGAGGCACGGGGAGCCGTTCGATAAAAATCAGAGAAGCGTTTATTCCTGAGCATCGATCGGTGTCGGTGGCTGAATTGCAAAGTGGAGAAACTGAAGGCGGCAGATTTCACAGCGGGCCCCTCTATCGCATGCCGATGATGGGGTTGCCGCCATTCTCAATAATTGGCGCTCCCTTGGGAATGGCGCGCGGTGCAATATGCAGCCTCTCAGAGAATCTCAAAAAGAAGATGACGTCGTTGGGTGAGTTGCAACTGGCAGAGCAATCGGTGATGTTCGCCAGAATCGCGCAAGCATCGGTCGATGTGGATACTGCCTATGCACTGGTGATGGAGGACGCCGCCGTTATCGACAATGCCGACGATGCCGGTAGCATCGCGACTCTGCAACGCATTCGCTTCCAACGTGATGTCGCATTCGCTGCGCAGAAGTGTCGTAATGCGATTACCAACCTTTTTGAAGTCAGTGGCGGCAGCGGGATCTATGAGACTTCCGATTTGCAACGCATCTGGCGTGATGTCAATGCCGCAGCCTCACATTTCGCATTCAACTGGGACAGCGCAGCTGTCAACTACGGGCGGGCATTGCTAGGTCTTAGCCCGACTAGTAATGACTATAAAAAGCGGCAAAATTAATCAAGGATCGAATGTTATGACTAACGAAAGGACCTTTCCGCCTGCTGCGACTCCCGACATTGTGCGGGAGCTAGCGCCCACAGGTAAGTTGCGCGCTGCAATCAACTTTGGCAACTCGGTTCTCGTACAACAAGATCCTGAATCGGGCAAGCCGAAGGGCGTTTCTGTGGACTTGGCTTACGCGTTGGGACACCAGCTTCAAGTACCGGTTGAACTTGTGGGATTCGATGCCGCGGGCAAAGTGGTCGAGGCGATGTCGGCTGGTCAGTGGGACATTGCCTTTCTCGCCATCGATCCAAGGCGAGGGGAGGACATGGCGTTTACTACGCCCTATCTAACGATCGAAGGAACTTATCTCGTGAAATCGGATTCTCGTTTCCAGGAAATTGACGAGCTTGATGCCGACGGTGTTCGTATAGCTGTTGGAGCGGGCGCCGCCTACGAGCTTTTTCTGACTCGGAATCTAAAGCGGGCTCAAATCGTCCGCCTGCCTACAGCTGCCGCCGCCCTTCAAAGCTTCCTTGAGCAGCAACTGGACGCCGTGGCGGGAGTACGTCAAGTCGTCGAGACATTTGCGAAGCGTCAAAGTGGATTGCGCGTGCTGCGTGGTCGCTTTATGTCCATCAGCCAGGCTCTCGCGGTACCCAAGGAGCGAACGGCTTCTGCTGCGTTCCTAAACCATTTCATCGAAGCGAAAAAGGTGGATGGCAGTGTCGCCGAATTCCTTAAGCGAAGCGGTGAGAGCGGCGCGACTCTCGCGCCTTGAATCGCTTTACCCGGACGAGCGGAGGTCGTCTTCTAACCGACCTGGGTTACTTTGGATGTATTGACCATAGCGATGCTTATATGTTCCCGCTTTTAACCGGCCAGGCTTCGGACCCCGGCCCGATCTAAAAGGTGCGGTGGTAATAGCTATAGTTTGGCAATCGCGATTGCAGCTTGGTGTTCATGCGAAATTCTTCAGTAGAAGATTTCAGATCAGCGATCCGAAAAAGCTCCGTCGTCACTGTCGTCGCGATGTACGTTGGCTGCTCCGCGACAAATGATGGCGCAATGATTAACTAACCTCGATCAAACGCCATGCCCGTTTATGATTACGAGTGCACCGAATGCGGTACGTTCGAAGTGGTGCGCAGGATTTCCGAACGCGATGAAGACGCAACTTGTCTGCGATGCGGTATGTCCGCCGGCCGCGTCGTGACCGGCGCGCCATCACTATCGATCAACTCCAGCAGTGCAAGGGGCGAATTGCCTGGTTCTTATGGTATGCGGCACAGAGGCTCGTGCGGATGTTGTTGATGATCGTATCGCTAACAAGCGGAAGTGATGGGATTCCCCGTCGAAAAACTCGTGCCGCAGCGCACGGCTGGAACATTCGCGCGCAGTGAGGCAAGAAAGAGATTGGAGCACATCGCGACTTATGCAAAAAGTTATGGAGACGCAGACAATGAAAGTCGATAGCGCACTGCCGGTTGATGTCGGTCTTATCATCGACGAAGGGCAATGGACCATTTTTCAGAAAGCACTCTTGGTGTTAGTCTCTCTTGCTTTCATCGTGGACTCGCTGGCAAACAACGTTTTGTCGGTGGCCATTCCTGCAATGATTCGCGACTGGCATGCCAACCGGGCAGATTTCTCTAAGGTCGTCGCGTTAGGCTGGGTGGCTGTAGCAGTGGGTACGATCCTCGCGGGTTGGCTCGCAGACAAATTCGGCCGAAAGCCGGTCCTGGTGGCTAGCATCCTGACATTTGGTCTTGCAACGGCATTCGGCGCATTGATTAACGACATTCATCAACTGCTGATCCTTAGAGTCATTGACGGTATCGGAATTGGAGGGGCAATTCCAATTGCAACAACGCTACTTGCAGAATTCACTCCAGCACGCAGGCGCAGTCGGGCTATCATTGCCGGCATGATATGCATACCGCTCGGAGTTTTTCTTGGCGGTATTATTGGCTCATTCGTCTTGCCAAATTTTGGTTGGCGCTCTCTGTTTGCTATAAATGGGGCATTAGCGATCCTTGTTTGTGTCGTCCTCCAAGTATTCATGCCGGAATCGCCGAGATTTCTGGCGCTGAAACCGAACCGGCGAGATGAATTGCGACGCAGTCTTAAGCGGCTAAAAATTGAGGTTGCACCTGACGCTAGATGGGTCGAAGCCGACACCTCGCGCAACGGCGCTTCGCTCGACGCTCTTTTTGGTCCGGCTTCCCGGCGTATGACGCTAGGACTTTGGGGAGGATTCTTCTTCTGTTTTATGGCATCGTACACGTCGTTGAATTGGATGCCTGCAATGCTTTCAAGCCATGGTTACGGTTTGGGCTTCTCAAGCTTGGCGCTTTCAGCCTCCGGCGCCGGTGGGATTCTGGCATCCGTCGTTATGTCAAAGTTGGTCGAACTCTTTGGGTCTCGCATTGCGTTGTTCTTCCCCACTTTGGCCGCCATATTGAGTGTGTCGGCATTGGTCATCATCCCACTTGATCCTGCGCGCAACTCAGTGCACGTGCTTCTAGCCATCGGCGTCCTCGGGATGTCGCTCAATTCGATGACTTGTCTTGCGTACTCATTGTGCGCTTCTGTCTATCCACCGCTGGTGAAAGGCGCCGGGTTGGGCAGTGCCGGCGCCATCGGCCGGATCGGCGCCATAGCAAGCTCCTATTCTGCGATCGCGGTGCTAGCGATAGGTAGCACCGCTTTCTTTGTGTTCATTGCAGCGAGCGCCTTAGTATCAATGGTGTTTTTGGCCACCATCAAAAGGCAGATTCCGAATGATCGAATGTTTGTGTCTCGCAAATTACGCTGACTGTGACGCTCCTCTGATCTCTGCGCGCCCAAGCAATAACAACAACTTGAATAGCTCGGAAAGCACACGATGCTAAAAAGCGATTTGCATATTTCAAACGGCGGTTTCAAACCGAAGCGCAACAGGAGGGTCTAGTGTTTAGAGCCTTGAGTTTGGCTGGCTGAGGCAAGTGTCGCAGCGAAGACCTCGAATGGCGAATGGAACGCGTGAGTTGCTCGGGGCCGACTGTTCAGACTGTCGGCAATGGCATCGAGTTCGTCCTGACTGTAGACAGAGAGGTCCGTGCCTTTGGGCAGATATTGGCGAAGCAATCCGTTGGTGTTCTCGCAGGTTCCGCGTTGCCAGGGACTATGTGGGTCACAGAAGTAGATGTTCACGCCAGTGGCGGCAGCAAGCTCCTTATGCCGCGACATCTCTTTGCCCTGGTCGTAGGTGAAGCTTTGCCGCAGCGGCGCGACAATCGAATTTAGTTTGGCCGCGAAGCCTGCTAACGCGGACTCGGCGGTGGCGTCTTCCATTTTGGCGAGTAGCACCAGGCGGCTGGTCCGTTCGACCAGCACGCCCACAGAGGATTGGTTGCCGGCGCCCTTGATGAAGTCACCTTCCCAGTGACCCGGCAGCAGCCGGTCTTCAATTTCGGGCGGCCGTACGTGGATACTGACCATATCGGGAATCTGCCCGCGCCGGTCTGTGCCGCGCGTGCGGGGCATGCGGGTACTGCGACCGTGGCGCAGGCAGGCAATGAGCTGACGGCGCAGCTCGCCACGTGGCTGAGCGTAGATGGCCGTATAAATCGTTTCATGCGAAACGTGCTGAGTGGGGTCTGAGGGATACATACGCTTTAGTGTGCCCGATATCTGTTGGGGCGACCATTTCCACTCGAGCAGGGTGAGAACGATGCCCCAGCAGACGCTTTGCAGGCAAAGCTTAATGGGGCGTCGTCCCGCGCTACGGCGAGCGACGCTCAATGCTTGAGCCGGCTGGGATGAATAGCCAACCGCAGAGCTGTTTCGCGTCAGTTCACGGCTAACGGTGGCTGCCGAGCGTCCGAGTATCCGGGCCATGGTCCGGATACTCACATCCTGTAGCCGCAGGCTTGCGATCACTAGGCGCTCTTCAGGCTGGAGTTGCTGGTACGAAGTTTTTTCGGGCATCGCGACACCTTATACGAGATAGGCGTTGCACTTCGTTTTTGAGGCCGCCAAGCTTAATCTCTCAAGATTTAGCTCTTCCATCAATGTTCGAAAAAGTTCATCGGCTTCGCGACGAGGCACTAATCAATGCTGCGTCGGGTGATAACGATTATGATGTGAGCGG
>Ga0302226_10000818_pt1 | contig 24435 bp, 21 predicted proteins | sample II_Palsa_E3_3_FD_193524 | JGI IMG/M metagenome (GOLD analysis project Ga0302226, IMG submission 193524) | Peat permafrost microbial communities from Stordalen Mire near Abisko, Sweden - II_Palsa_E3_3 | ecosystem: Environmental > Terrestrial > Soil > Palsa > Peat permafrost | place: Sweden...
CCCCAGATCAGAACGGTTAAGGCGTAGAGAAACAGGTTCATGGCAAGGCTTGCGCGGTGAAAATCGGGGATTCGACCACCCGAGTCTGCGCCCGTGAACCGGCGGCCACTTGTCCAGGATTGCGCACTTTTTGGAGGCGCCGAGCGGGGACTGCGCCGCCCGCTCTATACTGTAAGCCATGCAATCCGCCACTTCTTCTGCCGTGAACACCGCCATCCAGCCCGGCGACGCGATCGACTCCACCGAGATGCCATTTGGCATCCAGTCGGTGTGTCGCACGTTGCGCGACGCCAACGCGACGCTGCAGCGCTTCGCGTGGCTCGGCGACCAGTTGGCGGTGGCGGAGTGGACTCGCGAGACGGAGGAAGCCGAAACCGTCTACGACAATCCGGGCCATCACACGCTGTCGTGCTACATCGACGGCGGGTATCGCACCGAGCGTCAAAAAATGCCGGGGCTATATGGTGCGCCGACGAGGCTGTGCGCGCTGCCCGGCGACCACGAATCGCGCTGGTGGGTGCGCGGCAAGATGCATTTCATGCATCTGTATTTTTTGCCCGAGCACTTCACACAACGCGCCGTGCGGGAACTAGACCGCGAGCCGCGGGAAGTGACGCTGGCTGACCGCACCTATTTCGAAGACGCGCGCATTGCTACGCTGTGCCAATCGCTAACCGAGGAAAGCTGGGACGACGCCGATGGTCTGCTACGGACCAATGAAACAGCGCACGAAGTGTTGAGCCTACTGCTGAGGTCGCAAGGCGTAAGCCGCGCGGACGCAGAACTCAAGGGCGGGCTTTCGGTGGCGACGCGCCGACGGCTACGCGACTATATCGACGCGCATCTGAGCCAGCCCCTCACCCTGGGTGATCTGGCCGAAGTGGCCTGTCTGTCGGAGTACCACCTGGCGCGTATGTTCCGCACTTCGTTCGGTTTGCCGCCGGCTGCGTGGATCGCCCAGCAGCGTATCGAGCGGGCCCGGCTGCTGTTGCGCACCACGGCGCTGCCGCTCGCCCAGGTCGCGGCGCGCTGCGGTTATGCGAATGCCAGCCACTTCAGCCACCGCTTCCGTGAAGCGGCAGGCGTGGCGCCGATGCTGTTCCGGCAAGCGGTAGGCACGGCGGCATAAGATCGGCGAGGCTGGCTTCGCCTGGCTCGTTGTCTACTTCAAGGCCATCGCTAGCACACGCGCCACGTGCACCGCGTCGACACCGGCACCGTCGTGAATCTGATGCCGGCAACTGGTGCCGTCGGCCACCATCACCGTGTCGGCGCCGATCTTGCGCACCGCCGGCAGCAACGACAACTCCGCCATCGCCTGCGAAGTCGCATAATGTTCGGCTTCGTAACCGAAACTGCCCGCCATCCCGCAGCACGACGACTCGACCGTCGACACCGTCAGCTCCGGAATCCACTTCAGCACGGTTTGCACGGGCGTGAAAGCGTCGAAGGCTTTCTGATGGCAATGGCCATGCACGAGGGCCTTTTGTGTGGGCAACGGTTTGAGGTCGAGCGTCAAGTGCCCGGCTTTCTGCTCGTTCACCAGAAACTCTTCGAACAGGAAGGCTGACTTGGACAGCCGTTGCGCTTCTTCACCAAAACCGTAGTGCAGAAACTCATCGCGCAGCGACAGCAGACACGACGGCTCGAGTCCAACAATCGGCACACCACGATCGACAAACGGCTTGAACGTGTCGAGCATGCGCCGCGCTTCCTGCTTCGCTTCGTCCACGAGACCTGCGGCGAGGAACGTACGGCCGCAACACACTGGCCGCTCACCCTGGCGGGTGTTGAAGTGCACGGTATAACCGGCAGCCTCCAGCACCTGTTGGGCGGCGCGCGCGTTCTCCGGCTCCATGTTGTTGTTGAACGTATCGACGAACAACAGGACTTCTTTCACTGACGCATTCGAACCCGCCGGACGAACCGAACGTGTCGAAGTGGCCCCCGCCAGGAACGACTTGCGAAAACGCGGCAGCGTGCGCTCCGGCGCAAAACCCACCGTTCGCTTGAACCATCCGGACAGCACCGGCACGTTCTCAGCGAGTGCCATCAGTCCCGGCACCTTGCTCGCAAACGGCGCATAGCGCGGCATGAACGCCACCAGCCTGTCGCGCATACTCAGGCCGTGCCGCTTGACGCGCGCCGCCCGTGCCTCGATCTTGAACTTCGCCATATCGACGCCGGTCGGACAGTCGCGTTTGCAGCCCTTGCACGAGACGCACAGGTCGAGCGTTTCCTTGACGTCGTCGCTCGCCAGCCCTTCATCACCGAGCTGCCCCGAAATCGCCAGACGCAGCGTATTGGCCCGGCCGCGCGTCACGTGCTGCTCATCCTTCGTCACGCGATAACTCGGGCACATGGTGCCGGCGTCGAACTTGCGGCAATGGCCGTTGTTGTTACACATCTCGACGGCCTTGCCGAGGCCGCCGGAGAGGTCGTTGCCGGTACCCGGCAGCGTCTCCTTGCCGCTAAGCGGATCACGGTCGACGTTCCATGCCGACCAGTCGAGGGCGGTATCCAAAGCCCGTACGCGATAGCCCGGCGCGAAGCGGAAATTGCGCGCGTCGTCCATCTTCGGCGGCCGCACGATCTTGTCCGGATTAAAACGGTTGTCAGGGTCGAAGAGCGCCTTGATCTCGCTGAACGCCTCGTTCAGGCGTGGGCCGTATTGCCATGCCACCCATTCGCCGCGGCACAGCCCGTCGCCGTGCTCGCCCGAATAGGCCCCCTTGTATTCCTGCACCAGGGCAGCGGCTTCTTCCGCAATCGCCCGCATCTTGAGCGCGCCATCGTGCCGCATGTTGAGAATCGGCCGCACGTGCAGCGTACCGACGCTCGCATGCGCGTACCAGGTGCCTTCCGTGCCGTTACGGTGAAACACCTCCGTCAGCTTGCTGGTGTACTCGGCCAGGTGTTCGAGCGGCACTGCGCAGTCTTCAATGAAAGACACCGGCTTGCCGTCGCCCTTCATGCTCATCATGATGTTCAAGCCGGCCTTGCGGACTTCCCACAAGGCTTTCTGCTCGTTGGCATCCGGCATCTGCACGACCGAATCGGGCAAGCCGAGATCGGCCATCAGTTCGGTCAATTGCTTGAGACCGGCCAGTTGCTCGTCGCGGTTTTCGCCGGCGAATTCCACCAGCAGGATCGCCTCGGGATGGCCCACCAGCGCTTTCTCGATGACCGGGCGGAAGGCCGGGTTGCTGATCGCCAGATCGATCATCGTGCGATCGACCAGCTCAACCGCCACAGGCTTCAGCTTGACGATGTGCTGCGTCAGGTCCATGGCCTGCCAGAAGGTCGGGAAGTTGACCACGCCGAGCGATTTGTGCGCGGGCAACGGCGAGAGCTTCAGTGTCAACTGCCGGCTGAACGCCAGCGTCCCCTCCGAGCCGACCAGCAGATGCGCGAGGTTGGCGATGCCATCATCGGTGTAGGCGCGCGGATTCTGGCAGTCGAACACGTCGATGTTATAACCGGCGACGCGCCGCAACACCTTCGGCACGCGCGCCACGATCTCGTCGCGTTCGCGCGTCGCGATCCGCTTCACGCCTTCGACAATCTGCTGCAAGCGCGCCCCTTGTGGCGCGTCTCGCAGCGAGCCGAAGCGTGCCTCGCTGCCGTCGGCGAGGATCGCTTCGATGGCATCGACGTTGTGCACCATGTTGCCGTATTCGATCGAACGCGAGCCGCATGAGTTGTTGCCGGCCATCCCGCCGATCGTGCATTGCGCCGCCGTCGAAACGTCGACCGGAAACCACAATCCGTGCGGCTTAAGCCACGCGTTCAGATGATCGAGCACGACACCCGGTTCGACCGTCACGGTGCGCGCCTCGGCATCGAATGAGACGACGTTGTTCAGCCACTTGCTGGTGTCGATCACCAGCGCCTCGCCGACCGTCTGCCCACATTGGCTCGTGCCGGCGCCGCGGGCGAGCAGCGGCACCTTTTCGCTGCGCGCTACTTCGAGTGCGATGCGCAGATCGTCCTGATCGCGCGGCACGACGACGCCGATAGGCGTGATCTGATAGATCGACGCATCCGTCGAGTAGCGGCCACGGCTTGCGGAGTCGAACAGCACATCGCCGCGCAAGGCTTCGCGCAGGCGTTTAGCGAGCGGCGTTGTCATCCGGGAACTGGACGGCACCAGATGAATGGGTTTGACGAGTAAGGGGGAAGCGGCATTCGTCATAGCGTCAACCTGAAAAAAACTTTAGAACAGCGTCACACTGATTGGAGCAAGTCCTTCAATGCGACCGCTTGCCGTGCCTGCGCTCTGCGGGAAGAACATACCCGTGTACGAGCCGGCCGTGATCACCATCTCCGGGGTGACAGCAATGCCCCGAACCACTGCACAGTGATTCACGAGCCACGTGAGTAGCCGGCGTGGGTCGCCGGCCGGATTCTTCGCGGCCTCGACCACCACGTCGCGGCCCTCGAAGCTGAACCGCAGCGACGGTGCGACAAACGGAAAGTCTTCACGATACGGCACGAACTCGCCGACCACCAACGCGCCGTTGTTCTGCAGATCGGCCAGCTGCGCGAGCTTGTCGACGTTCGGCCATGCGGCATAGCGGCTCGCGACGATTTCAATCGTTGTACCGAACGATCCGATACCCGCCAGCACGTCGGCTTCGCTATAAGGCTCCTGCGCTGGTTCGAAGCGACGGCCAAAACGGAACGCAATCTCCAGCTCGAGTGCGAGCGGCGTGAAGGCGTCACGCGACAGTCTGGCGCCGTCTTCGTAGACATCGGCTGCGGGCAGCGGTGCCCCCTGGATCGGTCCCGTGTCGGATTTCGAACCGATCTTCCAGCCGCCAATCTCCGAACCCGACAAGCGCAGGATCTCGTGCTGGATCGCATAGGCGGCGCCGAAGTCAGCCGGTATCTGTTCCGGCGGCAGGCTGTCGAGCGACTGATGGCGTGCTCGCGCTTCGGCGAGGCGCTGGCTCAAGGGGGAGGTATCGGTAAAGTTCATCTTGATTCTTGATGAGTGATTGGTTGGAAATAGCCTGGCGCCAGAACCTGCTGGAGGCTCAAACGTTGAGGCCCGGCGCAGGTTGAGCGCCCGCTGCTGCGCTCTGTCCGAACTTGCTTTCCGGCTGCATGCGGAAGGCCAGCACGACACCGATCCCCATCAGCAGCATGCTGCCGAGAAACGGCAGCTCCCAACTACCGAAGCGGTCGATCAGGAACCCCCCCACGACTGGTGAAATGATTGCGGCCAGCGCCGAGCCCGTGTTCATCATGCCGCTGGCAGTGCCTGAATATTCCGGTGCAATGTCCATCGGGATCGCCCACATCGGTCCGATCGTCATTTCCGCAAAGAAAAAGCCTGCGGACAGACATGCCATCGAGACGTACAGGTTGTGAGCAAACATCAACGGCACCAGCACGATCAGCGTCAGCAGCATGCACAGCGATACCATCCAGCTACGCGCGCGTTTCAGGCTGCCAGTGCGAGTGAAAATCTTGTCGGTGACGATACCGCCAAGGGTGTCGCCGAGCACGCCCGCGAAGAACACCGTCGAGGCAAACAGGGCCGACTTCTGCAGGTCGAGGTGATAGCTATGGAGAAAGTATTGGGGAATCCAGCTCAAGAACAGCCACAGCGTCCACCCATAACAAAAGTAGACAATCGTGACCGGCACCATGCGACGAAACAAGGCCATCCACGGCACTTTGACAGCCCTCGGCTTGGGTACGGGAAGCACCTCGAGCTCATCGGACGTGATGCGCGGATGGTCTTTCGGATGCTCGGTGAAGGTCACCGCCCAGACGATCACCCACAGAAGACTGAACACACCGCAAATGTAGAACGACTGGCGCCAGCCCCAGGTGGCCATCACCAGAACGATCGCGCTAGGCGCCACCGCATTGCCGATACGCGAGGCAGCGTGCGTGATGCCCTGCGCGAAGCCGCGTTTCTCTTTGGCGACCCAACGCGCCATGGCGGCGGTCGCTGCCGGAAACGTCGCGCCCTCACCGAAGCCGAGCAGCAGTCGTGCGGCAAGCAGCGACGTGAGGCCGCCTGCGAGACCGGTAAGAATCGTCGCCACTGCCCAGACCGCGCCGCAGCAGATCAGGGTCCGCTTCGCGCCGAAGCGGTCGCTTACCCAGCCACCGATGATCTGAAACACGAGGTACGGGTACGCAAAGGCGGAAAAGACCAGACCGATCTGTGTATGTGAAAGTTGGAACTCCTTACCGAAACCAGCTGCTGCGGTACTGACGTTGACACGGTCAAGATAGGTAATGAAGTACATGATGCAGAGCATCAATAGAACGATACTGCTCGCACTGGTCACACGAAACCGCTTCATCGTCTGTCTCCGTTGCTGCGATCGACTGCGTGCCTGAAACGGCACGCTGCGTCGTTATTCCCCTGGCGTGCGCTGCGTGGCCGTAGCGCCTTGTGGACCGCTACGGCCGCTAAGACCGTTTACCGCGAGGGGAAGACTCCTCCTCTTCCCCCTTTACTCTTTACCCGCAATGCAGACAGCTCAGGCCGCGGCTTTCAGACCGGCCCGTTGAGCCTCGGCAGTCAACCAGTCCATTGCCGCCGGCAACCCGCTCGCCGCAACCGGCACGCCCGCCAGTTTCAGGCCCATTTCGCAACCGGCCAGCGTCGCCAGCAGCGTGAGGTCGTTGCAGTCGCCCAGATGGCCGATGCGGAACATACGGCCCTTCATCTTGCCAAGGCCCGTGCCGAGCGACATGTCGAAGCGTTCGTAGATGGTCTTGCGCACGGCGTCGGCGTCGATACCTTCCGGCATCATCACGCCCGTCAGCACCGGGCTATATACGGCGGGGTCCGCACACTGGATCTCAAGACCCCAAGCCCGCACGGCGCGGCGGCAGGCTTCTGCGAGACGCTCATGGCGCGCGAAGACATTGTCGAGGCCTTCGTCGAGAATCATCTCGAGCGCTTCCGACAAGCCATAGAGCAGGTTCGTGTTCGGCGTGTACGGCCAGTAGCCGGACTTGTTCATCTCGATGATCTCAGTCCAGTCCCAGAAGTTGCGCGGCAACTTCGCCTGCTTGCCGGCGGCGATCGCCTTCGGCGACACCGCGTTGAAGCTGATGCCCGGCGGCAGCATCAAACCCTTTTGCGAGCCGGACACCGTGACGTCGACGCCCCACTCGTCATGACGATAGTCGGCGCAGGCCAGACCCGAGATGGTGTCGACCAGCAGCAGGGCCGGGTGACCGGCCGCGTCGATCGCGCGGCGCACGGCAGCGATATCGGAGGTCACGCCCGTCGAGGTCTCGTTGTGCACCACGCAGACCGCCTTGATCGCATGCTGCGTGTCTTCACGCAGACGCGCTTCGATCATTTGCGGCTGCACACCGCGGCGCCAGCCTTCGATACCCGGCAGACCGAGAAACTCTGGCTTCAGGCCGAGGTTTTCGGCCATCTTCTTCCACAGCGTCGCAAAGTGGCCCGTCTCGAACATCAGTATGTGGTCCCCAGGGCTCAACGTATTCGCGAGCGCGGCTTCCCATGCGCCAGTGCCCGAAGCCGGGTAGATCACCACCGGCTGCTGGGTCTTGAAAATCTTCTTGATGCCGTCCAGCACCTTCAACCCGAGCGCGGCGAATTCCGGGCCGCGGTGATCGATGGTGGGGTAGCTCATCGCCCGCAGGATGCGGTCGGGCACGGGGCTCGGCCCCGGAATCTGCAGGAAGTGACGGCCCGCAGGATGAAAATCGAGTTTCAGCATGGGTCTTCTCCGATTGAATTTTGCATGCAAAAAACTATATCAGACGATCGATGACTAACCCAAGGCAAACGTGGGTTGCTGACACCAGTGTTTACCCGCTATCTTACCTAAAGGGCCGGCTTCCTATAAAATCGCCTCCAATGATAATGAGGGTTTTTGTATGCAAAATTCGGAATTTGAAGCGGATACCGCCAGCAGCCCGCTGATGCCGAAGGTTGAGCGGCAACGGTTGCATGACACCGTAGTTGAGCACATTCGGCGCTTTATCGTCGAAGGCGTACTGGAGCCGGGCAAGAAGCTCAACGAGCGCGAGTTGTGCGAGACGCTCGGCATTTCGCGCACGCCGTTGCGCGAAGCGCTGAAGGTGCTCGCGGCTGAAGGGTTGATCGAGATCTGGCCGAACCGCGGCGCGTCGGTGTCGAAGATGTCCGAGGCAGAGTTACGCGAGACTTTTGAGCTGATGAGTGGACTCGAAGCGTTTTCGGGCGAGCTGGCAGCCGAACGTATTACCGCGGCAGAACTGGCCGAGATCAAGGCGTTGCATTACGCGATGCTGGCGTGTCGCGCGCAGAACGATCTGGCGGGGTACTACAGCCGCAATCAGGCGATCCACGACAAGATTAATGAGGCGGCACGCAATGGGGCGTTGCGGCAGACCTATATTTCGGTGAACCGACGGTTGCAGGCGCTGCGGTTTCGGTCGAACTTTCAGATTCCGAAGTGGGACCGCGCAATTCACGATCATGGCGAGATGCTGGAAGCGCTGGAAGCGCGCGATGGGAAGCGGCTGAGCGCGATCTTGCGGCAGCATTTGCTGGACAAGCGCGATGCGGTGCTACAGGTGCAGTCGCGGGAAGATGTGGCGGCTTCGCCGCTGAAGGCTTGAGGCGAATCCGGAGCGGTGGCCTAGGCTGCTGCTACGGCCGGCGCACGTTTGATCTTCTTGGGGGCATGCTTGCGCGCGTGCCAAAGATCGTAATCTAGCTGCATGCCGAGCCACAAATCGGCGCGACCGCCACGCTCGACTCCGAGCCATTGTTCGATGCGCAGCGCCATTTCTGGCGTAATCCCGCCGCGCTCATTCAGCAGACGAGACAAGGTAACCCGAGAGACTCCGAGTTGCTCCGCAGCCTCGGTGACCGTCAGGCCGAGCGCGGGCAGAACGTCTTCGCGAAGGATGGCCGCAGGATGCGGCGGATTGAACATTTTGGACATGGCTTTAGTCACTACTAAAATCTGATGTGCCGGGCGACTTTCGTACCACATCGCTGCGGCAGGGCCAGGCGAACTGATGCTCTAATGGTAGTCCTTATAATCAACCAAGATCGCGTCTTCGCCTTCAAATGCGAATGTTAGCCTCCAGTTGCCGTTTACCTCTATCGCCCACAGCCCAGATTCGCTTCCCCTAAGTGGGTGCAATCCCCAACCGGGCTGATTCATATCCTGCGGCGATTTTGACCTGTTTAGCGCCGTCAACTGACGGCCCAATCGCGCCCGGTGAGCCGCCTGGATTCCTGCTGCTGAACCCGTCTCAAAAAAGCGCTGCACACCTTTGTGTTTAAACGATCGGATCATAGTACGTTATTCGGACCTGCCGTACGGTTGAAGTGTATCATGTATTAATACACCTTACGATGTGGAATGCGCTGCATTTCGCCAAAGCGGCCGGAGTTCAGGGAAGCGTTCTTGTGACTATCGCCGCGTACGCTCAGTTGCGATAGATGCATAATCGAGGGACGCGAAAGCATGCAATATGATTCCGATGCCATATCGTCCTGACTCTTGCTTGCGAGCCAGTAAGTGATTTGACCATACACCAACAGCGCCGTTGGTCGAGGCCACACAATTTGACAATCCGGCGCTATCAGGAAGGACGGGTACGACCTCCACCCACGCGAAACCTCGCGTCGCCCCGCCACCACATCCAGGCGGCCACCGACCTATGGTAGAAAGCAAGTTCACCCCTCCATAACGTGAACTCGCCGAGACCACCCTATGTCCTCCGTTGTGGCCTTCAAACTGGTCTTGTTGTCGCTCATCGCGATGATCGGGCTGCAACTGCTCGCGAAGCGCCTGCGCTTGCCACCCGCCGCCGCTCTGTTGATAGGCGGCGCTGCAATGGCCTTCGTACCCGGCCTGCCCACCGTCACGCTCGATCCCGCTCTCGTGCTGATCGTGTTCCTGCCGCCCCTGCTGATGGACGGCGCCTACTTCTCCGTCTGGGCTGAATTCAAACGCAACCTCGGCGGCATCCTGTTGCTTGCGATCGGCGCGGTCGCTTTCACGACGCTGGTGGTCGGCGTAGTCGCGCATCAGGTCGTGCCGAGCTTGCCGTGGGGCGCCTGTTTTGCACTCGGCGCGATCGTCTCACCGCCCGATGCAGTCGCCGCCAAAGCGGTACTCGAGCGCGTCGCGCTGCCACGTCAGCTGATGGTGTTGTTAGAAGGCGAGAGCCTGCTGAACGACGCCGCCGGCCTCGTGCTGTTTCGCTTCGCCGTCGCCGCGGCGTTGACGGGCGCCTTCAGTACCGGGCACGCTGTCGCCAGCTTCGCGATCCTCGCGCTGGGCGGCGTCGCAGTCGGCGGTGCAATCGGCTTCCTCGTCGTGAAGCTGCTTGCGTATCTCGACGACGACTATCTGATGATCACCGCGTCGGTACTCGCCGGGTGGATCACTTATATCGCCGGCGAAATGCTCGGTGTCTCCGGCGTCATCGCTACGGTCAGTTGCGGCATGACGCTCGGCTGGTATCAGCACGAGATTTTCTCCGCCGCGGTACGCACGCGCGGCACGGCCTTCTGGCAAGTCGTCATCTTCCTGATGGAAGCGCTGGTGTTCATTCTGATCGGCCTGTCACTGCGCGGCGTGATCGTCCGTCTGGGTGGCGTGGGTGATGCACTGATCGCCTTCGCGCCGGCGGTCGCCGCGGTGCTCGCGGCCGTCGTGCTCTCGCGCTTCGTTTGGGTGTTCGGTTCCGAAGCGTTGAAAAGCGCGTTCCGCACGCTCTTGCGACGCAGCGGCGCCGCGCCCGACTGGCGCTCGGCAACCGTCATGAGTTGGGCCGGGATGCGTGGAGTCGTTACGCTTGCGATCGCCTTGTCCTTGCCCGATGCGATGCCCGGCCGCGATCTGATTCTCGTCGCTTCGTTTGCCGTGATTCTGGTGACGGTGCTCGGTCAGGGCACCACGATCGGCCCGCTGATTCGATGGGTCAAACCCGCTCACACGGCGGAGCGCGACGAAAGGCTTTTGAGCGAGCCGCAAGCCTGGGCGCGCCTTGAGGCCGCGCAACTCGCGGCTATCCAACCGCTCGTGCACGATGCTCAGGGCAACGTCATTCATCCGCGTCTGCTCGAACAGTACAGCTACCGTGCGCGCATCACCGAAGCGCATCAACTCGAGGCCGAATTCCCCGCCGACGAGCGCGCCGCGCACTATGACGTGGTGTTGGCCGCGGTTGCAGCTGGGCGCACGGAGTTGTTGCGGATGCATCGATCAGGGTGTATCGACGATGACTTGCTCACTATCCTCGAGCACGATCTTGATCTGCAGGAGATTGCTGCGCAACACGGACGCGGCTAATTTGAGGTCCCGAATTGAGGTCCCGAAAACCCTCACCTTTGACGTAGTGCGTGCTATACACCCACTACGCAACGCGCAAAGTCCTGGGTATGAAATACTCCAAGGTGAGACTTTTCGGGATCACTGCAAGCGTGTGTCCAGACATCGCAGTCATCACACGAGCGTGAAGACCAAGTACCTGGAAATCCTCACCTTTTCGACGTAGACACAACACCATTCGAGGTCACATTCAATGCCAACCGTCGCCGTCGCGATCTTCCCCGGTGTGCAAGCGCTCGACGTCGCGGGACCCGTGGATGTCTTTTCGGAAGCCAATCAGTTTCTCCCCCCGGAAGCGCACTACGAAGTGACCTTGGTCAGCGCCGAGCCAGGTGCGTTGCGCGCGTCCAATGGAATGACGCTGGTCGCAGATCAGACCTTCGAAGAGGCCGCACAAGGCTTCGACCTGGCGCTGGTGGCTGGTGGCCCTGCCCTGCCCGAGCGCGAACCCGAGCCGCGCCTGACCGCCTGGCTTACCACCGTCGCCGCGCACTGCAAGCGCTACGGGTCGGTCTGCACGGGTGCCTTCGCGCTCGGTCATGCGGGTTTGCTGGATGAGCGCAGCGTGACGACCCACTGGCAACACGCCGCACAACTGGCCGCACAATTTCCTCATGCGCGCGTCGACTTCGACCGCATCTATCTGCGCGACGAGCAACTCGTCACATCAGCGGGCGTGACGGCCGGCATCGATCTCTCGCTTGCGCTCGTCGCCGAGGATCACGGGCCGCGCACCGCTCTCGCCGTCGCCAAGCGCCTCGTCGTATTTGCTCAGCGCCAGGGCGGCCAATCGCAGTTCAGTCCATATCTGACGGCGCCCGCGGATGAAACATCGGCGGTTGCCAAAGTGCAGGCGCACGTCATGGACCATATCGGCGAAAACTTCACAGTGAAGCGCCTCGCCGATGTCGCGGGCATGAGTGCGCGCAATTTCGCCCGCGTCTTCGTACAGGAGACCGGCGTGACGCCACACGAATTTGTCGAGCGCGCACGGGTGGACGCGGCGCGCAAGCTACTCGAGAGCACCCCCGCGGCGCTTAAGGCGATTGCCTACGACTGCGGGTTTGGCACCGCCGACCGCATGCGCATCGTGTTCATGCGACGCATCGGCACAACACCCATGCAGTATCGGGAGCGCTTCCGCTCGGCATGAACGGCGGCGCGACGCTGCAGACTCATGGTGCATCGTGAGAAAATCCTTAACCTCACCTCTTGCCTCAGGCGCTCGCCGCCGATCATCATGACCACATCCATTACTCGCGCCATCGTTACTGGCCATACACGCGGCGTCGGAGCGGCGCTTGCCGAACAGCTGCTCTCGCGCGACATAGCCGTGCTGGGACTTTCGCGTTCGCGCAACACAGCACTCGCGCAGCGTTTCCCACAGACACTCGAAGAAATCGAACTCGATCTGGCCGACCCTTCGCGGGTCGCGCAATGGCTCGCTGGCGACGCGTTGCGGCACTTCGTCGACGGTGCGCACAGCGTGCTGCTCCTCAACAATGCCGGTACGGTGCAGCCGGTGGGTCCCATTGAAACGCAAGACGCAGGCGCGATCGCGAGCGCGGTAGGCCTGAATGTGGCGACGCCATTGATGCTGGCGAGCGCTGTCGCCAAAGCGAGCGTGACAGCGAGCGACCGGCGGATCGCGCATATCTCGAGCGGTGCGGCGCGCAACGCCTATCCGGGCTGGAGCATCTACTGCGCAACCAAGGCCGCGCTGGATCACCACGCGCGCGCAGTCGTCCTCGACGCCAATCGCGCGCTACGCATCTGCAGCGTCGCGCCGGGCGTGATCGATACCGACATGCAAGCGGAGATTCGCGGTAGCGGCAAAGAACACTTCCCGTTGCGCGAGCGATTCGAAGAACTTAAACGCAACGGTCAGCTGTCTTCGCCTGAGGCATGCGCCACCCAATTGATCGACTTCGTCTTGAGCGATGCGTTTGGAGAAGTGCCCGTCGCGGATATCCGCGAGTTGACGCAGCGCAGTTGACACCTACGCGGCCTGCGGCGTCTGGCTCCCGAATATCCTCACCATTTCGGCTGCCGGCCCGCGGGCTCGCATCTTAAGCAGTGCGTCTCGATCAGGCAATTTCTTCACCATACGCCGAAACATCTCGCGACGCTGTCACGCTCCCGAAAATACTCACCTTTGTCCTAGCGTCGCCGTTTCGCGCCAGGCGCTCTCGCGTGAGGCGACGCGTCAAGGTCGAGCGAGGCAGGCTTCAGATATGGGGACACCCGCACTTTGATTGACGAACCTCCGGACCGCTCCTAAAGTTCATTGCAAACAGCACAGCAAGCGTCGCGTTGCAAAGACCTTGATTGAAGCGCATCAAAGGAGACACCCGTGAACAGTCCCGCCAGAAAACCACTGCGCAGCCAGGCCTGGTTTGGCAAAGCCGACAAGGATGGCTTCATTCACCGCTCGTGGATGAAAAACCAGGGACTGCCACACCATCTGTTCGACGGACGGCCGGTGATCGGCATCTGCAATACGTGGTCGGAACTCACACCCTGCAATGCCCACTTTCGGGAACTGGCCGAGTACGTCAAAAAGGGCGTCTACGAGGCGGGGGGGTTTCCGGTGGAGTTTCCCGTCATGTCGCTGGGCGAGTCGAATCTGCGGCCCACGGCGATGCTGTTTCGCAATCTGGCTTCGATGGATGTCGAAGAGTCGATTCGCGGCAATCCGATCGACGGAGTGATCCTGCTATGCGGCTGCGACAAGACCACGCCTGCGCTGCTGATGGGCGCAGCGTCGTGCAATCTGCCGACGCTTGCCGTCTCGGGCGGTCCGATGCTCAACGGCCGCTATCGCGGCCAGGCAATCGGCTCGGGCACCGGCGTGTGGCAAATGTCCGAGCAGGTTCGCGCCGGCACGATGAATATGGAGCAGTTCATTGAGGCGGAAAGCTGCATGAACCGCTCGCGCGGCCATTGCATGACCATGGGCACAGCGTCGACCATGGCCAGCATGGTCGAGGCGCTCGGCATGGGATTGCCGCACAACGCCGCGATTCCCGCCGTCGATGCACGCCGCCAGGTCCTGGCTCACATGGCAGGGCGCCGCATCGTGGAGATGGTCAACGAAGACCTCACGATGGACAAAATCCTGACGCGTGCGGCTTTTGAAAACGCGATTCGCGCCAACGCCGCGATCGGCGGCTCGACCAATGCTGTGGTGCACCTGCTGGCGATTGCCGGACGCATCGGCGTCGACCTGAAGCTGGAAGACTGGGAGTACGGCTCCGATGTGCCCTGCCTCGTGAACTTGCAGCCATCGGGCGAATTTCTGATGGAAGATTTTTACTATGCCGGTGGCTTGCCTGCGGTGCTGCGCGAACTGGGCCACGCGGAGTTGCTTCATCGAGATGCGTTGACTGTGAACGGCCGCACGATCTGGGACAACGTGAGCCAGGCTGAATGCTTCGACCGCAAAGTCATTTTCCCGATCGCGGAACCGTTCAAGGCGAAGGCCGGGATCGCGGTGCTGAAGGGAAACCTGGCGCCCGACGGCGCCGTGATCAAACCTTCGGCGGCAACGGCGGCGCTGCTGCAGCACCGCGGCCGCGCGGTGGTGTTCGAGAGCATTGAAGACCTGCACGCGCGGATCAACGACGAAAACCTCGATATCGACGCCAGTTGCGTCATGGTGCTCAAAGGCGCCGGACCGAAGGGCTACCCGGGCTTTGCCGAAGTAGGCAACATGCCGTTGCCGCCCAAGGTATTGAAGCAAGGCATTACGGACATGGTGCGCATTTCGGATGGCCGGATGAGCGGCACGGCCTACGGTGCCGTGGTCTTGCACGTCGCCCCGGAGGCGGCCGCGGGTGGCACGCTGGCGCTCGTGCAGGACGGCGACATGATCGAGCTCGATGTAGCGGGACGCCGGCTTCATCTCGATGTAGACGACGCCGAACTAGCGCGTCGCAAGGCGGCCTGGCAAGCGCCGCCGGCCCCTCAGCGCGGCTGGTACAAGCTGTACGTGGATAGCGTCCAGCAGGCCAACCTGGGTGCCGATCTGGAATTTCTCGTCGGCTCGAGCGGCGCGGCCGTGCCGCGCGATTCTCATTGACCAGGCCGCTCGACAACATGCACTCGTCCAGCATCAGCGAACCTCAAATCGCAGGCATCTATCCGATTCTCTACGCGTATTTCGATCGTCACAACCAGCTCGATCGGGAAGCCATGCGCAGACAGATGCAGGCAGTCGTTGGGGCCCGCGCGCCCGGCGTCGCCGTGTTGGGACTGGCGACCGAGGTCAACAAGCTCTCGCGCCTCGAACGTGAGCAGGTCATCCAGTGGGCGATGGAGGATAGCGGCGGCGCGTTGCCCCTCGCGGTGACTGTAAGCGGCGCCTCGGTCGAGGCTCAACGCGAGCTGGCCGGCTTCGCGGTAGCGCAAGGCGCAAGCTGGCTCATACTGCAGCCGCCCTTGTTGCCACCGGGCGCCGCGCCCCAACCGGAAGCGTTCTATTTCGATTTCTTCGCCGCCGTGATGGACGGTTTCGATGTACCCATGGGCATTCAGAACGCCCCCGAATATCTCGGCGTGGGACTCTCGCCAGAAAGCCTCGAACGGCTCGCCATGCAATGTCCGAACTTTCGGCTGCTCAAAGGCGAAGGGCCATCGATCGTGCTCGCGGACACCATTGCACGCGTCGGCCATCTGATGCCGGTGCTGAACGGGCGTGGCGGTCTGGAGTTGCTCGACAATCTGCGCGCAGGTTGCGCCGGCATGATCGTGGCGCCGGACTGCTTCGACTGGCAGCAACGTGTCTACGAAGCATTTGCGAACGGCGATGTGACTCGCGCTGAGGTGCTGTATCGCGAGGTATTACCCAGCATCGTATTCGTGATGCAATCGCTCGATACGCTTATCTGCTATGGCAAACGGATTGCCGCGTGGCGCATGGGTTTCGAGGTGCAGCACGATCGCGACACGAAGTTGCAGCCGAGCCGCTTCGGTCTCGAAGCGGCCCAGCGCTTTGCGCACATGCTCGGGCCGTTGCCGTGAGTGCCGGTTAGCCGGTTCGGTTCACGGCGTGCCGTGCGCCGTGACCCCATGAAAACCAGCTGCTTCACAGAGCGGTCAAGCGTTAGTGGCACGCTCACACCACGCTCCCGAAAAGACTCACCTTTCGCCTGCAGCGCATCGCGACGGAGACAGGAAAGCCTGCTTTGCTGGCACCCAGTGTCGCCACTTACTGTGCCGCGTCGTGCTGCGACGATTTCGCCGGCCGTCCTGTCTTGACCGTTTCGACAGCCGAAATCGCATTAAGCAATTGTGCAATGGGCACCCCTTCAAGCAGCAACAGACCCGCGCGCAACAACTCGCTCTTCTTGACAGCTACGCCGGAATCCAGACACTTCTGCTTAAGCGCTGCGAGTTTCTCGTAGTCCGACTTCGGCATGGTGAAGCTGTCGCGGACGACCTTCTCCTTCTTCACTCGCTTTGCTTTTTGTTCTGCAGTAACGCCATCCGGCTTAGCTTCTACAGGCTTGGCCGGCTTCGCACGGGGAGTTTTCGGCGGGGCCGCCTTCGGCTTGACCGTTTTGGCCGCCCTGGACGCTCTGGCAGTCACCGCGGGCTTCTCCGGCGCCCCAGCGGGAGCGACGGTGGGCTTCGTTCTGCCATTTGCGCGGCTCGATGCGGGAGTGGTTTCCTTGCTCGGTTTCCTGGTGCTGGGTGTGGCCATGGTCGTCTCCGGGTGAGAAATACGCAAAACAGTATATATCGTTTATCCCATTTCTCCATTGACGGGCAGTGAGCGCTCTTTCGGGAATGAAGTTGTCCACAGATTCTGTTCGCAAGGGTGTGCATAACTTGCGGGCAAACCACCCAAGTGGTTGAAACGCCTGAAGTTATGAGTCCGGCATCAGGGATGTGCAACGCTCGCCTCGTCGAGAGGCGAATGAGGTTTGGGTTTGATCGGCAAGGTGATAAGCATACCCAGGAAAATCCTCACCGAAGATCATCTAAAGGTGAAGACGACACGAGCCTAAGGCCGCACCTCTTCGTTGCGAGCCGCGGCTCCCGAAAAGCCTCACCTTTGGGCGCGGCCGCAATTAATCTGCATTCCCAGGTAAGCCTTCAAACAGCAATTGCGATGTCACCAAGTTGAAGTCGCGACATGTTCAACGTCACTCCGCTTCCTGCGACGGCCCCCGAATATCCTCACCCTCGGCGATTCGGTCTCAGCCGTTTAACCATTGTTTTCAATTGCTTCACGTCCAGCCACAGCGCTTAAGCCGAGAATCCGTAACACCACACACGTCTCGTTACAAACCGAGAGAGCTTGTCATATGCACTCTTTCTAGAATGCGCATGTGCCAATTTCAACCATGGCGCCTCACAACAATCCGGAGTTGTCTCATGACGTTCCTACAATCACAACCGGTCGAAGACCGCGCGCGCTCCTCCCCTCAACGGGCCTCGTATTCACGCATGATGGTGCGCACGCTGGTCGCTGCAGCGGCGCTCGCCGCAACGGCGCCAGCCGCTTTCGCACAGGTCGTTCTTGTGCCGGTTCCTGGTCCGGTTCGCGAATATGCTCCGCCGCCGCGCCCTGGGTATATGTGGCACCACGGCTACTGGCAGTGGGAACACGGCCGCTATGTGTGGATGACCGGCGGGTGGGTCACGCAGCCGCGTGTTGCCTACGGTGTGTATCCGGCAACGGTGCAACCCGCGCCTGAGCCGCCGCCACCGCCGCGCGTCGAGCGTCTGTCTGCGGACGCGCTGTTTCCTTTCGACCGAGGTGACGTCAACGACATCCGTCCTGCGGGTCTGGAAGACCTCTCGCAAATCGCGGCACGCCTGCGTGCGAATCCTTTCGGTCACGTCGAAGTACGCGGCTATACCGACCGGCTCGGATCCGATTCCTACAACATGGAGCTATCCAGAAGGCGAGCCGAAGCAGTCAAGGCGGTACTGGTCCAGCAAGGTGTGCCGGCGCAGAAGATCCGTGCCGACGGACTCGGCAGCCAGGACCCGGTGACCCAATGCGGCAATATGGATAACGCGGATCTGGTTCGATGCCTGCAACCGGATCGTCGCGTGGAGATCGTCACGTACGTGCGAGACTAACCCCGCAAAAAGCCGGCGCAGGGTGCGCCGGCCGATCCATAGCAGGACTCAGCCCTGAGCAACGTTGGTGGGTACTGTGATCGAGCCATGCGGTCCGCCGCCGGGACCACCAGGACCACCGCCGCCCGGGCCGCCCCAACCTGGGCCCGGTCCCCACCAGCAACCGCTCAGGGTTGCCGTCAACGCAGCCAGGGCCGCCACTATCGCTAACTTTCTCATGCTTTTCTCCTTCGTGAGATATTGCGAGCACGGATGCCGTCGCTTCAGAACCCGTGAAATGCAATGCCCTGAACATATCAACCGACGAAGGATCGTGTTTGAGAACGTAGTTACAAAACCGTACAAAGGTTTGTCGACGGCACACGCGGGTATTCGCTGAATCACCCTTGTTTGCACACGCTTTAGTAAAGTATGGAACGTCGATTGCACCATCCGATGCTTCTACTTCCTGTTGCTCTAAGTAAGCCGATGTAAGGGCTTGGGTTCGCTTCGCGCAGCAACCTGCGTTGTTCGAGATCTCCTGGAACTCCTCACCTTATAAGCAGCAACTCCTGGAAGTCCTCACCATCCCGAATCCTCTCACCTTAACCAGTACGTTGACTAACGAGCAACCAACGTACGACGCCTTCCACCTCACAACGCACTCCGCGTTTGCACAGAGTCGACCGAGCGTAAAGACCCGCCACAAATAAAACGGGTCTCGCGCCACACCTCCTCGTCTGGTCCCACACCAATCCTCGCTCATGCAATAAACTTCGGGCTTGAGCGAATGCGCTGTGCATCGCGGATCCGCACCTTTCGCAAACGTAATTTGCGTCAGAAAGGCCACCGCGTAGCTGGCCACCTATTAGAGAGTCGAAGAAGCAGGATGACCGAGCCCATCTCGCGGGTGCCCCTCGGATTGGACACGACGTCCTCACGTCGCTGGCCTGTCGCAGGCCACCCCAGCGCATTGAAGCTGACCGCCGCGTGGCATGCCGCCGCGCTGGCCGGTTGTGCGCTCGCGCCGTCAACGTGGCCGTGGTGGCTCGCGGGCACCGCCATTAACCATGCCGCTGTCACGGCGGCAGGACTATGGCCGCGCTCGTCGGTGCTCGGGCCCAACTGGACCCAGTTGCCGGCGGTCGCCGGCAACGCGAACTCCATCGCGTTGACCATCGACGATGGCCCGGACCCCGTCGTCACGCCGCAGGTACTCGATCTGCTCGATCGCCATGGCGTTCGAGCAACGTTCTTCTGCATCGGCACCGTGGCCCGCCGTTATCCGTCGCTCACCCGCGAGATCGTGGCGCGCGGTCACGCAGTGGAAAATCATTCGCAGACGCACCGTCACACGTTCTCGGTAAAAAGTCCGATTGCACTCGCCCGCGAAGTAGCTGCGGCGCAACGCACGCTGACCGAACTCACCGGTGAGCGCCCGGTATTTTTTCGTGCGCCGGCGGGTCTGCGCAATGTCCTTCTGGAACCGGTGCTGCAAGCCTTCGACCTGCGCCTCGTGGCGTGGACGAAACGCGGCTTCGACACGCGCGAAGCGGATCCCGAGCGGGTCCGGCAACGTTTGCTCAACAATCTCGCCGCACGCGACATCCTTCTCGTGCACGACGGCAATGCCGCGACCACCGCTAGTGGCCAGCCTGTTCTGCTCTCTGTCTTGCCCGATGTGTTTGAAGCGGCCAGAGAACAGGGACTTCGGTTTATCACATTACGCCAGGCTTTCACATCCGACTGACTGAAAAGTCCATGTGGATTCCCGCTTAATGTCAATTTGCTTCGCAGTGCGCGTTAAAAATCGTCAGTATCGGCCGAGGCAGATTATTTCTATTCCCGGCCCTATATAATTCGCGCAAAATGCCGTTAACGTACCTAACCGATTAACAAGCTGTATCCAGGCTGCACATGGTTAGGGTCCGTAACGCGCTGTCTTTTAACGAGTTTTGCGAACTCGTTCCGACGGTTAAACCCGAAGCAGTTGCAGCCTCAATATAAGAATACCGATATGCCCGATTTGCGCTGGACCATGCCGGTAGCATACTGGTCCTTCTGGTCCCCCGTCTCCGCGACGAAACCCGATACAGGTTTTATTGAGCCGATGGTGCGTCGACGCCTGAGCTCCCTGTCAAAGGCGGCGCTCAAGGTAGCGCACGACTGTACGGGCGGGAAGCAGGCCATACGCGTGGTGTTCGCATCGCGGCACGGGGAGTTGCGGCGCACCACCGACATCCTGCGCAACATCGCCGCGGCCGAGCCGGTCTCGCCGAACGCCTTCAGCCTGTCCGTTCTGAACGCCATGTCCGGCATCTTCGGCATTGCACGCGGCGACCGCTCGCCCGCGACGGCCATCTCGGCTGGCCCGGAATCGCTCGGCTACGCGTTACTCGAAGCCTACGCGCAACACATGCATCAGCCCTCGCCGCCAGTGCTGGTCGTCTATGCCGACGAGCCCGCCGACGCGATGTACGGCAATGTCGCAGACGAAATCCAGGAAGGCGCCCTCGCAATCCTGGTTGACGCAGACACCGCGCAAGGTCACCTTGAATGTGCCGTAAGCGGAATGGACGAAGCAAACGGCGCCGACCCGCGCCTCTCCACACAAAGCGCGGCGCTCGTCCACTGCCTCGACTCCCACCAGCCCGCAGCGTGGCAAACCGCGAACGTCAGCTGGCAATGGAGATGGCATGACCGCACGGTTTAATTACGGCTGGCGGCTCTTCTCCACGGGCATGAGCTTCGTGGTATTCGGCATCTGCGGGGTGCTGTTCTCGATCCTTGCCTATCCGCTCGGGTGCCTGTGGCCGCATGCCGCCTCCCGTCAACGTGCGGTCACGACCGTGATTCACTATTTCTTTCGAGCACTCGTCGCGGCCCTGCAGTGGACCGGCGTGATGGAACTCGAGGTCGAAGGCGTGGCAAGATTGCGCGCCAGCGGCCCGGCAATCGTCGTGGCCAATCATCCGACGTATCTCGACGTCGTGGTGCTGCTCTCGCTGGTGCCGTCGGCCTGCTGCGTGGTGAAGAACGCACACTGGGGTAATCCCTGCTTCTGGGGCATCGTGCGCGCGGCGGCTTATGTGAGCAACGCGGATCCTGTCGAATTTGTCGCGGACTGCTCGCGCCAGCTCGCCGCAGGCCACACGATGATCATTTTCCCCGAGGGCTCGCGCAGTCCCGCGCCGAACCGGTTGCACGCGTTTTCGCGCGGCTTTGCCTATATTGCGCTGGATGCCGGGGCGCCGATTGTCCCGGTCCTGATGAATTGCGATCCACCGGCTTTTACGAAGGAAATGCGCTGGTACGATGTGCCGCCGCGTCCGTTCCGTATCAGCGTGAACGTGCTCGATCCCGTCGGGGCCGAGCAGCTCGCGATTCAGGATGAACCACCGTCCCTTGCAGCACGCAGCGTGACCCATGCTATCGAGAAACACATTACCCAGCACCTGTTCGACTATGGATTCTTTAAAACTGGAAATTAAGCAGCTCCTGATCGAAGCGTTCGATCTGGAACACCTGACACCCGCCGATATCGACGACGATGCCCCGCTCTTCGAAACGGACGGCGTCGGGCTCGATTCGATCGACGCGCTGGAGATCGGCATCGTGCTGCGCAAGCAATACCGCCTGGTAATCAGCGCGGATGACCCGCACATGCGCGATCACTTTCGCTCGGTCGGCAGCCTGGCAGCGCTGATCGCCAGTCAGCAGGATACGGCCGCCGCAGTCGGCGCAACCGCAAGCACAGGGGAATAATCGTGACCGAGGCAGAAATTCTGGAGCGCATTCGCGCCATTTTCAAAGAGAACTTCGCTATTGAGCCGGCACGTGTGACGCCCGAAGCGCATCTGTTCGAAGAACTCGATCTGGACAGCATCGACGCCGTCGACCTCGCGATCAAGCTGCAGGAAATGACTGGACGCCGCATCAAACCGGAAGAGTTCAAGCAGGTCCGCACGGTTGGCGACGTGATCAGCGCGATCGAATCGCTGCTCGCGGCACAGGACTGATGCTGTCCGTCCCCTCGTGCAAACAGCAGGCCGTCGAAGCTGCCGCGCACGATATCGAAGCTGATGAGGACCTCGCTGTACCGGCGACGGTCGTCGTGCCTGCCGAAGGCAAAATGCGTGGCAACCGAAGTAGCAAACCAGGCGGGAAACTGAGCGGCCCACTAAGCATTGCCACCAAGCTCGCTTACCCGCTCGTCATCCTGTGCGCCTGGCACTGGGATGCGCCGCGCTACGTCGGCTGTATGCTGTTCGCTCTGCTCTGGCTGCAACGCTGGGCCGGCACCGGTACATTCGCAAGCTCGCTGCGGCGGCTGACGCCGGTCGACTGGTGCGTCGCCGCGGTGCTCAATGTCGCGTCGGTAGCGATCGTGTGGACCAACAGCGAACTGCTGCTGCGACTCTACCCATCGCTGGTCAACCTTGGCTTGCTAGTCGCGTTCGGCGCCACACTCGTAGACGGCCCGTCGATGGTCGAAAAATTCGCCCGTCTGCACAATCCCGATCCGACTCCGCAAGTGATCCGCTATACCCGGCGCATCACCCAGCTCTGGTGTGTCTTTTTCACGCTGAATAGTGCGTTCTCCGTCTATACCGCGTTGTGCTGGCGGCGCGAAGCCTGGTCGCTGTATAACGGTGCGCTCGCCTATGTGCTGATCGGCGTGTTGCTGCTTGCCGAGATCGCATGGCGCCGCTTCTTCATGCTGCCGAGAGCCGCAGGTTCGGGGGCATCATGATCGCGCTGCATGACCTGCTGGTCTCGGCGCGCGCCAATCACACCCCCGTGTGCCGCGACGCCGACACCGTCCTTGATTTCGCTTTCTTCCGGGCCCGCACGTTGCGGCTCGCTGCCGCGCTGCAGGCCCAGCCTGCAAAGCGCTACGCGTTGTGCCTCGACGATCCGTTCGACTTCGCCTGCACGCTCTTCGCCTTGCTCGCGAGCGGCAAAGAGCCGGTCATTCCGGCCAACGCCACGCCGGGGTATCTCGCGGATCTGGCCGATGCCTACGACTGCCTCTTCACAGCAGTCGATCTGGTGACGCTGGAACGCGAAGCGGTGCGCCAGGCCGAACCGGCTGGCACGAGGGCAATCGATCCGGTCGCAAGCCTGACGCTCTTCACGTCGGGCAGCAGTGGCGCGCCGAAGCCCGTTCACAAGACACTCGCCCAGTTCAACGCCGAAGTGCATACGCTTGAAAAGCAATGGGGCAATGCACTCGGTAACGCGACGGTTCTTGCGAGCGTGCCGCATCACCATATCTACGGGATTCTGTTTCGCGTGTTCTGGCCGCTGGCGGCCGGACGTGCATTTGATCGCACCGTCAGCACCGACCCGCAGGCGCTCCAGGCACGCATCGCCCAATGCGGCGCGGCGGTCGTCGTATCCACGCCTGCGCAACTGTCGCGTTGGCCTGATCTGCCGGCCTTCGCAACACTGACGCCGGCGCCGCTCGCGTTCTTCTCGTCGGGCGGCCCGCTCGCCGCCGAAACGGCACGTCAATACGCCGAGCGTTTCGGCGCCGCCCCGCTCGAGGTGTACGGCAGTACCGAAACCGGCGGCATCGCGTGGCGCCAGCAGGACAAGTCGGACGCATGGCGGGCGATGCCCGGCATTCTGGTCCAGCGTGCCGAAGACGGCGCACTCAGCGTGCGCTCGCCGCATCTCGGCCACGACGACTGGCACCGCACCGACGACGAAGCCGCCTTCGACAGCGACGGCCGCTTCCGTCTGCTAGGACGCCTTGATCGCGTCATCAAGCTCGATGGCAAGCGCCTCTCGCTGGCCGAACTGGAAGCGCGTATCGCGCAGCATCCGTTTGTCGCGCAAGTTGCGGTGACACGGCTCGCGAACGCTTCGCGCGAACGGGCCGGCGCTGTCGTAGTACTGACCGAGGCAGGCAGCGAAGCGTTGCGCACGAGCGGACGCGTGGCGCTTGTGAAAGCCTTGCGCCGGCATCTGGCCGCGTATTTCGATCTCGTTGTGCTGCCGAGTCACT
>Ga0302226_10000823_pt1 | contig 24356 bp, 20 predicted proteins | sample II_Palsa_E3_3_FD_193524 | JGI IMG/M metagenome (GOLD analysis project Ga0302226, IMG submission 193524) | Peat permafrost microbial communities from Stordalen Mire near Abisko, Sweden - II_Palsa_E3_3 | ecosystem: Environmental > Terrestrial > Soil > Palsa > Peat permafrost | place: Sweden...
TCGAACGTGGTGAACGGGACGCGCAGCGGGCTGGTGACCGGATCCTTGGCGATAATCCGGCTGAGCTTGTGGGTGGCCACGGCGGTCAGGGCCGTTTCCCACGGGCTGATCCGGTCCGGCAGCGGCGTGCCGGACAGCCGGACGGCCGCGGTCAGCGCGGCCACCACCCCGCCGTACAGCGACATCGCGGCCGTGTAACCGCCGAGTGGGAAGTTCTCCCCGTGCGCGTACTCCTGCTGCTGGCGCCGCCAGCTCCGCGTGACGCGTTCCTTCAATGCAGTGAGCTCAGCCATGGGCGCACAGTTACCCCCTCCACGGCAGTCCATGCACAATCAGGTGTAGCCGGAGACCGGGCGGGTAGCCGGGCGATGGTCACGAGGTCGAGGAGAAGGCAGGTAGATGATGGCCAGCCAGGAGACAGCGGCGGTACTGGGCGCCGGAGGGATGATGGGCTTCCCCATGGCGCGCAACCTGGCCCGCAGCGGGATCAGCGTGCGGGCCTGGAACCGGTCGCGGGACAAGGCGGAACCGCTGGCCAAAGACGGTGCGCAGGTCTGTGACAGCCCTGCGGAGGCGGCTGAGGGTGCGAGCGTGATCCTCACCATGCTCGCGGACGCGGACGCCGTCCTCGACGTGGTCACCGGTGAACGGGGCGCCTTTTCCGCCCTGCCCCCGGCGACCGGCTCGGGGACGGTGGACGGGGTCATCTGGCTGCAGATGAGCACGATCGGCGAGGCGGGTACGGAGCGCTGCGCGGACCTGGCCGGGCAGCACGAGATCCCGTTTGTCGACGCGCCGGTGCTGGGCACCAGGCAGCCGGCGGAGCAGGGCAAGCTCGTGGTGCTGGCGTCCGGGCCCGCCACGCTGCGGGCCCGGCTGGACCCGATCTTCGACGCGATCGGGCAGAAGACGTTGTGGGTGGGTGAGGCAGGGGCCGGCACGCGGCTGAAGCTCGTCACGAACAACTGGGTGCTCACCGTCACGGAAGGCACCGCGGAGACGATCGCGCTGGCCGAGGGGTTCGGCCTCGATCCGCAGCTCTTCTTCGAGGCGGTCAGCGGCGGCACCCTGGACTTGCCCTACCTGCAGATCAAGGGCAAGGCGATCATGTCACGGGACTTCACCCCGGCGTTCCAGCTCAAGCTGGCGGCCAAGGACGCCGCGCTGGTGGCGGAGGCCGCCGAGCGGCATCACGTGGATGCGCCGCTCACCAGGGTGCTGCGGGACCGGCTGGCCGAGGGCGCGCGCGAGCACGGCGACAAGGACATGAGCGCCACGTACCTGACGAGCGCCCGGTCCGGATCGGGCAACTGACGGCCGGTCAGACCTCGACGCGGGACTCCGGCGCGTCCAGCCCGGCGCGGAACCAGGCGATAGCCCGGCGCCGCCCGGCCGCTCGCCCGGCCGGGTCGTGAAACACGGCGTTGATGCCGAGCACGCGCATACAAAACTCCCAGAGGGCCGAAGCCCGTAAGGTTTTCGCATGCCTGCTTCTTAGGCACCGACGGTTAGCTACCGCAGCGGCGGGCGGCTAAACAAAAATGATCTTTCCTATATGTGATTTCCCTGTTCAGCAGGGATCCGGGGGCGCCCGGCCATACCACGGATGCGCTCGACGATGCCGGTCGTCGAGTGGCCCGGCAGGTAGCCAACCGTCATGACCTTGCCGCCGTAGCACTCGACCGCCAGGCGCTCCGGAAGGGTGTCAGCGTCGTAGTCGCCGCCCTTGACGTAGATGTCCGGGCGGACCGCCTCGAGCAGCCGGATCGGCGTGTCGTCCTCGAAGATGGTCACATACTCGACGCAGCCGATGGCCGCGACGACCGCGGCGCGATCCTCCGCCGGGCTGACCGGCCGGTCCGGGCCTTTCAGCTTGCGCACGGTCTCGTCGGAGTTGACCCCGACGACCAGCACGTCACCGAGGGACGCCGCCTGCTGAAGGCATTCGACGTGGCCGCGGTGCAGCACGTCGAAGCACCCGTTGGTGAACACAATCCGGTGGCCTGCGCGGCGATGCCCGGCAAGGCAGCGGGCCAGGAGGTCAACGGGCCAGATCGAATCGAGTCGCCATTCTTCGAACCGCACGTCTCTCCCACCACTCTCGCATCGCTGTCTGCGGCGCGTTACCCGGCTGCCGGCCCGGTAAACAGGCCGGCACCGGTGCCGCCTTGGGTCCGGCCAGTCTCGCGCCCTCGTGCCCCCCTCTTGGTGGTTTCCTCATTTCGACGGGAAAAACGCTGGCGGGGAGACTGCCCGGGTAACGGCTCAGTCAGACGGGGAGACAAACGGGAGACTGCCCGGGTAACGGCTCAGTCAGATGAGCGTGAAACGCCGGACCGGTGGGGCGGGCTGAAGGTGACGGTATCGCGGATTCCGGCCCCGCGCCGGGCTCCACGCTGGCCTGCGGGTTAGCCAGCAGGTTGTGGTACCAGTCCGGGTTCCCGGGCGCCCCGGCCTTAGCCGCGAAAATTGCGTAACCGCCGTTCACGGCCTGGTAGCCGAGCGGGCTGACCCGCTCCCGTCCGCTCTTCGCGCCCGTGCTGTGCAGTAGCAGGAGAGCGGCGTTCTCGAACGGAGCGCCCACCTTCCCGCCGTTGGCGCGGAATTCGCTGATGATGCGGCCGTTGAAATCATTCGGCTCGGTCACAGTGGGCTAGGTTAGGCGTGATGAAGCTGCGGCGCGAACTGAGCGATCTGCCGTTCGCCGGGGCCCTTGTCCCGCACGACGGGGACCTGACGATCGATGGGCACTACGACGGCTGCCACTTCACCGGGGGGACGGTCGTCACCGCCGCCCGGGCGGACAACGGCCACTTTATGGAGTGCGCGTTCACCGAGGTCACGCTGGAGGACGTCAACGCCCGCCGGAGCCGGTTCAGCGACGTGTGGCTGCGTGACGTCCGGCTGCTGTCGGTGGAGCTGGCCGCGACCAGCTGGCTGGACGCGACGTTCATCGGCTGCGCGGCGGCCGGGGTCCAGGCGTTCGACGCGAGCCTGCGGCGGGTCCAGTTCATCGACTGCAAGCTCGACTCAGTGAACTTCCGCGGTGCCCGGCTGGCCGACGTCACGTTCGAGAACTGCCTGCTCCGGGACGTCGATTTCGGCGGCGCGAAGCTCCAGCAGCTCCGGTTCCCCGGATCGACGCTGACCCGCGCCGACTTCTCCCGGGCCACGCTGGACAAGGTGGACCTACGCGGAGCGCAGCTGGACATCACCGCCGGATTCGAGTCGCTGCGCGGCGCCATCATGAGCACCGCTCAGCTGATGTCGCTGGCCCCGGTGCTCGCCCAGCAGCTCGGTATCCAGATCAGCGACGCCTAGCCAGAGGCTCAGTAGGTGGCCAGAGGCTCAGTAGGTGATGGGTGTGGTGGTGACAGGATGGGCTGCGTGGAGCCGAAGCCGTCCGGCTGGGCCTGCACCCGGCTGATGACCATAACGCCGTATTCGCCGGGTCCGGGGACCGGGAAGGTGACATGGCAGCCGGCGGTGGTGAACGCGCTGGCCAGTAGCCGGCAGCCGGCGCTGGCTGGGGCCAGGCGGGATCACGGTCCAGCTTGCGACCGGGGCGAGCGTGCGCGCTGTGTCGCTGGACGACGCGGTCGGCTTGACGGCGCGGGCCTGAACGACCGCACATGCATGATGAGCGCGCGGCAGCATGGTGCCCGTTGATGTGTATCGGGTAGGTCCTGGCTATTTGGCGGTGAAGCCGGCGTCGACCGGGAGTGCCACGGCGGTGATGTAGCGGGCCTCGTCGGAGACCAGCCAGGCGATCGCGTTGCTGACGTCGACGGCTTCGATGAGCTGGACATCCAGGAGGTTGCCCACGTCGGCGCCGCTGGAGGCGGGAGCGCTGGCGAACAGCTCGGCGACCGCGTCGTTGATCACCATCGGCGTGTTCGCCCCGGCCGGGTGCACGGAGTTGACGCGGATGTTGTGCGGGGCCAGCCAGTGCGCCCAGGTACGCCCCAGGCCCACGATGGCGTGCTTGCTGGCGCAGTAGCCGTCCGATCCGCCGCGGCCGTTGCCGCCGCGGCCGACCAGGCCGAGAGTGGACCCGGTCAGGACGATCGCGCCGCCCCGGCCCTGTTCGATCATGATGGGGGCAGCGGCCTGGACGGTGTTCCAGACGCCGAACAGGTTCACCTCGATCTGGTCGCGGAACGCCTGCTCCTCGCTGGCGCCGGGGGACATCATCCCGATGCCCGCGTTGGCGACCACGATATCCACAGAGCCGAGGCGGGCTACGCCGCTGGCGACGGCGGCCCGCATGGCGGCAGCGTCGCGGACGTCGGCCTCGGCGGCAACAATGCGCTGGCCCAGTTCCTCAACCTCCGATACGGTCTGGGCGAGGTCTGCCGGCGTCGCCAGCGGGTAGGCGACCGAATCGATCTGACGGCAGATATCCACCGCGACCACGTCGGCGCCGTCCTGGGCCAGGCGCACCGCGTGGCTACGGCCCTGTCCCCTGGCCGCGCCTGTGATCAGCGCGACCTTGCCGTCGAGCCGTCCCGCCATAAGAATCGTGCCTTCCTTGTGTCCGGGTCCGCTGCCTCGTAGATGCCCGATCGGCTAATGCCGGGCTGGTATCGGGCCGACGGACGCGGCACGGCCTGCAACTGGCCTGCGGCCCGCGAGCGTCCTAGTCGCCCTCTGGCCGGCGTCACGGACGGGAGCCAGCGGGACGAACCAGACCCCATCGGGCAGCTGTTCCGCCCGCGCTGCCTGAGGCAAACGCGGCTGCCGACCGAGCAGCTCACCGTGCCCCGTGACCGGTGCTGGTCTTCCCAGTATGGTGGGAGTCAGGTCGAGAGGCGCTGCAACGGGCCAACGCCCGCCACGCTCGGCCGGGATCACGCAGCAAGGGCGCCTCCTACTACAGGAGGTGCACGGCCGATATGTCACCAGCGGCAGGAGCAGGCGAGGCCCTGCGGGAGCTGCTCGGCCAGCGCATCGCGGTGCTTGACGGAGCCTGGGGCACCCTCCTGCAGGGCGTCGGGCTCACCGCGGCCGACTACCGCGGGGAACGGTTGCGTGACCACCCGCAGGATGTGACCGGTGATCCGGATCTGCTGAACCTGACCTGCCCGGCTGTCGTGCTCGACATTCACCGGCAGTACCTGGCGGCGGGCGCGGACATCATCACGACGAACACGTTCACCGCGACGAGCGTCGGCCAGGCGGACTACGGGCTGCAGGCGCTGGTGCGGGAGATGAACGTGCGCGGGGCCCAGCTGGCGCGGCAGGCGGCGGACGAGGCGGGCGGACGCTTCGTGGCCGGGTCGATCGGCCCGCTGAACGTCACGTTGTCACTGTCTCCGCGGGTGGAAGACCCCGCGTACCGGGCTATGTCGTTCGACCAGGTGTACGCCGCGTACGCCGAGCAGGTGCAGGCGCTGGCCGAGGGCGGTGCCGACCTGCTGCTGGTCGAGACGATCTTCGACACGCTCAACGCGAAGGCCGCGATCGCGGCCGCCCGCGATGTGGCTCCGCAGCTGCCCTTGTGGATCTCGGTGACGATCGTCGACCGGAGCGGGCGCACGCTGTCCGGGCAGACGGTCGAGGCGTTCTGGCGCTCGATCGAGCACGCCGATCCCCTGGTGGCCGGGGTGAACTGCTCGCTGGGCGCCGAGGAGATCCGCCCGCACATCGCGGAGCTGTCCCGCCTCACGGGGACGTACACGGCGTGCCATCCCAATGCCGGCCTGCCGAACGCGTTCGGCGGCTATGACCAGGCACCGGAGGAGACCGCGGGGCTGCTTGGTGAGTTCGCCGGAGCAGGGATGGTGAACATCGTCGGCGGGTGCTGCGGGACGACACCAGCGCACATCGCGCGGATCGCGGCCGCCGTGTCCGGTGTCCCACCCCGTCGCGTTCCGGCGCCACCGGCGCGTACCCGGCTCAGCGGGCTGGAGCCCTTCGAGATCGAGCCGACCACCGGCTTCGTCATGATCGGGGAACGGACGAACGTCACCGGCTCAAGGCGGTTCCGGCGCCTGATTGAATCGGGCGACTACCAGGGGGCCGTCGACGTCGCGCTGGAGCAGGTACGCGGCGGGGCCAACCTGCTCGATGTCAACATGGACGCCGGCCTGCTCGACAGCGAGCAGGCCATGACCACATTCTTGAACCTGATCGCAACCGAGCCCGAGGTCGCGCGTATCCCGGTCATGATCGACAGTTCGCGGTGGAGCGTGCTGCAGGCCGGGCTCAAGTGCCTGCAGGGCAAGGGCGTGGTCAACTCGATCAGCCTGAAGGAGGGCGAGGGCCCGTTCCTCGAGCAGGCCCGGCACATCCGGGACCACGGCGCCGGGGTGGTGGTGATGGCCTTCGACGAGCAGGGCCAGGCCGACACCACCGAACGCAAGGTGGCGATCTGCGGCCGCGCCTATGACTTGCTCACGCAGCAGGCCGGCTTCGCGGCCGAAGACATCATCTTCGACCCGAACGTGCTCGCGGTCGCGACCGGCATCGCCGAGCACAACGGCTACGCGAAGGCGTTCATGGACGCTCTGCCGCTGATCAAGCAGCGCTGCCCGGGGGTGCGGACCAGCGGCGGCATCTCCAACCTGTCGTTCTCTTTCCGTGGCAATGATGTCGTGCGCGAGGCGATGCACTCGGCGTTCCTCTTCCACGCGGTACGCGCCGGGCTCGATATGGGCATCGTCAACGCGGGACAGCTCGCGGTCTACCAGGACATCCCCGCCGACCTGCTCGAGCTGGTCGAGGATGTGCTCTTCGACCGGCGCGGCGACGCCACGGACCGGCTCGTCGCCTTCGCCGAGACGGTGAACGGGCCCGGCAGGAGCCGAACGGTGGACCTCGCGTGGCGGGAGGCGCCCGTGGAGCAGCGCCTGCAGCACGCCCTGGTGCACGGCATCGTCGACTTCGTCGAGGCCGACACCGAGGAGGCCCGGCAGCGCGCGGCGCGGCCTCTGGACGTGATCGAGGGGCCGCTCATGGACGGCATGAAGGTCGTGGGCGACCTGTTCGGCGCAGGGAAGATGTTCCTGCCGCAGGTGGTCAAGAGCGCGCGGGTGATGAAACGCGCGGTCGCCTACCTCGAGCCCTACATGGAAGCCGAGAAGGAACAGGCCCGGCGGGAGGGGCGCGCCGACGTCGATCGTCACCAGGGCAGGATCGTGCTCGCGACGGTCAAGGGCGACGTGCACGACATCGGCAAAAACATCGTGGGAGTCGTCCTCGGCTGCAACAACTACGAGGTCATCGACCTCGGCGTCATGGTCCCCGGCACGACCATCCTCGACACCGCAGTCGCCGAAAGCGCGGACGCCGTGGGGCTGTCGGGACTGATCACCCCGTCGCTGGATCAGATGGTCCTCGTCGCCGCGGAAATGGAGCGCCGCGGCCTGAAACTGCCCCTGCTCATCGGCGGCGCCACAACGTCCCGCCAGCACACCGCGGTGCGGATCGCTCCCGCCTACAACGGCAGCACCGTGCACGTGATCGATGCTTCCCGCGTCACCGGTGTCGTCTCGGACCTGCTCAGCCATGACCGGGCCGGAGTGCTGGACACGGCCAACCGCGCCGAGCAGGAACGCCTGCGCGAGCAGCACGAAAAGACGCAGCGTCGCCCGCTGCTGCCCCTCGAGCAGGCCCGTTCGAACCGTGAGCAGGTCTCGTTCGATGACCTGCCCATTCCGGCGTTCACCGGGGCCCGAACCGTGCAGCCCGACCTGGCCACGCTGCGCGGGATGATCGACTGGCAGTTCTTCTTCCTGGCCTGGGAACTGAAGGGCAAGTACCCGGCCATCCTCGCCCAGCCGGCCGCGCGCGAGCTGTTCGACGACGCGAACACCCTGCTCGACCAGATCATCGCCGACGGCCAGTTCCACGCCCGGGGGGCCTACAGTTTCTGGCCCGCGCACTCCGAGGGTGACGACATCCTGATCGACCTGGACGCCGGCCCTGGGCACGGCAGCCTACGGCTGCCGATGCTGCGTCAGCAAACCGCCAAGCCGACAGGCCGGCCCAACCGGTGCCTCGCCGACTACGTGGCCCCGGCCGGAGACCACCTGGGCGGGTTCGCCGTCGCGATCCATGGTGCCGAAGAACTCGCTGCCACCTACCAGGCCGATAACGACGATTACCGGTCGATCATGGTGAAGGCGCTAGCCGACCGGCTCGCCGAGGCGTTCGCCGAGTACATCCACCTCGAGGCGCGGCGCGACTGGTTCGAACCGGGCGCCAGCCCGGCGATCGAGGACCTGCACGCCGAGCGTTTCCGTGGCATCCGCCCTGCGTTCGGCTACCCGGCGAGCCCGGACCACAGCCAGAAACGAGCCCTCTTCGACCTGCTGGACGCCGCATCGCTCGGCCTGGCCCTCACCGAATCCTGCGCGATGACCCCCGCCGCCAGCGTCAGCGGGCTGCTCTTCGCCCATCCCTGCTCCCGCTACTTCACCGTGGGACGCATCGGTAAGGATCAAGCCGAGGACTACGCCCGCAGGCGAGGTATGGATCTCGACGAGGCGGAACGCTGGCTGCGCCCCAACCTCGGCTACGACCCGCAGTGAACGCCGGCATCTTGGTGACAGCGGGACCGGCCGCAGGGACGGCTTGGTCCGGCGCTGGCGGGACGCGGGCCGGGGAAGCTCGGTCCGGTGCTGGCGGGACGCGCGCAAGCGAAGGTAGTACGGAAGGCACGTTCGCTGTGGCGCACCGTTCCACGAACCTGGACCAATGCACCGTTGTGATACCATATTGGTATGGCTATGACACTACGGCTGCCGCCTGAGATCGAGGATCAACTCAAGCAGGTAGCTGAAATTGAGCACCGCAGCGTGCAGCAGACGGTGCTGGTTGCGGTCGAAGAGTACCTTTCGAAGCGCGAGACGGCCGAGATCCTCGCTGACCCGGCCGCGCTCCGTGGCTTGGCCGAAGCCGGTGACAGCGAGCAAGCCGGCGACGTGGTCTACGGAGCCGAAGCCGCGCGTGCGCTGCTCGCCGAGCGCAAGCGGTGAGAGCCGAGCCCTACGAGCTCGGACTGACCCGTCCAGCCCGGCGTGCGATCTCCGAGTCGCTCCCGGAGGATGTAGCTGCGGCAGCTGTCGAATTCATCACTGGCTCCCTTCTGGAGGCGCCCTATCGTGTCGGCAAGCCCCTGCGGGACAGGCTGGCAGGCTTCCGTAGCGCACGCCTCGGCACCCAGTGGCGCGTGCTCTACCGGATCGACGAGGCAAAGCACGCTATGATCGTTCAAGACATACAGCACCGCGCCAGCGCCTACCGCCACCGGTAGGGGATGTTAACCGGGACCGGGCCGGCCCATCCGCTCCAGGCCTTGCCGGACCCGTTGCAGCAGGGCCAGGTCCAGCGGGTCGGCCTGGGCCGTACCGGCCACGCGCTCGTCGGTCAGCGGGGCCCGGTGCGGCAGCGCGGAGTGGGCTGGCTGCGGGGCATCCGGAGAACCCAGTCCGTGCGCCAGGACCGGGACGTCCGCCGGTGCCCCGGCCAGGGCGAGCACCGGATCCGGAGCGGGGACGGTGCAGTGGCCCGCGTGCACGAGCTGGCCGACGGCATCCATCGTGTCGTGCAGTGCGAGGCCGCCCTGCCAGGCCAGCTCACTGACCGCGGTGTACCCGTCCATCCGGCTGGCCACGGCTCGCTGCGCGGCATTCACCAGCGCCTCGGGACGGCCGGGGCCAGACCACTGCGGGCACCAGCGCGGGGAGACGTCGTACCAGGCCAGTCGCTGTGCCATGTGGTCGATGTAGTCGCGTACGGAGCCGATGTCCATGGCCAGGACGGTTTCCGCCCAGTGCGATCGCTGTGTCATGAACCATAGGCCCCTGACCGAGCACTTGCCGACGAACGGCATAGTCAGCGCCAGCAGCGCGTCGAGGGTGATCGACTGGAGCAGCCGCTGCAGCTCGGCGGCGGTAATGATCCCACGGCCAGCCAGCGCCGCACCGGGCGCGCCATCCGGCACGCCTGGTGAGCCCGGTGGGCTCTCCCGGACAATCTGATCCCAGACGTCCGGCGCTACCCGCCCGGAGCCGACCAGGCGGGTACCCAGATCGGGCACGCCGGGCGATTCAGCAAAGGTCAGCCGCCCCTGGTTAAGGTAGAAAATTCCGCCGGGACGACCACTTATTTCCACGGCCCCGGTGGCAGCACTCCGGCCCAGTCTGGCGAGCTCGTTGAGGACACGGTCCACGGGTGCTTCCCAGCCAAGCTCAGCCAATATACGACCTCCCCCAGTTACGCCCTGAATGAATCCCTGCGACGGCGCCCGCACATTCACAGGCTGCTCCCGGTCGTCTCCGAGGTGCGACGATACGGCCCAATCACAATAAGAATAGGCCCAAACGAACACCTTAGGAAAGGGGCCAAAGGCCCCAAAAAAAGGTCAGCTGCCGGTCATTTACGGCAACACGATGGCCACTTTTGGTGACCACTTGGGACAGCACAGCGATAGCATCGAAAAAACTCCGTTTGGCGGCGACAACAATGGCAGCGGCAAACCCCCTAGCGTCCCTTTCCGGCGGATATCGCCTGGATCCCGTTTGATGCTGGAAAGCGGTTCAGCGGGGCCGGCCTGGCGGCCCGTCAGTCCATGTGCCGGAGTCCCTGCAGGACCTGAGCCAGCAGGGCGAGATCCGGAGCCTGCGCCGTGCTCCCCTCGGGCTGCCCCCCGGCCCCCGCATCGGACGGCCTCGCCCGCTCAGCCAGCAGCGCGATCAGTCCGGCAAAATTTCCCGGATCGTCCGGCACCGCCACCAAGGGGGTGCGCCGGGGCAGTAGCGCGCCAGCGTCCGCAGCCCTGGAGCAGGCGACCGTCTCCGACCGGGGGAGCTCTTTCACCTCGGCCAACAGGGCTGACTCAAACGAGGCGGGTACCGCCGCCGAAACTCCCCACATCACCGGTTCCCCCCTCAACGCCCGCCTGCGTTGACAGATTATGGGCCGGTACGCGGCATCGCTACGCACTCCGGGAAAGAAACCGGTTAGCAGAAGATCCTGTAACATTTCCTGACGAACGGTCATGCAGCCGGCACGTTAAGCCAGAAAACGTGCAGCTCAGCAGCTCGCGCAGGCCAACGGTTCGGTAAAGAAACCTGGCTATCGCGAGCCCCGGAATGACGGCGGCCGTCATCCGGTGCCGCACGCCTGCATGGCCCGCGTGAAGGCCTCGCCGCGCTCCCGGTAGTCCCGGAACTGGCCAAAGCTCGGGGCCGCCGGGGACAGCAGCACCACACCGTCCGGCCGGGCCCAGGCGAACGCGCGGGCGACCGCCGCGTCCAGGTCGGGGCACTCCTCGACGCCCGCCAGGCCTCCTGGTGGGCCGGATGGGGCCGGGAACCCGGTGGTGGCTTCAATCTCGGCGCGGATCCGAGGGCCGCTGTCGGGCAGGGTCAGCACCAGGGTCGGGGCGGCGCGGTCCAGCAGGCCCGCCCCGAGCGGAGCGTAATCGATGCCCCGGTCCTGGCCCCCAACGATGAGGGCCACCCGGCGGCCCGGAAACGCATCCAGGGCGGCGAGCGTCGGCAGCACGTTGGTGGACAGACTGTCGTCGACGAACGTGACCCCGGCGACCTGCCCGGTCACCTGGAGCCGGTGATCCAGGTGGCGGAACCCTTCCGCGGCGGAACGCAGCGCCGCGTCGTCGGACGCTCGGGCGATCCCGAACGCGAGCAGGCAGCGGCGGGCGATCTCGGCGTTGCGGCGGTTGTGGCCGCCGAGCAGGCCGAGCGGCTCCATCCAGGTGGCGCCCGGGTCCTCGGCGGCATGCACCCATTCCACCCGCGGGCCGAGCAACGCGGCCCGCTCACGCAGCAGGTCGCTGTCACCGTTGGCGATTGTCAGATCCGCCCCCGGCTGTGAGCACACGGACAGCTTGTCGCGGTAGTAGTTCTGCACGCCGCCGTGCCAGTCGAGGTGATCGGGGTGCAGCGAGGTAACGGCCACCACCGGCGTCGAGCAGGGCAGGTCGGTGGCCTGGTAACTGGAGACCTCGATGACCCAGAAGTCCCAGGCGCCCGCTCCCCCGGCCGGCCCGGACGGGCAGTCCGGATCCCACGGCGGCTGGCCGATGTTGCCACCGACCAGGCAGCGGTGGCCCAGCCCGGTCAGCAGGTGGCCGGTGACCGCCGCGGTCGTGCTCTTGCCCTTGGTGCCGGTGATCAGCAGCACCCGCGCCAGATCGGCTTCCTGCAGCCACAAGCCGAGGCCGCCGGCCACCGGGACGCCGCGCTCTTCCAGCCGCACCACCTCCGGGCGGTACCGGCTGATGCCCGGCGACTTGACCACGACGTCGCACTTCTCCAGCGCGGCGAGCCCGCCGTAGCCGGTGGTCAGGACCGGCGAGCCGCCGATCGCCACCGCGGGCGGGCGGTCGTCGACGAGCATCGGCTCGATGCCCATGGCGCCCAGTTTGCGGAGGTTGGCCAGGCCCTCGCGGCCGAGACCCCACAGCCCGACGCGGGCGCCGGACAGATCGGACCAGGAGAGCTTGGGACGTGTTCCGGTCACGCGAGGAATTCCTCCGCGTAGGGGACGGGGATGAAGTGCTCACCGACGGGCTGCAGCAAGCCTTCGGTGGACGGCCGGCCAGGCAGCGCCCGGACCTCCGCGGCCAGCTCGTGCAGCAGCGGGAACCCGGCACGGTCGGCCCGCTCGTCCGCCAGCAGCAGCGCCGCGCGGCACTCGTTGACCTCGCCGACGCACTCGAACGGCTTGCTGAGGTCCACGTCCCCGAGCAGCGAGCGGAACCTGCCGGCCAGCGCAGGATCCGCGAGCGGCTCCCGGCCGCCGAAGATGGTCCCGAGCTCCGCCGCGGGCAGGAACGGCGCCAGGATCAGGTCGATGAAGCAGCACTTGTCGCACTGCCCGCACCAGTGGTCGAGCCGCCGGGCCCTGTCGATATGGAAGGCGCGGTTACAGCTGCGGAAGGTGCTGTGGTACCGCTGCAGCCGGGCGAACCGGGCCGCGATCCACAGCTCGGTGCGGGGCCGCAGCGCCGAGAAGTAGTCCGGCATGGCCGCGGCCCCCGGCCCCTGCGGCAGCCGGGCTGAGGTCTCCGCGAGCACCCCGCGGAAGGCCGCCTCGAACGCGGCGCTCTTGGAGTACTGGTGGTTCACCGCACGGTCCCCGGCCTGCATGGTCGGCACCGAAGCGGACCACTCGTTGGACATCACCACCGCGTCCCGGCCGTCCAGCGCCGCGGCCATGACGGCGATGGCCGAGATGATGCCGGTGACCGGGACGTGGCCATTGAGGAATCCCAGCTCCCGCGAGCGCAGCAACTGCGGGTCGATCTCGCGATCGGCGCGGATCACCGGGAGCCCGGTCACGGCGGCGGGCTGCTCGATCGCGTCGAAGTAGTCGCCGGGCCGGCTGACGACGAACAGGGCCACGTCGGCGTGATCCCGGACCAGCTCGACGGTCACGATGGAGTCGATTCCGCCACCGAACGGCACCAGGGCGCGCCGAGTACCCGCCGCAGGGGGTTGAGCCGGCGCGGGTCCAGCCGGCGGGATCTGCTCCGCCTCGGGCCCCTCGATACGGAGGCCGGACAGGTCAATGCCGCTGCGGTAGCCGAACTCGCCCAGGCCGTCCAGGTAGAACGCGCGGAGGAAGGCGCGCTCCCGGGGGGTCAGCGCGGTGCCGCCCATGCTGATGACGGGCGGGGCGGCGGTCTTGTAGTAGGAAACGCCCGCGAGCAGGAAGATCAGCCGCGCGGCCGCGGCTACCGCCGGGCTGTCCCAGCGGGGCACCGGGCCGGGCGAGCTGAACGTGACCCGTTCCTCGAACGCCTGCCCATCCAGGCTGTACCGGCAGCTGAGCAGGCCGGAGGCGGGATCGAGGCGGTAGGACTCGTACCGGAACTCCTGGCCGCGGCGGGCCTGCGGGGGGGTGGCCGCGGCGGCGGTCTGCGTGCTCATCGGGTCCTCCGGGGCCGGAGGCGGGCCAGCAGGCCGAACCGGCCGCAGGGCTGTTCCGCGCGGTGGCTGAAGAACCAGCCATCAGGGGGCTGTGGGGCTGCCGGGGCCGGTGAGGTGGGTGCGGACGCCGGGGTGGGTGCGGACGCCAGGGTGGGTGCGGACGCCAGGGTGGGTGCGGACGCCGAGGTGGGTGTGGATGGGTCTGGCGAGGCGGGGCCGGCTGAGGTAGGGCCTGGGGCGGGGGTGATCGGGCCGGTCGCGGTGTCCGTGCCGTGGATCTGGCCGCCGGGAACGCCTGCCGCCTGGAGGACCAGGCGGTTCGCGGTCCACAGGTCGAACCGCCACTGCTCCGGCCCGGCGGGGTGCAGGACGGCGGAGGCGCGCGCACCGAAGGCCTTCGCCGCCGCCTCGGCGACCTCGGCGCCGACCTGATAGCGGCCGGGGGCGATCGCCGGGCCCAGGCCGACGACCACGTCGGCCGGCCGGCTGCCCAGCGACGCCATGGCCCGGACGGCGGACGCAGCGGCGCCGGCGACCGTACCCCGCCAGCCCGCGTGGGCGCACGCGAGCACGTGCGCGACCGGATCGTAGAGCACGACCGGCACGCAGTCGGCGGCCAGCACGGCCAGCACCGGGCCAGGATCGGCCGTGACCAGAGCGTCGGCGGCGGGTATGGCGTCGGCGGCCTCCCGGGTGCCGCGGCCCCGATCCGCCAGGCCGACCACCTCGGCCGCCGCGCCGTGCACCTGCTGGGCGAAAACGGCATCCTCCAGGCCGGCCCCGAGGGCGGCCAGCGCCCGGCGCCGGTTCTCCAGCACATGGGCGGGATCGTCGCCAACGTTCAGGCTGAGGTTCAGGCTGGCGTAGGGTCCGGCGGACACCCCGCCGGAGCGGGTCGTCACCAGCACGTCCACGTCGAAGCCACCGAAGGCGGGCCAGGTCAGCACTTGGAGGCCCGCAAGGCGGTCGTGGCCGGGTACCTGGCGGAACACGGACGGGGTGATGGGGGGCGCGATCATCGCGAGCGATACTAGTGCCAGCCCGACACTGACGTGGCCGCGTTCTCCGCGTCCCGCAGGACGCGCAGCAGGTTGCCGCCGGCCAGCGCCGCGCAGTCCGGCTCGGTCCAGCCCCGGGTCAGCAGCTCGGCGAACAGCGCCGGGTATCCGGAGACGTCGGACAGGCCGGTGGGCATCGCGGCGGAGCCGTCGTAGTCGCCGCCGATGCCGATGTGGTCGATGCCCGCCACCGCGCGGACGTGGTCGATGTGGTCGGCCACCTGGGTCAGCGTCGCCTCGGGGACGGGGTGAGCGGCTTCCCACTCGGGCGCCACGGCATCCCAGGCCGACATGTCCCGCCGGTCAAGCCCGCGCCGGTCCAGCTCGGCGAGCAGGCCGGCCTGCCAGGCCGCGCACTCCGGTGAGACAAAGGCGGGCACGAACGTCACCATGCAGACACCGCCGTTGACCGCCAAGCGGGCCAGCACCTCGTCGGGCACGTTACGTGGATGATCGCACAGGGCCCGGGCCGAGGAATGCGAGAAGATCAGTGGGGCGCCGGCGACGTCGAGGGCGTCGCGCATGGTGGACGGGGCAACGTGGGACAGGTCGACGAGCATCCCGATGCGCTGCATCTCCCGCACAACCGCCCGGCCGAAATCGGTCAGGCCACCCGCGTCCGGGGTGTCGGTGGCCGAGTCTGCCCAGCCGACGTTGCTGTTGTGGGTCAGCGTCATGTACCGGACGCCGAGCCGGTACAGCGCGCGCAGCACTCCTAGCGATGACGCGATCGAGTGGCCGCCCTCCGCGCCGAGCAACGAGGCGATCTTCCCGGCGGCGAAGGCCCGCTGCACGTCGGCGGCGGTGAGCGCAAGTTCCAGGTGCTCCGGGTAAGCCTGGATCATCCGGTGCACAATGTCGATCTGCTCCAGCACCGCGGTCACCGCGGCGTCACCGGTCAGCGTGCCCGGCACGTAGACGGACCAGAACTGGGCCGCCACGCCGCCTTCGGACAACCGCGGCAGATCGGTCTGCGTCTCCCGCACCGGCCGGGTCAGGGCGGCCAGGACCGGATCGGAGCCGAACCCCGCGCGGATCGCCCAGGGCAGGTCGTTGTGCCCGTCCACCAAGGGGACACGGCGCAGCAGGTCACGCGCTGCGGCCAGCTGTTCTGTCATCGGTTCACCCTAGTCTCAGCCGACACAGTTCGCCGGCCACACGCCCGCCAGTGATCGATAATGCCGGCTAGACGCTGGGCCGCCCGCTCGCCGCCTTTGAGAACGGATGCGTACCTGTGAGCAGGGAAATTGACCGCGCTCGGCTTGCCGCACGCCGACGCGGGCTGGATCTGACAGCCAGGCGCTGCATCAGCTGAGCGGCGCACTGCTGGACCAGTTACACCTGGTCCCGTTCAGGATGATCAATGTCCGGACAGCGGTAACTGGCGCTACGGCGGGACGAGCTCACTTGCGGCGCCCCGGGCTCAGCCGGTTCAGCCGCCACCACGTGATGAGAATGAACACGACGGACAGGGCGATCATCGCGCCGATGTCCGTCAGCCAGGTGCTCGCCTGATGCTGCCAGAGCGAATTGATGGTTGAGGACCCGGGGGGAAGGAGCCGGTTGAGGTCGACGGTGGAAGCGACCGCGGCGTAGCCCCAGCGCCCCGGAACCAGCCAGGAGATCTGGTTGATGACCATCCCGCCGACCGGGACCACACCGCCGGACAGCATGATCTGGACGAAAATCGTCAGGACCAACAGCGGCATGGTCCGTTCCATCGTCGTGACCAGGGAAGACACCATCAGGCCCAGGCACATCGAGGTCACGGCGAACACGGCGATGCCAATGACCAGCTCGGCGAACGGGGCGTGCACCAGGAACGAGCCCGTGGGCGGCAGCGGCCGGCCAAGCAGGCCGATCGCCGCCAGCAACACGGCCTGCAGGATGCAGATGGCGCCCAGCACGATCAGCTTCGAGCTCAGGTAGGCCCCGGCCGACAGGCCGGCCGCTCGTTCCCTTACGTAGATCGTCCGTTCCTTGACCAACTCCCAGATCGAGCTGACGGTGCTGGACAGGCACACGCCGACGATGACCAGGATCAGGACCGTCTGGGCGTTGGAGTTGCTGCCCGGGGCTCCCCGGAGCCCCTTCGTGCCGCCCAGGGCGTAGATCAGGCCGCCTAGGATGACCGGCATCAGAGCGGCAAACAGCAGGTAGCCGCGGTCAGACGCGATGACCCGCGCGTACCGGCGGCAGAGCGTGCCGATCTGGTGGAACGCGCCCCCGCGGACCGGGGCCCGGGTACCCGCGGCCTTCGGGCCGCTGGAGACCGCGGGGATCGTCTGCGGCTGGGTGATGTAACGCTCGTAGATCCGCGAGCTTTCGAACTCGCCGGCCCAGTCCCGCTCCGGTTGCCGGTCGAAGGCCTGGAACACTTCGGCCCAGCCGGGCTGGCCGAAGTAGCTCAGGCCCTGCTCCGGCGGTCCGAAGAACGCGACCTTGCCCCCGGGCACCAGGACCAGCAGCCGGTCGCACACGTCGAGGTTGGCCACGCTGTGCGTGACCACGATGACGGTCCGGCCGTCGTGTGCGAGGTCGCGCATCTGCTCCATGACCGACTTGTCGAGCCCGGGGTCCAGGCCGGACGTGGGCTCGTCCAGGAACAGCAGCGACGGCTTGGTCAGCAGCTCCAGGGCCACGTTGACCCGCTTGAGCTGGCCACCGGACAGCTTGTCGGCGCGGGTCTCCGCGTGCCTGGTCAGCGCCAGCTCGCTCATGACCTCGTCGACCCGGGCGTTCCGCTCGCGGGCGTGCGTGTCCGGCGGGAAACGCAGCTCGGCGACGTACCGCAGCGCGCGCTGCGTGGTCAGCTGGGTGTGCATGATGCTGTCCTGCGGGACCAGGCCGATCCGGGTCCGCAGCTCCGCGTAGTCCTTGTACAGGTCGCGGTTGTCGTACAGCACGACCCCCCGGTCGGCGGGGCGCATCCCGGTCAGCGCGCCGAGCAGGGTCGACTTGCCCGCGCCGCTCGGGCCGATGATGCCAACCAGGCACCGCTCCGCGATCGGGAAGCTTACGTGGTCCAGCAGAATCTTGCCCCCGCCGACCTGGACGACCAGATCCTGCGCGACGAGCGACACATCGCCGGCGTCAATGTATTCACGCAGTTCACCGTCGGTCAGCCGGAATGTCGCATGCCCGACGCTGACAATATCTTTCTCGGTTAGGGTGACGGAAGTAACTCGCTGACCATTGACAAATGTTCCGTTGTGGCTGCCGAGGTCGACGATTTCGAACTTTCCGCTGCTGGATTTCCGCAATTCTGCGTGGTGCCGGGAGACACTCAAGTCGGAAAGGACGAGGTCATTGTCGGGCGTCCGCCCGATACGGAGCAGGCGGGCCGGCAGCGGCAGCACCGCGGAGGGGCGGCGGTCCACGCTGAGCCGGTAATCCGCGGGTCGCCGGACCCGGTCCGGGTCCATGAGCGATGGGACCGGGCCCGCGCCGCCGTCTGCTGGGCCGCGGTCGCTACCCGGGCCATGATCGTCCTGACTGCCGTTTCCCTGGCCGCTGCCCCAGCCGCTGCCTGGATCGCCCCAGCCTGGATCGGCCTCCGGGCAGAGCTGCGGGCTGCCCCGCTCGTCGCCATCCGGCCTGTTGAGCAGGGCGCGGGCGGCGGCGGCCGGGGTGGATATCTCGGTCTCCGCGTGCACTGGGCGGGCGGCCGGCTCGCAGCGCAGAACCGGGCCGTCGTCAGGATTTCCGAGCCGGATAACGCATTCGGCACTGATGGTGATCCGGTCGACACGCCTGGTGCCAATGAATGTCCCATTCGTGCTTCCGACATCCTCAAGTATCCAGGTGTCCTGTTCATGCCGCAGGACCGCATGCCGCCAGGACACGCGTGAGTCGGACATGACGATGTCGGAGCCCGGATCCCGGCCCAGCCGGTAAGCAGTCCCCGCCTGCAATCGATGATCCGATTGCCGCGTGCGTACGGTGAGCACCGGGCCAGCCCCCGCCGGGCCGGAACGCAGCGTTGACATGTCTACCGAGTGTAGGTGCGGGACCCATAAACGGGAATATGCCGAACCTTTTTGTTCTACGCCACGTTAATTCCATTAAACTCAGATCCGCGCCCCCGACAGTGGAGCTGGTGTCATGAGCGAGGATCCGACCCGACCGATCAGGCCCGGGGAGTACGGCTCGGCCGGCGGGTACGGGCCCGCAGGGGACTCGGGCTCAGCGGGTCCGGCGGGCGCAGCGGGTCCGGCGGGCTGGAACGGGCCGGATGACGGATACCGGTCGCGGACGGCGCGGATGCCGGTCGGCGGATACCGAGGCGAGGCGCCGCCGCGCGGCGAGCCGCCGCCGCGGCGCGGCGGACGGCGGAGGCGCAGGCACCGCGGGCTGACCATCACCGCGATCACCGTCGTCGTCCTGCTCATCCTGCTGATCGCCGCGGACCGGGTGGCGGCGGGCATCGCCGAGAACGAGGCCGCCAATCAGATCAAGGCGCAGGGATTCCCGGTCAAGCCGAAGGTGACGATCGAAGGTTTCCCGTTCCTGACCCAGCTGGCGGCGCGTGACTTCCATCAGGTCGACATCTCCGCGGACAACGTGACCGAGGGACCCGTCGACATCGCGAGCATCAACGCCACCCTGCACGGCGTGCACATCACGTCTGGCTTCAACGGCGCGACCGTCGATCAGCTGAACGGGACCGCGCTGATCACGTTCGCCGGGCTGAGCCACGCGGGGGGCATCGGGGACGGGATCACCTTGTCCAACGGAGGCAACGGGGAGGTGAAGGCGTCCATCAACCTTGGGTTCGTCAGCGGAAACGCCTTCGCCCAAGTGGCGAAGGCCGGACCGCACCAGATCAGCGTCCGGGTGGTCTCGGCCGGCGGGATCCCGCTGTCGGCGCTCGGCCCGTTGCAGAGCTTCACCGTCACGGTGCCCCACCTGCCGGCCGGGATGACCGTCCAGAACGTCAGCGTGACCGGGCAGGGCGTGCTCATCGGCGTCGCCGGGACGAACACGAGCTTCAGCCAGTGAGGACCGGGGGCCGTAACCGCTTCGCGCAGCGGCTATTCACGCCGCTCCCGGCGCGCTACGACCGACTGGCGGAGATCCTGTCGATGGGCCAGAACGGCCGCTGGCGGCGGGAGATGGTCAGCCGCATCGCCGCGCATCCCGCACCGGCGGCGGCCACACCGGCGGCGGCACCGGCGGCGGCCGCAGCCGAGGCCGGTCGGCCGCCGAGCGCCGGCCCAGCGCCAGAGCCGCCCCTCGTCCTCGACGTGGCCTCCGGGACCGCCGGGGTCGCCATCCAGCTGGCCGCGCGGACCGGCGCCCGGGTCGTCGGCATCGACCTGACCGAGGCGATGCTGCGGCAGGGGCAGGCCAATGTGGCGGACGCGGGGCTGAGCCGCAGTATCGGCCTGGTGGCCGGGAAGGCCGAGCAGTTGCCGTTTCCCGACGCCAGCTTCGACGCGCTGACCTTCACCTACCTGCTGCGTTACGTGGACGATCCGCAGGCGGTGCTGACCGAGCTGGGCCGGGTGGTCAAGCCGGGCGGGACGATGGCGAGCCTGGAATTCTGCGTTCCGCCGTCCGCCTTCTGGCGGGCCTGGTGGGTGCTGTACACGCGGATCATCCTGCCCGCCGGCGGGCTGGCGCTAGGCGGCCGGGCCTGGCTGCGGGTCGGCCGGTTCCTCGGGCCGAACATCACCGGTCACTACCGCCGATACCCCGTGCCGTGGACGGCCGAGGCGTGGCGGCGCGCCGGTTTCACCGGCGTGCAGACGAAGATCATGAGCCTGGGCGGCGGCCTGGTCATGTGGGGACAGCGCACCCGTGACTGACCGGCCGGCCTACTACGCCGCCCGGCCGGGACAGTGGCGGGACTGGTGGACGCTACTGCATCCGCCGTACACCGCGTGGCACCTGTCCTACGTGGTCATCGGGGCCACGCTGGCCCCGCGGGTCTACGTCAACCGGCTGCTGTACACGGTGGCGGCGTTCTTCCTGGCCGTCGGCGTGGCCGCGCACGCCCTCGACGAGCTGAACGGCCGCCCGCTGCGCACGGCCATCCCGGCGCCAGCGCTGATCGCCGCGGCCGCGGCGAGCCTGGCCGGCGCGGTCGCGCTGGGCGTTTACGGCATCACCCAGGCGGGCTGGATCCTGGTGCCGTTCATGGTGGCGGGTCCCATCCTGGTCATCGCGTACAACGCGGAGCTGTTCGGCGGCATCGTGCATAACGACCTCGGCTTCGCGGCCGCGTGGGGCGCCTTCCCGGTGCTCACCGGGTACGCCGCCCAGGACGGGAACCTGGCCCCGGCGGCCGTGGGCGCCGCCGCGGCGGCCCTCGCGCTTTCGGTGGCGCAGCGCCGGCTCAGCACCCCGGCGCGGTACATCCGGCGCCGCGCGGCCCGGGTCGACGGTTCGATTACCCTGGCCGACGGGACCTCCGCCCCGGTCGGCACGGAAACGCTGCTCGAGCCGCTGGAAGGGGCGCTGCGGGCGATGTCGTGGGGCCTGGTCCTGCTGGCCGCGAGCCTGGCCGTGGCCCGGCTGACCTAACCCGTTCCGCCCGGCAGCGGCTAGGAAAACCGCAGATCGCGCGGAAAGGCGGCACCGTTTTTTCATCGAAATCACGCAAAGGCGTATTCGACAGGCTTAAGACGCGTACGCGGATCTGCTGCCTGCGGGCCATGCTTGGCTCATAATTGGGCTAACAGGGCCCGACGAATGGGTATCGGTACACGGAGCGGTGATCCAGGCAATCACCGTGGCACCAAACGGGTGAGAAGCCGACAGGGAGCACCACGTGACAATCGGGACGACGGTCGATAACAGCGCACCGCCGCAGAGTTCCTCGGTGCGGACCATCATCCTCGGTATCGACCGCTCCGGACGGATCGTCCAGCATGACCGCATCGCCCCGGCGGTGCTGGGCCGGCCCGCCGATCAGCTTCTCGGCGCGAGCCTCAGCGACCTGCTGACCGAGGCCAGCCCCGCGGATAAGACCGATGAGTCCGGCGCCGCTGCCGGCCAGGGTGACAAGAGCTCCGGAAATCCCGCGAGCCAGAACTACGGCAAGAGCGCGTCCAACGGGACCGCCCCCGCGGGAGGTTCCGCAGGTCAGAGTGCCCCAGCGGGCCAGAGCACCCCAGCGGGCCACAGCACCCCAGCGGGCCAGGGCACCCCAGCGGGCCAGAGCACGCCAGCGGGCCACAGCACGCCAGCGGGCCAGAGCACCCCAGCGGGCCAGAGTGCCCCGGCGGGCCAGAGCAGCCCAGCGGGCCAGGGGACAGCCGGTCAGAGCGCAGCCGGTCAGAGCGGCTCCGACATCGTGGCGGGGCTGCTGGAGGCGATCCGGTCCGACCGTGAGGGCACCGGCATGCTCTCGATCCCCACCGAGAACGGCAAGCTGGACGCGGTTGTCACCGTTCATCCGATGCGCGCGGGCAGCTCGGACGTGGCCGCGCTGGCCCTGCTGCGCATCCCCGCCCCGGTGGCCGAGCGGTTCGTGGACCCGGCACTGATGCGGCAGGTCCTGCTGGACCGGACGTTCAAGCGGATCGGCGACACCCTCGACTTCGACCACGTGGCGCGGGAACTGATGGGCACCCTCGTGCCGCACTTCTGCAACTCGGGCGGCATCGCCGTGCTGGAAAGCCTGATCGGTGACGAGGAGTTCCCCTCGGGCCTCCCGGACGGCTCGCACCCGCTGCGCCGCCTGGCGGTGTCCAACGACATGGATGATGCGGCCTGGGAAGCCACCTTCCCGATCGGCGAGATCCTCCGCTACCCGCCTGGCTCGCCGTACGTGGTGTGCATGGAGACGAGCCAGCCGGTGCTGAAGAGCCGGATCAGCAAGGAATATGCGGCCGAGCTGGCCGACCAGTGGCAGCGCCAGCCCGTCGCCGACCTGCTGGCCGACGGCTCGATGCTGGTGCTGCCGCTGATCGCGCAGGGCCACGCGCTGGGCTTCTTCGTCTGCGTCCGGAAACCCGGGTACCGCCGGTTCGACGCCTACGACCAGGAAATCGGGATGGAATTCGCCACCCGGGCGGCCATCTTCGTCGACAACGCGCGGCGCTACAACCGTGAGCACGCCACCGCGCTGACCCTGCAGCGCAGCCTGCTGCCGACCGGCCTGTCCGCGCCGTCGTCGGTAGACGTGCAGCACCGCTACCTGCCCGGCAGCAAGCTCATCGAGGTCGGGGGGGACTGGTACGAGTCCATCGCGCTGCCGGGTGCGCGGGTCGCCCTGGTCGTCGGCGACGTGGCCGGGCACGGCGTGCGGGCCGCCGTGACCATGGGACGGCTTCGCACCGCCATCCACACGCTGGCCCGGCTCGAGCTGCCCCCCGCCGAATCGCTGCAGCAGCTCGACGAGCTCATGCACACGTTGGGTGAACGAGAGCCGCACTTCGCGACCTGCGCCTACGCGATCTTCGACGCGGTCAGCGGCACCTGCGAGGTGGCGGTGGCCGGGCACTTGCCGCCGCTGCTTGTCCAGCCGGACGGCAGCAACGAGTACCTCGACGTCGCGCCCGCCCCGCCGCTGGGTGTGGGCGAAGGCCCCATCCAGAGCCGGGTGTTCCCGATCGAGGACGGCAGCCTGTTCCTGCTCTACACCGACGGCCTGGTGGAGAACCGCACCCGCGACATCGATGACGGCCTGCAACGGCTGCAGAAGATCTTCAGTGACAGCGACATCTCATCCCGCTCGCTGGAGGATCTGTGCAAGGCCACGCTGGATGGCGTGTACGCCGACCAGCAGCGCGACGACATCGCGGTGCTGCTGGCCCGGCTGTCCCGCATCCCGGCCGACCACCACGCGACCTGGACGCTGGGCCGGGAGCTCACCTCGGTGGGCCAGGCCCGGACGCTGATTCGCGAGCCGATGGAGCGCTGGGGCCTGCACGACATGATCCCGGTCACCGAGCTGCTGGTGTCGGAGCTGGTCACGAACGCGCTGCGGTACTCCCCCGGCACGGTCACGCTGCGCCTCGTGCGGGAGGGCGCGCTGGTCTGCGAGGTGGGCGACAACTCCGCCGCGCTGCCCCGGCTACGGCAAGCCGGCCGGGACGACGAGAACGGGCGCGGCCTGCAGGTCGTCAGCCAGTTCGCGCAGCGCTGGGGGGCCCGCCGGACGGCCAACGGCAAGGTTGTCTGGTGTGAGCAGCCGCTGCCCGGACCCGAAGGCGAACCCCGCATCCTCACCCTGCATTAGGGGCCGCGATATCTGCGATGTACCACAGCGGGTTACGGCGAGGCGCTCGTTACCGGGTCAGCGAACCGGGCCTTTAGGCCGAAGTTGCGGCTGGTTTGACGCGTGATCTTGTGCCTGAGCAGCGGGTATGGTGAGCCGACACGCCAGAAATGTAGACACTAGAATAGTTGAGTTACCGACCTGGCTTGTGCGAGAATATCCCTG
>Ga0302226_10000832_pt1 | contig 24184 bp, 42 predicted proteins | sample II_Palsa_E3_3_FD_193524 | JGI IMG/M metagenome (GOLD analysis project Ga0302226, IMG submission 193524) | Peat permafrost microbial communities from Stordalen Mire near Abisko, Sweden - II_Palsa_E3_3 | ecosystem: Environmental > Terrestrial > Soil > Palsa > Peat permafrost | place: Sweden...
GGGAAACAAAGCAACGGCTCGCGTACCAAGCGCCTTCTCAGAGATGCCGAGATGGTTCTCGAGCTCGGCGCCAATCTTGGCCACGAGCGAGAGGTACTCGAGTTTGCGGAGGTCTGCCTTTTTAGACAAGGACATTTTTTGAAATGTGCGCTCCCGTGGTTGAGCCATTGCGGCCTCTGTGTCTTTTCCCGTGTTCGCGCCTTACCCTCACACCCCCAAGGTGTGTGTGTGTGTGTGTGTGTGTGTGTGTGTGCGTGTGTGTGTGCGTGTGAAGTCTATGTCTGCCGGCCCTTTTCCGAGGCCGCTTTTCTTTTTCATTGAACGGCGACAGTCATCACGATATTCACGTTCTGTGAAACCCCGAACCGACCTTTCACTGACCCGACCTCGCTTCCTTCCCTGTCTGACTAGGCAAAGGGCGAAATGTACCGCGCTTTCGTGGCCGCGTCGGCGCTGGCCTCGGTCGGTCTGACGGGCGCCTACTACCACGTCTTCATCGGCGGGGTAAGCACACACTCCCTTGCTTGTACCATGGCTGACCCCTCAATGACGACACAGGCACCACCACCAGCTCTGCCCAGCGTACAGCAACAGCTGGGGGAGAAGATCAACCGCAAGCACGTGCCGTATGTCGTGCCATCGCGCGAGGAGCAGCTCAAGGCGCTCAAGTCTGGCAAGGTATGTGTGCTCGTCTTGTCAGCAACATTGCGCGTTACTCACAAATGACAACTCGCGCATCCACAGGAGTTTGACATGCTTGTGATCGGCGGAGGCGCGACGGGTGTCGGAGTGGCACTGGACGCAGCAACCCGCGACCTGTCGGTGGCACTGGTTGAGCGGGACGACTTTTCGTCGGGAACATCGAGCCGCTCGACCAAGCTCATCCACGGTGGTGTTCGCTACCTCGAGAAGGTACTTGCCTTTGACTGAACCGCCCTCCCAATACCCAAAACACACACACACACACACACACACACGAAAAAAAAAAAGGCGTTCAGGCAGCTCGACTACGAGCAGTACAAGATGGTCAGGGAGGCCCTGCACGAGCGATCCAACTTGCTCACGATTGCTCCTCACCTCACCATCCACCTTCCCATCATGCTCCCCATCTACAAGGTCTGGCAGGTGCCATACTACTGGGCTGGGTCCAAGCTGTACGATGCCGTCGCAGGGTCCAAGGGCCTCGAGAGCAGCTACTTTTTGACCGGCGCGCAGGTATCGAAATAAATCTATGAAATTGCCTTGCCTGAAACCAAAACGGCGCAGGCACTTGAGCAGTTCCCCATGCTCAAGAAGGAAAAACTCGTCGGTGCCATGGTGTACTTTGACGGCCAGCACAATGACTCGCGCATGAACATCTCGCTTGCCCTGACTGCCGCTGCAAACGTATACGCATTTTTTAATTTTGTTTTTTTATACGCCTCGATCTAAAATGTGGAGCGGGTGTGCAGGGCGCCGTCGTCGCCAACCATGTCAGCGTTAGCAGCATCATCAAGGTCAAGGATGAGAAGACCGGACAGGAGGTTTGCGCTGGTGCCCATCTCAAGGACGAGTTGACGGGCGAGACGTTTCAAGTCAAGGCCAAGGTAAAATCCGACTGGGATGATGACTGAAATGCTAAATAAAACGTCCCCCCCTTCCCCTCCCCGGGGCAACAGTGCGTCGTCAACGCAACAGGGCCCTTCACCGACCAAATCCGCCTCATGGACAATCCCGAGACAAAGAAGATTGTGCAGCCCAGTGCCGGTGTGCATGTCATCCTGCCCGACTACTACAGCCCAAAGAACATGGGCTTGATCGATCCCTCCACCTCTGACGGCCGTGTGATTTTCTTCCTTCCCTGGGAGAACAGGTTGACAAGTTTATGGGGTGCACTAGTGCTTACCGGGACAATTTTATTTTTCCTTTCTCTCCAGCACGATCGCGGGAACAACAGACAGGCCTTGTGAGGTCAACGAGCTGCCCCGGCCGACAAACGAGGAGATCGACTGGATTCTGTCCGAGGTACGCCACTACCTGTCCTCGGACGTGCAAGTACGTCGCGGAGATGTCCTGGCAGCCTGGTCGGGTATCCGTCCGCTCGTGTCAGACCCGAACAAGACAAACACAGAGAACCTCGCTCGCAATCACATCGTGCACGTGTCCGAATCGAACCTGGTCACGATCTCTGGCGGCAAGTGGACCACATACCGCTCCATGGCCCTCGATGCCGTCGACGCTGCCGTCAAGGCCTGCAATGTATGCAAAAGCTACTGCTGAACTTTTTTTCCTAATGCGCTCCTTTTTCCCCTCTAGCTGCCCGCCAAAGGCCCCACACTGACCGAGACGACGCTCGTCATCGGTGCACACAACTACACGCCCACTCTCTACCTCACGTTGATCCAAAAGTACGGTCTCGAGCCTTTCATCGCCAAGCACCTGGCCAACACCTATGGCGACAAGGCCCACGAGGTTGCGCTCCTGGCGGGTCCCACCAACAAACGCTGGCCCGTCCTGGGCAACCAGATCATCGCCGGCTACCCGTACATTGACGCCGAGGTTCTCTACGCGATCCGACACGAGTACGCCTGCACTGCCGTCGACATGATTGCACGCCGTTTCCGCCTGGCCTTCCTCAACGTGCACGCCGCCGTTGAGGCCACCCCCAAGATTATCGAGATCATGGCGGCCGAGCTCAAGTGGTCCGAGCAGCGCAAGAAGCAGGAGTTTGCCAAAGTCACCGAGTTCCTCAAGACTATGGGTCTCGACGAGCTCCAGAGCCCCGCCGTCTTCAACTCCAAGGAGCTCATCGAGATCCGCGATGAGTTTGCAAAGATTGACTCGAACCACGACGGCGTCATCACCAAGGAAGATCTGCACGAGTTCCTCAAGCGCCACGTACGTTTTCTTTGTGATTATTTATTAGCATCTGAGATATTATTTGGCAGCCTGAGCGCAAGATCAACACCAAGGTCCTGGACGAGTTCACCGCCATCATCGAGAAGCAGCAGGGCGGCGCAATCTTCTTCTCCAACTTTATGGAGCTCATGTCACACCTCAAGGTCGAGCATGTCCCCTCATTCACGACCAAGTTCCTCCAGAACATCCCCACTTTCCGCAGTGGCGGTGGTGTCTGATAATCCGTATTTCTTTGACCGAAAAATCGTGGTATTTTGTACTTTGCAGGAAATAATAAAAATTTTTTTTTCAAATTGAATCGGTGACGTAACCATCTAAACATTAGTTACACAGGCAGAGAAACCTGCCACGGCCGATCCGACCAGTTTCAAAAAATTGAAACATTAGTTACGGGCGCCTGTAGAAAACAGTCTTGCGCCCCGTAGAAAGTGCGTTTTGATCGATTTTTTCATGGTTTGGGCTTGGGCGCGCGCCAAAACGAATAAAGGGTGACGCTTTCGCGGCCACGCGCGTATTTTGCCCATTTCGCATGTCGTTTGTTTGCCGTCGGGGTCCGCTGGCACGTCGTGCCCGTTACAGGCTCGCAGCCCATTTTGTGCATGCTGGCTGCTGCTCGTGAGGGGGGGGGGGAATAGTGGACGGCCGTTACATTTTTTTTTTTCAAAAAAAAAGGGATCGGGTTGTAACGGTCAACTTTGTTTCTCCATCCTCCCCTTCTTTGCAGCCCTCAACAAGCCTCGAAGAACCCAAAGCCATGGCCAAGCCAACCACTGCTGCTCCCGGCACCGCCGCTGCCGCCACCAAGAAGAAGGCGCCCGCACCCGCTGCGGCCCCCCCCGTCCACCCCCCGTTCAAGGAAATGATCTCCAAGGCCATTGTCACCCTCAAGGAGCGCAATGGCTCCTCGCGCCAGGCACGCCGCCCTCTCCTCTATCTTCTTGCACTAAAAGGCAAAAAATATCTGTCTATCAGGCGATCAAAAAGTACATCCACTCCAACTTCAAGCTCCCCGAGAACGCCGACTCGATCTTCAAGACCGTCCTCAAGAAGGGCGTCGAGACTGGCGACTTTGTCCAGCCCAAGGGTCCCTCGGGCCCCATCAAGCTCAGCACCAACGCCAAGCCCGCTGCCACCAAGAAGAAGGTATTTTGAACATGCAAAAGTACTGCAGATCCAAACGCTTATTGTGGTCCAGGTCGCTGCCAAGCCCAAGACTGCCGCTGCCGGCGCGGTCAAGCCCAAGAAGGCTGCCGTCGCTGCCAAGCCCAAGACCGCCGCCAAGGCCACCGGCACTGCCAAGCCCAAGGCTGCCAAGGCTGCTGCTCCCAAGGCCAAGAAGGCCGCTGCCCCCAAGCCCAAGGCTGCTAAGCCCGCTGCCCCCAAGGCCGTCGCTGCCCCTGCTGCTACTGCCGCCGTCCCCGCTGCCGCTGCTGAGGCCAAGCCCAAGAAGGCTGCCGCTGCCCCCAAGCCCAAGAAGGCCGCCGCCGCCGCCCCCAAGCCCAAGGCCGTCACTGCCAAGAAGTAAACAATTTTTATTTCATTTTTTAACGATGGCTCATACTGAGAACAACAGGGCTGCCCCCAAGGCCGCTGGCAAGAAGCCCGCTGCCCCCAAGGCCAAGAAGGTATTAAAAATTTTTAAAAAAATTCTAAAAAAAAAATATGTATATATAATCCAGGCTGCCCCTTCGGCCTCGGCCTCGGCATAAATGGGTTGATGGGACCGTGTTTTTTTGTTTGGTTTACGGAAAAAACGGGGAGGGGAGAGGTGGGGTGGACTTTTCGGTTCGCTACCCTTTCTCCTTTGCGATTTCTGTTTTTATCAAATAAAAAAATCACAAACCTCGCTCATTTCTCCTCTTTTTTTTTTCTTTCTTTTTCAACAGGTGTTCATTAACACCGCAGACCAAACGACTCAATCTCAAACTTTTTTTAAGTCCCTGCACGTTTATTTGTTTATTCATCCTCTACACCATGTACAAATCGGCATTATAATTCTGTGGTCGCAGGTCGATTAGGAGCGGTCACGCCAAAACAGACGTTGTCTGCGATGTCAATCAACACACTTTCCGCCTATAACAAAAAAAAAAAAAAGATTTTTTTTTTGAAATAAGTAAGGAGCAAGCGAAAAGTATACGTACAACGTGGACAAAGAAACACTCGTCCAAGGGCTGGTACGGCGGGGCTGCGGGCGGGTACTTGAACGGAGACTGGCCAAAATTGGTGAATACTTGGGCGCCGCGGAAGAGCGACACTGCCGCGTAATAGTCGCTTTGGGGAATGTCCTGGAAGGCAGGGCCTTGCGAGACGCCGTTCTTGAAAAACTCAATATAGCTTCCCTTGAGAACGGGGGCGTTTGCGTCCACAACATCCTTGTCCTCGAAGAAGACCGATCCCTTGAACTTGATCGGAATACGCGTAAGGCGGGTCTTGGGCAGGCTCACGTGGCGCGGCAGGTCGACGGGGAGTGGCAGATTCGCGAGCCCGCCCACGGGATGAGTCGGCAGGTGAATGAGGACACCGATCGTGTCGCCTATCGTGAACGGCTGGCCGTAATCAATCGGTGTGCTCTTGTGCACCTTTTGCCCCGTCTTGTCTCGGTAGCAGTAGCCGTACTCGTCAAACCCAACGGGGGCTTCGAGGGTCGCTCCACGGCGCGCCCAGCCAATGCGAACATGGGGACCGTCGAGCACTTTCGGTTCGGTAGCCCCGCTGGATGCGGCGGATCCTGCAGCTGCTGACAAGAGGGACGCAGCCATTGCCGATGCCGACGCGGGAGCAGAAGCAGAAGATGATGTAGAGACCCCATTTGCTTGCTGCAGGTTTGGCTGCGTGCCTGGTTGGTACTGCTGCGGCTGCTGACTCACCGGCTCCTCCACTGTCACCTCCCAGTACCACGTTCCCGCTCGGACGCCGTGCGAGCTTCGAGCCAAACGGAGTCCCTGCAAAGGAAACAAGTTTATAAAAAAAAGCAAAACGTGATTCTTTTTGTACCTTTTCCGACCAGGCGTGAAGACCGTCCCGCGAAAGATTGATAGACTGAGCGCGATCTTCCATCGACATTGCGAGACCAGATCGCGGGAAGGCTTCGCGCCACAGCGGCTCCTCGACGTCCTTGACAATCCCGTCCTGCTCGGCGAGTGTGTATCGATATCCATCACGATTGAACGGGTTGTCCACAGGGATGATAGTGACCCTCTTGCCGGTGCTGCATTCACATAACCCGATGAACAACCGAAACAAGCGGTGCAAACAGCATTACATGGCTTGCTGCAATGTCGTAGCCGACTTTTCGGCGACCTTGGGCACAGATTCTGACTTCCTCCTCTTGCTGGACGAGCCGCTCGAGTCTCTGGACGACCGAGATCTAGTTATTATTTACAAGTGTTACTATTTTTCGCAAGCACCTTGATAAATACCTCTCAGATCGTTGTGTGCTTTCGGCCTCTGTAGGGACGGGAGAACCATCGGCGCCCTCGTTTGTCCGCTTTGTGGCCGACGAGCTCTTTTGGGCGATGGGGCATATGTTGAGGAGATCGGGGTCCTTTAGCGCGTACGGCGAGGTCGATGACCGTCGGTCATCCTTGCTGCAAAGCGTGTAAGTGGGCTTAAAGCGGGAGGGGGCGGCGACCTTACCACATGATGATGTCGGTCGTGGTGTTTGACATGGAGCTGCCGACCGTGGCATACCACGAGGGGGTTCGCTCTCGGTTGGCACAGACGTAGTCCCATTGCTTGTCCACATACGCCGCAATGTGCTCCTTGACGGTGAACCAGGTCAGCTGTGGGTGCATCAGGCTCAGGTTGGCCAAGACGCACTGCAGAATGTAGATCCACGGGACGTTGGTGCGCACAAACGTCTCTGGCGCGCCCTTGGTGCACCATTTGCACGAGAACTTGTTACGCAGGGACGGATTAGCTTGCCTTCTTTTTTTTTTTTTTTTTTGGCGCCAAACTCACGTACCGTGTAGTTTGTGATGAATGGATGCACATGGTCCAGCGGGCACTGGATGCACTTGGCGTGGAACCAGTTCTTGCACCCGTCGCACTGCAGCGAGATCTCTGTCAACGTCCGGTCTATTGTTGCGTCGGGTGTTAGCAGGCAAAACGGGGGCTGGTTGGTCTGGTACAAACCTCCACCACAGTAGCAGTACTGGTGCTGCTCGTTTTGCGTGTGGATCTGGCGTATCGGCACTTTTTTTTAGGGCGAAACAGGGGGGAAAAGAAGGGTGGGGCGGCATACCGAGTTCCAGCGCAGCGCAGCCAGGTCATACGGCGGCGGTGTGGCAGACACTGGCACTTCAACAAGCTGAGGCGGCGGCGGCGGCGGCGGCGGTTGGTCCACCTCCATTTTGTCGACTTTGTCGCCCATTCCAAATTGACGTCTTCGTCCGCATGGCCTCGCCGGGTCGCCCCAAGACCCATGTGTGTGACGGGTGCGGCAAGGCGTTTGCCAAGCCGAGCCGTCTAGCCGAGCACCAGTCGCAGCACACGGGCGTGGTATCTATCGCTCCTCTTCTTGTCAACATAAAGTAACACGGTTTTCTGGGTGGTGGTGCTAGCGACTGTTTAGCTGCGACGTCGAGGACTGCGACAAACAGTTTGTGCGTGCGGCCCATCTGAAGCGACACAAGCTGTCGCACACGGGCCTCAAGCCGTTTGCGTGCACGCACGAGGGCTGTGACCAGCAATTTACCACGAGCACGCACTTGAAGCGCCATCTGTTGCTGCACGACAAGCCGCATCCGTTTGTGGTACGACAAGCCCTAGAGGAGGAGTTCTGTGCCTAAACAGGCGAGCATCCCCACAGTGCACGCATGCGGGATGCAACGAGTCCTTTGCCAAGCACATGCAGCTGCGCAAGCACGCGTTCACGCACACGGGCGTGATGCCGTACGCGTGCACGCACGAGGGATGCAACGAGAGCTTTGACCGCCCGAGCAGGCTGGAGCGGCACATGATCAAGCACTCGGGACTGGCGCGCTACTTTTGCGAAGAGGGCGAGTGCAAGGACAAGAAGACGGCCTTTGCAACGTGGACGCTGCTGAACGACCACATCAAGGAGGCCCATCGGCCGGACCAATACCAATGCAACATTTGTTTGCGGCCCTTCCGCCAGCGCAAAAACTGGAGGTCTCACCTGGCCACCCATGACCCCGATCGCGCCACCTTGCCATGCACCCATCCCGGCTGCGAAGATCGCTTTGTCAGTGTACGTTCTCCCTTGCAGATCAAAAAATGCTTATTGTGTTGAGTTTTGCAGCACCGCAACCTACGAAACCACATGAAAGCGTGGCACTCAGGGCCGCGACAAAGGAGGAAGCGCGGAACCGGCATCAAGTCAGAGGGAGCCTCCAACGAGACAGAGGATGCTGAATTGGATGAAGGTTTGGATGACGACGAGAGCGGCAGCGGCGACGACGACGACGGGGCCGAAGAAGCTTCAGACAACGAGATGCAAGCAAGCAATGGTACATTCGCTGCCGCCGCCGCCGCCGCCGCCGCTACCAAGCCACCGATTGCCAAAAGGAAGACTGTGGACGCCTCTGGTTCCGAACACGAGGACGACAAGCAGAGCGAGAGCGAGGACGACGGCGTGCCTGCATCGCCGTCCAAGAAGAGGCTGCGATGCACGGCTGAGGAAAGCCGCGTTTCCGCCCCTGTTTCCATCTCTGTGTCGTAAATATTGACAGCTTGATAGGTAGGATTTATTGTAAAGCTCCGTTGTGCGTGTGTTTTCGTTTGAACATCAGAATGGGAATACACTTCAAAGAGGCGACATCGCAACAACATCGATACGAGCCATGGCGCTGTTGTTGCTGGTGGACTTGTTCGTCGCAAACTCGTCCTTGTGGACCCTGATGAGGACCTGGAATCCGGCGAGAATGAGCATCGAGTGAAGACGTCGGCGACGCGAGAAATCCAAGGCAAGCTGCTGCACTTCATGGGCGCCGACGCCGAGCAGTGTGTAGGCGATCTTTTTTTTTTTTTTTTTTTACTGGTCATTGTTGTTGTATTTATTTTCAAGTTGAGATACCGAGGGAAAGATCGTCGTCGAGGAAATGCTGCCAGTATAGTCGGCGATGGCGAGCTGCAGGGACAGCTGAGTTTGGCTCGCTTGGCCGCACCAGCACTTGGCTGCGGTTCCCTCACATCGCTCTTTGCACTGTGAGCACGTCGTCTTGAAGAGCTTGGACGTGTCGTCATCGGCGAGGTTGCTCTGCGTCACGATGCCTTGGATGGAGGCCACAAAGGGCGTCGACGGGTTGCGCTGAAACTCTGCCACGGCATCGGCAAGAGTCGATGGCTTGGCACCATGGATCGCATCCGAGAGGTCTTTTATGTATAATCGTTAGAATGCTGCAAGTACAAGCAAGCCGTACTGAAACCGCCGCCTCTAACAATGGCCAGCTGCGCCAGCGGGTCTTGCTGGGAAAGACGAGCACGGTTGTTCTATTGCCAAGATTATATGTAAGAATTTCTTGCGCAGAAAGACAAAATAAAAAAATAAAAAAAAATTTTTTCCACCTGTGCAAATTCGTAGAGCTGCTTGGCCGCAGGGAGATCGGGATCGACGTCGACCACTGTGCCAAAGGTCATCGACGCCTGCATCTGTCCACGAAACGACGACAACGACACATCTTGGAGGAGAAGCACCGACTGGAAGGGTACCCACAGGTGTGAGCTGTCGCAGGCATCTCCCCAACTAACCAGTAAACATTGATAAATACCTACAAATAGAAAGAAAAAAAAAAACAAAGCGTACATCACGAGCGGGAATGCGGGCATGGTCTTGTCCATGACGACGATCTCGCATTTCTGCGACTGGGAGCCGTCCTTACGGCTGATCTGCGTGATCTGGCCGATCTGTCGGACGCAGACGAGGAGGGGCGGGCTGGGCGAGTACTGACCGTTGTCCTTGAGAAAGTTGAGGGGAACAAAGCCATAGTCGATGAGGGGAACGCGGAAGAGGCTCGTGCCCTTGTACATCTCGATGATGGACAGATTGCGTGTGGAGATGTGGGCTTCAAACGCGCAAGTGCCATCGACGGCACGTCGCTGCTTGGGCGCGTTCGCGTCGCCACTGCCACTGCCATACGTCGACGCCGCCTTGACCTCGGGGTTGACGACTTGGATTCGTTGGCCAATCTGAATTGGATTGAATTGCGGTTTATAACTATTAAAAAAAAAAAAAAACTGCACCCTGATGCAGTCCAGCTGTGGATGGGTGAGAGCGTCGAGCCACCACAGGCACATAACGGTGCCCGTGTCGTCCTTGATGAGGAACTTGAGGAGATGGCGAGTTTGCATCGCTAAACACAATACGCAGCAAAATTAATCCCTCGAGAGCGGAAAACCTTTGTCGCATACCCTTCTGAGAGACGAACGAGCGCATGCTGTCGACGTAGACAATCTTGCCCGCGATCATCTGCAAAACAAGCGGTTCAAGAAATGCTATTAATTAATCGTAGAACGTACAACACTGCGCGATTGGGGTCCAAGATCGCGGATGGGCACAAGGGCGTTGGGGACGACGGCAAAGCTTGACGCGCCAAACGCGCTCGCGGGATTGGCCCAGCCGTCTCTGTCAAGCAGAGCAATTAATTGGGATTTCAGTTGTTTTTTTTGAATTTCATGAATTACCCATCGTCAGGAACGGCGCGGTCGTTGTTGTTGCTACGGCTGCCGCGAGACGACGAGGAAGTGTGCATCGATCGACCGGCCGAAGCTGAGGGCCCTCCACCAAAGGCTGCGGATGCGCCACGCTTGCCAAAGTTCTTGTAAGACGAACCGTTTCCAGGCTGGACGCGAGTGCCTGGGCCGTGGGACCATCCGTTCGCTGCATCGTCCTTGAAGTCGTCAAAGCCGTCGCTGTTGAAGTCGTCTTCGCCGTAGTCCATCGTCCTTGCCTGTATCCGCACTTGAAAGGAGAGCATCAGACAGAGGGAAAGACCGAGAGGAGAAATCAAAATTTAAAAAGTGGAAGTTTTTAACGAAAAACCTTTGACAGAGCCAAACTTTACTGGGTCGAGTGTAAAGAGGGTGTACGTAGTGTTAAGAAAGGTAATTAAGATAGTGAATAGCGAGAGTGATATTAAGAGTAAACAAGGATTAGTGCAGAAAGGGGGGGGAGAGGAAGAGACAAAGTGTCCTCCACGTCTTGAAGAAAGAACTCGAAAAGCTTAAGCGGCCGTCGGGAAGAGCACGGTGTTGCCCTTGATCATCAGCTCGACGACGCTGCACTATAGCACGAAGAATGTATCATTAAATAATGCTACTTTATTTTTTGCATACTTGGGCGGCCAGTAGGGCGATCGTGTCGTCTGGGGACCGCAGGAGGGTCGGACCAAAGACAGCGCCAAGATTTGACGCAAACATCTTGTTGGAGGCTCCCTGGGCCGAGACGCGAGCGAGATGGCCGATGATGGAACGGAGCGTGGTGAGATGTTTGACAGACAAGCGCGGAAGCAGCTTTTGGATCTCGGCGATGCGCGCGTCTTCAGCGGCGGCCTTGTTGCCACCAATCTTGGTAAACTCTGCAAACAGATTTGACGAGATGAGTGGGTCAGGCAACTGGCGCAGCCACAGCTTGAGAACACCCGTTATCACATGGACGTCGTTCCATACTGATTTTTTTTTTTTTTTTTTTCCATTTAGAATTTATTAGTTTGCCCGGCAAAACGCGTGTTCACGTACGATCATCATCGGAGAGGTTGGGGCGGCCATACGAAAAGTGCATGCGGAGCTTTTCAATATCGCCCTTGACGCCCGACAGACGGTAGAGACCCTCGATGTCGAGGCCACGCTTTTCGACAGCGTGGATGCATTCGGTCACGATGAACGGCACCTCGTCCTCCGAGCCAGGGAAATCGTTGAGCTGGATGCCAAACGTGTCTGATCCCATCGATGCGACAGACTTGGTGAACTCGTTTGTGAATGACTTGCCGATGGTCGCGGTTGGCGACTCGATCGCTGCATCCTTCTTGCGGCGACTGTCACAAATAAAAAAAGAGAATTTTTTAGGCTCGTCTCTGAAAGGCCCAAGATCGTACGTGAACGTGAGCTTGAGGGACTTTAGGTCCGACTTGTTCTTTGGTCGCGTCTCAACAGCTGTGATGATCTGAAAAAAGTATTTTTCCTTAATACAAGAAACAGGGTTCAATGTACCGTCGTGAGATCAGCGAGACCGCAGTTTGGCGGCGCCTTGCTCGAGCACTTGTGGTGGCAGCTGTACTCGCAGTCTGGCGTTCTCCAAAAAAAAAAAAAAAAATTTAAAAAAAAAAAATCAGCAATCATATCAGTATAATAAAGAGAGGGCCACGTACGGACACAGCGCAATCCCTTCATCTGGATGGCTGTGTTGCACATGTTGCACTTGGTCGTGTGCAGAATAAACGTCTCATCCTTGAATCTGTGCGGGATGCAGTGGCTTCGTCGAGCATCTAACAACATTTTATATAGAAGGGCATCGTACGGATTGCAAACATACGGGCAAGAGAGGAGGCATCCACGACGGCCAACTCTTTCAGGACGGCGAGCCAGTTGTCGCTCGCGTCGGCGCCGAAATCAAGCCAATACTCGCCCTCTGTTTCAGTCTTGAGCGAGATGCTGTGCGTCGGGGTGCCCGCGAGGATGTTGGCCTTCTTGTCATCTTTGGTGTACTCGACGATTGCTCCAGGCAGGCGAATCGAGTCCAGAAGTGACTTTTGATCGTTGCATTGCTGTTCAAGAAAAAGAATAGTTTTCGGGTTTCAATCGTACCTTTTCGTGGCTGGCCTTCTCAGAGGCGTAAAAGTAGAGGGATGCACCCTTGAGGACGCAGTACACCGTCTGCCATGGCGAATTTTTCACTTTGCGGCCGTCGGCGGCAGAAATCTGGCGGCGCTGGATCGTGGCCGACTGCTTGGCCTGCTTTCGTCCAAACGTGTCTGACCTTTGCCCGGTTCGCTCGGGACTTGGCGGGAACACAACGCCTGACGACGACGGTGGTGCCAAACCCTTGACCTCTTTCTCTGTAGGGTGGAAAATATAAGCAGGCAAGTAAAATATGTGCATACGGGGAGCAATCGACTGCGCCCGCGCGACCGTAGAGGGGGTATCGGCAGAGCTGCTGCCACTGCCATCAACTGCATGGGGTGGATGTTGCGGCACACCTTGTCCTGGTTTCTGCAAGTCAGACGTGGTGAGATGCTGGCCCGTCATAATGCCAATCATGGACATCCTTCTGTGCTTGGTTGACTTGCGCTCGAGATCGTCAGCTTCTGCAAATCCACCCACACACCCACACCAAAAAAGGGTCATCCTCTTCTGTGGTCCATTCAGTAAAACGTACGGCCAGCGACATCTTCGGACGATAGCGCCAGCGACTGCGACAGTCGGTTGGAGATGTCGGAAAACGAGTCCTGTGACTGCGGGCGCACTTTTGGAGACGCAGAAACATGAGGGTTGACCACCACTGGGACAGCAGCAGGCGGAACAGTAGACGCAGTGGCGCCTGCTGCAAGCGATTTCTCAAGTTGGGCAACTTTGGCCTTGAGCTGGCATAAGTTCGTTTATTTATTTTTTTTTTTTTTTTGTCCATTCTCAATTTTTATGATTAGTGTAAGTTTACCTCGACGATCGTGGCGGCATCCTTGGCCTGCTGAGCGGCCAGAGCACTTGCGAGCGATTGATGGTGCTCGGTTGTGGATCCCGAGCCAGCCGGGTCGATTTGCACACCGTCCGGCAGGGACACTGATAGGCGCTGTTCGGCAACGGTGAGTTTGTTTGTGAGCTCGGTTGTGTCCAGGTCGGCTGCCTCAAGCAGGGTCCACAGACGATCCTCCTCTGCTTTGGCCTTCACTAGCTGCTCCGACAGATCGCGATTGACCGACTGCACTGCTGCGTGTTTCTTTTGTTCCTCGGCACATCTTTTTTTTCCCACCCCATTCGCAATGATTGAATATCAGCTGCAATAACTTGGGTCTTACCGCTGTTCGCTCAGCGCCAGCTTTTGCTCGAGGAAGGCCTGTTCTTGCTGGATGTGTTCAATCAGTCGCTCGTGTGCAGTCAAGCGGTTGTCCTCTGATTCCTCGACAGCCGCCTTGATCGAGTGCGAAGAGTCGCTCTTGGCCAGGGCGCGCGGCATGGACGGCGAATCAACCGCATCCAGCTCTCCTCCTGCCTTGCTGCTGCGCCCCGCGGCCAGGACGGCCTCGAACTGACGCTCTAGCTTGCTAAAGTCGTTCTTGACGTGCTGGTACTCCTCGTTCAGGTCAAAGTAGTTTGTGCGCCAGTACGCGACGATGCGCTCAATGTCCTGTTGCTGCACGTCGTTGGTCGACGACGAGGTCACGTCCTCGTCCTCCATAAACATCTAAAAAAAAAAAACGAGAGATAAACAAGACGTGATGATTTGACCGTACGCGTCGCAGCTCGTAGCATTCGGCGTGCCAGTCCGACATTGTCCCCTCGTCAAAGATAAGGTTGGTTTGGATCGACCGTCCGCAGCCTGGCGTGTGGTTAGCGTCGGTGTCTACGACAGAGGGCGTGTTGTACCATGACAGCTGGCCAGTGCGTGCAGCAACAGCTCGTGCTGTGGGATTGAGAAGTCGGCCTCCGGCTGCTGGTGGTGGTGGTGGTGGTGCTGCTGCTGCTGCTGCTGGTGCAGCGCCTCGTCGTGCACCTCGGTTGCCATTTCCACGGTTTGGCGTCGCGCGGACTAAAATTAGTCGTTTTCTGAGGGAACAACACTTTAACTGGCAATGGCGGCGAAAAAAAGACTGCGCAAGCCATCTGCGCACCAATCCTTCTAGATAACGATCACACGCCGATTCCTGGACCCATCCCTCGTCCTTTCTGTCCTCTTTCCCTTGAACATCGTCGTCCTTGCACTCTTCTTATTTTTTTTTTTTAACAACTTATCCACGTGGCCTATTTTTGTAAACCGTTACAAAAGCGCGATGGTCTCGTCGTCGGTGTTCTGGTTGGTACCGTTCCCCCCCCCCCCCCCCCCCCCTGCTTGGGCACTAACAGCGTGTGTGTGCAGGGACACGTGCGAAGAAAAAGTGCAGAAGCACGAGACCTTCCAGAAGGATGTCTTGCTGGATTTGGGCCGTCTGCAGCAAGTGTTGGTCTCGGTGCAACAGCTCCAAGGTAATCAATCGTCTGCCTATTCTCTTCTTCACACTGCTTTGCATTTGCAGGCCGACAGGCAGAGAACCTGCGTGTGAGCAAGGAGGAGCACGCGAGGGCACTGGCCGCTGTGAAAGAAAAGGACGAACAGATTGCGCTGTTGCAAGCACAGCAACAACACGCGCGGCAAGAGCAACTGCAGCAACAAGAGCAACAGGCCGCACGCATCCGCGAGTTGGAGGGATCAGTGGTCGAAAAGGATGCCATCATCGCTGCCTTGAGGGAGCAGGTCGCCGCCAACGAGGTCAAATGGCAAAAGGCCATCGTGTTTGAAGAGCAGGATCGCATGCGCCACTGCCAGGTCATCGACGAGCTGTGGGCTGCGCTTGAGGTTGCACACGGATCTGTCAAGCTGCATAGTAAGCCGCTCCCGTGTGCTATTTCCCCCCCTGTTTTCTAAGGCCGTTTTTTTGCAGTGTCCCAACGGGATTCGCTCGTGGACCAGCTCCTTTGTGAGGACGACGATAGCGATGGCGAAATGGACACCACCGTTGGGGAAGTGAATGTGCAAGAACAACAACAGCAGGAGCAGCAGCAGCAACAGCTAGTTGAGGAGAAGACCAAGGAGCTCGAGAAAAAGTCGGAGGAAATCTCGTCGCTTTTGGTCGAAAACAAGAGGCTTCAGGGCGAGCTCAGCGACAGCCTCGGTCAGCTTGCCGTTGAAAAGGAGACATCTGCCGCGCGTCTCAAGATTCTTCGTGCCAAGATTGTTCAGCTCGAGGGTAAATAATAAAAGCAGTGAATAGCGGGTAATTTCAATGTATTGCAGGTGCCGCAGTTGCCACCTCGGCGATCGAGCAACAATTGAAGCAGCAAAACAACGACCAAAAGCTGCAGATCGACACCATCGGCGAGGAGCTTGCGACTGCTCGTCGGTTGCTGGCTGAAGGTGCAAATCGGAACCTTTTTTTTCTTCAGTTTGGAATCTGATTTCTTTCCCATAGCATCGCAACAAACGGCCAAGTTGGAGGACAACGACGAGTACAAGATACTCCTGGAGGACGCGCAGTCACGGATCGAGCAACTCGGGAAGGACTTTGAGCATGCAAAGGCCCAGCTCGTGCAGGCGCGCCAGGCCTTTGCGTTGCTCCAGAGCCAGCTCCAGGACGCGATCGCCCAAAAGACCCAGACCGAACAGGATTTGCAGGTCCTCGCCAAGGATCGCGAACGCATCTTTACGTTCCTCGAGGAGTACAAGCAGAGCACAGGCGAAAAGATAGGTACGCTTGCCGTGTCCAAGATTAATCTGTTTATTGAACGTGTTTCTTGCAGAGGTCTTGCAGGAGAATCTAGACAAGGCCGAGTTTGAGGTGGAGGCGCTCGACAAATTGCTCGACCACGTGCGCGCCGTCCTTGAAACAGGACCGTCGTCGGAGGCGCTCGCTGAACTGCTCTGGGAGCTCGACGACGACAACGAAGACACGCCGGATGCGAGTCAGTAACTTTTTCATGTCTCCATTTCGCCTTTCTGTTGTTGTTGTTGTTGCGATAAAACACCGGCCCTGGGACAAAAGAAAATACATATGTTGCAAGATTTCAGACCTGCCCCAGCGAATACGTATTTATTTTGTGATAAAATTTCAGACCAGCGTGTGCTTCACTCCATCGTGTGCGCCAGCCCACAAAAAAAAGAGTAGTGAACAACTAATGAATAATTATTTCACTTGAAGCCAGTCGGCAAAGTACTTTTGCATCTCCTGGCGATGCGACTCGGAGCCGATGTTTACAGTGGGGATGACCTTGGCCGGCTTGACCTGGGAAACGAAAGCGCGCATCTCGTCGTAGCTGCTGTGCTCAGAGTAAGGGACGCTAAATAGTTTGACCGCGCCTGACACGGTGGGCCGCAGATTGGGCAGCGATGCCGAGTGCTCAGTGTGCGTCCATCCCGTTGGACAGAACCCGACGACGTAGGGCCATCTATTTTAATAGCATTAGGTTCATTTAACAAGGTAAACAACAACAACAAAAACAAAAAAACAAAAAAAACGTACTGCTGGCTGTACTTGGCCTGGTATTTCTTCAAGGCAGAAATGCGGACGTCGGCCATGCTCGTGATGTGAACGCAGGCCTTGGCCGGGTCGTCGGTGATGAGTCTGTTTAGGTCGTCGTCCTGCAGCTGCACAAGGATACGGCGCTTGGCAGCGTCGGCGTAGATCTTGGAGCCGAGAGCATCCGCGATCGCGCGCACGACCTTCTCCTTGCCGATCTGGTAGGTGCCCACGACAAACAGCGGTGGCTTCTTTGCGGTGGCCATCTCGTCGCGAACCTTGGCCCGTACAAACGCGAGAATGTCGGCCTGTGCAGGGAAGGCGTGCTTTGGTTGGCAGTAGGTCGTGTCCTACATCAAATCAGCTTTTATTTGAGCGGTGTACCATCGTTTACAGAGTACCAAGTAAACCGAGAAGATGTAGCCGCGAGGCGTTGGTGCTGCGTCCGGGATCGGGGGTGTCTTGGCCAGGGCAGACTCGATGGAGAACGGTGTGGAAGTGGTGGAGGACACGATGGTGTCCTCGTCGACGGCGGTGTCTTCGTCCTCGGAGAACACGGCTGCCTCATTCTCGCCGTCCCGCGTTTCCTCCTCGACGTCGTCGTCCGAGTCCTCTCCAGTGTGCTGGTCGATGATGCTGCCAGATCGGAGCCATGCGCTCATGGATGCAGCGAGTTGACTCGTTGCACTAACCTTGCTGCTGCCCTTGCGCTTGAGCGATGTTGGGGGTGATGCCGCCGATGCCGCCGCCGACGATGATGGTGATGACGATGAAATCGAACGCAGTGGCACTTGCGGCGGCGAGGAGAACAGCTTGAACTCGTCATCGGCTGTTTTGCAGTCGGCGATGAGCTCGCGAGGAAACTCGTATCGCTGCGGATCTGGCCGTGTGCGGAAGCCCAGGTGCTGCAACTTGGCGAGCATGGATGGCGTCGCACGGAAGTCGCCCGTGTGCAGGTGCACCTGGCTGTTTGGGCACTCAAAGAGGATGAGGGCTGCGCCGGGGCAGTGGTTGGCATCGAGGAGGGTCACACGCACACCCTGGACGAGGTAAGGTCTGTTAAAGTCGAGCGGATGCACGAGACTGCGCGCGACGCCCAGGCACGTGCACACCAGGTTGGCGGTGGCGAGCGAGCAGTAGATCGGACCGGCGTTAAAGTCCCGGGTGAGCCCACCGTAATGGTCCGAGTGGTAGTGCCTGACGGATAAAAAGTTTTAGAGGCTGGCAAGAGAGGCGCATCAAGCAACACCACGTACGTCAGGAAGTACGCGGTCACGTTTGCAATAGCCCCGTACCGGAACGCGTCGACGGTGAACGCCGTGCCGGGTATCCTTTTGTAGAAGGGGCACGACTTGGTTGCCGCTGCAGCCTGCTGCCACATTTCATTCAAGTCGGACGGCGGCCAAATCTTTCCTCCGTCCCCAGTTTGAAGTTTGTTTGTTTGTGAGTGCGGTGTCAAAAGACACCTGTTGAAGAGAAAAAAAGAAAGGACGACTAGCAAAAAATCAGAGGAAGAGCCCCCCCGATGATTTACGAGCGCTCGCCACGGATGCGGCGGGCAAGCTGGATGTCCTTGGGCATGATGGTGACACGCTTGGCGTGGATGGCGCAAAGGTTGGTGTCCTCGAAGAGGGCGACGAGGTACGCCTCAGAGGCCTCCTGGAGGGCGCCGATTGCCGACGACTGGAAGCGGAGGTCGGTCTTGAAGTCCTGGGCAATCTCGCGGACGAGGCGCTGGAAGGGGAGCTTGCGGATGAGGAGCTCAGTCGACTTCTGGTAGCGACGGATCTCACGGAGGGCGACGGTGCCGGGGCGGTAGCGGTGGGGCTTCTTGACACCGCCGGTGGCGGGGGCCGACTTGCGGGCGGCCTTGGTGGCGAGCTGAAGAAGAAACGGGAGACCGTTAGGCGAACTCGAAACGACGAGAGAAAAAAGAAAAAAGAAACATACGTGCTTGCGGGGCGCCTTGCCACCGGTCGACTTGCGGGCGGTCTGCTTAGTGCGGGCCATTTTGCTTGGTAGAGAGTTGTAGGAGGGGTTGCTACGAACAGATAAATCAGTCGGGTACGCGGCCAGAGTGGCTTTTATATGACGGACAGCGAGTGTGAAACGGTGCGCGTGCCGGGACCAAATTCGTGCGAAATGCCTTTCTACTGCGCCGCCGTAGAAAACAGTCTTGCGGCCGTAACTAATGTTTGCGAGAAACATTTCCGCGCGGATTGGCAAAAATATTCCGCGCGCACGGAAAACCGACTCTGTGAATCCAGTCTGTTTTTTGCGCGTGAAACATTAGCTACAGCGGCTGGACTCTTTTGCACCGAGCGCGTGTAGAAATGTTTCGGGGAGCAAAGTGAGCGAATTTCGGCCGACTGTCCAACTGGTGGCCGTTGCAAACCTACAAAAGCCCGCGCCGTTTGCGTCTGTGGCCGGTATTCGTTGTCTTCAATTTTCTTCAAGACTTCTTCTCTCTCAACATGACTGGACGTGGCAAGGGTGGCAAGGGCCTCGGCAAGGGTGGAGCCAAGCGTCACCGCAAGATTTTGCGCGACAACATCCAGGGCATTACTCGCCCCGCGATCCGTCGCCTCGCTCGCCGTGGTGGTGTCAAGCGTATCTCCGGCCTCATCTACGAGGAGACCCGCGGTGTCCTCAAGGTAAACGATACCCCGTAAACCCTTGTCCTTGCTTTTTCCTTATCCTCCCCCTTCCTTTCCTCTCTCGCACAGTCGTTCCTCGAGAACGTCATCCGCGACGCTGTGACCTACACTGAGCACGCCAAGCGCAAGACCGTCACTGCCATGGACGTCGTCTACGCCCTCAAGCGCCAGGGCAAGACCCTCTACGGCTTTGGCGCATAAACGCCTTCGCCCGCTCGAGCGTCTCTTTTTCTCTTTTCTCTTTCAACAGGTGTCTTTTGACACCGCACACAAACCACCATCCTTCAAGCTTTTTAACTGACGAGCAGCAGTTTCCCCCAGGGTTGAACAGAACAGAGAGTTCTGTCTCCAGTTGAGCCAAGGGTCGCGATTTTATATCGTCATGAACGTGGAACTGCAAAGAGCACTCGCGGAGCGCAACGGCGACGCAAACACGCTCGAGCACGACTTTGTGCAACAGGTGTACGACGAGATAGCACCACACTTTAGCGACACAAGGTACCGGCCGTGGCCTGTCGTGAAGGACTACCTCGATGCCTTGCCGACGGGATCGTGCGTTGCTGACGTCGTACGTTTCTGTGCCGCCACTGTATGAGTTCTTACTCTCGAGGGCACTGTGCATGTGCCGATGTGCAGGGCTGTGGGAACGGCAAGTATATGGACGTGAACAAAGGTGTGGTGACACTCGGGTCCGACTGGTACGAGGTCGCGTTCGATCTCGCATCACCATTGACGACTTGGCTGTGTATTGCAGGAGCCTCAACCTTCTCAAGATATGCCTCCAGCGGGGATTCGAGGTCCTCCAGTGCAACAACTTGTCGTTGCCGTACCGGTCCGATGTCTTTGTACGTTTTCATGCGGTTATTGTTTTTTTATGATCCATCGTGGCTGGTCACGCAGGACAACGTGATCTCGATCGCTGTCCTGCACCACCTGTCCACGCCCGAGCGCCGGCTGGCAGCGCTCAAAGTACGACTCTTCATCTTTGACTTACCAATAATTTCTTCTTTTGTTACTTTTCGTTTTTAAAATTTTTTATTATCAATCGTTGCAGGAGCTTCTGAGGATCCTCAAGGCCAAGGGTACCGCTCTGATCTTTGTGTGGGCGATGGAACAAGAGGTGCGATTGTCAGATATTTGAAGTAAAAAATTTTTAAATTCTTCGCTAGTCCAAGCAATTCGACGCGCAGGACACCTTTGTTGCCTGGAAGCTCGCATCGCACTACACGACGCCGTCCACTTCTGCTCCAGCAGCCCCTGCGGGGTCTGCCTCAACAGCGACCGCACCTGCCGGCGATCAGGGCCCCGTTTTCCAAAGGTAGCATAGCATTCCCTTTAAAAACTCAGTGAACATGTCTATTCCTCAGATACTACCACTTATTTGTCAAGGGCGAGCTCGAACAGCTGGTAAAGAAGACCAGGATGGCTGAGATTGTCAAGTCGGGATACGATCGCGACAACTGGTACGTCGTAGTGCGCAAGATCTATTGTGAGCCATGAACAGCTGTGACTCTTTCCTCATAAATGTACACAATGCATCGCCTCTTTCACATTTGTACATGCGCCCCGTAGGACCCAAAACCAAACCTTGAAAAAAAAACTTGGAACGACCAATCAAAAGTGACAGCGTCATTGTGTCACGCGTTACCCGGGTAAAATCACTTTTTTTCGGTTGGGGAAAAAAAAAAGGTAAAGGCGGACAGGCCTTTGTTTTTTTTTCTTTTTATAGAAACCCCTTGCGCGCGTGCCGCCTCCGAGCACCGTGGGTTCGCCATGACGTCCAAGCTGAGCATGCGAGCAAAGAAGCTCCAGTACAACGTCAAGGTAATTTGTTTTTCCTTTTTTTTTTTGCCAAAAAGAACAAGTGCCGACGTGGCCGAAATGCCAGAATCTGGCATGCCCTTTTTCCCCTCGTGCTCTTTTTTTTTTTTTTTTTTTTCCCCCTCCCAATTGTGCTGACCGCCGTTTTATTTTCACGATACGCAACATAGTTGCGAATCTACAACGCCGAGGATGTCGTGCTGGAGGACCAATCGGCGGTACGGTCGATGATCCACGTCCAGACGGGTGTCGAAAAGGACGAGGAGGAGGAACACCATTTGCAACGGTTCATCTCGGCCTCACAGCTCGATGGTCCCAAGACGGCCTTCTACATCCCCACGCCCGACGCGTCCAAGGAGATCACAGGATACGACGATGTCTACAAGCCAAACTATGTCCGGCCGCCCAAGAACATCCGGCTCTATAACGGTAATTTTTTTCTCTTGTGGTACGTCATGCGATTAAAACCGCACCAACAATGATAGCCATCATCGACGAGCTTGCGGCCACGGACACGTACGATCTCGACGAAGAGGACGACAAGTGGATCAGGACACACAACACCTCGAGTAAAAGTAGAGCCCTCTCTGAAGAGCAGGTTGAAAAGGTCATCACCAAGCTGGAACAACTCGCCAACGAGAAAAAGGTTTCCTTGTCTTGGGCTTTTTTTGTTTTGTACTCACCGTTATTGTGAAGGAGCCTGATCAGGCACTCCCAAATCTCTCAGACCTAGGGCCCGACGCAGCCATCACGGGCGAGTCAGCCTCAGCCATCTACGACTATTGGAGGAAAAAGAGGGAAAGGCTTAATCGCTCGCTCATCAACCTTCTCAAGGTTTGCCGCCTTTTTCAATATGTTTGTCTTGTCTTCCTGTACTCAAAATTATGCCGCCGCAGCCGGAAACAAAACAAAACGACCCAGACCCGTACGTGTGCTTCCGAAGGAGAGAGTTGCGCCAGACACGCAAATCTCGGCGCAATGACCAGCAGTCTTATGAAAAGGTAAGAACCGCTGGCTACCCTCAAGTATGCTTAAAAAAATCCATTGGCAGTTGGTCAAGCTGCGAACCGAGCTGGACCGTGCAAGAACCATTGTAGATTTGATGCGGAAGCGAGATCGACTCAAGAAGGAGCAGCTCCTCCTCGAGCTGCTCATCTTTGAGCAGAAGACACGCATCCACGCGATCGAACTCCGCCACCCTGAACTGGCCATAAAAAAGGACAAGAGGGAGCCGCAGATGCACATGCAGCCACAGCAGTTCTCGATGCGTCCCACCGAACGCATCGTCATCCGCCTGCCCACCGATATGGATTCTGCTGCAGCCACTGGCGGACGCGCAAACTATGCCGACCGCCGACCGCAGCAGACCGCAATGCCACCTCCACTCGAGCCCGAACCCATCCAGGACTGGCGCAACGGGCCACCAGACCACGTTTTCCGCGGGACCGACCTGCAACACAACACGTACAACCGCCTGCTCGACTTACCTCTGGCGCCAAACATGCCCGAAGCCTCTTATGTTGACCTCACACATGCCATCCAGTGGGGTATGTCTCTTGCTGCTGGGGCTGTCAAAAAGATTCCAATTTTTTTTTTTGGTTTTTTTTTTTTTTTTTGCAACTGTAGAACCGAAAAAGCCCGTGCCCGGACCGAAGCAGTACCGACAAGTCTTCATCGATGGCAAGTGCCTCACATCCTCTCGTCTTCGCATGGGTCGCAACGGACGATGTATGTTTTTTTTTTCTTTCAACTTTTGCTTTTCTAATCCCGGTCGTCCGTCCAGTGTGGATTGACCAGTCGTCCAAGTTTGAGAGCCACCTGCGCAGCGTGCCGCTAACGGACGCTACAAAGGACTCCAAGTTTAACGAGCAGCGGACCAACGTCAAGTCCAGTCGAAAGAGGACCCTGTTTGACCTGAGCGACGACGATGACGTCAACTACTACCACGACGAAGTGATTGGCGACGAGACCGAAGACGCAGAGATTGAAGTGCCCAAGAACTTTATGTATGGTCCTATCGCTTTCTGCCTTCCCCAAGAGATGCAGTACCTCAACGGAGGCGCTGAGACGGTCAACATCCAGAAGGGACGTCAGCTGCTGCGCCTCAGCAACGCCAGCATCGGAATGTCCAACAGTGCCAACGCGGGCATGTACCACGGCATGGGAGCAAATGGTATGACGAGATCATCGTTGCTATTTGCTGACAGTAGGTGCAGGCCCACCGAAGAAAATTCAAAAGATCGGGAACGGCATTCCTGGCTCCCCGTCGACCCCCACGTTTTCGGCGCCGACAACACCGTCTTCGTTGTCTTCTCCCGAGAAACAGCGCATTAATAAGCCTGGCATGGTCAACAAGCACACGGTACCCCGCCCCGTAGTTCGTGCCTAAATTGCTTCTTTTTTCCTTCTCGTACTCTCTTTCTTGCGAATCTATGCCTCATCATCTTTCATGCGCGTCTCCTCTCTCTCCCTCTCTCTTTCTCCTCCTGGTTTCCTATCCTTGCGACAAGCGAGCGATACGAAGAATTGTAGCACTTGCCTCCAAACACCTACGTAGTTAGTCCAAAACCAAATAAAAAGAAACTCGTGTACCATACATAGATGCTGCAACAAGACACTTTTCAATCTACAATCGAACCAAAAAAA
>Ga0302226_10000836_pt1 | contig 24162 bp, 17 predicted proteins | sample II_Palsa_E3_3_FD_193524 | JGI IMG/M metagenome (GOLD analysis project Ga0302226, IMG submission 193524) | Peat permafrost microbial communities from Stordalen Mire near Abisko, Sweden - II_Palsa_E3_3 | ecosystem: Environmental > Terrestrial > Soil > Palsa > Peat permafrost | place: Sweden...
GCCGCCGTCCGGGCCGGCTGAGCCGGACCGGGCCAGGCCCCGGCCCTGCGCGCCGAGCAGCCGGTGCAGTGTGGTGGCCGGCGCACCGGCCAGCTCTTCCAGCCGTTTGGCGGCCCGGCCGGTCGGCGCGGCCAGGGCCACCCGGAGCCCGCTTTCGGCGGCCAGCGCCACCACGGCCGCGACCGTCCGGCTCTTCCCGGTCCCGGGACCGCCGGTGAGGACGGAGACCCCGTGCTCGGCGACCGCCTCCACCGCTGCGCGCTGGCGGTCATCGAGCTCGGCGTCTGCGCCGTCCGCCGCGGCCGGCGTGCCGGTGACGGGCTCGGCTGTCGCGGCGAGCCGCTGCAGTCCCTCGGCCACCGACTCCTCGGCGATGGCGTACTGGGTGAGCGCGAGCAGCGTGCCCGGTCCCACGGCGTCATCGTCGGCCGGCTGGTCCACGTCTGCGTCCGGGGTGCCCACGTCCGGGGTGCCCACGTCCGGGGTGCCCACGTCTGCGGCGGCGGTCGCCTCCGCCTCGCCGAACTGCGCGGCGCCCGCTTCGCCAGCCGGATCTTCCGCCGCCCCGAACGCCTCGAAAGGCAGCACTGAGCCGTCATCGATCGCCGCGACCACCGCGGGGCCGGGTTCGTCCAGGCCGAACCGGTTCAGCGCGGTCAGCACCGCCTCGGCGGGTACCGCGGTGTGCCCGTCGCGCGCGGCCTTGACCAGCAGGTGCACCACCAGGGCCCGGCCGCGCCGCGGGTCCTGCCGGCTGGCTTGGCCGTCCAGCAGCTGGCGGGCGAACCAGTCGGCCTGGTCCGGCCGGATCTGCGGGATCTGGAGCAGCTTCCACGGATCCGCACGCAGCTGCCGGGCCGCGGACGGCCCGAGCAGCGCCACCGCTGACCCTGCGAACCGGGCCGGGACCCGGCACGCGATCAGGAGCTCCGCGGTCTCGTACGCCGGGTGCGCCCGGGCGAAGGATGCGGCCAGCCGCGCGGCTCGTTTCGGCCCGATGCCTTCCACCAGCTCCAGGCGGCCGGCCGTGACATCGTCCGGGGCGGTGATCCCGGCGGCCTGCAGCTTGTCCACCAGGGCACGGCCGACTCCGGGCCAGAGCCCGGCGAGGCAGAATTCACCGAACAGCCCGGCGGTTGTTTCGTCACTCACGGTGGACATCCGGGCCAGCCTAACCCAGCCGCCCGACGTTCTTCGCGCTCCTTGGCCCGGCCGGCGCCCCGCCCCGCCGGGTGGCCCAGCAGGAGGGCCGCCCGATCGGCGCCGGGCCAGCCGCGGCCACCGATGCTGACATCGATGACAATTTGTCACACTTCTGTTGTTTATCTTTAGCGGGGCTACGCAGTACGCAGCCATTTCCGGGAGGCATTGTTAACGCAGGTTAAGGATGGGTACTTTTGGCCGCCGCAGTGTCTATCATCGCCGCCATGCCAGTTTCCTGTGTGTTTGCCCGGGTAGGCACCGGTGTACTGGGTGAGTCCGGCATGTGAGACGATCGCCCGAGCGCGGTTGATCAGCCTGGGCGATCGTCGGTTGACGGCGAATGGGAGCCTGCCCAGAATTCAGGTCGCCGTGCCGAAGCACTTTGCACCCTGGCCGAGCCTAATGACGATGCCCGGGCGATCCAATTGCTTCACGCGGAAGCCAGCACGATCTTTATGCAGTTACGCCCACTTTTGTGACACCCAAAAGGACCACGATATCGGCATATCGAGGTCGGGGAGGTAAGTGATGAGCTTGGGAAAGATCAGAGCAGGGACCGCGACCGCGGTGGTGACCGCGGGCGTGACCGCTCTTGCTGCCTGCAGCAGCAGCGGTAGCAGCAGCGGCGGCGGCACCTCCGGGGGCACCACACCTCCGGGCGGGTACGGGTCGGTTCCCGCGGCCGCGAGCGGCACGCAGCACGCCGGGACGATCACCTACGCACTACAGCCCGGCGCCACGCCGAACTCCATCTTCCCGATCTCGACCTCGGCCACCAACACGGTCTACAACGTGGAGGTGTTCGGGTGGGAAATGTGGCGGCCGCTGTACTGGACGCAGAACGGCGTCGTGCCCGAGGTCGTCCCGTCGATGAGCCTGGCCAACCTGCCCACGTTCTCCAACGGTAACAAGACCGTCACGATCACGATGAAAAGTAACTACAAGTGGTCCGACGGCCAGCCCGTCACGTCCAAAGACCTGCTCTTCGACCTGGACCTGATCAAGGCCGGGGTCAAGGAAAGTCCCTCGAACTGGGCCTCCTACGTGCCCGGGCACTTCCCGGACGGCTGGACCAGCGCGAGCACGCCGAACTCGAGCACGCTCGTGCTCAACCTCTCCGGGTCGGTCAACCCAAGCTGGTTCACCGACGACATCCTGTCCTACGCGGGCCCGACGACCCCGCTCCCCTCGCACGCCTGGGCCAAGGACTCGGCCAACGGCCCCATCCTCGACTTCACCAACCCGGCCAACGCGACGAAGATCTTCAACTTCCTGACCGCGCAGAACAAGTCGGTGAACACCTACGCCGCCAACCCGCTCTGGCAGGTCGTGGACGGCCCGTACAAGCTGAGCGCGTTCAACGCCACCACCGGCGGGTTCACCATGGTGCCGAACACAAACTACGGCGGCCCGCACGTGGCCAAGATGTCCGTCTTCCAGGGCGTGCCGTTCACCTCGACCACCGCCGAGCTCAACGCGGTGAAGGCGGGCTCGATCGACGTCGCCATGATCCAGCCGGACCAGGTGCCCCAGGTCCCCGCGGTCAAGCGGCTTGGTTACAACGTGTTCGGTATGCCGGACTACGGCATGAACTTCGTCAACTACAACTTCAAGGACACCACGGGCAACTTCGACGCGATCGCCAACCAGCTGTACTTCCGGCAGGCCATGGCCCACCTCCAAGACGAACAGGGCTACATCACGGCGTTCATGCACGGCGCGGGCGCCGCGGCCTACGGGCCCATCCCGGCCTACCCGCAGAGCCCCTATCTGCCCTCCAATGCAGCGACGAACCCGTATCCGTTCAGCGTGACTGACGCGGTGAACCTGCTCAAGTCGCACGGCTGGACGATCAACGCGAACGGCACCGACGCCTGCTCCAGCGCGGGCTCGGGATCGAACCAGTGCGGCGCCGACATCCCGGCCGGCACCAAGCTGTCCTTCAACCTGATCTACAGCACCAGCCCCGCCCTCATCGGCTCGCAGGTCACCGACCTGGCCTCCAAGGCCAAGCAGGCGGGGATCAACATCACCCTGCAGAGCAGCAACTTCAACTACATGATCACCAACTACCTCGACCCCGCCGCGCCGGCCAACGACAACAAGTGGGCCATGGAAGACTTCGGCGGCGAGACGCTGAACCCGTACCCCACCACGTTCGGGCTGTTCAACACCGGCGGGTCGACCCAGGTCGGCGACTACAGCAACCCGACCGCGGACAGCCTGATCAACGCCTCGATCGCCAGCGGCAACTCGTCCGCGGTGAAGAACGAGGCGTCCTTCCTGACCTCCAACCAGCCGGTCATTTTCCAGCCAAACCCGGACCTGCTCTGGGCCTGGAAGACCGACGTCTCCGGGGAGCCCGCCTCTTTCGAGAACCTGACCCAGTACTACGCGACCCCGGAGTACTCGTACCTCACTAAGTAAGTAACCTCAGCGCTCAAACGTCCTGGTCCCTGGATACGAACCCGGGGACCAGGACGGAGCGGGCGAGACGCCGGCGGCCAGATCCCGGGCCGCCGGCGTCCGTGCGGCCCAGGCCGCGAAGGGAGGCTGGTTAGCGGTGCTAACGTACATCGCCCGCCGGGTGGGCACCTCGATCATCGTCGTGGTCGGCGTATCGATCGCGATCTTCATCCTGCTGCACGTGATCTACCCGTCGCCGGCCCGGGACGTGCTGGGCCTGCACGCCAGCGTGGCCGAGGTCAACCTCTGGGACAAGCAGCATGGCTACGACGACCCGGTGGTGGTGCAGTACTGGCACTACGTGGACCAGCTGCTGCACGGCAACCTCGGTTACTCCTACGCGGAGAACCAGACCGTGGCGGCGCTGTTCGCCGAACGGCTGGCCCGCAGCATCTACCTGTCCGGCATCTCGCTGGTGTTCGCGATAGCCATCGCCATCCCGCTCGGCGTCTACCAGGCGGTCAAGCGGAACACGATCGGCGACAACATCGCCACCAGCCTGGCCTTCGTGACCTACTCGATGCCCGTCTTCTTCCTCGGGCTGATCCTCATCCAGGTCTTCGCGCTGTCCTGGCCCATCCTGGGGTTCGAGGCCAGCCAGTCGACGTCGGTACTGACGGTGATGGGGGACTGGCACGACATGCTGCTGCCCATCGCCACCCTGACCCTGATCACGGTGGCCAGCTTCTCCCGCTACATGCGGTCGTCGGCCATGGATGTGCTCGCCCAGGACTACATCAAGGTGGCCCGGGCCAAGGGCCTCCCGGAACGGCTCGTGCTCAGCCGCCACCTGCTGCGCAACGCCTGCCTGCCGATGGTGACGCTGATCGGGCTGTCCATCCCGCTGCTGCTGGCCGGCAACCTCATCACCGAGACGCTGTTCAACTTCCAGGGCCTGGGGCTGCTGTTCTACGAGAGCCTGCAAAAGGCCGACTACCCGGTGATGCTGGCCTACACGCTCATAGGTGCCGTCTTCGTGGTCGCCGGCAACTTCGTCGCGGACATCGCGCTGACCGTCGCGGACCCGCGGATCCGGCTGGCCTGACTGGCTGGCAGGAAGGAGGCACCCTCGTGGTCGAACGGGTTCAACCACTACCGCCGCTGGACGTGACGCGTGGGCCCGAAGGCGGGGAGATCGGCGCGGTCCAGAGCGGCTGGCGGCTGGCGCTGCGTGAGTTCGCCAGCAACCGGCTGGCCGTCGCGGGCCTGTCCATTCTGGTGTTCTTCGTGCTGTTCTGCTTCGTGGGGCCGCTGATCTACCACACCGACCAGCTCAGTACCATCCTCACCGCGGCCAACCAGGCGCCCAGCAGCGCGCACCTGCTCGGCACCGACGGCAACGGCTTCGACGAGCTGGGCCGGATTATGCTAGGCGGCCAGGCCGCGCTGGAGATTGGCTTCTTCGCCGCGTTCGTTGCCATCTTCGTCGGGGCGCTGTGGGGCGCGGTGTCCGGGCTGTTCGGCGGCATCATCGACTCGGTGATGATGCGCGTCGTGGACGTGTTCCTGGCCATCCCGTTCCTGTTCGTGGTGCTTATCCTGGCCGTCCGGTTCGGCGCCACCGTGCTGTCGCTGAGCCTGGTCATCGGCGGGTTCTCGTGGCTGGTCCCGGCCCGGCTGGTCCGCGGCGAGGTGCTGACGCTGCGGGTACGGGACTTCGTCGCGGCCGCGCGGGCGGCGGGCTCCACCCAGGGGCGGCTGATCAGCCGCCACCTGCTGCCCAACGCACTCGGCGTGGTGATCGTCAACGTCACGTTCCAGGTCGCGGACGCGATCCTGACCGTGGCCGCGGTCGGGTTCCTGGGCTTCGGGCTGCACTACCCCAACGTTGACTGGGGCGACATGCTGTCGGACGGCGTCAGTTCCCTCCAGGACGGCTACTGGTGGCTTATCTACCCCGTCGGCATCTGCATCGTGCTGACCGTGATGGCGCTCAACTTCATCGGTGACGCGCTGCGGGACTCCCTGGACGTGCGGCTGAGACGCAGGTAGGCCAGCAGAAAAAAGCGCCCCCACCCGTGACCGAGAGGTAACCGCCCCGTGGCCCCAGTCCTTGACATCCAGGACCTGTCGACGCACATCAAGCTGACCAGCTCCGTGGTGCAGGCCGTCGGCAACATCGACCTGCGCGTGGAAGCTGGAGAAACGCTCGGCATCGTCGGCGAGTCCGGCTGCGGCAAGTCCATGACGGGCTTGTCGATCATGGGCCTGCTGCCGCCCGGCGGCAGCATCGTGAACGGCTCGATCAAGCTGGACGGCCAGGAACTGGTCGGCTTGGAGCAAGCCGAACTGCGGGCGCTGCGCGGCAACGAGATGGCGATGGTCTTCCAGGACCCGCTCACCTCACTGGACCCGACCAAGAGCATCGGCTACCAGGTCGCGGAGCCCGTCCGGCTGCACCGCGGAGTGAGCAGGCAACAGGCCCGGGACCGGGCCGTCGAGGTGCTGGGCATGGTCGGGCTGCCCCGGCCGAAGGAACGCCTGCACGACTACCCGCACCAGCTGTCCGGCGGCCTGCGGCAGCGCGTCATGATCGCGATGGCGCTGGCCAACGAGCCCAAGTTGCTCATCGCGGACGAGCCGACCACCGCGCTGGACGTCACCATCCAGGCGCAGATCCTGGCCCTGCTCGACGACCTCAAGGACCGCCTGGGCATGGCCATGCTGCTGATCACGCACGACATGGGCGTGATCGCCGGGCACGCCGACCGGGTCAACGTGATGTACGCCGGGCGCATCGTCGAGACGGCGGACGTCCGGGATCTGTTCTCGCACATGCACCACCCGTACACGCAGGCGCTACTGGCCTCGATCCCGCGGCTCACCCAGGACAGCGCGGAGGCGCTGCACGCGATCCCCGGGCTGCCGCCCGACCTGGCTCATCTTCCGCAGGGTTGCCGGTTCGCGCCCCGCTGCACGCGGGCGACCGAGAAGTGCCGGGAGACGGAGCCGCCGCTGGACGGCAAGACCGCCGTCCACCTGTTCTCCTGCTGGCACCCGGTGGACGGCCCGCTCGCGCTGGAGGTGGTCGGCCCCGGCGGCCCCAACGCGGCCAGCATCGGGCTCGACATCGCCGGCGCGGCCATAGACGCCGAGACCGAGGCCGAGGCCGGGCCGGTCACCGAAGCGCCCGACGAGGAGCCGGTGGCCGACGTCGCGCTGGCCGATCTCCCGATGGCGGCCCCGGCGGCAGACGGCGACCGGGCCCGGGTGACCGAGCAGGCCCCTGGGAACGGGCAGGCCACTGGGAACGGGCACGCGGGCGGCAGTGCCCGCTACCTGCTGGAGATCAGCGACCTGGTGAAGGAGTTCCCGGTCACCTCGGGCGGCGTCCTCAAGCGCCGGGTGTCCAGCGTGAAGGCCGTCTCCGGGGTGTCGTTCGGCGTCCCGGAGGGGCAGACGCTGGGCCTGGTGGGCGAGTCCGGGTGCGGCAAGACCACCATCGGCCGGATGATCGTCGCCCTCGAACGGCCGGACCGCGGCTCGGTGACGCTGCGCGGCCAGGACGTGTCCCGGATGCGGGGCGGTGAACTGCGCCGGGTGCGCCGCGACCTGCAGCTCATGTTCCAGGACCCGTACTCCTCGCTTGACCCGCGGATGAGGGTGGGCGCCATCATCCGCGAGCCGCTCTCGGTGCAGCACATCGGCAGCGGAAAGGAGCAGCAGGACCGCGTCTTCGAACTGCTCGGCGAGGTCGGCCTGCCGCGCAACTCGGTCGAGCGCTACCCGCACGAGTTCTCCGGCGGCCAGCGCCAGCGGATCGGGCTGGCCCGGGCGCTGACCGTGAGCCCGCGGGTGATCGTGGCCGACGAGCCGGTGAGCGCGCTGGACGTGTCCATCCGGGCCCAGGTGCTGAACCTGATGAAGCGCCTGCAGGCCTTGCACGGCCTGACCTACGTGGTGATCTCCCACGACCTCGCCGTGGTCAAGTACATGGCCGACCAGATCGGCGTCATGTACCTCGGCAAGCTGGTCGAGATGGGCTCGGCGGACGACATCTACGAGCGCGCGGCGCACCCGTACACCGCCGGGCTGATCGCCACGATCCCGGTGCCGGAACCGGAACGCGAAACGGCCAAGACCGAGGTCGGCATCCGGGGCGAGCTGCCCAGCCCGATCAACCCGCCATCCGGCTGCCGGTTCCGCACCCGGTGCCCGTTCGCGCAGGAACTGTGCGCCGATCAGGAACCAGAACTGCGCTCCTTCGGTCCCGGTCACGTCGCCGCTTGCCACTTCCCGCGGCAGACCCCCGATCCGGGCGCCGCCGCGTCGGCTGCGGCCGCTCCGGCCAGGGCCGAGCCGGGTGCATGACGGCCGGGGCGAATCGCTTGCCTCCGGCGGGATAAGGCCGTGATACTCCTGTTATGGGAGGCTCGTCGGCGGGGGCGCCCACCAACCCCGAGGCCATCCGCGCGTCCAACGAGGAACGCGAGGAGGCGGCCAGCGAGCTGGGCGAGCTGTTCGCGGAGGGACGGCTCTCGCACGAGACGTTCATGCGGCGCATGGACGAGGCGCTCGGGGCCCGGGACCGGCGCCAGCTCGACGGGCTCTTTACCGACGTCCCGCGCCGCCGTCCCGGCACGGGCACCCTGGCCGCCCTGCGGGCCAGCCTCAGCCGGCGCGCCGCGCGCGGGAGCGCGCTGCTGGCCGCGGAGGCCGACGCGCTGGCCGATGCGGTCCGGTCCAGCTTCCGCGGCCGCTCTGACCCGGCTCCGGGGCCCGTCCCGCCCGTCCCGGCCCCGCTGTACTTCCCGCCCACCGCGAGCCCCGTGGGCCGTCGCTACTCGATCGGCCGGGACAGCCGCTGCGACCTGCTCATCGAGGACACTACGGTGTCGCGCTGGCACGCCCGGCTGGAGCGCGCGGCCGGCCGGTGGCTCCTCACCGACCTCGGCTCCACCAACGGCACCCGGCTGAACGGATGGCGGGTCGGCCAGCCCGTGCCGGTGCAGGCCGGGGATTTGGTCGCATTCGGTTCCGCGCAGTTCGTGGTGTGCCCCGATGAGCGAAACACTGCTGAGCGAAACACTGCCGAACGAGATACTGCCGGCCCGCGGGACGCCGGCCCGGCCGCGCCGGGCGGCGCAGGATCTTAGTCCGGCTAGAGTCTCTCGGGTGACGACCGTTCTGCTGGTCAGGCACGGCCTGACCGCGGCCACCGGCCACGTGCTGGCGGGCTGGACGCCGGGGATATCGCTGGATGACCGCGGCCGTGCGCAGGCTCAGGCGGTCGGCGAGCGACTGGCCCGCCTGCCGCTCGACGCGATCATCAGCAGCCCGCTGGAGCGCTGCCGCGAGACGGCCGACATCATCGCGGCGGCCCGCGTGGACCAGGGCCGGGAAATCCGCACCGATGAGCGGCTCGGTGAGTGCCGGTACGGCGACTGGACCGGGAAGCCGCTCCGGAAGCTGGCCAAGGAGCCGCTGTGGCGGGTCGTCCAGGCGCATCCGAGCGCCGTCCGGTTCCCCGGGCCGGATGGTGAATCCATGCTCGACACCCAGCACCGAGCGGTGGCCGCCGTGCGGGAATGGAACGCGGTACTGGGGGCCAAGGCGACGTACCTGATCCTCTCGCACGGCGATGTGATCAAGGGCATCATCGCCGATTGCCTGGGGCTGCACCTGGACCTGAGCCAGCGGATCCAGGCCGACCCATGCTCGCTGAGCGTCATCCGCTATACGGCGCTGCGGCCGTTCCTGGTGCGGATGAACGATGTCGGCGGCGGGATCCAGGACCTGATGCCGCGAACGCCGGACGGCAACGGCGAGAGCCGACGGGACGAAAGCGACGCGGTGGTGGGGGGCGGGGCCGGGGCGGATCCGGGCCACGGCCCGGAAGAGGTCCAGGCCGGGGTACCTGCCGTTCGCGAACCATCGACGGACGCGCGAGGATAGGAGCCATGCCGGTCTACATGTACGACCCGCCAGAACGGTTCGTGGCCGGGTCGGTCGGGCAGCCGGGGGAGCGGACGTTCTATCTGCAGGCGACCTCCCTTGGCCGCGTTACGAGCGTCTCCCTGGAAAAATTCCAGGTCAGCTTGCTGGCCGAACGCCTGGACGAGCTGCTCGACGAGGTGCTGCGGCGCAGCGGCGAGTCGCCCGAAGTCCCGGCGGCGCCGTCGGCCGGTTTGGCGGACGACGGCCCCCTCGACATGCCGGTGCTGGAGGATTTCCGGGTCGGCGCGATCGCGCTGGCCTGGGACGGCGACGATGACCGGGTGGTCATCGAGGCGCAGGAGGCGTCGGAGGAGCCCGTTGAGCCGCTCGCCGACGAGGTGCCGGCCGACGGGCCGGGCGTGCTGCGGGTCCGGATCACGCCAGGGGCGGCCCGGGCATTCGCCCAGCGGGCGCTGCGGGTCGTGGCCGCCGGTCGGCCACCTTGCCCGCTGTGCGGCCTCCCGCTGAACGCGGACGGGCACGTGTGCCCGCGGCAGAACGGGCACCGCGCCAGTGCTTGACGGTTTCGCGAGCCCGCCCCGCCGTCGGCCACCCGGCTCAGGCCGCCGCTCCGGCGCCAAGCGCCGCGACCGGGGAGCATCCGACGCGGAAGGTAACTCCCCCGGCGATGCTGCCGGCCCGGGGGCACCGCCGGGCGAGGACGCGGCCCTGGAGCTGCTGCGCGAGGGCAGCCTGGAGATCCTGGGGCGCCTCATCGAGGCGTCCAACGAGACCTGGTACTGCTCGGTGACCTCCGGCGACCTTTCGGCCGCGTGCGTCTACAAGCCCATCGCCGGGGAGCGGCCGCTGTGGGATTTCCCCACCGGGACGCTGGCCGGCCGGGAGGTCGCCGCCTACGTGGTCTCCCGGGCGGGCGGCTGGGACGTGGTGCCACCGACCGTGATGCGCGACGGGCCGTACGGCCCGGGTATGTGCCAGCTGTGGATCGACGTCGACCCGGAGACCGACCTCATCGAGCTCGCCCGGCGCGGTGATCACCCCGGCCTGCGCGATCTCGCGGTCTTCGACGCGGTGGTCAACAACGCGGACCGGAAGATCGGCCACCTGCTGCCGGTGCCCAGTGGCCACCTGTTCGGCTGCGACCACGGCGTCTGCTTCGCGGAGGACTACAAGCTGCGGACCGTGCTGTGGCAGTGGCGGGGCAAGAGCCTGCCGCGCCGGGCGGTGGATGCCCTGCGGCGGGTGTTCGACCTGGTGGAAAGCGGTGAGCTGACCAGCGAGCTGGCCCAGTGGCTCAGCCCCGGGGAACTGGAGGCCATGGGCATCCGGGTCGACCGGCTGCTCAAGCACCGGGTGCACCCTTATCCGCCGGAGGACTGGCCGGCCATCCCCTGGCCGCCCTACTGACGCTCGTCCCGCGTGGCCACCGCGGGTCCGGGAAGTCTTGCTGGCGGGCGCCCCGGCTCAGAGGCCGCCGGGCTCCCCACGGCGCCCGCGCCGCCTCAGGTAGCGCTCGAACTCGCGGGCGATCGCGTCCCCGCTGGCCTGCGGCAGATCGGTGGCGTCCTTGGCCTCTTCCAGCGTGCGCACGTAGTCGGCCACCTCGGCGTCCTGCTGCGCGAGCTCGTCGACGCCACGTTCCCAGGCCCGGGCCTCCTCGGCCAGGTCGGCCAGCGGCAGCGGCACGTCCAGGATGTCCTCGACGCCGCGCAGCAGGGCCAGCGTGGCCTTCGGGTTCGGCGGCTGGGCCACGTAGTGCGGCACCGACGCCCACAGCGACACGGCCGGGATCCCGGCCCCGGCCAGCGCGTACTGCACGACGCCAAGGATCCCGGTCGGCCCTTTGTAGTCGGAGAACGGCGCGGTCACGGTGGTCGACAGCTTCGGGTCCGCGGCGCCCACCGACACCGGCACCGGCCGGGTGTGGGGGGCGTCGGCCAGCAGGGCGCCGATCAGGATGACGCTCTCGACCCCGAGCTCGGTCAGGCCCTGAACCAGCTCGTCAGTGAACGAGCGCCAGCGCATGTTGGGCTCGATCCCGTGCACCAGGATGATGTCCCGGTCCAGCCCCGTGCCGGCGGGCGCGGCGTCATCGTCCCCGGAGTCTCCGCCGTCGGGGTCCGCGTCGCGGGGCAGAGACTCCGGGGACTCCGGAGACTCCGGGCCGGCGGATCCGGCCGACTCGGGCCAGGCCACCGCGCGCGCCACGGACAGCCGCGTGGTCGGCCAGACGAGCCGCTCGATCCGGCCTTCCGTGATCTCGACGACCGGCCGCGTCACCTGGAAGTCGTAGAAGTCCTCGGGTTCGACGGCGGCGATCGGCTGTGCCTGCCAGGCGATACCCAGATGGCTGATTACGCCGCTCGCGGCCTCCCCGGCGTCGTTCCAGCCCTCGAAGGCCGCGATCGCGACGGGTGAGGTGAGCTTGCCGAGACGATCGAACTCGATTTCTCCCCCCTCCTCCCTGAACGTGACGCGCGCGGTCACCGAGCGCGGTCGTGAGTCCAGCCTACGTTGTCGGCAGAGCTGCGGGCATCATCCTCTGCAACCCGCCCGTGTTGTCCGTGAGTGCTACCGGAGCGTCCGATCCGTAAACTGAACGATGATGAACGCGCCCCAAAGTGATGCGACACCGGCGGAGGCGGCACCGCGGTCCGGGGGTGGCGCCCTGCGGACGGCGCTGGGCGGCCGGGTGCTGGTGGCTGACGGAGCCATGGGCACGATGCTCCAGGCTAGCGACGCCGTCCTGGACGACTTCCAGGGACATGAGGGCTGTAACGAGATCCTCAACCTGACCCGGCCGGACATCGTCCGCTCCGTGCACGACGCGTACCTGGCTGCGGGCGCGGACTGTGTAACCACCAACACGTTCGGCGCCAATCTGGCCAACCTCGGCGAGTACGGCATCGCAGCCCGGATCGGTGAGCTGTCCGAGGCCGGCGCCCGCATCGTGCGCGAGGCCGTCACCGCCGCGGCCGAGCCGGGCCGGCCCCGCTGGGTGCTCGGCTCGATGGGGCCGGGGACCAAGCTGCCGACGCTCGGTCACATCAGCTTCGCCCGGCTCCGCGACGCCTACCAGGTCAATGCGGCCGGCCTGCTGCGCGGCGGCGCCGACGGGCTCATCGTCGAGACCTGCCAGGACCTGCTGCAGGCCAAGGCGGCGATCATCGGGGCCAAGCGGGCCATCGCCGCGGCGTCGGCCGATGTCATGCTCATCGCGCACGTGACGATCGAGACCACCGGGACCATGCTGCTCGGCACCGAGATCGGCGCGGCGCTCACCGCCCTGGAACCGCTCGGCATCGACGTCATCGGGCTCAACTGCGCCACCGGGCCTGGGGAGATGAGCGAGCACCTGCGCTACCTGGCCGCGCACGCGCGCGTCCCGCTGTCCTGCATGCCCAACGCGGGCCTGCCTGAGCTGACCGCCAGCGGGGCCCGCTACCCGCTGACGCCGGCCCAGCTCGCCGACGCGCACGAGCGGTTCGCGGGGGAGTTCGGCCTGTCCCTGGCGGGCGGCTGCTGCGGGACCACTCCCGAGCACATCGCCGCGGTCGTGCAGCGGATCGGCGGCCGCGCGCCGGCCGCGCGCCGGCCGCGGCCGGAGCCCGGCGTTTCCTCGCTGTACGCGCACGTCCCGTTCCGGCAGGACACGACCTATCTGGCCATCGGCGAGCGGACCAACGCCAACGGGTCCAAGGCCTTCCGCGAGGCGATGACGGCGGCCCGGTACGACGAGTGCGTGGAGATCGCCCGGGCCCAGACCCGTGACGGCGCGCACCTGCTCGACGTGTGCGTGGACTACGTGGGCCGGGACGGCGTGGCGGACATGCGGGAGATCGCCGGCCGGTTCGCCACCGCCGCCACGCTGCCGCTGGTGCTGGACTCCACCGAGCCCACGGTCATCGAGGCCGGCCTGGAGCTACTCGGCGGCCGCGCCGTCATCAACTCGGTGAACTACGAGGACGGCGATGGCCGCCAGGCCCGGATCTGCCGCGTCATGCCGATGGTCCGCGAGCACGGCGCCGCCGTCATCGCGCTCACCATCGACGAACAGGGCCAGGCCCGCACCGCGGACTGGAAGGTGGCCGTCGCGGCCCGGCTGATCGAGGACCTGACCGGCCGCTGGGGCATGCGCCGGTCCGACATCATCGTCGACTGCCTGACGTTCCCGATCGCCACCGGCCAGGAGGAGACCCGGCGGGACGCGATCGAGACGATCGAGGCGATCGCCGAGCTCAAGCGGCGTTACCCCGACGTCCAGACGACGCTCGGCGTCTCCAACGTGTCGTTCGGCCTCAAGCCGGCTGCGCGCGCCGTGCTCAACTCGGTATTCCTGGCCGAATGCGTGCGCGCCGGGCTCGACTCGGCCATCGTGCACGCCTCGCGCATCATGCCGGTCAACCGGATCCCGGACGAGCAGCGGCAGGTCGCCCTGGACCTGGTCTACGACCGGCGCCACCCCGGCTATGACCCGCTGGCCCGGCTGCTGGAGCTGTTCGAGGGCGTGGATACGGCCGCGATCAAGGAGAGCCGGGCGGCGGAGCTGGCCGGGCTGCCGCTGTGGGAGCGGCTGAAGCGCCGGATCATCGACGGCGAGCGGAAAGGCCTGAACGCCGACCTGGACGAGGCCCTGGCGCAGCGGCCTGCGCTGGAGATCGTGAACGACACCCTGCTCGACGGCATGAAGACGGTGGGCGAGCTGTTCGGGTCGGGGCAGATGCAGCTGCCGTTCGTGCTGGCCTCGGCGGAGGTGATGAAGGCCGCCGTCGGCTACCTGGAACCGCACATGGAGCGGACCGACGACGGCGGCAAGGGCAAGATCGTGCTGGCCACGGTCAAGGGCGACGTGCACGACATCGGCAAGAACCTGGTCGACATCATCTTGTCCAACAACGGCTACGACGTCGTGAACATCGGCATCAAGCAGCCCATCTCGTCGATCATCGCGGCCGCGGACGAGGCGGGCGCCGACGCGATCGGCATGTCCGGCCTGCTGGTCAAGTCGACCGTGGTGATGCGGGACAACCTGGCCGAGCTGAACTCCCGCGGCCTGGCCAAGCGCTGGCCGGTGCTGCTGGGCGGTGCCGCGCTGACCCGCGCCTACGTCGAGCAGGACCTCGCCGCGCTGTTCGACGGCGAGGTCCGCTACGCGCGGGACGCGTTCGAAGGCCTCCGGCTGATGGACGCGGTGATGGCGGTCAAGCGCGGCGTGCGGGGCGCACACCTGCCCGAGCGCCGCACCCGGCAAGTGCGCGGGCAAGTACGGGGGCCGCTGCGGTCCGTGCCCGGCAACACGGACGGCGGCACGGACGGTGGCGGCCCGGAGTCTGCGCAGGCCCGGTCCGACGTGGCCGAGCTGGCCGAGCTGCCTGAGCCGCCGTTCTGGGGCACCCGGGTCGCTACCGGTATCCCGCTCGCCGAGTACGCCGGCTATCTGGACGAGCGCGCCACCTTCATGGGGCAGTGGGGCCTCAAGCCGTCCCGGGCGGTCGGCGGGACGACCTACGAGGAGCTGGTCGAGCAGCACGGCCGGCCGCGGCTGCGGATGTGGCTGGAGCGGGCCAGGACCGAAGGCCTGCTCGAGGCGGCCGTCGTCTACGGATACTTCCGCTGCTTCAGCGAAGGCAACGACCTGATCGTGCTGGACGACGACGGCCAGGAGCGGGAGCGCTTCACGTTCCCGCGGCAGCGCCGGGACCGGCGGCTGTGCCTGGCCGACTTCTTCGCCCCCCGCGGCTCGGGCCGCACCGACGTGGTGGCGTTCCAGCTCGTCACCATGGGCCCGCGGGTCAGCGAGGCCACCGCCGAGCTATTCGCGAAGAACTCCTACCGGGACTACCTTGAGCTGCACGGTCTGTCCGTCCAGCTCACCGAGGCGCTGGCCGAGTACTGGCACGCCCGGGTCCGGCGTGAGCTGGGCATCGGCGCGCAGGACCCGGCGGACATCGAGGACTTCTTCCGGCTGGGGTACCGCGGGGCCCGGTACTCCTTCGGCTACCCGGCCTGCCCCGACCTGGCGGACCGGGTGAAGGTCGCCTGGCTGCTGCGGCCCGCCGACATCGGCGTCGAGCTCACCGAAGAGATGCAGCTTGTTCCCGAGCAGTCCACCGACGCGCTCGTCGTTCACCACCCCGAGGCGAAATACTTTTCCACGTGACGGACGCCCACCTCACCGGCCTGCCCGCCGCATCCGCCACACCAGCCGCTCCCGCGCCGGATGGTGCCGGGCTGCAGGCTGTGCTGTTCGACATGGACGGCCTGCTGATCGACTCCGAGCCGCTCTGGTTCCAGGTCGAGACCGAAGTGATGGCCCGGCTCGGCGGGACCTGGACCGAAGCCGACCAGAAGGAGCTGCTCGGCAGCTCGCTGGACAACTCGGTGCGCTACTTCCTGGAGCGGGCCGCCGGGTCGGCCGATCCGGCCCAGGTCGGGGACTGGATGATCCGCGGGATCGTCGACCGGGTGCGCGAGCAGGGCGTGAGCGTGATGCCGGGCGCGGCCGCGCTGGTGGCCGAGGTGGCGGCCTCGGGCCTGCGCTACGCGCTGGTGACGTCCTCCCAGCACGGGTTCGTGGACGCCGTACTGGCCCGGACCGGCCTGCGGTTTCCTGTGCTGGTGTGCGGGAACGACGTCCGCCGCGGCAAACCCGACCCCGAGCCGTACCTGCTCGCGGCGCGCCGGCTGGGCGTGGACCCGGCCCGGTGCCTGGTGCTGGAGGACTCGGTCGCCGGTATCACCGCGGCGGAGGCAGCGGGCTGTTTTGTGGTCGCGGTGCCCACCCTCGGGGAAGTCGAGCCGGGGCCGCGCCGCCTGGTGGTGCCCTCGCTGAGCGGGATCAGCCTGAGCTGGCTGCGTGCCGCCTGGGACCGCTGGGGCCGTCCGGCCGGCCTGGGCGGTTCATCCGGTCCGGCGGCTGTGCCACGATGGGAGTAGGGAACGACCCCTGCTTCAGCTAGCGCCGTCGAGGTGGGCAGATGTCGACATACAACGCGATCGCCTGGCTGCCGCTCTGCGCCGGGCTGACCGGGCTCGGCCTGGTCGCGAGCTGGTTCGCGTACCGCAGGCGAGGGCTGGGGTCCGGGCTGCGCGGGGTGGCCTGGTCGCTGCTGCCGTTGGCCATCTACCTCACCGGCTCCATCGAGATGTTCTGGAAGATCGGCACGGCCATCGGCGACTTCGCCGCCTCGTTCGTGCTCTCGCCGAAGGTCTGGTCGGGCGTCGGCGTGGCCGCGCTGGCGGCCGTCCTGTTCGTGGTGTCCGGACCGGCCAAGCGCCGCCGCCGGCGCAAGACCGCGGCCGAGGCGGACACCACCCGGCCGGTCGCCGGTGCCGAGCCGGGTGCCGCGGGCCAGCCCGGCCAGGAGAAGGCCACCGCATCTCGCCGGGCGCGCAAGTCGCTCGAGCCCGCCCCCGCGCGGGCGGCAAAGAGCGGGCCGGCCGACGACGACATGCGCGAGGTGGAAGAGATTCTGCGCCGCCGTGGCATCAACTGACCGCCCGTCCCGGACTGACCGGCCGTCCCGCGGCCCGTCCGGCCCTGCCGCGGCCGGTATCCCCGGGGCTTGTGTGACTTCCGTGTTACCCACGTGACGGCCGGGCTGTAATTCAGTCACGATTTTGCTACGACTTGCGCACTGGCGTGGCCGCCAACAGTAAATGTGTAGAATGCCGTCCTAACCGAGGTCGTATTCCGTCATTCATGCCCAACTGCCCCATGGCCAGTGCGATGACGGCCATAGCCGAGGCGACCTAGACAGCAGGAGTAGATGGCTGCGATAGCCGTGCCGGATGAAGTATGTGAGGAAGAAGACCAGATGGCCCCTCACTTCGCGGTCCGCTCTTCGGCTGTGAGAGTGACGCAGCCCACTTCACCTGCGAGTATTTCGGCCGCTACGGAAGGTGACGTATGCGACGGCCCCGGTTTTCCTGGCCGGGATTCTGGGCGCGCTTTTTTCCCGGCTCGCCTCTGCCGGCCGTCAATAAGCGCCTTCCCCTCGCTATTTCCCGTCCATTCAGATGGCCGGGAGCGCGCGGTTGGGGTGCGTAATCAGGACACCGAACCGTGTCTTACCATGGCTTGTGCCCGGCGCGACCACGAGAAGGGTCGTCCGTGCAAAGCGAACGGCGCGCCGGGTAATTGACCCCGGGCTGCCGTGCTCACATTTATGGCAAAAGGAGCATGCTCATGAGAGCTTTGCCCAAACGTTACGCCGTCGCGGCGATGGCGGGTATAGCCGCCGTGAGCCTCGCGGCGTGCGGGGGGTCGTCGTCGTCATCGGGTTCGACGGCAAGCTCGGGTAAGCCGGTCTACGGCGGAACGCTGCACATCGTGGCGGCGAGCGGTCCAGACCACATCGACACCGTCCCCGCGTACTACACGGCCGACTACGAGCTCGAGCGCATGTATACCAGGCAGCTCCTGCAGTACCCGACCGTCCCGGCGACGAGTACGTCAAGTTCCGGCTGGACGTCGGACACCACGCCGGCCGCCGACGTCGCGACCGTGGTGCCGTCCACCTCCAACGGCGGCATCACCAACGGCGGCAAGACCTACACGTTCCACATCAAGTCGGGCGTGGACTGGGACTCGAGCCCCGTCCGCCAGGTCACCGCGGACGACTTCATCCGCGAGTTCAAGGCGTTCTGCAACCCGGTCAGCCCGGTCGGCAACCCGGTGTACTACCAGAGCACGATCGCGGGCCTGACCTCGTACTGCAACGCGGAGACCGCGTACTTCGCGAGCAAGTCGCACGCGCCGACGGCCGCGAACATCGCGAACTTCCAGAACACGAACAACATCTCCGGCCTTTCCGCGCCGAACTCGTCGACGCTGCAGATCAACCTGTCCGCGCCCGCGAGTGACTTCCTCTACATGATGGCGATGCCGTTCACCTCGGCCCGCCCGGTGGAGTACGACAGCTACGTGCCCAACAGCCTGCAGCTGGACCAGAACACCCTGTCCGACGGGCCGTACAAGATCACCTCGTACCAGCCGGGCAAGTCGATCACTTTCGCCCGCAACTCGGCCTGGCAGCAGTCCACTGACCCGCTGCGGCACGATTACGTCGCGAACGTCGTCCTGACCATGGGCGTCGCCTCCGCCGCGACCCAGCTCGCCGACTTGCAGGCGGGCACCGAGGACCTGACCAATGACACCCCGCTCAACGCGGCGTCCATCCCCGGCCTGATCTCCAGCAAGCCCGCCAACTTCGCCATCTGGCCCTGGTCGACCACGAATCCGTACATCGTGTTCAACCTGCAGAGCCCGAACGCGAATGGCGGCATGAAGAAGCTGCTCGTGCGGCAGGCGGTCGAGTACGGGCTGGACAAGACGGCCGTGGTCAAGTCCTACGGCGGCCCGGCAGTCTCGCAGGTCATCAGCACGGTGATCCCGCCCGGCAACGTCGGCTACGTGAACTACAACCTGTACCCGGACAACAACGGGCAGGGCAACGTGGCCATGTGCAAGTCCGACCTGAGCAAGGCCGGCTACCCGAACGGGATCTCCCTCAACTACGAGTACCCGAACGACTCGTCCAACACCCGCGCCTTCACCGCCATCCAGGCCAGCCTGAAGGCCTGCAACATCAACGTGGTGAGCAAGCCCGAGCCAGGTTCGAGCTTCTTCGTGGACATCGGCAACGCGCCGTCGAACAACAAGGCCGGGACGTGGGACATGGCCCAGCCCGCCTGGGTGCCCGACTGGTACGGCAACAACGGCCGGACCATCATCCAGGCCCTGTTCCAGGGACCGAACTGTGTCGTCAACACGGTCAACTACGGCTGCTACAACAACGCGAGCGTCAACTCGCTGATCACCAAGGCCGAGGCGGCGACCTCGCTGACGACCGCTGGGAATGACTGGCACGCGGCGGACGAGCAGATCATGAAGGACGCCGCTATCGTCCCGATCGAGAGCCAGAACTTCCCGCTCTACGCGAGCAGCCGGGTCAAGCAAGCCGGCGCCAGCACGGCGGTGTTCGCGCCCAACATCGGTGACCCCGACCCCACTCAGGTCTGGCTGTCGAATGGCTGAGGCGGCCAGGTAACGCTGGGCCGGCCGGGTACGCGATCGCGTACCCGGCCGGCTCCAACATGCCCGAAAATCCTTACCATAGCGAGACCGAACTTTAACATGCCCGAAAATCCTTACCATGGCGAGACCGAACTATTAGTGCGAGGCTTACCTTGGCGTGTGCCGCCGCAAAGGCACGCACCGGGGCGGCGGGAGGAATGCAGTGACCCTGCTCGAGGTCAAGGACCTGAAGGTCAGCTTCCCGACGGCTGACGGCACGGTCCAAGCAGTCCGGGGGGTGTCGTTTACCGTCGACGCCGGCCGGACGCTGGGCATCGTAGGTGAATCAGGCAGCGGTAAAACCGTGCTCACCCAGACGCTGCTCGGGCTGACGCCCGGCGGCGAAATCAGCGGGACCGCCGACTTTGACGGCACCGACCTGCTGGCCATTGCCGAAGACCAGATGCGCAAGATCCGCGGCGCTCAGATTTCGGTGATTTTCCAGGACCCGCTCACCAGCCTGCACCCGCTGTACAAGGTGGGCTGGCAGATCGAAGAGATGATCCGGGTCCACGACAAGTCGGTCAGCAAGGCGGAAGCCAAGGATCGGGCCATCGAGCTGCTCCGGCGAGTCGGTATTCCGCGCGCCGACCAGCGGGTCAACGATTATCCGCACCAGTTCTCCGGCGGCATGCGCCAGCGGGCCATCATCGCCATGGCGCTTTCCCTCTCGCCCAGAATGATCATTGCGGACGAGCCCACGACCGCGCTGGACGCGACGGTGCAGGCCCAGATCCTCGACCTGCTGCTGAAGCTGCAGGAGGAGTCGAATACCGCGCTCATCATGATCACCCACGACATGGGCGTCGTCGCCGACATCGCCGACGATGTCATGGTGATGTACGCGGGCCGGGCCGCCGAGCGGGCTACCAAGCAGGACATTTTCTACGCCCCGCATCACCCGTACACCAAGGGCCTGCTGGAGTCGATCCCGAACAGTTCGGCCCGGTCCGAGCGGCTCAAGCCCATCACCGGGCAGCCGCCCAGCCTCATCCGGCTCCCGTCGGGCTGCAAGTTCCATCCCCGCTGCGGGTACGTGATGGACCGCTGCCTGACCGAGGAACCGGATCTGCGCCCGATCGGCGAGGACGGCTTCCACGCCTCCGCGTGCTGGCTGCCGACGGCCGCAGCCGGCCTGGGCGAGCAGGCGGAAGAGATCCGCATTAAAACGGTGCGGGCCGAACGATCGGAGGCGGCGGCTGAGATCGCCGAAGGGATCGCGTCGGCGCCCGAGTCCCAGGGGAGCGTGATCTGATGGGCGTTCCCGGTGCCGAGCGGACCGCGCCGCAGCAGGCGGACGGGCAGGCTGCGCCCCGCCCCGAGTCCGACGACGACATCCTGATCCGGGTCGAGAACGTGGTGAAGCACTTCCCGGTCAAGAGCATGGGCTTCACCCGCCGGACCGTCGGCCAGGTGCACGCGGTCGACGACGTGTCGCTGACGATTCCTCGGGGCAAGACCCTGGGCCTGGTCGGTGAGACGGGCTGTGGCAAGTCGACGCTAGCTCGCTGCGTGGCCGGCCTGATCCCGGTGACCTCGGGCCGCGTGCTGTTCGAGGGAAACGACATCAGCCGCCTGTCCCGGCGGCAGATGCAGCCCTACCGCCGCGAGATCCAGATGATCTTCCAGGACCCGTACGGTTCGCTCAACCCCCGGCAGCGGGTCGGGTCGATCATCGGCGAGCCGTTCGCCATCCACAAGATGGCCAGCGGCGGCGAGCGTAAGCGCCGGGTCCAGGAACTGATGGAACGGGTCGGCCTCAACCCGGAGCACTACAACCGCTTCCCGGCCGAGTTCTCCGGCGGCCAGCGCCAGCGCGTCGGCGTCGCCCGCGCGCTCGCGGTGCGGCCGAAGCTGATCATCTGCGACGAGCCGGTGTCGGCCCTGGACGTGTCGATCCAGGCCCAGGTGCTCAACCTGCTCGGTGACCTGCAGGACGAATTCGGGCTGACGTACCTGTTCATCGCGCACGACCTGGAAGTCGTCCGGCACGTCAGCCATGCGGTCTCGGTCATGTATCTGGGCCGCCTGGCCGAGGCCGGCCCGCAGGACCCCGTGTACGACACGCCGCGGCATCCCTACACCGCCGCGCTGCTTTCCGCGGCGCCGGCCGCTGACCCGAATGCCGCGGCCAGCAGGCAGCGGATCATCCTGGTCGGGGATGTGCCCTCGCCCATCGATCCGCCGTCGGGCTGCCGGTTTCACCCGCGCTGCCCCAAGGCGCAGCCGCTGTGCTCACAGGAGGAGCCGCAATTGGAGGTCAAGGCCGGTGATCCGGCCACGCACGTGACCGCCTGCCATTTCCCGGTCGAGGCCGGCGAGAACCTGGCGGCCGCCGGGAGCCGGGAGTCAGGAATATGAGCGTCACCTCGGTCGCCGTCGAAGTCCAAGGAGCCGGGAGCGCGCCGGAACAGGCGATCCAGGGCCGCAGCCAGTGGCAGCTGACCTGGCGCCGGCTCCTCAGCGACAAAGTAGCCGTTATCTCTCTCATCGTCATCGTGATCATGGTGGCGCTGGCCATCGCAGCGCCCGCGTTCGCCGCCCTGACCGGGCACCCACCCGACGTCGCGTACCCGAACACCGGGGAGACCGCGGCTGGCCTGCCCGTCCCCCCGGGCACGAACGGGTTCCTGCTGGGCACCGACGGCTCCGGCCGGGACCTGCTGGTGAGAATCCTCTACGGCGCGCGGATCTCCCTGTTCGTGGGGATAGTCACCACGCTGATCGCCACGGTCGCCGGCGTCACCGTCGGCATGATCGCCGGCTACTTCGGCGGGGTGATCGACGCGGTGCTGTCCCGGTTCGTGGACGCCGTGCTCGCGTTCCCCTACGTGGTGCTGGCGCTGGCCCTCGCGGTCGTCCTCGGCCCGAGCCTCACCGTGATTCTGGGGGTGATCTCGTTCTTCACCTGGGCCGGCATCTCCCGGATCGTCCGTGGCCAGACCCTGTCGATCAAGGAGAAGGAGTACATCGAGGCGGCCCGGTCGCTCGGGGCGGGGCCGTTCCGCATCATGTTCGTGCACATCCTGCCGAACCTGCTGGCCCCGGTGCTCGTGCTCGCCACGCTGTTCATCCCGCAGGCCATCATCTTCGAGTCCACCCTGTCCTATCTGGGCCTGGGCATCCAGCCCCCCACGGCCAGCTGGGGCAACATCCTCGGCGACGCGCAGAGCTTCTACCAGCAGGCCTGGTGGTACGTGGTATTCCCGGCGGCGGCGCTGCTCATCACCACGCTCGCCTTCAACCTGCTCGGCGACGGTATCCGGGACGCCATGGACCCGCGCACTGAGCGGATCTTCGCGGCGGGCAAGCGGCGCAAGCTCGACCGCGCCCGGCGCAAGGCCGCGCGACGGGGCGACCTGCCGGCCGCATCGGCTCCCGGGGAGGCCTGACCGATGGCGATCGCACGTTTCCTCATCCGCCGGATCCTCACCGGCCTCGTGGTGCTCTGGCTGGTGGCCACCGCGGCGTTCTTCCTGTTCTTCGCCCGGCCGGTTGACACCGTGGCGCATGAGCTGGCCGGCCGGGCCGCCACGCCGCAGGTGATCACCGAGGTGATCAGGAACCTCGGCCTGAACCAGCCGATCCTGGTCCAGTACTGGCACTTCCTGATCAACCTGGTGCACGGCAATCTCGGCTACTCCTACTTCACCCAGCAGCCCGTCGACTCAGTGCTGAAGGAGGACCTGCCGCCGACCGTCTCCCTGGTCATCGGCGGTGTGGTCCTGTGGCTCATCGCCGGGCTCAGCGTGGGCATCATCAGCGCCACCCGGGCTCGCAGCCTGTTCGACCGGTTCTCGTCCGTCGGGGTGCTGGTCGGGATCTCACTGCCCACGTTCGTCATCGGTGAGCTGCTGCTGCTCATCGTCTTCCTGCCGCTCAACCAGCATGGCTTCCACTGGATCCAGGACGGGTACGCCGCGCCCACGCAGAGCATCGGCGCCTGGGTCGGGCACATGCTGCTGCCCTGGATCACCCTGGCCGCCGTGCAGGCCGCCATCTACACCCGGCTGACCCGTGGCCAGCTGCTGGACGTGCTCGGCGAGGACTACATACGGATGGCCCGGGCCAAGGGCCTGTCTGAACGCCGGGTCGTCTTCCGGCACGGCGTCCGGGCGGCGCTGACACCGGTCGTGTCTCAGCTCGGTGTCGACGTAGGCCAGCTGCTCGGCGGGGTCATCGTCGTGGAGACGGTGTTTGGCCTGAACGGCCTGGGCCAGATTTCCGTCGAGGCCATCAACACCGACAACCTGCCGGTCATCGTCGGGTTCGTGATCCTGGCCGCCGCCTTCGTGGTGATCGCCAACATCATCGTGGATCTGCTCTACGCGGTCCTGGACCCCCGCGTCCGCATTTCCTAAGGCGGTGTTGGCCCGGGGGGCGCCCCCCGGAACCCCCCGCCGCGCTTCGCGCCCGCGCGGTGGTACTTCGCCGACACACCGGCCGCTCACCGGGCCTGAGGGCCCGGTTCGCTGGGCCGGTAGCGAGCGCCTCGCCGTAACCCGCGTGGCGGGGGG
>Ga0302226_10000838_pt1 | contig 24123 bp, 18 predicted proteins | sample II_Palsa_E3_3_FD_193524 | JGI IMG/M metagenome (GOLD analysis project Ga0302226, IMG submission 193524) | Peat permafrost microbial communities from Stordalen Mire near Abisko, Sweden - II_Palsa_E3_3 | ecosystem: Environmental > Terrestrial > Soil > Palsa > Peat permafrost | place: Sweden...
CTCGGCTGACCGATGAAATGCGGTTGATGCGGCAGGACGATCGACATGAGCCAGTTCGAATCCGCGAAGGTGATGAGGCCGCCTTCACCCGGTACATTGCCGGTGAAATCGCGGATCAGGTTGAAGAACGCGGGATCATGCAATGTGGTCGTGAACGACAGCCACTTCGATTCATCGACGTGATCGGCAAATACCGTCGGGCGACCAAAAGTGGGACGGTTCAGCGCGATTCTGTTCCAGAGTGCCCAGGAACCGCTGCCACCGCTGCCGTCCAGCACGGCGGCGCGATCCATACCACCGAGGGTGGATCCTTCGGTCATTGAACCCAGCGTGACGATCACCGCATCGCGTGGCCCGACCGGGATTGAAACGCTACGCCCCTCGCGGTCGCAGACGATACCCTCCACACGCGTTTCGCCGTTGGTCTCGTTAAGCACCAGATCGCTTACACGCGCGCCGAACTGGAACTGGACCCCGCGGTCGTCGAGCCATTTGCTCAGCGGCCGGACCATCGAGTCGTATTGGTTGTAGACCGTGCGCATGATTCCATGCAACTGGTTGAACCCCGACACCATGTGCACGAACCGCAGCAGGTAGCGCTTGAATTCAACCGCGCTATGCCATGACTGGAACGCGAAGGTCGTGCACCACATCAGCCAGAATTGAGTCTTGAAGAAGGCGGGGTCGAAGTGGTCCGCTATGCGGCTGCGGCCGAGCATGTTCTCTGGTTCGATCGCGAGACGTTCGAGCGTGAGGATGTCTCGTTCAGTGAGCCCGAATTCGGGTTTGTCGATCCGATGACCGTCGCGTACCAGACGAGACTTCGACGAAGTCTTCATCGTTTCATTCCAGTCCAGGATTTCCTGCGTGACCGTCTTGCTTTCATCGAGCGTGGGGATCGATGAGAAAAGATCAAACGTACACACGTACTTGCTCTCTAGCATGCGACCGCCCCGCAGGACATAACCGTCTTGCGCCGAGCCCGCTGCGTCCAGACTTCCGCCTGCCACGCCAAGCGCCTCGAGTATCGTGATATTGCGGCCCGGAACATCGGCATCGCGGATCAGGAAGGCGGCCGCGGCCAGCGATGCAATGCCGCCCCCCACCAGATAAAACTTGCTGTCTTCGGAGGAGAACGGCCTGGCCGCGCCGGTGTACGCAGGTTGCATGGGATCACTCCAATTGGGATTGTGTTGAGCGATGGGCTCGAAGGCACCGCTTCGAAAGGTAGCTTTCCCACTTAAACCGGGGTTGATACAGATCAACGACCGGGGCCATGCAGTCCCTATGCTGAATCAGGTCAAACGTCGAAACGCCTTGCATGGACACACAGACGCGACACCGACGGCACACCAGCAGCAGGGAGAAAACGCCTCATGGACCAGACGCACAGCAGTTTGCCGCTCAAGCCCGTTGCCGCCGATACGGTCGTTGCTCAACCTGCTGCTCAATCGGCCACTCAGCCCGGCAGCCGCAAGCTCAGCTTGCCGCTCCTAACGGGTGTTGTGATCGCCTCGATGATCGGCGGCGGCGCCTTCAATCTGCCGCAGAACATGGCCCAGGGCGCAGGACTGGCGGCAATCGTGATTGCATGGACGATCACGCTTGTCGGTATGTTCTTTCTGTCGAATACGTTCCGCACGCTAGCCGATAAACGCCCCGATCTAAAGGCCGGCATCTACTCGTATGCAAAAGAAGGCTTCGGCTCGTTAGCAGGCTTTGAGATGGCCTGGGGTTACTGGCTGTCCGCTGCTTTCGGCAACGTCGCGTTCGCGGTGCTGATCATGAAGACGGTTGGCTATTTCTTTCCTGTGTTCGCGGCGGGCAACACCTGGCCGTCGATCGTCGGTGCGTCGCTGCTGATCTGGGTCATGCATTTTGTCGTGCTGTATGGCGTAAAGCGTGCAGCAGTCCTGAGCGTGATATCGAGCGTATTGAATATTGGCACCATCACGGTGGCCCTGTGCGCGATGGCGGTGGCGATCAAGGGCGGCATGTTCTCCTACGACTTCTGGGGTGCCCAGGAGCATTTGGGCAGCCTCCTCGCGCAGGTCAAGAGCACGATGCTTGTCACCTTGTGGGTGTTCATCGGCATCGAGGGTGCGGTAGTGGTGTCGGATCGCGCCAGCAAGACCTCGCAAGTGGGCATCGCAACTTTTCTCGGCCTGACGGTCTGCACGATCCTCTATTTCCTGTTGTCGGCGCTGCCGTTCGGCGTGATGCATCAGGCGCAACTCGCGGGACTCGCTTCACCGTCGGCAGCTTATGTGCTGAAGGCAGCGGTGGGAGACTGGGGCGCGGTGTTTATCGTTGTCTCGCTGCTGGTGTCGCTGCTGAGTTGCTGGCTTGCCTGGACCATCCTTGTCGCGGAGTTGCCGTTCGAAGGGGCAAAGGACGGTGTATTCCCCAAGTTCCTGGCGAAAGAAAACCGTCACCATGCCGCGGCGCCGTCGCTGTGGGTATCGAGCGCAACCATGCAGCTCGTGATCTTCGTCGTGCTGTTCGCCAACGACGCCTGGATGTGGCTTATCTCGATCACCGGGATCATGATCCTGCCGCCGTATCTGGCGAGCACGGTCTTCCTGTGGCGCTACGCGACGCAGTCGAAGTACGCACCGACCGCCGGCGAAACGTCGAAAGAATCGATCTGGACCGGCGTGTTAGCGACTGTCTATTCCCTCTGGCTTGTCTATGCCGCGGGACTGCAGTTCCTTCTGATGTCCACTATTCTTTTTGCCCTCGGCTTCCCCGTCTTCTGGTGGGCACGGCGTGAACATGCAGCCGGCGAACGCGTTTTCACGGGACGCGAGGCATCGGTCGCGGGTGTGCTCGTGATCGTGGCGGGTGTAGCCGTCGTCCTGTTCAGCCGGGGCCTGGTAAAGATCAGCTGAGGTCGTGAACGACTCAATACGAGGCCCAATACGAGGATCAAGATGATGTATGACCAGATGTTCGGTTTCCTGTTTTGCTGTGCGTTGCCCTTGCCACCCGCGTTGCCGACGTCACGCTTTCAGCGCCTCGTCGATGAACTCGGACGCCTGGGGTATGCCACCACGGTCACCGTTACGGTGGCGGAGGCATCGTCCGCCATCCGTAGCGAGGCTGCGGTTGGCTGCGTGATCGTCGAATGGTCGCTGACCGAATCAGAGACCGACGTTGAGGCCTTCGTGCGCTTTGTACGGGAGCGGGGTCTCGACGTACCCATTTTCATCCTGGTCGAACGCCATCTGCTTGCGGAAATTCCGGTTGCGGTGCTGGGGCATGTGACGGGTTATGTATTCATCGAAGAAGATACGCCCGAGTTCGTCGCCCGCAATCTGGTGAGTCATTTGCGGACGTACGCGGACTCGCTCAAGACGCCATTCTTTGGCGCGATGGTCGACTACGCGGAGCAGGCGAACCAGATGTGGACCTGTCCGGGGCACAACGGCGGCGTGTTTTACCAGAAGAGTCCGATCGGCCGCGCGTTCGTCAAGCATCTGGGCGAAGCGGTGTTCCGTAACGACCTGGATAACTCTGTCGTCGAGTTGGGTGACCTGCTGGTTCATGAAGGCCCCGCGCTCGCTGCGCAAAAAGCGGCGGCGCGGATCTTCGGCGCGGAGCGGACTTACTTCGTGCTGAACGGTACGTCCACGTCCAACAAGATTGCATTGACCGCGCTCGTGACACCGGGCGACCTGGTGCTATTTGATCGCAACAACCACAAGGCGGCACATCACGGCGCGCTGTTACTTGGCGGAGGCATACCCGTCTATTTGCAGACGCAACGCAATGCGCACGGAATGATCGGCCCGATCGATTTCGACGCGCTCGACGAGGACCGCATCCGCGACGGCATTCGTTACAACAAGCTCGTAACCGATCCCAAGGCGTGGCAGCGCGAGCGGCCGTTTCGGGTTGCGGTGATCGAGCAATGTACTTATGACGGCACGATCTACAGCGCGCAAATGCTGATCGAAAAGATCGGACATCTGTGCGAATACATTCTCTTCGACGAAGCGTGGGCCGGCTTCATGATGTTCCATCCGTTGTTCAAGGGACGTTTCGCGATGGGCATCGAGGGACTGGATGCCAACGCGCCCGGCATCCTTGCCACGCAGTCGACACACAAGCAGCTCGCCGGTTTCTCGCAGGCGTCGCAGATTCACGTGAAGGACGCGCATCTCGACGGCCAGCGCCGGCAGGTAAGTCACCGACGCTTCAACGAGACTTTCATGCAGCACTCGTCCACGTCGCCGTTCTATCCGTTGTTCGCCTCGCTCGATGTAGGTGCGCAAATGATGAAGGGCCGCTCCGGCGAGGTACTGTGGGACGACACGATCAAGCTCGGGATCGAGATGCGCAAGAAGATCCGTGCGCTGAAACACGACTACGAAGCGACCGGGACGGACTCCGCGCGGCGCTGGTTCTTTGATCCGTTCGTACCCGACAAGGTTGCGGCCACGAGCGGCATGCAACGCTGGGAAGACCTGTCGACGGACGAACTGGCGAGCGATCCGCGTTACTGGGAGCTTGCGCCGGACGCGAAATGGCATGGCTTCGGCCACCTTGCTCCGGGCTATGCGATGACGGACCCGAACAAGCTGACGCTCATCACGCCCGGGTTCGATCGAAGCACCGGCGAATACGCCGAGCACGGTGTTCCGGCGGCGGTGCTCGCCGAGTTCCTGCGCGAACGGCGCATCGTGCCCGAGAAGAATGACCTCAACAGTATCTTGTTCCTGCTGACGCCCGGGCTGGAGTCGAGCAAGGCTGGCACGCTGCTTTCGGCACTGGTGCGCTTCAAGCAATTGCATGACGAGAACGCGCTTCTCGACGATGTCATCCCTACCTTCGTCGCGGCGCATAGCGAGCGTTACGCGGGAATCGGCCTGCGTGATCTGTGTGCCGACATGCATGCGTTCTATCGTGAGCGCAATGCGAGCCGCCTGCAACGCGAGCAGTTCCGCGCAGCGCACTTTCCCGAGATGGCGATGACGCCGCAAGCCGCCATGCACGAACTCGTGCGCAACAACGTGGAGTTGTTGCCGATCGATCAGATCGAGGGACGAATCGCGGCAACACTCGGTCTTGTCTATCCGCCGGGCATCGCGGTGGTGGTATCCGGCGAGCGCTACACCGAGCGCGCGATGCCTACGCTCGATTACTTTCGGATGTTCGAGGAAGGCGGGAACCGTTTTCCAGGTTTCGAGAACGAGATCCAGGGAATTTATCGAAAGAAGGAGACCGACGGCAGCGTGCGGCTCTATACCTACGTCGTTAGTGCATGAAAAGCGTGAAGACATGAGGGGAAATCACTGATGGCTCTGGGCGTTCATTCGGAAGCGGGCAAGCTGCGCACGGTGATGGTCTGCCGTCCGGGTCTTGCACACCGGCGGCTGACTCCCGCCAACGCGGCATCCCTTTTGTTCGATGATGTCATCTGGGTCGACAAGGCGATCGAAGACCACGATGTTTTCACGGGAGCGATGCGCGAGCGAGGTATCGAGGTACTGGAGTTTCACGATCTGCTTGCAGCAATATGCGGCGACCGGATCGCGCGTGACTGGATTCTCGATCGACGTATTGTCGAGGAGGAGGTCGGCACCGGGATGCTGAAAGAGTTGCGCGCGTGGCTTGAGCAAATGCCCGCCGCACAACTGGCCGAGGTGCTGGTCGGCGGCGTGGCAAAGGCAGAAATGCCCTTCGACGCCCGCGGCCTTTTTGGCGGCTATCTGGAGCAATCGGACTTTGTGATCCAGCCGCTCGTGAACCTGATCTTCCAGCGCGACACCAGCGCGTGGATCTACGGCGGTGTCACGGTTCACCCCATGTATTGGCCGGCGCGTCGCAAGGAAGCATTGTTGGTCGCCGCCGTGTACCGCTTTCATCCCCGCTTCGCCGGCCAGGTGAATACATGGTGGGGCGACCCCGATCGCAACTTCGGCGTGGAAACAATGGAAGGCGGTGATGTCATGTCCATTGGCAACGGCGTGGTGCTGATCGGCATGGGCGAGCGCTCGAGCCCGCAAGCGGTCACGCAGGTTGCGCGGCATCTATTTGCGGGCGGCGGCGCCAAGCGGGTGATCGCTTGCGAGTTCCCGAAGCGGCGCGCCTCGATGCACCTGGACACGGTGTTCTCATTTCTCGATATCGACTTTGTCAGCATCTATCCCGAGGTCGCCGACGAGATCCGCTGCACCAGCCTTTATCCGGGCGACGCACCCGGCGAGATTCACTACGAGCGTCACCAAGCCAAGTTCCTGACGGTCGTGAGCAATGCCCTCGGGGTGGGGTCACTACGCATCCTGACAACCGGTGGCGACGCATATGAAACCCAGCGCGAACAATGGGATGACGGCAACAACGTGCTGGCACTCGACCGGCGCGTAGTGGTCGCGTATGACCGCAACACTTACACCAATCGGAAGATGCGGCAGGCAGGCGTGGAGGTCATCGAGATTCCGGGCGGTGAACTCGGACGCGGACGTGGTGGCACGCATTGCCTCAGTTGCCCGATCGAGCGCGACGCTATCGACGCCTGAAACAACCACCCCTCATTCTCAACCGGATCTCATCGTGCTCAATGTACATAACCGCAGTTTCCTGACGCTGATCGAATACACACCGCGTCAGATTCGCTACCTGCTCGACCTGTCGCGGGATCTCAAACGCGCCAAATATGCCGGCACGGAAATCGCGCGTCTCGTGGGTAAGAACATCGCGCTGATCTTCGAAAAGACCTCGACCCGCACGCGTTGCGCATTCGAAGTCGCGGCTCACGATCAGGGCGCTCATGTCACGTACATCGATCCGGGCGCATCCCAGATCGGTCATAAGGAGTCGATGAAGGATACTGCCCGCGTGCTTGGCCGCATGTACGACGCGATCGAATACCGGGGCTACGGGCAGGAGATTGTGGATGAACTCGCCAAGTACGCAGGGGTACCCGTGTACAACGGGCTCACTGATGAGTTCCACCCGACGCAGATGCTCGCCGACGTGCTGACCATGCACGAATTCAGCGACAAGCCGATCCACGAAATCAGTTACTGCTATATAGGCGATGCTCATAACAACACGGGCAATTCGTTGATGATCGTGGGCACGAAACTGGGCATGGATGTACGCCTGTGCGCGCCGCGCCGGTTGTGGCCGCATGATGACCTGATCGCGCAGTGCCGCACGTTCGCGGCCGCTAGCGGGGGTCGTCTGACACTAACGGAAACACCGGCGGAAGCGGTGAAGGGTGTCGATTTCATCTATACGGATGTCTGGGTATCGATGGGTGAGCCGTTCGAAAAATGGGGTGAACGGATCGAGGAGTTGCTGCCCTTTCAGGTGAATGCGGCCTTGCTTGCGACCAGCGGCAATCCGCGTGTGAAGTTCATGCATTGCCTGCCCGCTCTTCATGACACCAAGACAGAGATCGGCAAGCAGATCGGTGATAAATACGGCTTGCTGAATGGCGTGGAAGTGACAGACGACGTATTCGAGTCGGACGCATCGATTGTCTTCGAGCAGGCAGAAAACCGCCTTCATACGATCAAGGCAATTCTTGTCGCCACGCTGGCCGAGTGAGGAGAACGCAATGCTGATGGTAATTGCATTGGGCGGTAACGCGTTGCTCAAGCATGGCGAAGCGGTCAGCGCCGAAGCACAGCGCAACAACGTGCGGATCGCTGCCGCACAGCTCGCGAAGGCAGCGGCCGGCAGCGACCTCGTGATCGTGCATGGCAACGGACCGCAGGTAGGCATGCTCGCGCTGCAGGCGGGCAGCTTCCCGCTCGATGTCCTCGATGCGGAAACGGAAGGCATGATCGGTTACATGATCGAGCAGGAAATGCGCAACCTGCTGCCTGCGGGACGGGCTTGCGTGACCTTGCTGACCATGGTTGAAGTGAGCGCGTCCGATCCGGCTTTCGAACACCCCGACAAACCGATCGGGTCCAGGTACACGGTCGCCGAAGCGGCGGTGGCGTCGCAGGGGAAAGGCTGGACCTTGGCGGCACAGGGAGACAAGTTACAGCGTGTCGTACCGAGTCCAAAGCCGGCGCGCATGCTCGAGATTGAACCTGTACGCTGGTTGCTTGAACACCGTTGTGTGGTCATCTGCGCCGGGGGTGGTGGGATTCCGGTAGTCGCTGATGCAGAAGGGCGGCATCAGGGTGTTGAAGCAGTGGTCGACAAGGACCGCAGCGCAGCGATGCTCGCGGCTGAACTCAAGGCGGATCTGTTCGTGATCGCGACGGACGTGCAGGGGGTTTATCTCGACTGGGGCAAGCCGTCGTTGCGCTTGGTCGCGCGTGCGACTCCAGCAGCGCTTGGCGAGCTGGCTTTCTCGGCTGGATCGATGGCGCCAAAGGTCGAAGCGGCGTGTGATTTTGCAAGCCGCACGGGTCGGCGCTCAGTCATTGGTGCGTTGAGCGACATCGAGGCAATGATCGCCGGCAATGCCGGGACATCGATCGATGCCGCGGCGACCGGCATTGAAGAGGCGGTAGCTACGCAGCCGTCTTGATGAGCGGCTTGACCTCGGCACCGGGCAGGTCACGTCCGGCGATCGCGAGTCCAAGCGGCGGATTCAAACTGTCGACCATTGAAGTCGGCATGAGGATGGTCGCCCCACGCTCCTTCGTCGTTTGGTAGATGATGTTCATCGCGCGCAACTGCAACGCACCCGGCTGCGACTCGTACACCTCCACGCGAGCTTGTTTTTCGCGTTCGGCTTGCGCCTGGCGCGACATGGCATCCTGCAATGCCACCGGGATCGCCACATCACGAATCTCGACAGAGCCAACGGTCACGCCCCATGCAGCCGTCTTGGTGCCGATCTCGTCCGCAACTGGGCGTCCGCTGCTCGCCGGTCCGACAGAAACGCCGAGAGCATGGATGAACCGATCATCTCCCGCAGCGATGTTTGCGCTACCCGGTCGATCGCCTGCCGATAATCGGTGATGGCCAATGCCGCCTTTTGCGCGTCGTGGATGTGCCAAAAGATGATTGCGTCTACATTCACGGGTACTGTGTCTTTCGTGAGCGCTTACTCGGCATTGAACGAGGTGGTCTGGATCCGCTCATCGATGATAGCGACCACACTATCGATGAAAGGGCTGATCATGAAAACCCGGGTCCCCTGACACCCTGCAGCTTGCCAACACGCAACACCACGAACTTTTCCCAGACGTTCGCGACCTTCACGGACAGGAAGACGAGCACGGCTGCAACAACGAACAGCGGAGCCAGCCACACGCTCACAAATTGACCGGTAGCCCGCCCGGCGAGCAACAGTACGACAGTAAGGAACAGGGTGATGGAATTCATGATGGTCACTTTCTGAGAAAGCTGCCGGCGGTGATAATCAGATCAGGCCGGGTTTTCGATGGATGCCGCCCCGGCGGGCGCTGCGGTGTTAAGAGCATTCGGGTGGGGGCGGGGACGAGCAGGACCGGACACGTTGCCATCCGGACGAAACGCTCGGCAACGCTGCCTAGCAAGAGCCGCTGGAAACCTCGGCGCCCGTGGGTACCCATCACCACAAGATCGGCTTTCAGATCGTCCGCGGCAACCAGCAGGCGTTGGGCAAAGCCGTCGCCATACAGATCGACATCGGCGATCCGCGCGACGCCTCTCGCTTTTTTCTCAGATGCATTTTCGCGAGCGCCTCATTCGTTACTCGGGTTCCTTCTTTGGTCAACGCGTCGCGCAGGATTGACGGGTCGTAGCCGGGGGCGTCATAGGCCATCAACGGTGCTTCTATGATATAGACGGGCCGCATCGGCACCGGCATCCCGAGCGATCTGCAGGGCTGCGTCGAGCGCCAGGACGGACGTCTCGCTTCCATCGATTGCGACCAGAACGCGTTTATTCATGGCGTTCTCGCGTGGGTAATGCCCATTTCACACAATGCTTGCAGCCGCGGTGTTCGATAATTGCGGGCGTTGCGCCAAGGTTTCCCCTAGGAGAGAGGAGCGCTTGGACGCGCCGCAACGCCAGCCTCGGAAACTACTCAGGCAGCGACCCGCGACGACTTGCGGCCATGTCGCTCGCTGACCGGAAATCGTCTGACGAAGTGAATCGCCGTCTGGTGGCTCCGGGCAAAGGACGCCAATTCACGGTGCACTAACGCTTCACTGTCTTCTCATAGTCTTCGCGGAATTCGTTCAAGATCTGTCGGGTAAACTTCCCGATCGCGGCGTATTCGATATCGGTCAAATTTGCGAGCGATACCCTGGCCGATGTATCGACAACTTCAAAGCCGTTCCCAGGCAGTAAGACCACGCCGGTCTCTTCTGCGAGACGGAACAAGAAGTTAGTTCCAAGATTGCTCTTGATAAACCACGCCTCGAAGGCCGGCCCATAGAGTTTGCCGCCGATCTCCTGGAGGTCGATCAAGCTGTAATAATTGACGTCATTCGCGTCCCGTTCCACCTTCACTCCCATCTCGCGGTAAAGCGTTTGATGCCTCTTGCGTATGAGTTGTTTGGCTGAATTCTTGTATCGGTGGTCCCGGTCCATGAGTCCGTTCAGAGCAAACAGAGCCATCTGCAACTGTTGCGGAACTGAAAGGCCCGCTGTGTGGTTCAACGCGACGGCACGACTGTCGGCGACCAGGCGATCAATGAAACGCAGTGCCCGAGGTTCGGTCGTAAGCGTGGAGTAACGCTTGTCGAGCAGTTGTTTCTGCGGTTCTGGAAGCTTTGCAAGCGATGCGTCGAACACATTATCGTCATGCACGGCAATGGTTCCCAAGCGCCAACCGGTTGCGCCAAAGAACTTGGAAAACGAGTACACACAAAGCGTGTTGTGTGGGCATTTGGCAAACAGGGAAACGAAGTCATCTGCAAACGTCCCGTAGACGTCGTCGGTGATAATCATCAGATCCGGGCGATGACTGGCGACAAGCCCCGCTAACTGATCCAGCGAGGCATCCGATAGCTTCGTCGACGGCGGATTGCTCGGGTTGACGAGGCAGAAGAGCTTGACAGCCGGGTCCTTCAGTTTGGCGATCTCGGCTTCCGGGAATTGCCAGTCAGCGTGTTCGTCCATCCGGATGTCGACTATCTCTAACTGGTAGTCGCTCAAGACGGGGATCTCCAGATAGGGCGAGAAAATCGGCGTTGCGATGGCGATCTTGTCTCCAGCCTGAATCAGGCCGTTCTCGTGAAGCGTCTGGAAGATATAGGCCATCGCGGCCGTTCCGCCCTCGGTGGCGAACAGGGAGAAGTCCCCGCTCTTCGGCTGGGCACCGAACATTTCCTGAGTGAGATACGCCTTGACGATCTGTTCGGTGTGTTCCAGCATGCGCGGCGGCGTTGGATAGTTGCAGCCGAGGAACGCACTCACCATTTCATAGAGAAACGAATCACGGTCAAGACCGAGCTGATCTTTGACATAGGAGATTGCGGAGCGCAAGAAGATAACGCCGTCGGTCTGTCGATGATCGTTAGCATAGGCTTCAAACCTTTGCACGATACCGTCATGTTCGGGGAGACCGCCGAAGCCGCTGTTTAAATAGGAATATGACCGTTCCGATTCTCGCAGGGAAAAGTCACCCAGGCTCAGGAACGCCCAACGCGGCAATGTTGCGAGGAAATTTGGATTACCCCGACCCGCGTTCAGCATGATTCGCTGTGCATCGGATGAAGCAATCTCGATGAGGCGATCTTTAAGTTCAAACGGACTCAGCCCTGAAAATTTACTATAGTCCTGCTCTGCCATGATGGTCTCGCCTTTACGGTTTTAGCTTGCGTTTTTCGAAATGATGCCGACAATGACCGGTCCCCACAGCGTGAGGAAGACGTTGGCAACGGCATAGGTGACGGTGAAGGAAACGACAGGCGTGGCGTTACCCGCCTTTGATAGCAAGGCTGCAAAGGCGGGATTTGCGCTGCGGCCACCCGCGACGCACGCCAGTGCTTCAATTGGATTTCGAATGCGTAGAACGAAGTAGGAGAAAAAGAACGTGACGATCTGAGGGATAAGGGTGACGGCGACGCCGAGCAGCAGCAAGGTCAAACCATATTGCCGAATCGCGACCAGTGCTTGGGGACCTGCCGCAATTCCGACGATTCCAACAAAGACGGCAAGCCCAAAGTCGCGTAAAAAGTTCGAGGCCCCTATTGGTAACGCCGCGAACTTCGGATGGACACTGCGAAGCCACCCGAAGAGCAATCCTGACAGCAGGCAGCCGCCGCCGCTTCCGATCGATACGGGCACGCTCCAGAGCTTGAACTGGATCAGTCCGATCAGCATTCCAAGTATCATGCCGACGCCGAAGAATACGAAGTCGGTAACGGATGCAGCCGTAATCTTGTAGCCGATCTTTGGCTGCACGCGGTTGAGATCGGCAGAGCTGCCGACGAAATGCAATTCATCGCCCGTTTTCAACTGAAGGTTGCTCAGCAAGGGCAGGTCGCGTCCCATGCGCTTGGCCGCGGTCAGGAAAACACCGTGACGGGTGGCGACATTTATGTCGTCATGCATTTTTCCCAATTCCCGGCCAGTCATTTCACGATTGGTCAGGATGATCTCTCGACTCTCAAGCACGACTGCCATATCGGGCGGCGCGACGACTTCGGGACCAAGCATGCTGGAAGCAGCGTCCATGACTCCCACCGCGCCGCTGATCGCAACGCTGTCGCCAACCTGGACCAATGCCGTGTCGGTGACATCGAGCACTTTACCCCCGCGATAGATTGCTTCGACCGCTGCATCCGAAAGCTCGGTATCGATCGCCAGCGCGGTTTTCCCGACAGCGGTACTTGCTTTGGAGATTTCAAAGAAGCGTGTATTGACCGGGGCAATAGCGTTGAATTGCCCAGGGTCGAGTTCGGCCTTGCCGCCCGACAAGAGTTTGGCGAGCTTAACTGCTTCTTGCCGGATATCCCACTTCATCACCATTGGCAAGAACCATGTCACCATGATGATTGGGCCAAGCGAGCCAAAAATGTAGCAGACGGCGTATCCGACCGCGACGTTGGTTTGCATGGTTTTTATCACTGCCGGCGCCAGTCCCAGCCGGCCAATGGCGTCACCAGCTGTTCCAATGATTGCAGACTGCGTCAGGCCGCCGGCAGCCAGTCCCGCGGCCATTCCTCGGTCGAGCCCGAAAGCCCACGCTGCGACGAGAACGCAAAGGAGTCCTGTAACACACATGACGACTGCAGACGCCAACTGGTTCAACGACCGTCTGTTCAGCGCGTGAAAGAATTGAGGACCGCCCTGAAAGCCGACCGCATAGATGAACAATGCAAAGAAGATTGCCTTGATCCCTGCGTCAATCTGAATGTTCATTTGGCCGATGACCACGCCCACCAGAAGCGTTCCGGCGACACCGCCCAGCACGAAGCTTCCGATTTTGATCTTGCCGACCAGATAGCCAAGCGCGATCGTCGCAAATAGCGCGAGAAGCGGCTCCTCTGTGAACAGGTGTTTTAGGATTTCCATTGATATTTTTCCGAAGAGTCGTAGCAGCCGTTGATCGTTTGGGGAGGGCGAGTAGCTATCGAGACTCGCCGCTGAGGCTGTCCCGCTGCCGCTGATGGTGTCCTGAGCAAGCGTTACCAGGTCGCTGAAAATTGCTGCTGCATTTGAGCGGCGGACGTTACCCCGTTAGCGATGAGAAGCTGCGTGAGAATGCGCGCCTTCTGAGGATTCAAGTCCAGTGAGACGATGAAACCGCTTTTATCGTCGTCCACCTCGACATTGCGATTCACAAATCCAGATCCAACGCGCGTTGAGCGGACTACTACAACGCCCTTCTTGACTGCCCGTTCAAGTGCGGCAAGTGCTGCTATCGATGTGTTTCCATCGCCGACACCAGCTAAAACTATGCCCTTCGCGTTGTTGGCGACGGCGTCGTCTATTTGCATGCCGTCCATATTGCTATGTCCGTAGATGATCTCGACCCGTGGCAAGGTCCCCGCTGCAGGCAGGGCTAGCCTGGCATAGTGAGGCGCATGCTGGCTGGTCATGAATCGCACACTCGCCGGGTCGACATAGCCTATCGATCCGCTGTCCGGTGACCGAAACGTCTGCACGCTCGTGGTGTTCGTCTTCGTTGCCCACCTCGCACCTTCGATCCTGTCGTTGAGGACAATCATGACGCCGCGACCGCTCGCGTTGTCGCAGGAGGCCACTTCGACGGCTTCATACAGATTGTTTGGTCCATCGGCACTGATGGCATTGGACGGGCGCATCGATCCGACAAGAATGACGGGCTTGTCGGTATGGAGAACCTTGTCGAGGAAGAAGGCAGTTTCCTCGAGTGTGTCGGTGCCGTGCGTGATGACCACCGCATCTGCCTCGTTCTTGTCTGAAATCTCTTGAATGCGGCGCGCAAGCTGAAACCAGACCGTGTCATTCATATCCTGCGAACCAATCGATGCGACTTGCTCAGTCGAGAGCCGCGCTAACTTATCAATCCCCGGAACAGCCTTGATCAGCTGTTGGGCGCCGACACTGCCTGCGTTGTATGCGTCAGCGGCGCGAGGGTCGGATTGGCCTGCGATCGTTCCTCCCGTTGCTAAAACGATGACGCGTGGCAATGTGGACAATCCACCTGAACCCACCATGGCGGCGACCGGACACGTTGTGGCTGATTCCTCTGCTTGGGCGGAGGTCGAAAGAAGGGCCGCTGCGGTACAACTCGCCGCTACGAGCGCTTTCACTATGCGATGGTGCGCCTTCAATGCAAGGGGGCTTACTAACGAGCGCATTTTCCGGGATCCTAAAGAGCATAAAATTGGTGGTGCGCGATTCCGCATCTCGGGCAACTATGGGGTGGCCGTGTTCGGAATGATCACGCTTGGATAAAGAAAACGGTAGGGTCGGAAAATACTCAGAACCGTTAGCGGGAGCGCACCGTCATTTGGCAGAATGGAAGTCCGCTGGAGTGGGCGCTGTATGCCAGTGGCGCATGGAGTTCGTGTTGCGTCGCGAGCCTGGAGGGAGCGCGCCGGAGATAGGGCATCTATAAAACTGTCGTCATATGTTTGGCGACAGCCGATGGATCTGACAGATAAAAACGCGCCTGAGTAGTTTCCGACCCTTTCGTCTACAACGGGACCGGATCATCATAGCTGTGGTATGAGAAGCGGCATTTCCGTCGTCGATAGCGCTGAGAAATTGTGATACTTACCGGCGCGTTCGCGCGCCGATTATGCGGTCAGTTCATCGATCGATGCTTCTGCTCACAACAGGGATGTTTTTGCTAGGACCTCTTGAATTGTTAATGAAGCACAGAAAAAATAGACATCTGTCGCATTGAGTTTCAGAGTGAAGGGAGCAGTCTGTTGGATCGGCAGCAAGAATGAAGCGGCGCACAGCCGCGTGATCTCCGACCCGGAACGCTAACCTGACGCCTGAGCCCGCGACAGCAGTGAGATAGGCGAGTACGATGATTGAATTGAATGCAGGGGCTGCTCCGCGGATACCTATCTGTATCCACTCCTGAATTCCGCAAAAAAAACGCTGAGCTGGGCTTGGTGTATGCGTTAGCAACGGGGAATCCCGATTAGTTTTTGCAATCGCGTGATTATTCTCCAATCCCGCATATCTGAGCGCGTATCGACTTGTAGTCACTAGCTAAGTCGCCACGGCTTCCTGCCTGGGGTGATCGTCGAATGCCAGAGATCTGCGACTTACGCCCGCCGACCGGCTTGCATTTGTAAGGCTGAAGGCTCGAGGAGCGCTGGCCGCTTCGAAACACTTCTCTCCGGATGCACAAGATGCCTGCAAGTATCGTCCGTCAGGCTAGCCTCTCTCGACCCAGGTCGAAGCGCAAGCCACTTTCAAACGCTGGTCCTGCTGCTAGGAGCGACGAGCTTTTGGTCGTCGGGATCGGCGCATCGGCAGGTGGGCTCGACGCGTGCCGTAAGCTTGTCGAAGCGTTGCCGCCGAGAACCGCCACAGCATGGATCTTTGTCCAGCACCTGGATCCGGCTCACGAAAGCTTGTTAGTGAGCTTGCTTACCGGTCATACACGGATGACCGTCGTGCAAGCTGCAGACGGTATGTTGGTTGAGCCGGAACACCTTTACATTATTGCCCCGGGTACCTATCTATCCGTCGCCAACGGAGTGTTACGCAGTTCCATTCCACAAGCACGTCACGGCGCGCGGCTGCCCTTTGACTTCCTGCTGCATTCACTCGCGAAAGAGTATGGCCCACAGGCTGCGTGCGTTGTCCTGTCGGGAACCGGCGCGGATGGAAGTCTCGGCCTGAAGGCGATCAAGGAGCAAGGTGGAATGATCATTGCCCAGGATCCGCACGAAGCGGGATCCGACGGAATGCCACTGAGCGCGATTGCCACTGGCGCAGTGGACCTGGTGCTGCCGCTAGCAAAAATTCCGGAAGCGCTCATGGAATACCGGCGCCGAATTCCAAGCAGGGATCTGGCTGACGGAGATACAGGCCAGGGCGTCGAGCCGGTCTGGCTGGCGGCGATTATTGAGTTGTTGCGCACGAGAACCGATCACGATTTCACGCTTTACAAGCGCGGCACGCTGGAGCGCCGAATAGAGCGCCGCCGCGCGATGGCCGCAGTCGAGACGCACAACATGGCTGCCTACATTGAGGTTCTTGCTAACGACCCTGTGGAACTCGAACTTCTCGCCAAAGATATTCTGATTAACGTCACCCAATTTTTTCGCGATCCGAAGGTTTTTGATCTACTGGCGAAAACCGTTGTGCCCGAGCTTGTCCGCCTTCATGCGCCGGGTCAGGATATCCGCATCTGGATCGCGGGGTGCAGCACGGGAGAGGAAACCTATTCGCTTGCCATGCTTTTTCGCGAGGAGATCGCGGCTTCGAGGCGCAGCGTCAAGCTGCAGGTCTTTGCCTCGGATGCCGATCCGGATGCGCTTGCCAAGGCTCGCGAAGGTCTTTATCCAGAAACCATTGAGGCAGATGTCTCGCCAATTCGACTGGCCAATTTCTTCATCAAGGAAGGGTGCAACTATAGGGTAATGCCCGATCTGCGCTCGATGGTGGTGTTCACTGCCCATGATGTGCTTGTGGACCCGCCATTTTCCCGGCTTGACATGGTCTCGTGCCGCAACCTGCTTATTTATCTGAATCCCGAAGCACAGACAAAGGTCGTGTCCCTTTTCCACTTCGCATTACGCGACGGCGGCATCCTTCTGCTCGGAAGCGCTGAGACGGTCGGAAAATCTGATGGCCGCTTCGAGATTCTTTCGAAGTCAGAGCGCATTTATCGGCATACCGGTCTCGGCAGGTCGCACGACGTCGGCTTTTCGATGAACTCGACTAACGCAGTCCGTATTGCCTCCCGGCAAGAGCAGGGCCACGCAGCCTCCCGCCAGTCTGCCATGGCAGAGCTGTGCAGGCGGTTGGTCATACAGTCGCATGCGCCTGCCACCGTCCTGATCAGCAAGGATCATGAGTGCATCTATTCTGTCGGACCCACCGACCGGTATCTGCATGTCGCGCCAGGTCTTCCCACTCAGGACATCCTGGCAATGGCCTCGCAGGATGTGCGCAGCAGGCTCAGGCTCGCCATTCAGCGTGCGAGGCAGGGAAATGTGCGCGTCGTGGTGACGGGGGGCACGACGGTGCAAAACGGCAACGTGGTGGGTTTCAAGCTGGACGTCCAGCCTGTCTCGAACGATGGCGAGGAAATGTTCCTGGTTTCCTTTGTGGACGCCCCGCATCCTGATCATCAGGACAGGAAGGCCATTACCAGCACGCCCGAGGACGTGCCTCGGGTTGCAGAACTCGAGAGCGAGCTCGAGGCGACGAAAGCGGAGCTCGCAAGTGCAATTCGAAGCCTCGAGATAATCAGCGAGGACCATAAGGTGGTCAACGAGGAGGCGTTGTCGGTTAACGAAGAATACCAATCGACCAACGAGGAGCTGCTGACCTCAAAAGAGGAATTGCAAGCGCTGAACGAGGAGTTGACGGCGCTCAACAGCCAGCTACAAGAGACGCTGGAGCGGCAGCGAACGACGTCCAACGATCTCCAGAACGTCCTGTACAGCACTGAAGTAGCGACGCTCTTCCTGGACATGCAGCTCAATATCCGCTTTTTCACCCCGGCGACGAGAGCGCTGTTTAGTGTCCTGCCGGGCGACATAGGCCGGCCGCTGGGAGATCTCAACTCGTTGACTTCGGATGACGATCTTCTTGCCGACACACGCACGGTACTGAGCACGTCTGTCCCCTCCGAGCGTGAGATACAGGCGCAAACCGGTATCTGGTTTGTTCGTCGAATCTTGCCGTACAGGACGGAGGACAACCGAGTGGGGGGCGTTGTCATTACGTTTACGGACATTACAGAACGCAAGCTGGTAAAGACCTCGCTGAGGGAAGCAAAACAGATTGCCGATCGGGCGAATACCGCGAAGTCGCGTTTTCTGGCTGCGGCGAGTCACGACCTGCGCCAGCCGCTGCAAGCGCTTGTGCTTCTGCAAGGTTCCCTCGCGAACGCGGTGGAAGGCGACGTCGCCAAAAAGATGGTCGAGCGTCTCGAGCATATCCTGAGCTCAATGTCCGGCATGTTGAACGCGTTGCTGGACATCAACCAGATCGAAGCCGGAACCGTTCACGCGGAGCTAGTCAGTTTTCCCATCGGTGAGCTTCTTGATCAAATAAGGGACGAGTTTAACGATCGCGCGGTTCCGTCGAACCTCACCTTCCGCGTTGCCCCTTGTAGTCTCTTGATTAGAAGCGATCCACATTTGCTGATGCAGGTGATTCGTAACCTGCTGTCCAATGCATTCAAGTACACCAAGCGGGGGCGCGTGTTGTTGGGTTGCCGTCGCAAAGGCGACAGACTGCGCATCGAAATCTGGGACACAGGCATTGGCATTCCGAACGATGAGCTAAAGGCAATCTTCGACGAGTACCATCAGTTGGACAACGCGGCGCGTGAACGCAGCCGGGGCCTGGGTCTTGGCCTGTCAATAGCGAATCGTCTGGCCGATCTCCTTGGCGATCGAATCACGGTGCGCTCTCAGCCTGGCAAGGGCTCCGTTTTCTCGATCGAAGTCATGCTTGGACCGTTCGAAACGAATGGGCCCCCGAAGCACGATGATGAGCGCATAGGCGAAGTTTCAAGGCCCGAGCCGAATGCGCACGACGGTTCAATACTTGTTATCGAGGACGACCCAGAGGTACGAGACCTGATCGGATCGATACTCAAGGCAGAGGGTTATAAAGCTGAGACGGCATCCGACGGTGTCGAGGGGTTGGAAGTCGTGTTAAAGCACGTTATTCAGCCCAACCTTATCCTGGCGGACTACAACCTGCCGGGCGGCATGAATGGGCTGCAGGTCGTGGCCAGCGTCCGCAAGATCGCGCGTTGGGAGGTTCCAGCGATCATCTTGACGGGTGACATATCGCTGGAGACGCTGCGTGACATTGCCCAGGGAAAATGTCTCCACCTGAACAAGCCGGTGAAGGTAGGCGACCTCATCAAGGCCATAGAAGGTCTCATGGATGCTTCGCGCCATTCAGTGCCGCAGAGGGCTTCTGCGCCCGCCGCGCGGCCGGCGGGACAGACGCCGTCCGTCGTGTACATAGTCGATGACGACCCTCATGTCCGCATGGAAATTCGGCAGACCCTCGAAGATGACGGCCGCACCGTTGAGGATTACGGATCGTGTGAGGCTTTTCTGGAAGTCTATAAATCGGGTAGAGAGGCATGCCTTCTGGTCGATGCCTATTTGCCGGGTATGAAAGGAGTCGATCTGCTTAAGTTGCTGCATGGCAGGGGAGACCGCCTGCCTGCCATCATGATCACGGGGAATAGTGACGTCGGCGTGGCGGTACAGGCTATGAAGGAAGGCGCTTCGGATTTCATCGAAAAGCCGATAGGCACAGCCGAGTTACTCGAAAGCGTGGGACGTGCGTTTGAACAGTCGGTGAGTTCGCAAAAGCTGTTTGCCTGGCGTGAGGCTGCGGCGAATCACATCTCGGGCCTGACACCCAGACAACACCAGATAATGAATCTCGTGCTTGCCGGATGCCCCAGTAAAATTATTGCAGCAGACCTTGGCATTAGTCAGCGTACGGTCGAGAATCACCGGGCGTTGATCATGAAGAAAACCGGCTCGAGGTCCTTGCCGGCTCTGACCCGGCTCGCGCTTGCAGCGCAACTGGCGGAGACCAATGGGGTAGATGAACCAGCTTCTAACGGGTAGCGGGGCCCGCTGGCGCGAGCGAAAACCCATCCGCCGGTCTTATTTCGTGTCACCGCGCTTAAGCCCTACTCTCCGAGGTTCCAGCATTTTCTGCCCACGCAAAAAAAGTGCTGCAAAGAATAGCACTGTCATGCCACCCAAAACGCCCCAGATTGGTAGTGCCATGGCAATACTCCTAGTGTTATGACTATAGGGTGACACGTTCGCACGCTACGAGGCAGCACGTCCGTCGACGAAAGGGTCGAAAACGATCCGTGATGATCGGCTCAGTCCTCTCTAGTCAATGTACTCCGTAATAAATGTCTTGGCAGGATCGGAAACTACTCAGTTAGCGAAGACAAAATCGCGTGAAAACCATCCACCCGCGTAGTCGAAGATAGTCGTTTCATCCACCAGCCCCAAAAATCTTCAGCAATCAAATCTGCACTCGAAAACCGATCATCCACACGCGACGTGGGACATCGGCCTGAGTAGTTTCCGAGTCTGCCTTTGCCGTGCACTTGGCGCTATTGTGGACATGAGCATGGAGACGTTCGCGGGATCGTGCTACCCCTGTTGTATCAGGACAAAGACCCGCGACGAACATCGCTTTGCTGGTCGCTGCGCGCTTTTGTTATCTTTTTGCTATCTGACTCGCTTTCCCGACGTGCCCCATCACCTGCTGGAGGATCGCATGATCGAGAGGCTGCCGGCAAAGAAGGCGCTCACAGCCGAATCCGGGCACGAAATCGAGGAACAACATACGACGTTGATCCAGTATGGACGTTATTTGCTGCGGGATCAGGAAGCGGCAACCCGCGTTGAGAACATGTCGCAGGAGTTCGTCGACACCCGTATTCAGATTTACGCCGAGTGGCTGATACACAACATAGACCCAACATAGCCCCAACATTACGCAGCGGGTGGATCTCGGGAGACTGTCATGGAAAAGCAAATTTTTACCGCGGAACAAATTCGTCAGGAAGTGCTTAGGCGACTGATTCAAGGAGCTCCCGTGCCCGGAAAGCATTCGGAGATGTCCGTTCCGTTGCCGATAGCCCATTCGCCCGATGCTGAGGAGCGAAACTGGGATATGAAGCACGAAGATCACGACCGGCACAACGACTACGTTCGTCGGGTAATTGATGAGGCGCGACGAGATTTTTTGTTATCGGATTCTGCCGAACGCGACGAGATACTGGGAGACTCTTTTGCTCATAGTTGAAGCAGGGATCTTACCGGAATCGAGAAGATCGAAGATCCCCGTCGGCTACCGGTGCTGAAGGAAGCATGGGCTTGCACGTGTGCGCGGTCGACATCGACGACGGCAAGCTCGCCCACGCCAAACGTCCGCGGGCCACGTTGCTCAAGGTCATGCAAACGGAGAGATCGATGCATGCAATGGTGCTGAACAAGGTCGGCGGTGCGCTTGAATGGACTGAACTCGCCGACCGGGAACCTGGTCCGGACCAGATACGCGTGAAGGTGGGCGCGTGCGGTGTGTGCCGCACGGACCTTCATGTTGTCGACGGTGAACTGGCGCATCCGCAAGTGCCCATCATTCCCGGCCACGAGATTGTTGGGCGCATCGATGCTCTCGGGGCGGAAGTCGAAGGCCTGCAGTTGGGCGAGCGGGTCGGTATTCCATGGCTGAGTCACACTTGCGGCGTCTGCCTGTTCTGCGCCGCGCACAGGGAGAACCTGTGCGATCAACCGTTATTCACCGGGTACACGCGCGACGGTGGGTTCGCCACCGCGACGATTGCAGACGCACGCTTTGCGTTTGCGCTCGGCGACTCCGGAACCGACGAGTCGATTGCCCCCTTACTCTGCGCGGGACTCATTGGCTGGCGCTCGTTGACCATCGCGGGCGACGGCAAGCACCTGGGGCTTTACGGCTTTGGGGCGGCTGCGCATATTCTCGCCCAGGTCGCTAAATGGCAGGACCGGTCGGTCTTTGTCTTCACCCGCCCGGGAGACCTGGCGACGCAAGCCTTCGCCCGTAGCCTCGGTGCGACCTGGGCGGGCGGCTCGGATGAAACGCCGCCACAAGCGCTCGACGCAGCCATCATCTTTGCACCCATAGGCGACCTGGTACCGAGCGCCCTGAAGGCCGTGCGCAAGGGCGGCCGCGTCGTGTGCGCGGGCATCCATATGAGCGACATTCCTGCGTTCCCCTATAGGTTGCTTTGGGAAGAGCGGCAGTTGCTGTCGGTCGCCAACCTGACGCGGCAGGACGGGGTCGATTTCCTGCGTCTGGCTCCGCAGATCGGCATTGTCACCAAGACCACTCGATATCGCTTGCAAGAGGCTAACCAGGCACTAGCCGATCTACGTGCAGGCCGCTTTGAAGGGGCCGCGGTTCTTGTCCCCTGAGCGGAGTGTCTCAACACATTAAACGGGCACTGCAGACCCGCAAGTATTCGATCAACGGACTCGGCTCTCTTTGAACGCCCCAACCAGCCTGAGTATTTTCCGAGGCTATCGTGCATCTGCCCGTGGCGGCTACGCTAGGGTTATCGATTAGTGACGCCAAGCGGCCATACAGGCTGTGCGTCGACTTTCAAGCGCAACGCAATCAGCGCATTGAATCCAGATGGAGGAGCGACGCATCGTGGTTCCCGCACACGGTCTTCTGTCCCAAGCCGCCTGCATCGCAGATGAGCCCATCGAGTCGCTCGTCTCGCGCTATGCGTGCGATCCGCACGCACTGGTGCAGATCCTGCGCGAGGCACAGGCGCGGCATACCTGGCTGCCGCGCGACATGCTGTCATACGTGGCGAGCACGCTGGGGCTGACACTTGCCCATGTAGAAGGCGTCGCGACGTTCTACCGTTTCTTTCACACCCAACCGGTGGGCGAGTACCGCGTACTCTTTAGCGACAACATCACCGACCGTATGCAAGGTAACGCAGCGTTGCTGGCTGACCTGTGCCAGCGGCTGGGCGTCGAGCCGGGCCAGATGCGGGCGGACGGACGCGTCAGTGTGGATTTCTGTTCCTGCACCGGCCTGTGCGATCAGGGACCGTCCTTGCTGATCAACCACCATCAGGTTGTCACCCGGCTCGACGCCGAGCGCGTAGCCAGGATCGCCTTCCTGATCGAAGCAAGGGTGCCCGTTTCCGACTGGCCGGCGCATTGGTCTCGCGTGGATGACCACATCCGGCGCGCTGATGTCCTGCTAGACACTCCCTTGCCGCCCGGCGCAGCCATTGCTGCCGCGCTGGCGCGCGGAGCATGTGGTCTGGTGGACGAGATGACGACGTCGAACCTGCGTGGACGCGGTGGCGCCGGCTTTGTCACGGGCAAGAAATGGGAACTCTGCCGTGATGCGAAAGGCAGCGAACACTACATGGTGTGTAACGCCGACGAAGGCGAACCCGGAACGTTCAAGGACCGCGTGCTTCTGACATGCCATCCCGACATGGTGTTTGAAGGCATGACAATTGGCGCACTCGCGATCGGAGCCCGGCGCGGATTGGTGTATCTGCGTGGAGAGTACCGCTACCTGCTGGAGCCGTTGCGCGATGTCCTGCAGCGCCGCCGCGACGCTCACTTGCTGGGGACCGCCATACAGGGGCATACGGGATTTGATTTCGACATCGAGATTCACGTCGGCGCCGGCGCTTATGTATGCGGGGAGGAGTCGTCGCTGATCGAGTCACTCGAAGGCAAGCGTGGCACACCGCGCATTCGTCCGCCGTTTCCCGCGGAGCACGGCTATCTCGGGCAGCCTACCGCGGTGGACAACGTCGAGACCTTGTGCGCCGCGACGCACATTGCATTGCAAGGCGGCGCGTGGTGGGCGGCCATCGGCACGCCCAGGTCAACCGGTACAAACATACATTCTGTATCGGGCGATTGCGATCGGCCGGGTATTTACGAATATCCGATGGGTACAAGCATCGATCGCATCCTGGAGGATTGCGGTGCGCACGACACTCAAGCGGTGCAGGTCGGCGGACCATCGGGAAAGTGCTTGTCGGCGATGGAGTTTGGT
>Ga0302226_10000840_pt1 | contig 24086 bp, 19 predicted proteins | sample II_Palsa_E3_3_FD_193524 | JGI IMG/M metagenome (GOLD analysis project Ga0302226, IMG submission 193524) | Peat permafrost microbial communities from Stordalen Mire near Abisko, Sweden - II_Palsa_E3_3 | ecosystem: Environmental > Terrestrial > Soil > Palsa > Peat permafrost | place: Sweden...
TGTCGAAGCGGATCATCTCGATGCCCAGCTGCATCGCCAGCTGCTTGGTCACTTCGGTCTTGCCCACGCCGGTGGGGCCGGCGAGCAGGAAGCACCCGATCGGCTTGGACGGATCGGCCAGCCCCGAACGGGCCATCTTGATCGACGCGGCCAGCGCCTCGATCGCCGGATCCTGGCCGAACACCACCATCTTGAGGTTGCGTTCCAGGTTGCGCAGTACGTCGCGATCCGACGCAGACACCTGCTTGGCCGGAATCCGCGCCATCTTGGCGATGATGTATTCGACCTCGCTCACATCGACCTTGCCGGTGCGCTGATCCAGCGGCAGCAGTCGCTGGCGTGCACCCGCCTCGTCGATCACGTCGATCGCCTTGTCCGGCAGCAGGCGATCGGGAATGTGCTTCACCGACAGGTCCACCGCCGCCTTCAACGCCTCATTGGTATAGGCGACGTGGTGATGCTCCTCGAAACGCGAGCGCAGGCCCTTGAGGATCTCGATGCTGTCGGCCACGGTCGGCTCGACCACGTCGATCTTCTGGAAACGGCGGGCCAGCGCGCGGTCCTTCTCGAACACGCCACGGTATTCCTGGAATGTGGTGGAACCGATACAGCGCAGTTCGCCCGAAGCCAGCATCGGCTTGATCAGGTTGCTGGCGTCCATGGTGCCGCCCGACGCCGAACCGGCACCGATGATGGTGTGGATCTCGTCGATGAACAGAATCGAGCCCGGCTGCTTCTTCAGCTGGGCGATCACGCCCTTCAGCCGCTTCTCGAAATCGCCGCGGTACTTGGTGCCGGCGACCAGCGCGCCAAGGTCCAGCGACCAGATCGTGGCGCTTTCCAGCACCTCCGGCACCTCGCCGTCGACGATGCGCTTGGCCAGACCCTCGGCCAGTGCTGTCTTGCCCACGCCGGCTTCGCCGACATACAGCGGGTTGTTCTTGCGCCGGCGGCACAGCACCTGGATCGTGCGCTCGATCTCGTCGGCGCGCCCGATCAGCGGGTCGATCTTGCCTTCCAGCGCCAACTCGTTGAGGTTGCTGGCGAACTCGTGCAGCGGATTGCCCTTCGGCTCACCGCCCTCCTCGCCTTCACGCTCGCTGCCACCGGACACGCCGGCCGCCGGCTCGTCGCCGATCTTGGCGATGCCGTGCGAGATGTAATTGACCACGTCGAGCCGGGTGATTTCCTGCTGGTGCATGAAATACACAGCGTGCGAGTCCTTCTCGCCGAAGATCGCCACCAGCACATTGGCGCCGGTGACCTCTTTCCGCCCGGAAGACTGCACGTGGTACACCGCGCGCTGCAGCACCCGCTGGAAGCCCAGCGTGGGCTGCGTATCGCGCTCGTCGCCGTGCGGCAGCACCGGCACGGTCTCGGTGATGATGCGTTCGAGTTCGGTCGACAGGCGTGGCAGATCCACGCCGCAGGCGCGCAGGGCGCCCACCGCCGACTGGTTTTCGGTCAGTGCCAGCAGCAGGTGCTCCACCGTCATGAACTCATGGCGCTGTTCGCGGGCCTGCTTGTAGCAATGGCCGATGGTGACTTCAAGATCCTTGCTGAACATTCGGATCGTCTCCGCTTGCAATGTTGAGCGGCCTTCAGCGCCGCGATGAGCACGAAATGGGGTCGCTCAGAGCTTTTCCATAGTGCACAACAATGGGTGCTGATGGGAACGTGAATATTCGTTTACATGGGTTACCTTGGTTTCGGCTACCTCGCGGGTAAATACACCACATACGCCCTTGCCGCGCGTATGTACATGCAGCATCACCTGCACTGCCTGCTCCTGGTCCAGGTTGAAAAAGCCGCGTAGCACCTCGACCACGAAATCCATCGGGGTGAAGTCATCATTCAGCAGCAGCACCTGAAAAAGCGGTGGTCGCGCCACTTCAGGCTTGGCGGTTTCCAGCGCCAGTCCGCGGCCGCTGTCGTGCTCATGTTCGGATTCGTGGGCCATGGTTTCTTGGGTATTCGATCTCTGATACGAAGTATACGCCGCAGGGGATGCACCACCGCAGCGATGGCTCCGCATGAGGTAATGGCACAATGGCCGCTTTTCCAGTGCCTTGCTGAACACTAAATGGCTGATTCCCCATCCACCACCGAGATCTGGCGCCCGCATGTGACCGTGGCCTGCGTGGTAGCCGACGGCGACCGCTACCTTATGGTCGAGGAAGAGGTCAACGGCAGGCTTGCCTACAACCAGCCCGCCGGCCATCTAGACGACGGTGAAAGTCTGCTTGCCGCCGCCGTGCGCGAAACGCTGGAGGAAACCGGTTGGGCGGTGGCACTGCAGCACCTGATCGGCGTGCATCAGTGGCGCAGCACCGAGCATGGCGATGCGGTGATCCGTTTCAGCTTTGCCGCGCGGGCCATGAGCCATGATCCGGCGCGTCCACTGGACACTGGCATAAGTCGGGCGTTGTGGCTGACCCGTGCCGAAATCGCCGCCCTGGGTGTGCGCCTGCGCAGCCCGCTGGTGTTGCTCAGTATCGATGCGTGGCTGGCCGGGCAGCGACTGCCGCTGGACACCTTGGACTATGTCTCCGCGGATGGCAACGCATGAAGGTGATGCTCGGCATCTCCGGCGGCGTCGACTCTTCGGTCGCGGCCCTGCTGCTGCAACAGGCCGGCCATGAGGTCGAAGGCCTGTTCATGCAGAACTGGGAGGAAGACGAGCGCAGCGGCCCGTGCACTACTGACGCCGATCGCAAGGACGCTGTAGCCGTCTGCGGCCGGCTCGGCATTCCGTTCCACGCACGCAATTTCGCCGCCGAGTACTGGGACGGTGTGTTCGAGCACTTCCTCGCCGAATATCGCGTCGGGCGCACGCCGAATCCCGACGTGCTGTGCAACCGCGAGATCAAGTTCAAGACCTTTCTGGACGAAGCCCACGCACTGGGTGCCGAGAAGATCGCCACCGGCCACTATGCCCGCGTCGATTTTCACGAAGGTCGTTATCGCCTGCTGCGTGCCGTCGACGCCGCCAAGGACCAGAGCTATTTCCTGCATGCGCTGGGCCAGCAGCAACTGGGCGCCACGCTGTTTCCGCTTGGCGAGATCGAGAAGCCCCGCGTGCGCGAACTGGCGCGCGAGGCGGCACTGCCTACACATGCCAAGAAGGACTCCACCGGCATCTGCTTCATCGGCGAGCGCGATTTCCGCAGCTTCCTCGCCCAGTACATCCCGGCCCGCTCCGGCGAGATGCGCACGCCCACTGGCGAGCTGATCGGGGAGCACCAGGGCGTGATGTATTACACGCTGGGCCAGCGCAACGGGCTGGGCATCGGCGGCCGCCATGGTGCCAGTGGTGAGGCTTGGTACGTGGTCGGCAAGGATGTGGCGGCGAATGTGCTGTACGTCGCCCAGGGTGGCGAGAATCACTGGCTGTATTCCCGGCGGCTGCTGACCGAAACACCCAGCTGGGTCGCCGGTACCGCGCCATCCGACCACTTCCGTTGCACCGCCCGCACCCGTTATCGCCAGTCGGACCAGGCTTGCGTCGTCAGCGTTCGCGATGACGGCCTCGAGGTGTGCTTCGACGAACCGCAGCGGGCAGTCACCCCGGGACAATCCGTGGTCCTCTATGATGGTGATGCCTGTCTCGGCGGCGCGGTGATCGCCGCCACCGATGCACCTTACGGTGGCCTGCTGCCAGCGTTCACTCCTTCCACCACACCTACTGCAAGAGAACCGCAACCCCGTGCTTGAAATTTTTTCCATGAATGAAGAGCGCGTGCTCTCCCTCGCCGGCCTGTTCCAGGCCTGTGCACTGGCGCAGCAGCTGGCCAACGAGGGGCGTTGCGACGAAGGTGCGATGGAAGCCAGCGTGGCCAGCGTGTTCCGCATCGACGCGCCGTCGGTCGTCGGCGTGTACGGCAATATCTCCAACGTGCGGATCGGACTGCGCAACCTGATCGCGCAGCTCGACGAGAGCGACCGCGACATGTCGGTTACCCGGATGGTGGTCACCGTGATGCGGCTGGAGCGCAGCCTGACCAGCCGGCCGGAACTGCTCGAGAAGTTGCAGCAGGGCATTGTCGCTGCGCAACGGCAGGTCGAGCATTTCGGCCAGGATTCGGCGCAGGTCACCAGCCGGCTGGCCGAGTTGTACGCGTCCACCCTGTCCACGCTGAAACCGCGGGTGATGGTCAGCGGCAATCCGCAGCTGTTGCAGCAATCTGCTGTAGTGGAAAAGGTACGCGCCAACCTGCTGGCTGCGGTACGTTCGGCGGTGCTGTGGCGACAGGTTGGTGGTCGCCAGTGGCAACTGCTGCTGTACCGGCGTCGGTGCAGCATGCTGGCGCGTGGCCTGCTGACCGGGGCGACGCTGGATAACGGCTGACTTGTGGATGACCTGCTATCGACCAGGGCGTCCTTGAAAAGGTACTCACAAGCTTGGTTGTCCAGAATGTGCCGGAATTGCCCAAAAACAGAGCCGTGGCTCGCAGGTAACCGACGTGCACATACTGCTTGTGGAAGACGACAACCAGCTGGGTGAAGCGATCCGGCATGCACTGGTACAGCAGTCCTATGCGGTGACCTGGCTGCGTGACGGCAAGGAGGCCGCGCGCGCATTGCGCGATCCCACCGCGGACCTCGTGCTGCTTGATCTCGGCCTGCCCGGTATGGACGGCATGGACGTACTGCTCGAGGCACGCCGGGATGGCGTGAAGACGCCCATCCTCGTGATGACCGCCCGGGATGCCCTGGAAACACGCATCCGCGGTCTGGATATCGGCGCCGACGACTACCTGGTCAAGCCCTTTCACGTCGGCGAACTGGTGGCACGTATCCGTTCGCTCACGCGGCGCGTGCGTGGCCTTGCCGAAAACCTGATCGAAGCCGGCGGCATGCGGCTGAACCTGGCCTCGGCCGAGGTGGAGTTCCGTGGCAACCAGATCAGTCTGACCCGGCGCGAATTCGCGCTGCTGCAGACCCTGATGGAGCATGCTGGCCACATCGTCCGGCGCGAAGCGCTGGAGAACTCGGTCTACGGGCTGGACACCGTGGTGGAACGCAATGCGATCGAGGTCCAGGTGCACTGGCTGCGCCGCAAACTGTGTCCCGAAGCGATCCGTACCGTACGCGGCATTGGCTACATGATTCCACGCGAACCCAAATGAACGAACCCCAATGAGAACGGCAAGCCTGCGCACGCGACTGACCTGGCTGATCATCGCCGTGCAGGTAGGCGTGCTGATTCCGCTGGGGGTGTTGAGCTACCAGCGCGAACTGCGTGAGATGGGTTACCTGCTTGACGGACGCTTGGCGCAGGCTGGCCGCACGGTGGGATCGCTGCTCGAACACCTGCCGTCATCCACCATGCCGGGCTCGCCGGATATCGCGTTGAGTGCGGAGAACCTGCACAACGCCGTGATGGTGCGGGTCCACCAGCGCAACTACGAACCCGAAGTGGGTTTCCAGGCCTATAGCGCCAGCGGCAAGCTGCTGGCCGCCACGACCAATTTTGTCGCCCTGCCGGCGCCGACGACCGCAGAGCGCGGTTTCCATGACCTCCAGATTGAAGACCGGGCATGGCGCACCTTCACGCTGCAGAACCACTCCGGGCTGGTCATACGCATCGGCGAACGCTATGACAACCGCAACGAAATCACCCGCGCGCTGGTCATGGAGCACAGTCTTCCGCTGCTGATCGGCCTGCCGCTGCTCGCGCTGCTGGCGGGCCTGGCCGTCAAGCGCGGCTTGCGCCCGCTGGCCTTGCTCACGGAACAGCTGGCAACGCGCACGCCGGGGAGCCGTCAGCCGGTCGCAGTCGATCACACGCCACGCGAGATCACACCACTCGTGGTGACGCTGAACCAGCAGCTGGAGCGACTGGAAGACACGATCGAACGCGAACACCGGTTCGCCAGCGACGTGGCGCATGAGCTGCGCACGCCACTGACCGCCTCGATGATCCACATTGAGAACGCCCTGATCGCCAAGGGCCCCGATGAGATCGAATTCACCCTGCACAGCGCACAACAAAGCCTGACCCGGCTGGCCCGCAGGATCGAGCAGATCCTGGCACTCGCCCGACTGGAAGCCGGTGCCGCTTCACAACAACGGGTACGCGTCAATCTGATCGCCCTGGCCACCGAAGTCATCGAAGAACTGGCCCCCGTGATAGCCGAGAAGGACATCGCATTCAGCCTCAATCACGACGTGGATGCGTTGTGGGTGCAGGGTCACGAAGCCGCGCTGACGGCAATGTTCCGCAACCTGATCGAGAATGCCCTGCGCTATACCGGCCAGGAAGGCCGCGTCGAGGTATCGATCGATATCGTGGATCATGAGACGGTGATCAGCATCTGCGATGACGGACCGGGCATTCCCGCCGAGCGCAGGGACGTGGTCTTCGAACGCTTCCACCGCGCCACCGAGACCGAATCCCGTGGCTATGGCCTGGGACTCAGCATCGTCCAGCGTGCGATCGAACTGCATGGCGCCCGTATCGAACTGCTTGCCTCGCCTTTCGGCCATGGGCTGCAGGTGCGCATCCATATGGCTGCGGCGACGGCATAGCCGTCACTTTAGGCTGCGTCCAAACCGAATGCCGCATGACTGCGCCGGCGTTCGCGGGGTTGGCAAAAGGTTGTCACAAGGCTGGCTTGCGATCATGCATGGCGTCAGTTTGATGCTGCCCCAGCAACGTTCCAAGTCATCCCTATGAAACAAACCTGTCGAGTGAATGCGCCCAGTCTTCCCTGACCCGGCACCCCGTCCCCGCACTCCATCCGCGACGGAATGATGCAAAGCGTTTTCGTCACGTATTAAGTGCCCGTCACACCGATGCTTCCGGAAACATACCCATGCTTGGTCTAGTTCGCCTGGCGCTGTCACGGCCCTACACCTTCATCGTGCTGGCGCTGCTCATCCTGATCGCCGGGCCGCTGGCCGCGCTGCGTACCCCCACCGACATCTTCCCGAACATCGGCATCCCGGTGATCAGCGTGGTGTGGACCTACAAGGGCATGCCACCGGACCAGATGTCCGGCCGCATCATCTATTACTACGAGCGCACGCTGACCACCTCAGTCAACAACATCGAGCACATCGAGTCGCAGTCGCTGCCTGGTGCCGGCGTGGTGAAGATCTTCTTCCAGCCCGGGACCGACATCCGCACCGCGACCGCGCAAGTCACCTCGATCTCGCAGACGGTGGTGAAACAGATGCCACCCGGCATCACGCCACCACTGATCCTCAACTACAACGCCTCGACCGTGCCGGTGCTGCAGATGGCACTGTCGAGCAAGACATTGTCCGAATCGAAGATCCGTGACATCGCACAGAACGATGTGCGCACCGTGCTGACCTCGGTGGATGGCGTGGCGATCCCGACGCCTTACGGCGGCAAGCAGCGCCAGATCACGCTGGATCTTGACCCGCAGGCGCTCGATGCCAAGGGGCTGTCGGCACAGGACGTTGCCAGTGCACTGGCCGCGCAAAACCAGATCGTCCCGGTCGGTACCGCCAAGATCGGAACTTACGAATACAACGTAAAGCTCAACAACAGCCCGACCGCGTTCGCTGCGCTGAACAACCTGCCGATCAAGACGGTCGACGGCGCGACCATCACGATCGGTGAGGTAGCCCATGTGCGCGACGGCTCGCCACCACAAAACAACGTGGTGCGCGTGGATGGCAAGCGTGCAGTACTTATGCCCATCCTGAAAACCGGCAGCGCATCGACGCTGTCCGTGGTTGCCGGCGTCAAGAAGTTGATGCCGCTGATCGAGGAGACGATGCCGCCGTCGCTGAAAATCTCGATGCTCGACGACCAGTCGGTCTTCGTGAAATCGGCGATTGTCTCGGTGGCGCGCGAAGGCATCATCGCGGCGTTGCTGACCTCGGTGATGATTTTGGTCTTTCTGGGTAGCTGGCGCTCCACCGTCATCATCGCGGTCTCGATCCCGCTGTCGATCCTGTCCTCGATCGCTCTGCTCTCGTTGACCGGGCAAACCCTCAACATCATGACACTTGGTGGCCTGGCGCTCGCGGTGGGTATCCTGGTCGACGATGCCACGGTGACCATCGAGAACATCAACTGGCATCTCGAACAGGGCAAGGATGTGCACTCGGCGATCATGGATGGCGCCAGGCAGATCGTCACGCCCGCGTTCGTGTCGCTGTTGTGTATCTGCATCGTGTTCGTGCCGATGTTCATGCTCAATGGCATCGCCGGCTTCCTGTTCCGCCCGATGGCGCTGGCGGTGATCTTCGCGATGGCCTCATCGTTCGTACTGTCGCGCACCCTGGTGCCGACGATGGCGATGTACCTGCTCAAGCCGCACGACACCGAGAAGGGGGTTGGCGATCACCCCGAGGACACTTACATCAACCACCACGAGGGCGACCAGCATCACGCTACCCGGCACGTAATCGTGCGCAAGATGATCGCCTTCCAGCTCGCCTTCGAACATCGCTTCACAATGATTCGCGATGTTTACTACGCCACTCTCAGCGCAGCGATGGCGCGGCAGAAGCTCTTCATCATCGGTTTCCTGGCATTCGTGCTGGTGTCATTCGCGCTGGTGCCGTTCCTCGGCCGCGACTTTTTCCCGGATGTCGACGCCGGCTCGATCGCACTGCATGTGCGTGCGCCGATGGGCACCCGCATCGAAGAAACCGCCGCCGAGTTCGATCGCATCGAAGCTGCGATCCGCAAGGTGATTCCGCCCAATCAGCTGGACAGCGTGATCGACAACATCGGCCTGCCCTTGAGCAGCGTCAACCTGGTCTACAGCAACACCGGCACCATCGGGCCGGAGGACGGCGACATCCAGATCGCGCTGAAGGAAGGCCACCAGCCCACCGCCGAATTCGTGAAGAAACTGCGCGCCGTGCTGCCGAAGGAATTCCCTGGCAGCCAGTTTGCGTTCCTGCCGGCCGACATGACCAGCCAGATCCTTAACTTCGGTGCACCAGCACCGCTGGACGTATCGATCGCCGGCCGCAACAGCGCCGCGAATGAAGCCTATGCAATGCAGATCATGACGCGCCTCAAGGCGGTGCCTGGCATTGCCGACGTGCGCCTGCAACAGAGCACCAGCTACCCGCAGTTGAACGTGCATGTCGATCGGACCCGCGCCGATGCGCTGGGCATCACCGAAGGCGACGTCACCAACAGCATGGTCTCTACGCTGGCCGGCAGTGGTCAGGTGGCACCCGCGTTCTGGCTGGATCCAAAGAATGGCGTTTCCTACGCCATCGTGGCAGCTACACCGCAGTACAAGATGGATTCGATGGCCGACCTGGCGCGGTTGCCGGTGACCTCATCCGGCAACAAGGGTAGCCAGATGCTGGGCGGTATCGCCAGCTTCACACGGGAACCCAGTGCAGCGGTGGTATCGCATTACAACATCCTGCCTGTTTTCGATATCTACGCATCCGTGCAGGACCGCGATCTCGGCGCGGTCGCCGCCGGCGTGAACAAGGTACTGGCCGACTTCGCCAAGACCCGGCCCAAGGGCACCATGGTGACCCTGCGTGGCCAGGTCGGCACGATGAACGAGGCTTTCAGCGGACTGCTGTTCGGCCTGCTCGGTGCGGTGGTGATGATCTACCTGCTGATCGTGGTGAACTTCCAGTCGTGGCTCGATCCCTTCGTGATCATCACCGCCCTGCCCGCGGCGCTGGCCGGCATTGTCTGGATGCTGTTCGCCAGCCACACCACATTGTCGGTTCCAGCACTGACCGGTGCCATCATGTGCATGGGCGTTGCTACGGCAAACTCGATCCTGGTGGTGAGCTTCTGCCGCGAGCGGCTGGATGTGCATGGCGATCCGATCAAGGCAGCGCTTGAAGCCGGCTTCACCCGTTTCCGCCCGGTCTGCATGACCGCACTGGCGATGATCATCGGCATGCTGCCGATGGCGCTGAGCCATGAACAGAACTCGCCACTGGGCCGTGCCGTCATCGGCGGCCTGCTGTTCGCCACGTTCGCCACGCTGCTGTTCGTGCCGGTGATTTTCAGCATCGTGCATGCCAACGATGAGCAACGCTCACCTTCCGCCGTACCCATGCTTGGAGAAGATCCCCATGTCGCATAACGCCGCGCCGCATAACGTCGGCGAGTCGGGAAAGCGCCCGCCGCGTCTCAAACTCGCCATCATCGTCTTCCTCTGCGTGGCCGTGCTGGTGACGATGATCGGACTCGTTGTGCGCGCCTACGATTACCACCGACTGGCGAAGTGGACCGATGCGCAGGAGCTGCCCACCGTACAGCTGGCTGCACCATTGGGCTCGGCGGACACACATCAGACGACGCTGCCCGGCCATGTCGAGGCCTGGATCAGCGCACCGATCTATGCCCGCGTCAGCGGCTATCTGAAGAGCTGGAGCAAGGACATAGGCAGCACGGTCAAGGCCGGCGACACGTTGGGCATCATCGATACGCCCGAACTGGATCAGCAATTCGATCAGGCCCAGGCCGAACTGGTTCGCGCCAAGGCGGACGAACGGCTGGCACAAGTCACCAGCAAGCGCTGGCAGCATCTGCTGACATCCAACTCGGTATCCAAGCAGGAAGCCGATGAAAAGAGTGGCCAAGCCGAGGTTGCTGCCGCGAATGTGCTCTCGGCCCAGGCCGATGTCGATCGGCTGGCCGCACTGGAAGGATTCAAGCACATCACTGCGCCGTTCAACGGCACGGTCACCAGCCGCAATACGGACATTGGCGACCTGATCTCCGCCACCAGCGAGAACAGCCCGGCATTGTTCACCGTGGCCGATACCAGCAAGATGCGCCTCTATGTGCGCGTTCCACAGGGCTATGCATCGTCGATCAAACCCGGCATGAAGGTCACCTTGAACGTGCTCGAACACCCCGGCGTGACCTATACGGGCACGCTGATCGGATCATCCGGCTCGGTCAACCAGGCATCGGGTTCGCTGCTGGCGCAGTTCGAGATACGGAATCAGGATGCCGCGCTGCTGCCAGGCGACTATGCGGAAGTGCATCTGCCGATTGCGATCAGCAGCCGGATGATCACGGTGCCATCGACCGTGCTGATCTTCCGCGCCGCGGGACCGCAGGTGGCCGTACTCGGACCGGATGATCGCGTGCAGCTGCACGATGTGCATATCGCGATGGATCTGGGCGATGCGCTGGAAATCGACCAGGGCCTGCTGCCGTCGGACAAGATCATCGATCATCCGCCGGATTCATTGATGCAGGGCGACCAGGTACATGTCGCCGCCATGGCGAAGGAGAACGTCGCGCATGAACAGCCCAAGGCAGAATGACTCCATGCTGAGCAAGCCTCCAGTCAACCGCCACACGGCCGCCTGGCGGACCTGTTGCCGCCGTATCCTGCCCGGTTGCCTGATGCTGGCTTTGGCCGGCTGTTCACTGGCGCCGACGTACCAGCGCCCGGCGATGGCCATCCCGGCGGCCTACAAGGATCACTCGGGACTGTGGACGCAGGCCACGCCGGGCGACATGCAGCCGCGCGGCGACTGGTGGAAGATCTTCGGTGATTCCACCCTGGATGGGTTGGAGACCCGCCTCGACCAGGCCAACCCGTCACTGGCGGTCGCGCTGGCGCGCTATGACATCGCCACCGCCTATGAGGGCGAAGTCCGTTCGCAACTGTTCCCCCAAATCGGCGCGGAGGCCAGTCCGACCAACAACCGCCAGTCCAACAACCGGCCCTTGCGCGGCAGTAACCAACCCGATGAATACGAGGCCAACACGGCGCAGCTCTCTGCGGGCTACGATCTGGATCTGTGGGGCCGCATCCGCAACGAAGTCGCCGCCGGCAACGCGCAGGCGCAGGCCGCCGATGCGGATCTCGCCTCGGCGAAACTGAGCCTGGAATCGCAGCTTGCTGATCAGTACATACTTCTGCGCGGCTATGACATCCAGGCGCATATCATCGATGGTTCGCTCGATGAGTACCGCAAAGGGCTGACGATGACCGAGAACCGTTTTGCCGGCGGTATTGCCTCCGGCCTGTCGGTTTCCCGCGCAAAAACCCAGTTGTCCGATGCGATGGCCCAGGCCGCCGAGGTGACCGCGCAACGTGCCCTCGCCGAACATGCCATCGCCAGCCTGGTCGGCGAACCGGCATCCAGCTTTTCCCTGCCCGCATCGGATGTCCAGATCGGTCTGCCGGAGATTCCGGTGGGCATCCCGTCAACACTGCTCGAGCGTCGGCCGGATATCGCCGCTGCGGAACGTCGCACTTTTGCCGCGAATGCGGATATCGGCGTGGCGCGCGCCGCCTTCTATCCCGATTTCAGCCTTTCCGCGATCCTGGGTTGGCAGAACACCGGCAATGGCAGCCTGCTGAGCGCCGGCAACCGCATGTGGGCGCTGGGCCCGCTGGCCTCGCTGAACCTCTTCGACGGTGGCCTGCTGCGAGCCAAGGAACGCAAAGCGCAGGCCGAATTCGATGAAGCTGCGGGGCAATATCGCGCAACCGTACTGAATGCCTTTCAGCAGGTGGAAGACAACCTGTCGCTGCTCACGAACCTGAGTCGCGAAGCCCATGATGAAGACGCTGCTGCCGACGCTGCCAAGGATTCCGCACAGATCGCCACCAACCGCTACAGCGAAGGCATCGTCAATTATCTGGACGTCGTCACTGCGCAGACCAGCTACCTTCAGGCCGCGCGCAATGCCGAACAAGTGCGCATGCGCCGGTTGCAGGCCAGTGTGGACCTGATCCGTGCCTTGGGCGGTGGCTGGACCAGCGCGCAGATGAAGGACTCGCCCCACGGCCACGCGGTGGCCGCGGCGCGTTGACGGACCGGAGGCCCGGCTTGATGCCGGTCTCGCTGCCACGCGCTTGTCTCCATCTAGCGCAAAAGCAAACGGCGGCCCATGGCCGCCGTTTTCCATCCCTGGGTCAAACTCCCTTGCGATAACTCTAGATAAGTTCAGTCTCGATGGGTTCAGCTTGCCATGCCGCTGTGACTGTTTCCGGTCAGCGGCATGACAGATATGTCGCCGTCGATCAGAACTTGTAGGTGAGCATCACGCGGTTGTAGGTGAACGACTGGTTGCCCGGATTCAGGTTGTTGATGCCGCCCGAGGATTTTTCCCAGCGATCGCGGATCTGGAAACCTTTGAGGAAGCCGCTGAAGTTGTAGATGATGTCGAAGTAGGTGTCGTGGAAGTTGCCATTCAGATCGGTGGTGTATTTGGCGTAAGCACCAACCAACTGCAGGCTGTTGTCGAAGAAGCCGTAGGTCATCTTGGCCTTCCACGCGTGACCCGGGCCAGCTTCCACCAGACCACGAATCATCGAGGTGGTGTACAGCGGATCCGTGGCGTAATTGGCGGTGAACGGCGAGATGATCGAACCGTCGCCGATAACCGAGCCGGTCTCCTGCTCTACCTTGTTGTAGAACACATCGAAGCGGCCGTTCGGGATCACGACGCCAAGGTCGGCGCCCCAGGCACGGCTCTGCACGTCGGTACCGGCAATGCCGTTGATCTTGAGCTTGTTTGCCACCAGCACATTGTCGGAACCGCCGCCATTCTCGGTCAGGCCCTGAAAGCCAATGACCGGATCGAAGCCCGTATCGGTTTTGAAGACATAGCTGCCGTCGGCGTAGCCCATGCGCGCAAAATCGAGGAAGTCGTAGTACCAGCCCTGCGCCTTCAGGCCGCCGTTGACGTACGTGCTACCCAAAGCCCACGTGCCGCTGGTCTGTTTCGCCGTCAGCGGCAAGCCCTGGTTACCGCCGTAAAGCGTGTCGCCCTGATAGGCACTGTTGTAGTAGTTGTTGTCATTGAAATAGTCATCGGACGTGCGGCTCTTGTAGCTGAGTTCACGGATACCGATGATGTTCCAGCCGGCCACCGGCGTGAAAACAGCGCTCAGGGCTTCGTACGAGTTCGGCAGCAGGCGGCCATCGCTGTTGCCCATCCACGGCGTATTCAGATACTGATAACCAGCCTTCACGTTGACCCAGCTGTTCGCGTACTGCAGGTACGCCTGGCTTAGCGCCGTCAGCGAATCGTTGGCACCCATCAACGTGGTATCGACGCGCTTCGGATTGTCGGCCAGCGAGCCCAGCGCATTCGCACTGACCAGCGACGCGCCGGCACTGAAGCCATCCAGCGAGGCGGTCTGCGCATTGAGCAGGATCGAGCCACCAAAGGCCCGGGCACTCGGCTTCGCAGCAACATCGTAGTCATAGCTACGGTTGAAGTCGTACAGACGAAGCTCACCATCCACATGACCCTGAGTGAAAAGGTCACTGGCGGAATTGATAGTGCTGTCATCGGCGTGCGCGCTGACACTGAGTGTGCCGAGCACGGCAGCGATGGCTACGGCGACGAGTTTGTTACGCATGATCTGAAGCTCCGCATCGGGGACAAGAATGTCGTTCTACGGCGCTTTACCCATGGCTGTTACGAGCCATAGGCGGCTCAGCTGCACCGCTCTTGTATTAAGTTTGTGTGATGAATGTGACACTCACGTAAATCGCAAATGACAATCGGATTACAGTGCGGCAGCGCATGTCATAACGAAAACTCTTGCGCCAGATCAGCCCACGTTCGTGTGGCCGCCGTCGGCCAGCCCCAGATAATCCTCACGAAATCCCTAACCGAGCAAAGAGCCGAAGGGTGAGCACCCACGCAACGCACCTCATTAGAAGATAGGGCCAGCGCATGAGGGCCTGGAAGCTGCTGTTATGCTTGCTCGATGCCTGATTCCTCTTACCGTCCCCCCATGCGCATGGCCGAGCGTTTCCGCGGCTTTCTCCCCGTCGTGGTTGATGTCGAAACCGGCGGTTTCGATGCCGAACATGACGCCCTGCTGGAAATCGCCGCTATCCCGTTGACGATGGACGCAGACGGCTGCATGCGCCTGCAACCGGTAGTGTCGACGCACGTGGAACCGTTTCCCGGCGCGAACCTGGACCCGCGCTCGCTGGAAATTACCGGCATCGATCCTTACAACCCATTGCGTGGCGCACTCGCCGAGCGGCTGGCGCTGGATCACATCTTCCATGTGGTGCGCGAGGCGGTACGCGAGGCCGGTTGCCAGCGCGCCATCCTAGTGGGCCACAATGCCGCATTCGACCTGGGATTCCTCAACCAGGCGGTACGTCGCACCGGCCACAAGCGCAATCCGTTTCACCCGTTCAGCTGCTTCGACACGGTCAGTTTCGGCGGCCTTGCCTATGGACAGACCGTACTCAGCAAGGCGGTACTGGCGGCTGGCTTGTCGTTTGACAGCCGCGAGGCACACTCAGCTGTCTATGACGCGGAACGTACCGCCGAACTTTTTTGCGAAGTAGTCAATCGCTGGCGCCAACTGGAGCTGCTTGATCAAGCCCGCGGGAGCGGGCTTGATGCCGCCTGAAATGAGGCGCAGGCTGGGGTTTCAGGGTTAGTCGGATGCATTCCACGAAGTTACTGTGACAATCCGTCGACAGCTGTCATCTGAATGAAACATTGATTACATCCAATGGCAACACCAAGGGCCTGAAATGGCGGGGTCTCATCCGACTTCCCCAAGGAGCTACCGTGTTGAACTCCAGCAAATTTCCGATTCGCATCGCTGCCATTGCTGCGCTTGCCGTGACCTCGAGCTTCGGCATGGCCGCGCAGGCCACCGACATCACCGGTGCCGGCTCCAGCTTCGTCTATCCGGTCATGTCCAAGTGGTCGGCCGCCTATGCCGAGAAGACCGGCAACCACCTCAACTACCAGTCGGTCGGCTCCGGCGCCGGTATTGCGCAGATCAAGGAAGGCACCATCGACTTCGGCGCCTCCGACGCCCCGATGAAGGCGGAAGACCTGCAGACGCTCGGCCTCGGCCAGTTCCCGATCGTGGTCGGCGGCATCGTGCCGGTGGTCCACATCGCCGGCGTGCAGGCTGACCAGATCAAGCTGGACGGCGCCACCCTGGCCGACATCTTCCTCGGCAAGATCAACAACTGGAACGATCCGAAGATCGCCGCGTTGAACGCCGGCTTGAAGATTCCAGCCGGCAAGATCACCGTCGTGCATCGTTCGGACGGTTCGGGCACTTCGTTCAACTTCACCAACTTCCTGTCCAAGGTCAGCCCGGAGTGGGCCGCCAAGGTGAAGTTCGGCACCGCCGTGGAATGGCCGGCCGGCGTGGGCGGCAAGGGCAATGAAGGCGTGTCGCAGTACGTAAACCAGATTCCGGGCGCGATCGGCTACGTCGAATACGCCTACGCCGTGAAGAACAAGATCGCCTGGGTCGACATGAAGAATGCCGCTGGCAACTTCATCAAGCCGAATGCCGATGCGTTCGCTGCCGCAGCCGCCACCGCGGATTGGGCTTCAGCCAAGGACTTCAACCTGATCATGACCAATGCACCGGGCGCCAAGGCGTGGCCGATCACCGCCACTACCTGGATGATCATGTACAAGACGCCGAAGAATCCGATCAACACCAAGGTCGCGTTCGACTTCTTCAAGTGGTCGCTTGAGCATGGCCAGCCGGATGCCGTAGCACTGGACTATGTGCCGCTGCCGGCTGCCCTGGTCAGCAAGATCGAGGCTTACTGGGCTTCCGATTTCAAACATTGAGCCACGCCGGGATGGCCTGGATGACCAGGCCATCCCAGTCAGCCGTACCAGTGCGAGGCCGTCCTCTCCGGAGGGCGGCTTTCCGCTGAAATGAATCATCTACAGCGCATGCCGTATTGAACGCTTCACCGAGGACTGCATCGCACATGTCAGCTCAACCCGGCACCATCGCGCCTTCGCTCATCCAGGAGCAGCGCAGTCGCCGCGACGCCCGTCACGAGCGGTTGTTCCGCTGGCTGCTGAAGGGCTGCGCCCTGCTGGTGCTGGCCTCCCTGCTCGGCGCCGCCGGTGCCACGCTATGGGGCGGCCGCAGTGCCTTTGCCACGTTCGGCTGGCACTTCCTGGTCAGTACGACGTGGGATCCAGGCAATGATGTCTACGGTGCGCTGGTGCCGGTGTACGGCACCATCGCCACGTCCCTGATCGCGTTGCTGATCGCCGTGCCGGTGAGCTTCGGCATCGCTCTCTATCTTTCCGAGGTGGCGCCCGCCTGGTTGCGCACGCCAGTGGCTTCAGCGATCGAACTGTTGGCCGGCATCCCCTCGATCATCTACGGCATGTGGGGCCTGTTCATCTTCGCCCCGTTCTTTGCCAACCACATCAAGCCTTGGTTGACCAACAACCTCGGCGACCAGCCCGATGACGGAAAGCTGTCGTGGGTGGCCCAGCATGTACCGTTCGTAGGCAAGCTGTTCGGCAGCAGCTATCCGTTCGGCGCCAGCATCCTGGTTGCGGGCATCGTGCTGGCGATCATGATCATCCCGTTCATTTCCTCGGTGATGCGCGAGGTGTTCCAGACCGTGCCGACCCGGCTTAAGGAATCAGCCTATGCGCTCGGTTCCAGCACCTGGGAAGTCTCGTGGGACATCGTGCTGCCGTATACGCGCTCGGCGGTGATCGGTGGCATCTTCCTCGGCCTCGGCCGCGCGCTGGGCGAAACGATGGCGGTGACCTTCGTGCTCGGCAACGCCATGCAGTTGTCGGCCTCGCTGCTCGATCCCGGCACGTCGATCGCCTCGACCATCGCGAACCAGTTCAGCGAAGCCTCGGGCCTGCAGAAATCCTCGCTGATGGCGCTGGCCTTCCTGCTGTTCGTGGTCACCTTCTTCGTACTGCTGATCGCCCGGTTCATGCTGCGCCAGCTGGCCAAAAAGGAAGGTAGCTGATGAGCACGATCTATCTGCGCCGACGCATCACAAACTGGCTCGCGATGGGGCTGAGCATGCTGGCCACCCTGATCGGCCTGGCGTTCCTCGCCTGGATCCTGTGGGAAACCCTGCGCCAGGGCATCGGCGCGCTGAATCTGAAGCTGTTCACCAGGATCACCGCCAACGGCGGCGATGGCGGCCTCTCCAACGCGATGGTCGGCAGCCTGATCATCAACTTCATCGGCATCGCGATCGCCACGCCGATCGGCGTGCTCGCCGGCACCTGGCTGGCGGAATATGCCAACCGCACCAAGCTGGGCGAGTCGATCCGTTTTCTCAACGACATCCTGCTGTCGGCACCATCGATCGTGATGGGCCTGTTCGTCTACACCATCATCGTGCTGCCGACCACGGTGCTCACCCACGGATCGACCACCTTCTCCGGCTTTGCCGGCGGCGTGGCGCTGGCGCTGATTGCCTTGCCCGTGATCGTGCGCACCACCGACGAGATGCTGCGGCTGGTGCCCTCCACGTTGCGCGAAGCGGCGCTGTCACTCGGCGTACCGCAGTGGAAGCTGACCTTGCAGATCCTGATTCGCGCGGCGCGCTCCGGCATCATCACCGGCGTGCTGCTGGCGCTGGCGCGGATCAGCGGCGAGACCGCACCGCTGCTGTTCACCGCGTTCGGCAACAACTACATGACGGTCAATCCGATCGACAAGATGTCCAGCCTGCCGCAGATCATCTACCAGTACGCCAACGATCCAGGCGATGACATGCATGCCCTTGCCTGGGCCGGCGCCTTTGTGGTCACCATGTTCGTGCTGCTGCTCAGCCTTTCCTCCCGCCTGGTCCTTTCCCGCAACAAGGTGTCCCATGACTGATTCCACCGTCGCCACGAATCCGGCGCAGGTGGCGGCCACATCGGCTGTCGCGCCCAAGCTCACCGTGCGCGACCTGCACTTCTACTACAACGGTTTCCATGCGCTGAAAGGCATCAACATGGACATCCCGGAGAAGAAGGTCACCGCGATCATCGGGCCCTCCGGCTGCGGCAAGTCCACCCTGCTGCGCATCTTCAACCGCATTTACGCGATCTACCCGAAGCTCGAGGCCAAGGGCGAGATCGTGCTGGATGACGAGAACATCCTCGACCCTGGCTATTCGATGAACCGCCTGCGCAGCAAGGTCGGCATGGTGTTCCAGAAACCGGTGCCGTTCCCGATGACGATCTTCGAGAACGTCGCCTATGGCATCCGCCACCACGAGAAACTGTCCAAGGCCGACATGACGGCCCGCGTCGAACAGGCGCTGCGCAGCGCCGCGCTGTGGGACGAGGTGAAGGACAAGCTCAAGCAGAACGCACTCGGTCTCTCCGGCGGCCAGCAGCAGCGCCTGTGCATCGCCCGCGCGATCGCGCTCAAGCCTGAAGTGCTGCTGCTGGACGAGCCCACCTCGGCGCTCGACCCGATCGCCACCGGCCGCATCGAGCAATTGGTCGAAGAACTGAAGAACGAGTTCACCATCGTCATCGTCACCCACAACATGCAGCAGGCGGCGCGCTGCTCCGACCTCACTGCGTTCATGTACATGGGCGAGCTGATCGAGTTCGACGGCACCGAAAAAATCTTCACCAAGCCGGGCAAGAAGCAGACCGAGGATTACATCACCGGCCGCTTCGGCTGATCACACAGGACATCACCATGAGCGGCAGCAGCAAAGAACACATCATCAAGAGCTATGACGACGAACTGACCCGGCTCACCGGCGAGATCGTGCGCATGGGCGAGTTATCGGTAAGCCAGCTGGAAGCGGCAATCGACGTGGTCGAACGTCGCGACGAGCGTGCTGCCCAGCGCGTGGTCGGCAACGACGATGCGATCGATCTGCTCGAGCAGGAGATCAGCCACGACGTGGTACGTCTGTTGGCGCTGCGCGCTCCGATGGCCGGCGACTTGCGCAACGTGTTTGCCGCGCTGCGCATCGCCGCCGACATCGAGCGCATCGGCGACTACGCCGCCAACGTGGCCAAGCGTTCGATCCCGCTATCGATGGTCGCTCCGGTAGGCCCTGTCGGTGGCCTGGGCTATCTGGCTGAGCTGGCCGCTACCGAAGTACGCGAGGTGCTGGAGGCCTATCGCGATCGCGATGCCGAGCGCGCTTACCAGGTGTGGAAAGACGACGTGGTGCTGGACGAGGCCTATACCGGCTACTTCCGCCAGCTGCTCACCTACATGATGGAAGACCCACGCAACATCACGCCGTGCACGCATCTGTTGTTCATGGCCAAGAACATCGAGCGCATCGGTGACCATGCCACCAACATCGCCGAGAACGTGTGGTTCCAGGTCACCGGCGAGCCACTGAACAAGCAGCGCAGCAAGGGCGATCTCACCTCGAATCCGGAAATGACCAAGCTGGGCGAATAGCCTGCGCCGCCTCTATAAACCGTTTTGCTGCGTCTGACGCCCCATGCGGCGCAGACGCACGCCGCGTACCACACCGTAGATACCGATCGCTGCCCAAGCCACTTCCATCACGAAGGCAGAGGCATTGAAGCTGCCGAATATCAGCGACAACATCACCCCGAGCGCACCGAAGATGTTCATCAGCTGATAGGTCAGGCCGTTGCCATGCAGCTTGTGCGCCTGCAACAGCAGGAACGCCAGCAATACCAGCACTACGCCGATATAGCCGGCCCAGTCATGCCAGAACAGGTTCATCGCTTAGCACTCCGCTGACGCAAGGCCTCGAACAGCACCACGCCGGTGGCGACCGAGACATTGAGGCTCTCCATCGTGCCCGGCATCGGGATCTTCGCCACGAAATCGCACAGCTCACGGGTCAACCGGCGGATGCCCTCGCCTTCGCCACCCAGCACCAGCGCCACCGGGCCCTTGAAGTCGACGCCATAGACCGAAGTGTCGGTGTCACCGGCCAGGCCGGTGATCCACACGCCGGCATCCTTCAGTTCGCGCAACGTGCGCGCCAGGTTGGTCACCGCGATCAGCGGTACCCGGTCGGCGCCGCCGGCCGAGGCACGACGCACCACCAGGGTCAGACCCACGGCGCGATCCTTCGGCACGATCACCGCGGTGACTTTCGCCGCCGCCGCGCTGCGCAAGCAGGCGCCGAGATTGTGCGGATCGGTGACGCCATCGAGCACCAGCACCAGCGTGTTGCTGCCATCACGCTCCATCAGCGCCGCCAGGTCGTTTTCATGCGCCATCGGCGGCGCTTCATACAGCGCTGCCACGCCCTGGTGGCGCGCCTCGCCGGCGAGCTTGTCCAACTGCTCGCGCGGACGATGATTCACCGTGATCTTCAGCGCCTTCGCGCGCTCGGCCAGTTCCAGCACCCGCGCATTGCGCTGGCCCTGTTCAACCACCAGCTCGCGCACGCGCTCGGCGTCGTTGCTCAGTGCACCTTCGACGGGATTGATGCCGACGATCCAACTCTCACTCATGGCTTGCCTTTCGGTTTCGGTTTGCGTCCGCTGCGCTTTTTGCCGCCGCTCGCGGATGTCGATGTGGGTGCCGCCTTGGCGGTGTGGCCTTGTCCTTGCCGCTTACCGCGACTCGGCTGACCATGTGCCGATTTGGCCGGCGCCGATGCCGGTGCACGACGCGGACGATTGCCGCCATCGTCATGCGATGTGGCAGCACGTGAACGCGGCGGCGGATTATCACTCAGTACGGGCGTCTCCGGCACCACGGCATCACGGCGACCGAACGCGCGACCGATCGCCTTCGCTGCCCGACCGAACATGCCGGGCGCCTTGGCCGGGACAGCAGCCTTCTTCGGCAATGAGTAGCGCTCGCCACTTGCTGCGTAGTCATAAGCCTTGCCAGTTGCAGCCGGTGGTGCAGCCGAGGCACGTGGCGAAACCAGCCGGAAGTCGATCTTGCGATCTTCCAGGCTGGCGCGCAGCACCTGGATGCGCACGTGGTCACCCAAGCGGAACTGCGCGCCGGTGCGCTCGCCCTTAAGCAATTTGCGGGTCGCATCAAAGTGGTAGTAATCGTTGGCGAGCTGGCTGATATGCACCAGGCCGGACACTTTCGATTCGTCAAGCTCCACGAATAGGCCGAATGAGGTGACGCCGGTCACCACGCCCTCGAACTCGCTACCGATATGCTTTTCCATCCACGCACACTTGAAGCGCTCGTCCACATCGCGCTCGGCCTCTTCGGCACGGCGCTCGCGCTGCGAACAATGGATCGCCATCGCCGACATCTCGGCAGGGCTGTAGGTGTAGTCGGCCGGCTTGCCGTTGGTCAACGCGTAGCGAATCGCACGATGCACCAGCAAATCCGGATAACGACGGATTGGCGAGGTGAAATGCGCATACGCCTGCAGCGCCAGACCAAAGTGGCCGCGGTTGTCCGGCTGGTAGGCCGCCATGCTCTGCGAGCGCAGCAACACATTCTGGATCAGCTCGCGCTCGGGGCGGTCATGCACCATGCGCAGGATTTCGGAGAAGTCGGCCGGGGTGACATCCTCCACCGGAGGCATGCGCAGTTTGAACTCACGCAGGAACTGCTGCAGGTCTTCGTACTTCTCCGCCGGCGGCGGCTCATGCGCGCGGAACAGCGCAGGGATCTTTTTCTTCTCCAGGAACAACGCCGCCTGCACGTTGGCGGCGATCATGCATTCCTCGATCAGCTTGTGTGCGTCGTTGCGCTCGGTGGCACCCATCGACTCGACGTTGCCGGTCTGGTCGAGGCGGAACTTCACTTCCGGTGTCTCGAAGTCGATCGCGCCACGGCGCTTGCGCTGCTGCGCCATCGCCTTGTACAGCGCGTGCAGGTTTTCGAGTTGCGGCAGTACGTCGGCGACTTCATGGCGCGCATCGGCATCATTGAGGCCAACCACCTGCCACACCTTGTCGTACGTGAGCCGTGCATGCGACAGCATCACCGCGTCGTAGAACTTCGACTTGGTCACGTTGCCTTCCGCATCGACCACCATGTCGCAGACCATGCACATCCGCTCGACCTTCGGCATCAGCGAGCAGATACCGTTGGACAGCGTCTCCGGCAGCATCGGCACCACGAAACCGGGAAAATAGGTCGAGGTGCTGCGCTCGTAGGCTTCGCGGTCCAGCGCGTTGCCGACCTGCACGTAATGCGACACGTCGGCGATCGCCACGATCAGCCGCCAGCCACCGCCACGCTTCGGTTCGGCATACACCGCGTCATCGAAGTCGCGTGCATCGGCGCCATCGATCGTCACCAGCGGCAGCATGCGAATATCGGTGCGACCTTCGCGCTCGGCGGCGGTTACCACGGATTCCACTTGCGCTGCATCGCGCAGCACTTCCGGTGGCCACTCGTGCGGCAGGTCGTGGCTGGCAATCGCCATCTCCACCACCAGTGACGGTTGCAGCCGCTCGCCCAGCACTGCGCGGATCTCGCCCATCGGGCCACGATGCGGTGTCGGCGGATCGGTGATCTCGACCACCACGATCTGACCGGAGCTGGCACCCTGCTCCTGACCCGGCTTGATCATCACGTCCTGGTTCAGGCGACGATCGTCCGGCGCCACCAGGGTCACACCGTTCTCGATCACCACCCGGCCGACCAGCCGCGACGAACGCCGCTCCAGCACTTCGGCAATCGCGCCCTGCTTGCGACCACGCCGGTCGATGCCGACCACGCTGGCCAGCACACGATCACCATGCATCACCGCACGCATCTGCTGCGGCGACAGGTACAGATCGTCGCCACCTTCGTCCGGGCGCAGGAAGCCGTAGCCCTCGGCGTTGGCCAGCACCCGGCCGGCAATCAGGTCGAGTTTCTGGGTTGGCGCATAGCCGCCGCGCCGGCCCAGCAAGAGCTGGCCGTCGCGCACCATCGCCCCTAGCCGTTTGCGCAGCGCGTCGAGGTCGTCTTCTTCGTGAATTTCGAGCGCCTCGGCGATGCGTGCCTCGGTCAGCAGTTCGCCGCGCTGTTCGAGCAGGGCGAGGATCGCCTCGCGGCTGGGGATCGGGCGCGCATAACGCTGCGCCTCGCGATCGGCATGGGGGTCACGTACGGCGCCTGCGGCAGCCTTGTTGCGTCGTGGTCCGGCGGGAGCGCCTGCTCGCTGTTTCGGTCCGGCGGATTTCGCCCGGCCTTTAACTGCAGATGAGTCCGGACCTTTGCCGGACTGCGGGGGAGTTTTTCTGGTCACTAATTATCCTTGTGGTATGCGCGGCGCGGAGAATGACACGACGCGATGATTGGGTGTGAAGATCTGAATGTGAAAAAGAGTTGACAAGCCACCTGCAGATGCCTAAATTACGCGGCTCACGCAGCTCGCAGAGCGGTGTGACACCTGCCCAGGTGGCGGAATTGGTAGACGCACTAGCTTCAGGTGCTAGCGGGGGCAACTCCGTGGAGGTTCGAGTCCTCTCCTGGGCACCA
>Ga0302226_10000843_pt1 | contig 23932 bp, 17 predicted proteins | sample II_Palsa_E3_3_FD_193524 | JGI IMG/M metagenome (GOLD analysis project Ga0302226, IMG submission 193524) | Peat permafrost microbial communities from Stordalen Mire near Abisko, Sweden - II_Palsa_E3_3 | ecosystem: Environmental > Terrestrial > Soil > Palsa > Peat permafrost | place: Sweden...
GATGAGGGCGTTGGGGCCGTGCTTCATCTCGCCGGCGGGGTAGCCTTCGGCGTGGATGTAGGAGATCTCCTTGAGCTTGAGCGCGCCTTCGAGGGCGATGGGGTAGTGGATGCCGCGGCCGAGGAAGAGGAAGTCGCTGCAGGTGGAGAAGGACTTGGCTAGCTCGTGGCATTGGTCGTCGACAGTGCGGAGAACTTCTTCGAGTTTTGCTGGGATCTTCGAAAGCTCGCCGACTAGGTAGAGGGAGTGCTCGAAGGTGACGGTGCCGCGGACTTGCGCGAGGTAGAGGGCGAGTGTGAAGAGCGCGGTGAGCTGGGCGGTGAAGGCCTTGGTGCTGGCTACTCCAATTTCAGGGCCGGCGTTGGTGGTGATGGTGCCGGCGGCGAGGCGCGTGACCGCAGAGCCGACTACGTTGCAGATGGCGAGGGTCTTGGAGCCTTTGGCGATGAGTTCGTGCTGGGCGGCGATGGTGTCGGCGGTTTCACCGGATTGGGTGATGAGGAGGCCTAGCTCGGAGGGGTTCGGGATGGGGTCGCGGTAGCGGTATTCGGAGGCGTAGTCGACGTCTACGGGGAGGCGGGCTAGGCGCTCGATCATGAATTTGCCGGCGAGGCCTGCGTGCCAGCTGGTGCCGCAGGCGGCGATGGTGATGCCGGTCGTTTTCTTGAATTCCTCTGGGGTGATTTGCATGTCGGGGAGGAAGACTTTGCCGGTGTCGAGCGAGACGCGGCCTAGGGTGGTGTCGCGGACGGCGCGGGGCTGCTCGTTGATTTCTTTGAGCATGAAGTGCTTGTAGCCGGCCTTTTCGGCCTGGATGGGGTCCCAGGTGATGCGCTGTGGGTTTAATTCTTTGGGGGAGCCGGAGAAATCGGTTAAGGTGATGCCGTTGGTGGTGAGGGTGGCGACTTCGCCGTCCTGGAGGAAGTGGATGAGGCGGGTGTGGTGGAGGATTCCTGGGACGTCGGAGGCCAGGAAGTATTCGCCGTCGCCGATGCCGAGGACGGCGGGTGGGCCCATGCGGGCCGCGACTAGCTTGTCGGGTTCGGCGGCGGAGAGGACGCCTATGGCGAAGGCTCCGGTTAGGCGGGCTACCGCGCGGCGGACTGCTTCTTCGAGAGGGAGGGAGGCGGGGGCGGTGACGACGGCTTGGGATTCGTTGGCTTCTACGGTGCGGGCATCTTGCGAACCCACCTTAGCCGACGATGAGGCCGTCGGCGAAGATGGGGCACCCGGTGTTTGGGTTGAAGCGGCGGCTAGCTCTAGCTCGTCCTGGATTACGTGGGCGATGATTTCGGTGTCGGTTTCGCTGGAGAACTTGTGGCCCTTGGCGATCAGGGCGGACTTTAGCTGGAGATAGTTTTCTACGATGCCGTTGTGGACTACTACAAGCGTGCCGGTGCCGTCGCGGTGCGGGTGGGCGTTTTCTTCGGTGGGGCGGCCGTGGGTGGCCCAGCGGGTGTGGCCTATGCCGTAGGTGCCTTGGACCGGATCCTTGGCCAGGATTTCGGCCAGGTTGCGAAGCTTGCCGGGGGCTCGGCGGAGTTGGAGAGGGTGGCCACCGCCGGCGACCGCGATGCCGGCGGAGTCATAGCCTCGGTATTCGAGGCGGGCGAGGCCCTCCATGATGACGGGGACGCAGGGCTTGGGTCCGATGTAACCGACGATTCCACACATAGGAAGAGTGTAGAGGATAGAGGGTTGGAGGTCGTGCGCGGATGGCTCCGCGCCGCAACGTTATCCGGTTTTTTGTGCGCCGGAACGCATCCAGAGAATTAATGCCGAGGCGTAGGTGCGGCTGGAGCGATGCTCTGAACCGTCGCGCAGTTTGACGCGATACTCACAGTTTTCGAGAGCGATGAGCTCAACGATTTGATCGACGCGAACGATACGGGATCGGTGGATGCGAAGGAATCGCTGGGGGTCGAGCTTGGCTTCAAGCGATGTGAGTGATCCGCGCAGAAGATGAACGCAGGTTCGGGTGTGGAGTTCGGTGTAGTCGCGGGCGGCAGAGATCCAGAGGACCTGATCGGGAGTGACGATCTGGATTCGCGAGCCGACACGCGCGATGAACCGTTCAGGATAGGCAGGCCGTTCGGGAGCGAACTGGAGTTCAGGCAGAGGTGTGGCCGGCACTGGAATGTTGTCGGCGGCGCGGCGCCAATGCTTGATGCTGAGGTAGAGCGTGGCCCAGAGAAAAAGCACCAAGGCGCATTGCACGCCGCTGAGGGTCCAGTAACTCCAGCGGAAACCGCGCAGGCCGAAGGCGAATAGAGCGGTCAGGAAGGTGGTGACCGTCCCTGCGATGAGGGAGATGGCAAAGGCGAAACCCTCGAGTTGGAGCCAGGAAGAAGTCCATCGGGAGCTCGCATAGCGCAGGATGGGGCGGAGTGCGATGCTGGCCAGGAAAAGCAAAAGTACAACCCAGGTGTTGTAGGCGAAGATCCCTGACTCGTGAATACGGGGGAGCGCTGGTAGCAGAACGAGCGCATAGAACAGAACCCAACTGCCTGCCTGCACCTGCCAGAACCCCGGTAAACCGTTCCGTTCGGACTGCACCATGACTGCATTCTAGCGTTTTCCGGGGCTGTGAGGGCACACGGTTGGTAGCAGCGGCGGCTCACTTCGTCGCAGCAACGGTAAGCCCTGCCGAATCACTCACCTTTCCGACTCGAAGAAGACGTAGGTTCGATCAGGACCCGGGTTCGAGGGCGAAATGGAGAAAACGATGGAGAGCACTGCGAGCGCGAGGGGATGGGCGAAGAGATTTTTTATTCGGGAGGATGTTGTCTATGACGATTGGTCGGAGCGATGCCAGCCAAGGTCAACGGTAGCGCGAGTCGTGTACCTGCTGCTGTATCTTCTGCCCGGTCTCGTGGCCGCGGTTGCGATCAACGTTCGTCCGCTGTTTGAGGCCCAGCTTCGGCTGACACACCTCTCGCCGCGCTACCTGCAGCTTGCGTGGCTGCTGCTGATTACTTTCGGCTGGCACATGGCATCGGCGTTTGTGCTGCTGCGGCTGTTGGACGGTTTGAGCTTCCGCGAGTCGCTATCCTATGTGGGGTTGAACCGGATCGACGTGCGGGGGCTGCTGGTGGTGCTGCCGGTCTTCTGCGTTGGGTTCGCGCTGGTATCGGTGCCGTACATGCAGTTTGTGTGGGCGCCTTTGCGTGCCGTTTGCCAGGCGGTGCCGCTGTTTCACATTCCGGCGTGGAGCATCTTTGGGGGAGATCCTCGCGGGCTTTATGACTTTCCACCCTTCGCGCTGGTGTTGCTGTTTATCGGGAATTTTCTGGGCGAGGAGCTTTACTTCCGCGGCTACCTGATGAAGAAGAGCAGCTTTCTCGGTGGGGCGAACTGGGCGGTGAATTCGTTTCTGTTCGCGCTGTATCACCTGTGGCAGATTCCGCAGACCTGGCCGCTGGTGGGGCTGGTGTTTGCCGTTGGACTGCTGATGAGAATGCGGAAGGATCTTTATGTCTTGATCGCGTTTCACTTGTTCCTGAACATGTGGCTGACATTCGGCGAATATCCGCTGGCAAGGCTGATGCATATGGCGCGCTGAGGTCCTGCGCGGACGGCGGGAGTTAAATACTGTCGGGCTTAGAAGGGTTTTTCGGTGGGGATTTCTTTGTAGGGTTGGGTGAAGAAGTTGTCGACTTGGCGGTTGAAGTCGGCGGTGTGTTCGATGAGGGTGCCGTGGCCGGAGTTGGGGACTACCCAGAGTTGGGCGTGAGAGGGCGCAGGAGAGGATGAGGGCAGCTAGCCTTTTCATGGGTAGGAAAGAGTGTAGAGGATCGAGGGTCGAGTGGGAGAAGTCATGCGTTGGACCTCCTGGATTTCCCCGACGTAGATCATGGGTCGTGTGAGGGAGAGCAATTTGGTCGTTGCGCCTGCGGCTACACTCCGGCCTTCGGCAGAGCGGAAGGTCTGCGACGCGGATTCCGTTGCCTAGGGCTTCGCCCTAGGCTGGTATATGTCGGGCCGTTGGCCCTTTCGTCCTGCGCGGATGGCGAGAGTTGGAAGGCAGTTTCGGTGGGTGTGAAGTTCTGCTACCCCACCCATGCCGATGATAAGGCCATCGTCATGAATGGGGCACCCGGCTGGAGATTTGTGGCAGCCCACCTTAGCCGACGAAGAGCTGTCGGCGAAGATGGGGCACCCCGTTCTGCATGGATGGCGAAAGTTAAGAGCAAAGGCTGCGCTAGGGGCGGGCGTCGTAGAGGAGGACGGCGGTGAATGGGGGGAGGGTGGAGAGTTCGTGGTTGCCGGAGGGTTCGGCTAGGGTGATGTGGGTGGAGTCTAGCGACGGGGCGGTTAGGGTGGGGCCTTGGCGGTAGTTGGGGAGGTCGAGGGTGAGGCTTTGGTGCGCGTCCTTGTTGATGAGGGCGACTATGCGCTGGCCGGTGGGGAGGGTCGCGGCGTAGGCGGTCGCGTTGACGGAGCGGGGGTTGAAGTCGATGGGGAAAGAGGTAGCTCCGGCGAAGTTGTTGGCGAAGAGCATGCCGTAGGCTACGGGTTCGAGGAGGTAGTTGTCGCCTATGTGGGCGATGGGCGTGTAGTAGGGATGGGGGTGCTTGGAGGGGTCGCCGTGTGCGGCGAGGACGATGTCGTCGCCGGGGAGATGGCCGCCGAGGGAGTTGCCGACGTATTCGCCGGTGCCGCCGTGGAGGTTGACGCCTGCATAACCATTGGTCGCGAGGTTGAGGAGGTAGTCGGCGGCCCAGAGGCTGGCGGCGAAGACGTCGGAGACGCCGGGCTTGCCGCCGCGATAGCAGGTGTTGCCTTCGGTCATACGGTAGGGGACGGGATGATGGACGCCAGCGGAGAGGCGGGCGGCGGCAGCGCGGATGTCGGTGGCTAGCTGGGTGACGCGGGGCGCGGGGGCGAGGATGTGGTCGATGGTCATGTCGGGGTTGGAAGGAGGTCCGCCGATGTAGTAGTGGTGCGAGAGAGCTGCGATGGTGGGCGGGTCCGAGAGGGTGAGGAGGCGGGTGACGACGGCGGCGTACCAGTCGGGGGCGCCGGAGGTATCGGGTAGGCCGAAGCGGGCGGTGGGGAGGCGGGAGCGGATGGCGTTGGCGGTGTCGAGCCACTCGTCCATGTAGAGGGACGGGCCCCAGGTTTTGGGATCGCGGAGATGGGTGCGGAAGAGGTCAGGCTCGTTGCCTAGCTGGAAGTATTCGAGCTTGCCGTGGTCGGGTGAGTCATGGACGAAGCCCAGGGTGCGCGTGACGAAGTCGGCTTCTTCGGCGGCGCGGCCGGGGGTGTTGGTGCCGAGGTTGATGCCGTAGATGCAGGTCCATCCGGTGCGATCGAGGAAGCCGCGAAGGTTGTAGATGGCTTCGGGGGTAATCGAATAAGCCAGCGCGGAGGTGGGCTCGCCAACGCCCGTGCCGCCTACGTGGATGGTGGGTGCGGGGCTGGTGGGGGTGGGCTTCCAATAGCCGATGTCGGAGGTGTTGCCGCCGATGCGGAGAACGCCGTTGGTGGAGAGGGTGCGGAATTGGGTGATGAGGCCGGTGTTTTCGATGGAGAAGAAGGAGGGGTTGGTGAGCTCGTTGGTCTCGTAGGAGAGACCGATGAAGTTGTCGGGGATGCGCGGGCCGGTTGCGTCGGAATGTAGCTTGAGGGTTGCGGTCGGGGTGGTGGCCTGGGCGAAGGATCTTAGGGTGGGGAGGGCGGCGGTGGCGGCAGAGGCGAGGAGAAAGCGGCGACGATCCATGGACTTCATGCGTGCAAGGGTACGAGGGTTGGGTTGGTGCTGGCAAATGAGGTGGGGCTTCAAGGTTCTAGGTGAGACTGGTCGTGGCGGGGTTGGCTTGTTGCTTTCCCACTCGTCCGCAAGTGCGCGTACGAATGGGGGATCCGGCTGTGAGGGGGCAACAGCGAAATACAGGGGTCTCTCCACTGCGCAAGCCAAAGACAAGTGCGTGATGCTCCGGTCGAGATGACGAGGTTGGGGGATGGTACGGATGAGAGTCTGCTAGGGCTGGAAGCGGTGTGGAGCGGGCGGAGGAGTGGCGGCAGCTTGCTTGACGGGGACCGTGCGTCGGGCTGGGCGCAGGGCGGGCGCGGTGGTCAGGATCGGCGCTGGAGACTGGACAGTTGGCTGCGACGCGGTGAAGGGCTTGGCCTGGATGGGGGCTTGCGTCGCCTGGGGGACCTGGGCGGATTGCGGGGCGAGGTGCGCGGACTGTGGGCTTACGGGTGCGGACTGCGTGGTCGTAGCGGGCGTTGATTGGGTGGGGGCTACTGGCGGAACGGTGGCGGCGGTGGGCGCGATGATGGCCGCGGCGGGGGCGATGGGGCCGAGGACGAAATCGATGGGGTGCATGGCGGAGATGCCGACGAAGATCATGGAGGCGAGCAGGATGACACCTCCGGGGACGAGGCGCTTGACGCTGCCGGAGTAGTCCTTGACCTGGCCGTTCGCGTCGAGGGTGCCCTGGATGCCCATGAAGAAGAGCGCGAGGCCGACGAAGGCGAAGAAGATGCCGGCGACCATGCCGCAGGATTGCTGGAACATGCGGTTCTGGGCCATGTGGAGGCCGAGGACGGTGGGGAGATTGGCGGCGTTGCCGGAGGCGTAGGAGTCGAAGTGGCGCTCGAACGAGAGGGTGGAGTCGAGGGAGTAGCTGAAGATGTAGAGGATGGTGAAGACCATGCACAGGGCCGCGCAACCCAGGGCGGCGAGGACGCTGTAGCGGATCAGCGGGTCGCGCGGTGGTGCCGGGGGAGTTTGCTGCGGCGGGTCGGGTGGAGCGAAGTCGTTCTCCATGGGCTTGGCGCTAATGGGGCCTAGCGTAATTGATCCTTGGGGATAATCCTAAAGCATGGAGAGCCATTGGGCGGCAGTAAATGGTAATGGTGGGTGGTGGCGAGATGGTGAAGGTACGAAGTCGTTACTAGCGAGGCAAAGCGCTGGGGGTCATGACCGGGCGGAATGGCTCGGCTGCATGACCTGGGCGGCGAAGCGGGCCATCTCGGTGTGCTGCGGGGAGGATTGGAGGAGGACGAGGGAGCAGCCGGCGGCTTCGAAGTCGGCTAGGCGCTGGGCTACGGCTTCCGGGGTGCCGATGAGGCCGGATTGGAGGCCGCGGTTGGAGACGGAGTAGTCGCGGAGAGAGATTTTCTTTTCGAGTTGGGAGCCCGAGATCCATTGCTGGAAGTTGGCGAAGCCTTCGGGGGACTTGGTGGGGTCGGGCTGCTGGCAGATGCGGTCTACTTCCCTGTTGGCTTCGGACTCGCTGTCGCGGACGATGCAGTAGCCGGTTACGCCGAAGATCATTTCAGGGAGGTGGGGGTGTTGGGCGCGGCGTTGTTTCATGTCGGCGATTTTGGCGGCGATGGTGGTGGGGGAATCGCCGTGCATTAGGTAGGCGTCGCACTTGGCGGCGATTAGGTTCTTGGCGGTTTCGGATTCGCCTCCGGCGTAGAGGGTGGGGCGGGTGGTGGGATGGGCATTGTGCGACCCCACCCATCCCGACGATGAGGCCGTCGGTATGAATGGGGCACCCGGAGTTTGGGGCTCTACAGAAGAAGACGAATACAGGGGTCTCTCCACTGCGCTGCGCTCCGGTCGAGATGACGGAGGTTGGGTGGGAGCGAGGTAGCCGGAGTAGGTGCGCGCAGGGTGGGGTTTGGGGGAGAGGATATTGTCTTCGATGGTGTAGTAGCGGCCGGTGTGGGTGGTGTGTTGGTGGGACCAGGTGCTGGTGAGGACGTCTAGCCATTCGCTGGTGCGGGCGTAGCGGTCGTCGTGTTCGTCGAAGGGGATGCCGTACTTCGTGGCTTCGTCGCGCCACCAGCTGCTTACTACGTTGAGGGTTAGGCGGCCGTTGCTGATGCGGTCGATGTTGGCGGCTTGCTTGGCTAGGATCGCGGGGTTGTGGAAGGTGGGGCGGACGGCTACCATCAGCTCTAACTTTTTTGTGACGGCGGCGAGGGCGGCGGCGGTGGACCAGGCGTCGAGGCTGTCGGCTTCGGGACCCTTGATGTCGTTGAGGTTTAACTCGGCGATCAGGGTGAGGTCGTAGCCGAGGGCTTCGGCGCGGAGGGTTAGGTCTGAGACGTAGTCCCAGGTGGCGGGCATTTGTTCGTCGTCGATGTTGCGAAGCCAGCCGCCGAAGACGGGGAGCCAGAAGCCGTAGCGCATAAGTACAGAGTGTAGAGGATAGAGGGTAGAGGATAGGGAAAGACTTAGGGACGAAGCTTGAGGAACACGAGCCATGCAGCTGGATTTAGCAGCATGAGGAGCCAGAGCTTTGAGTTTTTCCGCGATGCGAAGGGCGGCAGGAGGAGGCTGAGGATGAAGAGGCCGACAATTCCTCCGTGAGTGCCGAGGGTCGGATTAAAGATGTTTTGGCTGAATTCTGCCGGGGTTGTCGACAGGAGGAACGCCCACAAAAAGAGCGCCACGGCTATGGAGAGATAGCCGAGGATGTTGCCGATCGTGCGATCGAGGTTCATGCGGGAGAAAGACAGGGACTAGACAAGGGATTGAATGACTGTGTCGAGGTCGGTGGGGCCGGCGGTTTGTTCTGTTCCTGTAACGCCGAAGTTAATCCATCCGGAGTTGAATGCGTCGAGCATTTCTACGCGGAGAGGAGTGCGATCCTCAGGTGTTCCCTGGGCGACGAACGTCTTTACCCAGTCGGCGCGCAGGACGGCTATGGGCTCGACGTTTTTGCTCAGTGCTTTGGAGAATGCAGCGGCTATATCGCGGGGAGAGTAGCGGCGAGGACCGCCAACCTCAATGTGGCGATGGCCTTCCCAGGTCTGGAGGAGAGTGTCTGCGCCGATCTTTCCGATGTCGCGGGTGGCGACAAGCGGGAAGGCATGATCGAGGGGCTGGAGATAGGAGAAGAGTTTTCCCTGGTCACGTGCGGGTGCGACGTCCCAGACGGAATTTTCCATGAACCATCCAGCGCGGAGAGCAGCCGTCGGCAAAGGCAGCGCATCGATACTCTCTTCGAGCAGGTGGAGGGCGGTGATGAGGCCTAAGCCGGTGGTCTGCTGGGCGCCGATGGAGGAGAGGTATACGACTTTGGCAGGTTTAGCGCGATCGAGGGCGGTCGCGAGCGCTGCGATGGTCTTGCGCGACTCGCGCAGGTCAGGAGAGGGCGCGAAGTTGGGAGGGATCATGGCGAAGACGCCGGACGCGCCGCGAAACGTCTGCTCCAGCGCGGCGGGATCGTCGTAGTCTGCTTCGGCGAGTTCGACTCCGCGAGCTGTCCAGGCGGAGGCTTTGGCGATGTTGCGAACTACGGCTCGAACCTTCTCGCCGTTGGCGATGAGATGGTCGGCGACGGCTCCGCCGACTTGACCCGTGATGCCCATGATGGCGTACATAGTTTCTCCGTTCTGGAGCTTAGAGAGTCATATCCGCAGTGGTGGTGATGTTGGCTTCGGATTCGAGCCAGTCGGCTAGTTTGGCGAAGGGGTCGAAGCCGAGGACGTTGGGGCCGTCGGCTACGAAGTTGCTTAGGGCGTTGGTGTCGTAGTAGTAGCGTTGGCCGTCGCGGCTGTCGGTGATGTATTCGATGCCGCCTATGTCGATGCCGCTGTGGCGCATGAGGAGTTCTACGTCGGCGATGGCGTCGGCGGGTGGGGTGTGGGCTTCTACCGTGATGCCGGACTTGGGGGCGTCGATGGCGCAGGCTCCGCGGGCTAGATCGGTGCCGGTTGTTGTGCGGCAGATGTCGGCGGGGCAGAGGTCGAAGGTTTCGCCGGTGATGTGGACCTTGATCGCGTAGAGGTATTTGCCGTTGAGGACTTCTACGCGGACGATGTGCGCGCCTTCTGCTGGGATGAACTCTTGTACTAACGCGGTGGAGTCGAGGCCGAACTGGAGGGCGTCGGGGGTGCCGGGGTCTTGGGCGATTGCGGCCTGGAGTTGGGAGAGGCCGTCGAAGCGCTTCACGCCTGCGCCGCTGCCGCCGATGTTTGGCTTGACTACGATTGGCCAGCGGAGACCTACTACTGCTTCTTCCGCTTGCGCTGCGCGATGGATGACGCGGGCCTTTGGGTAGGGGATGTTTAGCTTGTCCATGAGGACTAGCTGGCCGGCTTTGCTGAGTTCCGAGCTGAAGGCTTTGTGGCCGTTGATTACTTTTACGCCGCGAGACTCGAGGTGCTCGAGGAAGCTGAGGGTGTAGAAGATCTGGTCGCCGTGGTCGCGGTTCCAGGCGCTTGGGGACATGCGGTTGAAGACTAGCGAATACTTTTCTTCGGGGTGGTCTTCGGGGGAGAAGTAGTGGTCGGGGGCGTAGAGCTTGATGTAGGGGGTTCCGCGGCGGTCTAGCTCGGCGAAGAGGGGCTTGAACCAGTGGGGCTGCTCATAGTAGATGGCGATGGGGAGGGTGTTTTGTGTCGTCGGCATGGACTTACAGGATAGTCTTGCGCGGACGACGGGAGCAATTCGGTCGTTGCGCCTGTGGCTTCACTCCGGCCTCCGGCAGGGCGGATGCGTCTGCGACGCGGGATTGGTTACCTAGGCCTTCGGCCTAGGCTGGTATATGGGGCCGTTGGCCCTGGGTGCGTCACGGGGTCATCCAGGTCTTGCGCGGACGGCGGGAGTCAACTGCTGGTGGTGGCGGGGTTAGTGAAACCCCACTCATCCCGACGATGGAACCGTCGGTATGAATGGGGCACCCGGCAAGGGCGAGGGCAACGGCAAGAACAAGGGCAACAGCAACTACAGGGGTCCTTCCCCTTCGCTACGCTCGAGGGTCAGGATGACGGGATTTTGGGTTGTGAGATGGATCGAGTACACGAGCAACCGCGGCTGCTGCGACAACAGGCGACGGCTGCTGCACCAACAGGCAGCGGTAACTGCAACGGCAACGAGGAGGCCGAGTGCTTGGGGCTATTCCTGGCGGAGGTGTTTGATTAGCTGGGTGGGGTGGAGGGGTTTGGCTAAGAGCTCGAACTGGTAGCCGCGCTGGCGGGCGCGGGCGAGGATTTCTACCGTCGCTGCCTGGCCGCTGAAGAGGACGATGCGGGCGTCGGGGAGGAATTTCTGGATGGTGATCGCAGCTTCGACGCCGTCGATGTGGGGCATGAGGACGTCGGAGAGGATGAGCTCGGGGCTGGTGAGGCGGGCGGCTTCGATGGCTTCCCTGCCCCCGTAGGCGGCCTCGGCGATGAAGCCGTTGCGGTTGAGGATTTGAACGATGGTGTCGGCGATAAGGGGTTCGTCGTCTACGACGAGGATGCGCGTGGAGAGTGTCGCTCGCGCGCGATCGCCTTCTGGCAGTGATGCGGTCGTGAGCGAGTTTTCGCGCGAGTCGTTGGGGAGAAGCGTCGTGTGCATGGGGGCCCTGTACTGATCGTGATTGGTGACTTGAGTTTAGCGGACTCGATGCACGAATACCAAACAGCGCCGTAAATTTACTATCGACGGGCGACAGAAACAATCGGTCTTTAGGAGGAGGTGTTTAGGCGGTGAGTCGCGAAGGGGAAGTTTGGGACGCTCGATCAGAGGGCGGATGGACTGGGAGGACAACACGGAAGATGGTTCCGGTGGGGTCGGTGGTGCGGGTGCGGTAGGTAATGCTGCCGCCTTGTTTTTCGACAAATCCACGCGTGACCCAGAGGCCGAGCCCGGTGCCGACGGAGAGTTTGGTGGTGAAGAAGGGGGAGAAGATGCGCGCGCGGGCGGAGGCGGGGATGCCGGTGCCTTCGTCGCAGATGACGATGGAGACGGCGGCGTCGCTGCCGGAGAGCGGAGGGAGGCCACGGAGATGGCGTCCGCGGATGTGGATGCGGCCGGGCTTGAGGGCGGGAGAAAAGGTGAAAGCGTCGATGGCGTTGACGATGAGGTTGGAGAAGACCTGGCGGATCTCACCCTGGAGGCCGTTGATGCAGAGGTCGGGTTCGAGGTCGAGGGTGCAGCTGATTTTGCGGGAGACCATCTTGCGTTCGAACAGGTCGACGACGCTGTGGAGGAGGTCGTTGAGCTTGATTTCGACGGGGCGGGTGGTGTCGCGGTAGAAGCCAAGGGTCTGCTGGGCGATCTGGGCGACGCGCGCGAGTTCGGTGTCGGCGGTTTCGAGCAGCTGCTGAACGGGTTCGGGGACGTCGGGGTCGGTGCGGGAGAGATAGATGAGGTTGGTGACGGCTTCGAGGGGGTTGTTGATCTCGTGGGCGATGGTGGCGGCGAGGCGGCCGGTCGCGGCGAGCTTTTCACTTTGGCGGAGGGCGGTCTCCTGGGTTTTGCGGGAGGTGATGTCCTGCACGGTGCCGACCATGCCGATGATGTCGGTGGTGTTGGGGGCGAAGGTGGCATTGCCACTGGCGGAGAGCCAGGTTTGGATGCCGTCGACGGACTCGACGCGATATTCGGCACTGTAGATGCCGCCAGTTTCGAGGAACTTCTGGAGGGTTTCGGCGGTGTAGGCCTGGTCTTCGGTGGCGACTACGCGTTTGCGCAGGGCTGTGCGCGTGATGGGAACGTGGGGCTCGGCGTGGAAGAGGAGGCCTGCACGCTCGTCGAGGTCGAGGAGGTCGGTGGCGCGATCCCAGGTCCAGGTGCCGAGCTGGGCGGCCTCGAGGGCCTGGCGGAGGCGTTCGGCAGTCTCGCGCTGGAGAGCGCGGGCGGCGTCGACCTGGGCGATCTCGTAGTTGAGGTTTTCGGAGAGGCGAAGGTTGTCGATGGCGACGGCGGCTTGGGAGGCGATGGTGGCGACGAGGTCTTCGCTGGTGGGGGTAAAGTTGTCGACGTCGGGATGGCCGTAGATGAGGCAGCCTAGGCTTTCGCCGGCGCGGCTGCGGACGGGGACGGAGAGATAGCTGCGAACGGGAGGGTGATTGGGGGAGAGGCCGGCGAAGGGGAGGTTTTCGGTGTAGCGCGGGTCCAGGGTGATGTCGGGCGAACGAACGATGAGCTGGTTGAGGAAGCTGTCCTTGGGGATTTCGGTGCAGTGAGGCTCGGGGACGGTGGCGAAGATGTTGAGGTCGGGGCCGGCTTCTTTATAGAGGCTGTAGGACTTATCGTCGTCGCCAATGTTGTTGTAGAAGAAGGCGCCATAGCGGGCGCTGCACAGGTGTAGGCCAGCGTCGAGAGCTGCCTGAACGATGACGTCGAGGGAGCGCTCCGAAGCGAGCAGGATGCCGGTCTCAACCAGGAGACGGAGACGCTGTTCGTTCTGTGAACCGTCGGGCGAAAATGCCTTTGTAGAGTCGGATCCCATTGATCTGTTTGGATGCAAGGTGAGGAAGTTCAGCCGTACGGCAGGCTCTAATCGTAACCATTGGACGCCGGCGTCCTGATCTGGGAACAAAGGAAGCGGGCGCAGGGGTTGATTTGCTGACGGACCTGAATTTCAGGGGTCTTACCGGGCCGAGCAGAGGTGCCGGAGCTAGTTGCCGAAGTGCCAGTTGACGCCGGCGCTGACCTGAATGTCTCTCTGCTGATTGGTGCCGCCGTTGGGGAGCTCGGTGACGAAGTAGTGGGCCATCGCGCGGAGCTCAAAGCGGTGATAGAGGTTGTAGTTGACGCCGCCGCCGAGGGAGTAGGTGAAGCCGGTGGCGGTGCTGGTGAGGGTGTTGGTTTTGGGCCCGAGGGGGCCGGTGGGATAGAGGCCGTCGGTGGCGTGGGTGATGCCGAATAGGCCTTCGCCGAAGAGGCTTGCGCGGCGGCTCCAGACGGTGGGGGAGATGTGGCCGAAGCTGTAGGAGTAACGGCCGCCGAAGAGGTAGCTGACCTGGTGGATGTCGATTTCGGTGCGGAGGTTGGTGACGGCCATGCCGTTAAGGGCGACAACGGGGCCGATGCCGTGGAAGGCCGAATACGCTAAGTCGACGGTGGCGCCGCGCATATAGAAGTTGTCGGTGGAGGCGGCACCGACGAACTTGGTGCGCTGCTGGGTGTAGGTCATGCCGAGATCCAGGGGGGCCTGGGCATGGGCTGCGGGGAGGAAGGCGGCGAAGGGCAGGAGGAGAAGAAGCGTGGTCGCAATCCGGCGCAGGGCTTTCACCGCGGAGGGCGCTGATGCGTGGACCGCGTGGGTTGCAGGGCGGTGGGGTGCGGTCCGGATTGGTGAAGCAGTCTGACGCATGCCGAAGGTTGCTCCTGGTTACTGGACGGTGAGCGTGAGGTAGACGGACCGAGAGAGATTGCCGGACGTAGCGGTTACCGTCAGGTTATACGTATTCGGCGTTTCGCCGTAGTAGCCGGTGTCGGCAGGGCCCGCGCAGCCGGAGACGCCCGCCGTGATCGCGAGAAGAAGAAGGATCGACGCAAAGAGCGAGGCGAAGCGCTGGCGGCGACGGAACCATGCGAACGGAAGCGCGAGGAGTGCGAGGGTGATGGGCGCGTAGCGCATGGGCGAGCGATGGACGGGCGGGCGATGTAGCTTCGCCTGGGTCGCGAGGAGGTTGGCTGCGGTGGCCGCGAAGGTTACGGGCGTGGTGCCGGAGCCGGTGGCGATGGTCGTGGGGGTGATGGTTCCGGCGACCGTGGCGGGAAGGCCGGAGAAGGTGAGGGTGATCGGTCCGGGGAAGGTGCTGGTGATGATCGGAGTGACGACCAGGTTATAGGTCGCGGTGCCGCCGGCAATGGTGGACGCGCTGCTCGAGCCGCCAGTAGCGATGGTGAGGGAGAAGTCAGCGACGGTTTGGGTGAAGACGGCCGAGGTGGCGGGGGCGTTCTGAGCATCGCCAGCAAAGACCGCGGTGATGGAGTGGGGGCCGGCGTAGACGAAGCTGGCGGTGATGCTGACCATGCCGTTGACGATGGTGCCGGAGCCGATGGGGGTGGCGCCGTCAAAGAAGTTCACGATGCCGGCGGGAGCGGGGCCGGCGGCTGCGGTGGTGAGAGTCGCGGTGAGGACGGTGGGGTTGTCGAGGAAGACGGGGTTGACCGAGCTGGTGAGCGCGATGTTGACGACGTTGATCACGGTCTCGAGGACAGTGTTGGTGGTCGCTCCCTGGTTGCTGGAGTCTCCACCATAGACGGCGACGAGGGTATAGGTGCCGGGGAGATTGAAGCTGGTGATCAAGGTGGCGACGCCGCCGCTGAGGGTTCCTGTGCCGATGGTTACACCGTTGCTCTTGAAGGTGACGGTGCCGGTGGGGGTGCCGGTCGTGGAGTGCACGGTCGCTGTGAGCGTGGTGTTGGCGTTGACGTCTACGGGGTTGACCGAGCTGGTGAGCGTGGCGGTGGTGGCGTAGAGAACTACCTGGGTCAGGGGCGGCGAGGTGATGGTCTCGGTGTTCGCGTCGCCGGAGTAGACGGCGGTGAGGATGTGGTTGCCGGGCGTCGTGAACGAGACGGAGATGGAGTCGGCTGGGAGAGTGGTGGTGCCGATGAGGGTGGTGCCGTCGTAGAACTTGATGGTGCCGCCGGGGTTGGTGGTGAGAGTGGTGAGCGTCGCGGTGAGGGTGGTGGACTGGCCGGGGTTGGAGGGATTGACGGAGCTGGTGAGGAGGAGGGTCGCGACGTTGAGAACGTGCTGGATGTAGGGGCCGGAGGTCGCACCCGTGATATTGGGGTTGGTGCTGGTGTAGACCGCGGTGAGGGTGTGGCTGCCGGCGGTGGTGAAGCTGAAGGGTAGCGTGGCGGCAGAGCCGACAACGGTGACGGGGGCTCCGATGGGGGCGCCGCCGTCGTAGAACTGGACGGTGCCGGTGGCCGTGCCGAAGGTGGGCGACGACATGATGGTCGCGGTGAGATTGGTGGACTGGCCGACCAGCGAGGGATTGATGGAGCTGGTCAGCGTGATGGAGCTGGCGTTACCGACAACCTGGGTGGGGAGCGATGCGGTGCCACCCTGGGTGAAGGAGGTGGGGGTATAGGTCGCGGTGATGGCATAGCTGCCGGGAGTTGCGAAGCTGTCGGGGATGCTTGCGGTGCTGACGGCTCCGGAGCCGGTTACATTTACAGGCGTGCCGATCTGGACGCCGTTGCTATAGAAGGTAACTGTGCCGGCGGGGGTGATGGGGCTGGGGCCTGTGGCGGTGATGGTGAGGGTAAAGGTGGTGGACTGGTTGACCGCTGTGGGATTGATCGAACTGGTGAGTTTCAGGGTCGCAGGTTCGATGACGTGGATGTCGTTGCTGATGGCGACGGGGTTGGCGCCGGGAGGGTTGGGTGGAAGCGAGGCAGCGTCTGCGGTGGCGGTGGCGGTCCAGATGCCGTACTGATTGAGTTGCAGACCGGAGGCTGGGGGGGCGTTCGGTATGGTGAGGACGCCGTTGTCGGCTGCGGTGAAGTTAAAGGTGACGGTGTTGCCACTGGCAGGAGTGCCACCGAAGAAAAGAGCGGTGGAGTCGGTGGTGGTGAAGGTGATGGTGCCGACGTAGTCCTTGGCAATGGTGTTGGTGGAGTTGTAGGCAGTGAGCACGAGCTCGACGGTGCCGCCCAGGTTGACGGTAGTAGGGGTGCTGGGTGGATTGCTGATGGCGACGAGCGTGAAGTACTTGAGGGTGGTGTAGCCCATGCCGGAGACGGGCACCGTGCTGCTGGTGGTGAGACTGCCGCCGGCGCTAGTGGCAAATATCAGGTTGGCGGTGTTGAGGCCGACGATGGTGGGCTGGAAGTTGGGGTTGTAGGTGCAAACCTCACCGATGGAGAAGGTACCGCCCGAGCCAAGAGCCGGGCAGGCCGAGTTAGGAGGTAACAGCGAGGAGCCGGACAAGAAGGCCGCGCCCTCGGCACCGTTGAAGCTGGGGCCGGAGGTCAGGTGGCTGGCTATGTTGCCGGTCTCCTGCACGGTGAGGAACTGTGTTGGGTTGTCGGTGGTGTCGAGGGTGCCGACCTCGGTGGGTGTGGGGAAACTTGTGGGATAGGTGAGAGAGGGGGTGGTGCGCGAGATGAAGATGAGGCCGTCGGTGGTGTCGCTGACGACGAGGTCGCCATTGCCCTGGATGAGGACGCCGGCGGGGGTGGCGAGGGCGAAGGGTGGGGTTTCGGTGAGGACGAACTGGTCTCCCAGAACAGTAGATTCGACGATGCGGCTATTGCCGGTGTCGGCGACGTAGAGGGTGCCCGCGGCATCGACGGCTACGCCGGTTGGCGCGCTCGGGGGGAAGCTGGTGGGGCTGATATCGGTGGTCGTGGCGGAGCCGAGCGGATTCTCGAGGATGCGATTGTTGTTGGTGTCGGCAATGTAGAGATTGCTATTGAGGTAACTGGTGGGGCTGGCGCTGACAGCGAGACCTGTGGGGCCTGAAAGGGATGCGCCGGGTCCGGTGAAGGTGAGGGTATTGGCGATGGTACTGCCTGGAGGCAGCTGATAGATTTTGTTGTTCGTGGAGTCGGCGATGTAAAGATCACCGCCCGGATCGACGGCAAGGCCTGAGGGCTTGGACAGTGTGACGTTGGAGATGGTGAGAGGCGTAGCGGTGTAGGGAGGACCTGCACTGACCGGGATGATGAAGACCTGGGTACCGGAGGAGACGTAGAGGTTTCCTGCTCCGTCGAGAGCAATGCCTGAAGTGTTGGAGACGGGCAGGTCGACCACCAGGGAGTAGACGCCGGTGGCGGAACGTTCCAGAATGCGGCCATGCAGGACGTCGGTGAAGAAGATATCGCCGAGGCCGTCCTGAGTCATAGCGCCAGCGGTAAAGGCGGAGGGAGTGAGCGTCGTGGCGCTATTTACCTGGACGGCGGTGGAGGGGGCGAAGGCAAACTGAGGGCCAATCCCGATACCTGAAAGATAGATGGTGTTGACGACAACGTTGGCACTATTGGTGACGATCAATGCGCCCAGGCGAAGGCCAATCGCCTTGGGTGTAAACGCGAGATTGACGTCGCAGGGGACGGGGTAGGTAATGGTGCCCGTGCAGGTGGACGAGGTGACGGTGAAGTCGCCGCCGGAAGCGCCATAGGTGACCGCGGTGACGCTTTTGATGGAGACGGGAGTTCCGTCCGTGGGACCGCTGAACTGCTGGGAATAGCCACCGGTGCTACCGACATCGACGGAGGGGAAGATGATGGCGCCGCCGGGCGAGAGGCCCTGCGCAAAGGCGGACGACGCGCCGCCGAGGGCGAGCGTCGCCAGAATCAGCAGGAGAGTGGAGCGTACTGCCGCGAGCGAGAATCGGTGCTTGCTCGAGTGAGCTTCGCGCAGCGAGACAGTCATCATTCCTCCAACTAGGGCCGACAGAGCACAGAACAAGCAGGTTCCCCGGATCGGTAGAAGGTTGGGGTCGGAGGGAGTGGGCGCGTGCTCCCCAAACCGGACGGTGGCCAATCTGCTACCCATAATAGATTCAGCAACTCCGCACAATTTCCGCAGACGAAACAGTCGGGTAAAAATTGAGGTAACGCGCCAAGAATACCATCTCAAAACCTGCAGTCCACAAATAACTCGGGAGGTTACAGCCCATTGAGCGTGGAAGGTAAACAGTCCCGAGCAGAAACGGGTGTCTCCACCATGCACGAGGAAGTAGTCTGCGGGAAAGAACCATAGTGGATACGTTTAAGTGGAACGCGTGTCGAATGATGGCGTGGAGTGGAAAATAACGGACTCACTGGATCGTTAAGGCAAGGCTGGGTTGGTTGTCGGAGACAAAGAGTTTTGGAGCGTTTGGTTTCCTGTGCCGGATTATAGACACGCTGGTTAACGATGGTGTGAAGCGGAGCACGGGAGGCCGCAGGTGGGCGGCCAGGCGGTTGGTGCTATTCTTCCCCAAATCGGTACAGAGAGAAGTCTGGCGGCGCGGGCGGAGGCTGGCCTGCGGCTGCAGAGGAGAATGGGGAGATGACGCCACAGGATTGGGAGTCGCCGGAGACATTTCATGCGCCGGGGGGCGAGGCGCTGTATGGGGGTTCGGAGCAGGCAGCGGCCTATGCGCTGCGGCCGCTGAGCACGGGTGAGGTACTGGACCGCACATTTGCGATCTACCGGGCGCATTTCTGGCTGTTTGCGGGGCTGGCATCGCTGGCAGGAGCGTTCAGCCTGGTTCTGAATGCGATCCAAATGGTGGTGCACCATATCGTGTTGCTGCACTACGGGATTAAGATTGCGGGGCTAGCAACGCAGATGGCGAGTGGGGTGATGGCGATTCTGCTGCTGCCGGTGGAAGCGCTGGTGTATGCGGCGTCGGTGTATGCGTTGTGCGAGGTGTATTTGGGACGAAGGACTACGGCGAAGGAGTCGTTGCAGGCGACGATTGGACGCTGGTTGAGGTATGTGGGGATCGCGTTGTGGCAGGGCTGGAGTGCGGTGTGGCTGGTGCTGGTTTTGGTGGTGCCGGGCGCCATTCTACTGGCGATAGGAGCGAGAGCCACGGGACTCGTGGTGGTGGGGGGATTCATCCTGTTTGCGGGAATTTTTGGCGGCACGGTGTATGGCGTGATTGCTTACATACGAAACTCGCTGGCGATTCCGGCGGCGCTGATGGAGCAGACGGGGGTGAGGGCGTCGATGCGGCGGAGCAAGACGCTGGCTACGGACACGAAGGGGCGCATCTTCGTGGTGCTGCTGATTGCGTTTGCGCTGTATATGGTGGCGGGTGCGATTGAGGCGCCTATGCTATTTTTTATCGCGCGGAGTCCGTTCCAGGAACATGTGATGGCGCAGGCGGCGGTGCTGCTGATTGGATTTGTGGGGCACACGCTGGTGTCGCCGGTGGCGCTGATTGGGTTGACGCTGGTGTACTTCGACCAGCGGGTGCGAATGGAGGCGTTCGACCTGGTGATGCTGATGGGCGGATCGGCTGCGCCGGAGGTGGCTGCATGGGCTCCGGCACCGGCGGTGGAGATTCCGGCAGCGACCGCAGGGGTTCCGGCAACGGACGCGGGGGGCGCGAGCGGTGAGACGGCTGAGCCGATGGGGAGTGATGAACACGTATAGGGATCGAGGGAAACGTCGGGTGCGGAGAAGGCCTGGGGGACGGGTTGCGGTTGCATGGATGCTGCTGGGGCTGACGTTGGCGGCGCATGCAGCGGGGTTGAAGGATGTTTCGGTGGATGGGTTTCGTGCGGAGGTTGTGCGGCTGCAGGGGACGGTGGCAGCGTGTGGGAGTTCGGCGGCCGGGTGTAATGCGGATGCGGTGGGCGATGATGTGCGCGTGGGGGATGTGGCGAAGGGTGGGTTCGAGGAACACTGGGATTGGCTGCGCGGTGCGCTGAAGGATGCGAAGACGGCGAAGGCTGGGGAGCGGGCGACGTTGATGCGCGAGTCGGGTGCGCGGCTGGGCGCAATGGATAAGGAGAGCGCGGGTGGTGGGGCGGCGGACAACGGGTTTGAGAAGGCGCGGGCGGTGGCGAATGCGGTGCTCGCTCAGCCCCAGTTCCAGGGGGCGGTGGGGTTGACGTGGTGGGATCGCGCAAAGATGAAGATGTTTGGGTGGCTGCGGCGGATGGTTGAAGGCGTTGTCGATGTGGGGACTGCGGCGCCGTGGCTAGGGACGCTGCTGGAGTGGATCTTCTATGTGGGGGCGGCGGTAGGGCTGCTGTTCTTTCTGTTGCGGAATGTGGCTCGGCAACGGTTGCGCGTGGCGCTGGGGGGTGAGGCGGTGCAGAAGTCGGCGTGGGAGAGTGAGGCCGATGACTGGGCGAGAGCTGCGGCGGAGCATGCAGATGCGGGCGAGTGGCGGGAGGCGGTGCACTGCTTGTATTGGGCGGCGATTGTGCTGCTGGAGTCGCGGCGGGCTTGGCGGCATAATCCGACGCGAACGCCTCGGGAGTATGTGCGGTTGTTGAGGCCGGGGTCGGGGCAACAGCAGGGGCTGAGGAAGTTGACGCAGATCTTTGAGCGCGTTTGGTATGGGCTGCGCGATGCGGATGAGAGTGAGTATGCGGAGGCTCGTGCGCTGTATGAGCGGCTGTCAGCGGGCGCTGCGGCGGAGGCGAGTGCGGGCCGGGAGACGGTAGCGGCTGGGGGTGTTGCGTGAAACAGGAAGCCGGGTTGGGCGATCGCGGACGGCTGCTGATTCTTTGCGGCGTGATGGTGGTGATGATCGTGGTGGTGTGCGTGGTGGCTCCGTCGAGCCAGGAGAATGATCCGCAGCCGACGATCACGAACGTTGGTCCGCATGGAGCGAAGGCGGCGTTTCTGATGCTGGAGGCGCTGGGGGTTAAGACGTCGGAGTGGAATCATCCGCTGGCGGAGCTGAACGGAGATCTGAGTGATGCGCAGGTGGAGCGCACGACGCTGATATTGACAGAGCCGCAGTTTGACGCGACGCAGGAGACGGATCTGGCGGCTGCAGTGAATCGGTTTCTGGAGCGCGGGGGGCGGGTGTTGACGACTGGGGCGTCGGGCGCGCGGTTGCTGCCGGATGGCGAGGTGTCGGCGGCGGGAATGCTGGCGAGCGGTGCTTGCCGCACGACGCCGGAAGGGCCGGGGGCTCTGGCGCGCGCGGGGCGGGTGGAGATGATGAATGCGGCACAGTGGTCGAAGGATGGACCGCAGTACGTGGTGGAGCAGCGCTGCGGCAAGGATGCGGTGGTGGTGAGATTTTCGGTGGGCAAGGGTGAGGCGGTGTGGTGGAGTTCGTCGACTCCGATGGAGAATGCGGGGCTGAAGAATGACGCGGGGTTGAAGCTGTTGCTGGCGAGCGTGGGCGCGGGGAGAGATGTGGTGTTTGGGGAGTCGCTGCATGGGGCGGTGAAGTCGATATGGGATGAGGCGAAGGGGCTGCCGCTGAAGTGGCTGGCGCTGCAGGCGGCGCTGCTGTTTGCGCTGCTGGTGGTGAGCTTTAGTCGGAGGCGCGGGCCGGTACGATCTCCGGTGCGGTTGCCGCGGAGTTCGCCGGTGGAGTTTGCTACGTCGATGGGCGATTTGTACGAGAAGGCCGCGGCTAGTAGCGCGGCGACCGAGGCGGCGAAGCGCAGGCTGCTGCGCGTGTTGACACGTGAGGCGGGCTTGGCGCAGGGGACGATTGAGGAAGGACCGGAGGCGGTTGCGGAGGCGCTGCGGTTGCGGCTGGGTGGGGATTGGTCGTTGGTGAGTGCGCATCTTCAAGAGGCGAAGCGGGCACAGCATGAGGTGATTGCGATGCGGAGCGCGCTGGCGCTGGTGCGCGCGTTGAGCGAGGATGCGAAGAGAGTGCGGGCGAGTTTGCGGCCGAAGGATGCGGGTCGGGCAGAGTTGCAGGTCGAGCGGGTTTTGGTTGGCGATTGATTTTTAGAGGAGAATGTGTGAGCGAAGAGAGTTTGGGAGTGGCGGCGGCGAACGAGTTGTTCGTGCGAGGGCAGGAGCAGATTGGGCGCGTGATTGCGGGACAGCAGGAGGTGATTGCGCAGGCGCTGCTGACGATGCTGTGCGGTGGTCATGCTCTGATTGAAGGCGTGCCGGGCGTGGCGAAGACGCTGGCGGTGAAGACGCTAGCGAGGTTCCTGGGGCTGGAGTTTCGGCGCGTGTCAGGAACGCCGGATATGATGCCAGCGGATATTTTGGGGACTAGCGTGTTCTCTCCGAAGACTGGGGAGTTCAGCTTTCATAAGGGACCGGTGTTCACGCAGTTTCTGCTGACCGATGAGATTAATCGGATGCCGCCGCGGACGCAGGCGGCGCTGCTGGAGTCGATGGAAGAACGGCAGGTGACGGCGGATGGCGAGCGGCATGTGCTGGATGATTTCTTTACCGTGTTCGCTACGCAGAATCCGGTGGAGTTTGAAGGGACATATCCGCTGCCAGAGGCACAGCTGGATCGGTTTCTGCTGAAGATCAGAATGGAATATCCGGATGTGGCGGAGGAACGCTTGGTGCTGGAGCGGCATCATGCGGTTGGGCTCGGTAACGGGTCTGGTGCGGGGCTGGCGGAGACGGCGATTGAGGCGGTTCCGTTTGAGTTGCTGGCGGCGGCTCGGAGAGAGGTGCGCGCGGTGAGGGTTGAGCCGGCGATCTTTGATTATTTGCTGGCGGTGGTTCGGAGGACGCGGGCTTGGCCGACGATTGCGCTGGGGGCTAGTCCTCGAGCGAGCACGGGGTTGCTGCTGGTGGCGAAGGCGTTTGCGGCTCGCGAGCATCGGGACTTTGTGATTCCTGATGATGTGAAGGAGGCGGCACTGCCGGTGTTGCGGCATCGGCTGGTGTTGCGGCCGGAGGCGGAGTTGGAAGGGTTGGATACGGATCGCGTGGTGCGGGATGTGCTGGCGGCTACGCAGGTGCCGAAGTAGAAAGGCAGGGGATAGAGGATAGAGCGTAGAGAAAGCGTTGATGATGGCCTTTCGTCATTCGTCAACTTCAGACGCGAAGTACTCGATTTATGCAGACATTGATTCCACAATCCGCTAGTGCGAGGGCGAAGCCGGTGGGGAGGGCTGGGCGGGTGTTGGGGTTTGGGCTTACGCCGCTGGCGCTGGGGTTGTTTGTGGCCGGGTTGGGGATGGCTGTGCCCGCGTTCTTTCATGGGCGGCAGATTTATTTCATGCTGGGGTGGGATGGGCTCGTTGCGCTGCTGGTGGTCGTGGATGCGGTGCGGCTTCCCCGCCCTGAACAGTTTTTGGTGACGCGGACGTTTTTGGATTCGCCGCAGTTGGGGCTGGCCACTCGGGTGGAGCTGGCGGTGCGGGTTGATGTGGATAGTGTCGTCGACGTGCGGATGGTGGATGATCTGCATACGGCGTTGGTGGCGATGCCGTTCGTGCAGCGGGTGGAGGCGTTTCCGCGTGAGGATGCGGTGAGTTTGTCGACGATTTATCCGCGGGAGCGTGGGGATTTTGGGTTGGGGAGGGTGTATCTGCGGTATCGCGGGGCGCTTCGATTGGTGGAGCGGTGGGCGGCTGCGGAGCCGGTGGTTGCGAGTGGGAAAGGTGCCGCGATGGAGGCCCAGGTCCGAGAATCCGGACCCGGGGCACCCGGGGTTGTGGTGGAACGTGGGGGGCCCGGAGTTGTGGCGGATGGGCGGCAGCGGGTGCGAGTGTTTCCAGCGCATGAGGATAGTCGGGAGAAGACGCAGTTTTATTTGCTGCGGGCGCGGCAGATTGAGTTGGAGAAACGGAAGTTGCAGCTGCGGGGGGTGGGGCGGGAGATTG
>Ga0302226_10000844_pt1 | contig 23917 bp, 23 predicted proteins | sample II_Palsa_E3_3_FD_193524 | JGI IMG/M metagenome (GOLD analysis project Ga0302226, IMG submission 193524) | Peat permafrost microbial communities from Stordalen Mire near Abisko, Sweden - II_Palsa_E3_3 | ecosystem: Environmental > Terrestrial > Soil > Palsa > Peat permafrost | place: Sweden...
CTGCGTCACAACATGGCATTCGGCCGTCCCGGCGCGGGCGAGTTCGGAACCTACTTTATCGGCTATGCCAGTTCACCCGAGCCAATCGAGCAGATGCTCGAGAACATGTTTGTTGGACGCCCTCCTGGCAACTACGACCGTCTTCTCGATTACAGCCGGGCGGTCACCGGAGGCCTGTTCTTTGTTCCATCGGCTTCCATGCTTGAAGAACTTGCGGATCGCAATCCCCAGCCTTCGAAGCATGAATCGGCTTCGGCTGGTTGATCACTGGAACCGTGTAGCGTTCGCGCCGCCAGTCTAAGGATGGTGCCGGGCAATGGTGTTCTGTAAAGACAGAACACCGGCGATAACTGACAAGCTAAAGGCGCTGCGGCTCTGCGCTTGCGTCGCTCGTTGTGTGTCGGCACTGTCTTGCTATTGCCCGCAAGAGAGATTGCTTGCGGGCAATCCATACAAGCAGATTACCCCGACGAATATCCTATATCGGAAGCGCATTTTTGCTACGCGGGAGCTATCGATTGCTCAATAAGCGAATCCAAAGCGGCTGGGAACCCTCGGGACGGCAGGCGCACCCACGCATGTTCTCGTCGAAGACAAAGCCGCTAACGCATCAGGCTTCCTTCCCCGCTACCGCAAGCTTACAAACCTGAGCCGCCTTCGGTCCGCTCTTGTCATCCGCACGACACCTGCTCCCGTCACGATGGTCATCTGGCATCGCACATTCTCGGCGAAGGATTTGGTTCGACCATCGAACGAGACGCATTGCATCAGCCAGCATCGATTCCAGATTCGCGCGCCGCAACAGGCACGCCCGGCCAAGCGAATACGCTCGCGGAGAACCGCTCTCCAGCGTCTTATCGCCATCGCAATAGCCGCAATCGGCCTAGGAGCACGTTATGCATGATGTGGCAGATTCCGACAGGTTGCAGAGCAACGGGGCGAAGTCGGTCCAGCAATACATCGACGAGCACCCGATGTGGCCCGACGGAACACATCTCGCGTCGGTACCCATGACCGCGATGCAATGGCGCATCTGGGCGCTGGCGGCAGCAGGAAAATTCTTCGAAGGATTCGTCGTATTCATGACGGGTGTGGCGCTCCCGCTGATCTCACGCGAATTCAGTATCAGTGCGGCACAGAACGGCTTCATCAGCGCCGCCAGCCTGATGGGCATCCTGGTCGGAGCGGTGGGTCTCGGCGGCATGTCCGACTACTTCGGGCGTAAGCGGATGTTCATCGTGGAGATGATTATTTTCGTGGCGTTCCTGGTGCTGCTCGTTCTTTGCACCAACTTCACCTCGCTCGTGATCTGCCTGTTTGGACTGGGCGTGGCGCTCGGCTGCGACTACCCGACCGCCCACATGATCATTTCGGAAAGCATCCCCAGCAGCAGCCGGGGCAAGCTTGTGCTGGCAGCGTTCGGCTTCCAGGCGTTGGGCGCGCTCGGCGGCACGGCGGTGGGCTTCCTGGTCCTGTCCACAATCCCGACCCTCGATTCGTGGCGCTGGATGTACGGCACCGCGATCATCCCGGCGCTGGCGGTGACAATCGGCCGCTTCTACATCACGGAAAGCCCCAGCTGGCTGCATATTCGCGGTGCGGTCGATCGCGCGGAAGCCGCTGCGCAGCGACTACTCGTGCGCAGCCCGCAGTACCCGACCAGCATTGCGTTGTCGCGTGAAGTTGAAATGGCTGCCACAGGCCACGGCGGCAAACAGAGCTACTCCGCGCTCTTCGCACGGCGCAACCTGCGAGCCACCATACTGGCCTCAGTACCCTGGTTCTTGCAGGATCTCGGCACGTACGGGATCGGCATTTTCACGCCGACCATTCTCGCCGCGGCGTTCGGCAGCAAGCCTGATCATGTTCGCAGCATCAGCGACCTGATACTGAACGACATACTCGCAGCCAAGGGCTCTGCCCTCATCACCATGCTGCTGATTGTCGGTATCGTTTTCGCGGTCATCCTCGCGGACAGGGTCGGACGAATATGGCTGCAAGTCATTGGTTTCATCGGTTGTGCGGCAGGCTTGCTGATTGCTTCGTTCTCCGATGGTTTTGAAGGGTCGACCAAGACGGTGGTGATTTTCGCCGGCTTCATGCTCTTCAATTTCATGACCAACCTCGGTCCGAACGCACAGACCTACCTGCTGGCAGGCGAAGTGTTCCCGACTGCCATTCGCGGCACCGGCGCCGGGTTCGCGGCAGCGGTCGGCAAGATTGGCGCGGTCGCGACCGCATTCCTTTTCCCCATTCTGCTCACGGGTATCGGCACCGGTCCGCTTCTCTACATTCTCGTGGGCACATCGATTCTCGGCGCTGTGGTGACGTGGATATTCCGCATCGAGACAAACGGCGTGAGCCTTGACGACATTGGACGATAAGCGCGCTCACAAACACCATGACCGCCACGATGTTCCCTACGCAAAAAATAATTTCCCCGTATCGCGCCGGAGACCTGCATGACCAAGCACTATAAAAACCCGGCACGGCGGTTGCGCCCGCACCGGTTCGCAGCCCTGCCGCTGTGCCTGGCTGCGTTGAGCCTGATGACGAGTGCGTTGGCCAATGCGCAGGACCTCACACTGAGCGAAACCGGCTCGACCTTGATGTATCCGCTCTTCACCACCTGGGTGGGCGAGTACACGAAGTCGCATCCCGGCGTCCACATTACGGTCGGCGAGACCGGCTCCGAGGCCGGTATCCAGCAGGTGCTGGCGGGCAAGGTTCAGATCGGCGCGTCCGACGCCTATATGTCCGATGCCGAGATGCGGCAACACCCGCAGATCATCAACGTCCCGCTGGCCATTGCCGCGCAGACGGTCAACTACAACCTGCCCGGCCTCAACGCGACGCACCTCAAGATGGACGGACCAGTGCTCGCCGCCATCTACACAGGCGAGATTCGCAACTGGGATGCGCCACAGATCGCCGCGCTCAACCCGCGCGTAACGTTGCCGCATCACCCGATCGTGCCGATCCATCGGGCCGAAGGCTCTGGCGACACCTTCGTGTTCACGCAGTTCCTGTCGTTCTCGACGCCAAACTGGGAAAGTAACCAGGGATACGGCACGTCAATCTCGTGGCCGACCGTGGCGGGCAGTGCGACCGCAACGGGCAACGCGGGCATGGTGCAGGCGCTGCAGGCGACGCCCTATTCCATCGGTTATGTCGGTGTCAGTTTTACTGACAAGCTGGCCGCCGCGCATCTCGGAACTGCCGCACTCAAGAATGGAGCAGGCGAGTTTGTTACGCCTAGCAAAGACACGATCACGGCAGGCGCCGCTTCACTCGGTCCGCGCACACCCGCCGACGAACGTCTGAGCCTTGTGTTCGCGCCGGCATCGGGTGCCTACCCGCTCGTCAATTACGAGTACGCGATTGTTGCGACGAAACAGCCTGACGCCACGACGGCTGCGGCGCTGCGCAGGTTCTTGCTCTGGTCGATCGTGCCGTCCGAGACCAATGAGGCGTATCTGGATACGGTGCACTTCATTCCGTTGCCACCGCATACGTGGGAGTTGAGCCAGGCGCAGGTCCAGTCAATCAGGTAAGCGGGATCTTCCACCGGGCGAGGCAACGCGGTTCGTTGTCGTGTTATCAGGTTGCCGCGGAATCGCTGCGCGGTGTATGCAGTCATCCATCACAACATAGTGCCGGCATCCGGACAACACACTCGAACCTAGTGCGTTGTCCGAAACAACCGGATCAAACTAAATCAATCAGTGGCCGCTGTGCAAGTGCGCCGCCTTCTTGGCCGCGTGTTCAGCGTGCTCGCCCGCGTGCAACCCGTGACCATGCGCCAAGTGAGCATGGTGGCTTGCAGCCTCGTGGTCGCCGCCTTCCGCGTGCTTGGCCGCTTCGCGATGATGCTTCGCTGCCGAATCGAGGTGTTTGGCTGCTTCGTGATGATGGTGATGAACTTCGTGTTGATCGCTCATGGAAGTCTCCAGTATCTGCAACGGGGCCCAATCCACGATAGGAGTGGGCATCACCACGATAGTGAAATGCGGTGTCACTTGCGTGAACCCGTCACGGAAACGCCAAGGCATGGCGACTGGCGATTGCGAAGCCTGTTCGATAAAAAGCTGGCAACCGACAAAAAACCGCCGGCGTTACGCTCGTTGCACACCTGTCATGCGTAACGCGCAAGAAACATATCGGCGGCGGATTCCGCTACCTGCTTCTGTTCAGCCTTGTTGAGAGGGCGCTGCCCCATTGTCACTTGCGGCCAGAAAGCGAACGCCTTGACGAGGCCCTGCAACTGATGCGAAGCGAACACCGGGTCCGATGTCTTGAGGCGGCCATCGGCAGTGGCTGCGCGGATCCACACAGTCAGGTCTTCTTCGCGCTCGCCCATGCGAGCCACCATGTCGCGAGCACGCTCCGGCGAGTGAATGCCTGCCGCAATCGCAACACGCGCGAGCGAGAGGAATGCCTCGTCGTTCAAAAGACTCAGTTTTTTCAACAGCAACTTGAGCAATTGCGCGCGCAACGGCTGGGAGCCCGAATAAGCGGGTGCCTCTCCCGCGTCGCTTGAATCCCATAACTGCCGCAGGATGGCTGCGAACAGCACTTCCTTGCTTGGAAAATGGTTGTAGACGGTTCGCTTCGATACACCTGCGCGGGCTGCGATGCGGTCCATGCTGGTTGCGTCGAAACCCGCTGCGAGAAATTCTTCGATAGCCGCAGCAATCACGGCAGCGCGCTTGCGATCGGTCAGGCGTGGCTGGTTGGCGGTGAGGTTGGAAGTGGCATTCATGAATAAATTTTACACCAGGCAGTTTACTTTTTTCTACGATAAACTACACTGTACAGTCTACTTTCCGCCTCGGGACGCCATTAAATGACATCGCACATCGCTTCTATCCGCCGCGCTTTGGGGCTAACAGCAGCGCGACGCGGCCGCGAAGCGTTCGACTCGTCAGTTCAGCACGACGGCGAGCGCTTCCGCAATGTCAGGCCTCGTCCCGTTGAAGGAATCGGCAAGACCCTGGGCATCGTGTGGAATTTGCTGTTCAAGAAACCGGGCGGCACGGTGCCCGCAAGCCCCCTGCCCGTCGATGCGCTGACGCGTGAGCAGCTTGACGCCGCGCCTGACCGCAGCTTGTATCGCCTCGGGCATTCAACCATGCTGCTCAAGCTGCGCGGTCAGTTCTGGCTGACCGACCCGGTCTTCGCCGAACGCGCGTCGCCGTTCAAGCGGTTTGGTCCAAAACGCTTTCATGCACCGCCCATCGCGCTCGCTGATTTGCCGCCGCTGCGTGGCGTGATTCTGTCCCACGATCACTACGACCATCTGGACCGCGAGACAGTGCTCGCACTCGCCAATAGCACGAGCGTGTTTCTGACGCCGCTGGGTGTGGGCGACCGGCTGATCGAGTGGGGTATCGACGCGTCGAAGATTCGTCAGTTCGACTGGTGGCAGGGTGTAGAGATCGATGGTCTCGCGTTCACCGCAACACCGTCCCAGCATTTCTCCGGCCGCAGTCTTTTCGATGGCAACAGTACCTTGTGGGCCTCGTGGGTCATCGTCGACGACGACCTGCGTGTGTTCTTCAGCGGCGATACGGGCTACTTCGACGGCTTCAAGACGATTGGCGAACGGCTCGGTCCATTCAATATAACGCTGCTCGAAACGGGCGCCTACGACGCTCAATGGCCGTACGTGCACATGCAGCCCGACGAGACCGTGCAGGCCCATCGCGATCTGCGCGGCCACTGGCTGATGCCGGTTCACAACGGCACGTTCGATCTGGCGATGCATCGCTGGCAGGAGCCGTTCGAGCGCGTGACGGGGCTCGCCGGTGCGCATAGCATTCCGCTCGCGACACCGCGTATGGGAGAACGGCTGGATCTGGCCGAGCCGCACCGCGGTCAGCGGTGGTGGCGCGAGGTGGAGGAGGGGGTGCAAGCGCCCAGGACGTTGCGGCGCTGGTTCTCCTGCCGCAATGCGAGCCAGGCAAATTCGCAGGGCTAACTTCGGGGCTAACTTCGCGGCTAACTTCAATCAGTCGCGCGCGTCTCGCCATCTGTACATCATCATCGCCGCGATAGCAGTTCGCTTGACCAGCGAATGAGCGGCAATGCGGCGCATCGGCTCGAAGGGCAAAGCTGAATCAGCGGGGTCGTTGGCGAAGATCGCGTCTGTGAGGGCCGGTCCCAACGCCGTCGATAAAGCCACGCCCCGCCCGTTGCAGCCCATCCATGCGAAGAGCCCGTTGCCGAGTGTGGCGAAGCGCGGCAAGCCGTCGGGCGTGACCGCAAAGTTGCCGTGCCAAAGATAATCGAAGCGCAGCGGCCAGTCTTCGAGCTGCGGGAACATACGCGTGAGTCTCGCCGCCAGCCGGTCGCGTAAACGGCTTTCATAACCGAACGGAACGATCAGCGCGCCGCCGGTCAGCAGCCGCCCGGTTTCATCGAAGCGGGCAAGATGCAGGTCGCCGTGCGTGTCGGACATCGCGTGACCATGAGGCAGGATCGTCGCGCGCAGTTCGGGCGGCAGCGGTTGCGTCGCTAACTGATACGACCGCATGGGGATCATCGTCGTCGGCAGCTTGGGCCACGGTGACGGTGAATTAACGCCCAAGGCTCCGCTATAAGCGTGCGTCGCGATCAGCACGCGCGGCGCCGTCACGAAGGCTTGTGGCGTGCTGACGCGCCATGCATCCCCCACGCGAGCAATGTCGGTCACCGGCGAGCGTGTATGAATGCTCGCACCGGCAGCTTGCGCCGCGCGCCCAAGGCCACGCACGAACGCCAGCGGATTGATGTGACCACCGGTCAGGTTCTGCCATCCGCCAAACCAGAAGTTGGAACCAATCAGACTCCACGCACGTTCGCGATCAACCAGCTCGACGTTGAAGCCGCGCTTTTGCCATTGCTCGAAGCGGCTTTGCGCGAGTGCCATCCGGCTGGCTCGATGCGCGGGCTGGATCCAGCCGTTTTGAACCGCCGCACACTCAATTCGATGCTTGCGTGCAAGCTCGAACAACGCATTCCCCGACCCGCCGATAAGACTCACCAGCGCCTCGCCCTTCTCCGCACCGAACGCTTTCGCGATCACGTCGGGGTCGGCTCGGGTCATCGCGGGAATGACCTGGCCGTTGTTGCGTCCCGATGCCCCCCACCCTATCTCCGCGGCTTCCAGCACGATCACACGCGCACCGCGTTCCGCCGCATGCAGCGCCGTACTCAGGCCCGTGAAACCGCCGCCAATCACAATCAGATCAGCAGCGTGGTCACCAGGAGCAAGGGCGTTGAACAACGGAGCAGGGAACGCTGTGTCGGCCCATAGCGAGGGCGGCATGCGGGACGGATCAAGAGACGGATCAAGGTTGGCATCGACCACCTTCACGCTTCCGATCGCATGTCGCGGCGCATCTTCTGCAGCGCGGCCATGCGACGGTTGCGCCAGGAACGCTTCGCCTCGATACCCTCCAGCGGCAGCTTGGCCCGCATCTCCGCATCAAGCCGCGCGATCAGTTTCGGGTTCAGCACCGGGCGGGGTTCGCGGACTTCCATCGCCATGTCGTCGAACATATGGCCGAAGCGATGCAGGTAGTCGGCGATCCCGCCCGGCGCGTTCAGGTCCACGCCTTCAAGCGGTCCGAGAAAGGCCCAGCGCAAACCGAAGCCGTCGCTGATGAGTTTATCGGCGTGATCGGCGGAGATCACACCCGCCTCGATCAGCCGGAACATCTCGATCAACAACGCGCCTTGCATCCGGTTCATCGCGAAGCCAGCGATTTCCTTGTTGACGAGCACGGGCGTCTGACCAAGCGACTCCATCAACGCGAAGATGCGTTCAACCACAGCCGCATCCGTCCACGGGCTCGGCACGATTTCGACCACCGGCATCATGTGCGGCGGCGTGGCCGGATGAACGATCACGCAGCGCCCGCGGCCGCTCAGTTCAGCAGTGAAGCGCGACATGCCGAGTGCGGATGTCGAACTGGCGAGTATCGCGCCGGGCGGCGCGAGCGCGTCCAGCTCCGAGAACAGCGCGCGCTTGAGGTCGAGTTTCTCCGGCACCGACTCCTGCACGTAATCGACGAGTGCGACGGCGTCAGCGAGTGTCGTCGCGATCCGCACACGGGTAAGTGAATCCGCGGGCACGGTCATGCCGACACGATTCAGGTCCTCCGCATACGCTGCCAGCGTGCCGAGAGCGCGGGCCCGCGTAGCCGGGTCCGCGTCGTAGATGGCCACGCTGTGCCCTCGCCTCGCCCAGACCATCGCCCAGGAGCAGCCGATGATTCCGGCACCCACGATTGCAACCTTCAGTGTGTTCATTACGACGCTCCGGGCGCTGTAGGACGGGTTATCGGATGGGTGAAAAATGAATCGGATTGAGGATGCGCGTGTTCTGCACATCGATGAAATCCGTCACGCGATCGAGATAGGACTGCCACTCGGGCATGGCAAGCATGCGCGTGCGGCGCGCCATACGGTCGTCGAGACTCGTAAAGCTCCACCACGCGACCACATGATTCAGTTCACCGATCTCCGTCACGAAGTAACCGAGCAGATTCTCGAGACAGGCTTTCTGGATCGGCAAGCCGTGTTCCTCATAGAGCGCGACAAATGTCTGCGTCTTGCCGGGCTTGATGCGATAGTCACGTTCTTCAATGATCATGGCGGCGAAGTTCTCTATCTTGTCGGATCGTTGAGGCGGCGTTGATCAGGCAGCGTTGATCAGGCAGCGTTATCGCGAAAGAAGCGGGCGACTTCCGTTGCCAGGCTCAATGCGGTCAGTGCGGACGTTTTGGGGTTATCGGCGGAGGGCGCGTTTTGAAAGCGGAACATCGCGGTTCCGGCTGCGCTGCGGACGTGTATCTCGTGCGTGTTGACCGCGACACCCGGATCGGCCCGCACTGTCACGCGGGTCTTCTCCATGCCAACGCCGCGCAACGCGAGCGTCGCGGCAACGTTGAGATTCTGCGGATAACGCAACGCGGCTTCGGCAGCCGAGCCTTCGAAGAGCGTGTACGGTTCACGCAACGTATCGGCGTCGATACGCAGGCGAGCCAGTTCGTCGCGCCACGCGTCCACCGGTTTCGTCGATAGGTACGCGACCTCGAGCCCGGGCTCATTCGCGACAGCATCGAGATAATCCAGGCCGCCTATCGCTCCCGATGGCAACACCACGCGAGCGCGTCCACGCACCGCCAAGCGCAGCGTTTCGTGAGTAGCGGAATCCGCCAGCGCGCCAACCGAGGCGAGCACCACGGACACGCCATCGGCCAATAACAAAGGCACCCGCGTACGCACGGCGTCCTGCCCCGCGCACTCGACCGCAAGCTGCGGATTGAAAGCGCGCGCTTCTTCATGGGAATGCACGGAGCAGTGCGAACGAGCTTCCGACTCCGATGTGCGCGACCAGATGGCGATCTCATAGCCGCCGGCGGTATCGAGTTGTTGCTCGACGGCCCGGCCGATCGCACCGTAGCCGATCAACAGCACCCGCTTGCTCGTCGTCATGCCTGCTGCTCCAGCCAGTCGCGCAACGGCTCGACAAACGTCTTCGGCCTGATGCTCGGAAAGAAATGCCCGCCCTCCGCGCAGAATCGCGCGGTCGCCCCCGGAATGGCTTCCTGTAATTCCACATGCAGATAGTTCGGGATGATCTGATCGTCACGCGCGCCAAGCACAAGCGTAGGCTGCTGGATCGTGGCAAGCGCGGCGGTGCGATCAAACTCGAGCAGCGCTTCGATCCGCGTGAACACCCGATCGTCGATTTCGATATTCGCGTCGTTATCGGACAATGCAAGCCGCTCGGGCTGCTCGCGCAGCCACGCAAGCGGATAGCCGATGACACGCGTGAGGTCCGCGTAAAGCCGCTTGCCACCTACGCGCATCACATTGCTTCGTAATGCGAACAGATACTGCATATAGGCATCGGCCTTCGCCCAGGTCGAGCTGAGCACGAGCCTCGATACCCGCGACGGATGGTCGAGCGCAAGCGTCTGGGCAATGGCGCCGCCGGTCGAATGGCCCGCGACAATCGCCTGCTCCACACCCGCGGCGTCCATGATCGCGAGCGCATCGGCGGCAAGCAGATCGATCGTACAGATGCTGTCGGTCGTGCCGCTCGCGCCGAAGCCGCGCTGATCGAAGACAATCACGTTGTGCCGGCTCGCGAGATCGTCTATCACCGGCCGCCAGAACTTCGCTTCCCCTGCAAGGCCCGCGATCAACAGCATGGGTGGCCCTTTCCCTTCACCCACGCACTGGTAGCCGAGCCGCGCGCCATCGGCGGCGGTGCAATAATCAATAGTCGATATCATCGGCCGCTCAATCCTTGGCCGCGCCGTTGGAGCCGTTGGTGTCGCCCTCGCCGCTCACGCTGCTCACGCCGCTTGCAAACACGGTGCGCGCTTCGATTTCCTGCACGTTGTCCGGCCGCGCGAAGGGCTCGGGCGTGGGATCGCCCGGATGGCGCACGCGCCCGACCGACTCGAAAAATTCCTCGATACCGCCCGGCATCAGGAACCACATGAAGCTCAGGTCATCAGCGCCATTGTTCACGAACTTGTGGCGGCAGTTCGTCCCGAGATACACGGCAGTCTGCGGCTTGACCGGATACTCGATGTCGTCAATTACCACGCTGCCGCCGCTGCCCGCGTAGAAAAAAATCACCTCTTCGCTGCGATCATGGGCGTGCTCGCGCACGTAGCAGCCACCCGGCGCGACGGTTTGCGTGCCCATCGAAAATGGCGTCGTTGTGCCGAGCTTCGCGCCATTCAGCAGACAACGGACAAAACCGTTGGCCGGGACCGGCTGCCAGAAGCTAGGCCCCTCCTCGGCGATAAAAAACTTCGCGCCGCGGCTATCGACGTCGGCTGTGTGTTCGCTTGCCTCTTGGTGCATGACGGATTCCCTCGAATTGAAACTGCGGCGCTCACTGATCACTCATTGAGCACTCATTGAGCACTCACTGACCGCCCACCGTGGAATTCATTGTAGATAGACGAATTTTTGCGAACAATTCTTAAATTTCGGCTTATATTCCTGACAAATTCTTCGCAATCGCAATCGCAATCGCAATCGAGAGAGAGAGCCGACATGGACAAGAGCAGCGAGCTATACGTGTTCGCGACGGTCGTCGCGCATGGCAACTTTGTCTCGGCAGCGGAAAAATGCCGGCTGACGCCTTCCGGCGTCAGCCGCAAGATCTCGCGTCTTGAAGATCGCATGGGCGTGAAGTTGTTCGTGCGCACGACGCGCCGGCTGTCGCTGACGGCCAAGGGCGAGTTCTTCCATTCGAAGATCAAGCAGGTGATTGCGGATATAGAGGCGGCTGAATCGGCGACCGCCAAGCAGCCGCAAGTGCCGCATGGCGTCCTGAGAATTCGCTGCCCCGCGGCATTCGTGGACAAGCACCTCGTGCCGCTGATGCCCGAATTTCTTGGGCTGTACCCGGAGTTGAAGGTGGAGATCGTAGTGGGCGACGTGCCTGCCACGCCCGACGATCGCAGTGCCGATGTCGCCATCCGTTCGAGTCTTGCGCCATCCGAAGATCACGTCAGCATTCGTCTTGCGGCCAATCCGCTGGTGATCTGCGCCTCGCCCGCTTATCTGGAGAAGCACGGCCGGCCGGAGCGCCCCGAAGGTCTGGTCGTGCACAACTGCCTCACCATGGACGCGCGCGGCGTCACGCAGGCTGAGTGGATGTTTCGCGACGGGCAGCGCCGTTATTCGGTATGGGTCGAGGGGAATCTCGGGAGCATTGGGACGGCGGTTCATACGGCGGCGCTGGCGGGGCTGGGCATTGCGCGCATTCCCAACTTTCTGGTCGCACCGGATATTCGTGCGGGACGCCTCGTGGAAGTGCTGAAGGATTTTTCTCCCGACGATGGCCGCGCAATCTACCTCGTCTATCTCACCACCGACAACCAGTCGCTCAAATGCCGCGCGCTCGTGGACTACTTGCTGGCCAAATGCACACCCGTGCCACCGTGGCTGGCGTGACGCCGAAGTGATCCTCGGGTGACACAACTGCGATTCCATCGATTTTTTCAGGAATATAAGCTGAAAAATAGGAATTGTGATTAAAAAATCGTCTATCTACACTCGATCTCAATCCAGCTTTCCTGAGAGCCGAAAGGCCAGAGACGCTGCGATATCACACCGGGATCGAGGAATGCCATGCGCTGGAAGAATGTGTTGAACGTGGTCGAGTGTCACGCGGAAGGCGAACTCGGCAAGGTTGTCACCGGAGGATTGTTCGATGTCCCGGGGGCGACCGTCTTTGACAAGATGCTGTATCTCGAAGAGCAGCGCGACGATCTGCGAAAGCTGTGTCTGTTCGAGCCGCGCGGTTCCGCCGTGCATAGCGTCAACTTCCTGGTGCCGGCCACGAACCCGGCGGCGCAAATGGGTTATGTGATCGCGGAGTCGACGGAATATCCCGTCATGTCCGGCTCCAACACCATCTGCGTGGCCACGGTGCTGCTCGAGACCGGCATCCTGCCGATGACCGAGCCCGTGACGTACCTCGTGCTCGAAGCGCCGGCCGGCCTGATCCAGGTCCGCTGTGAATGTCGCGACGGCAAGGTCACGCAGGTACGTTTCACTAACCAGCCGGCCTTTGCCCAGCACCTTGATGCGTTCATTGAAGTCGAGAAACTCGGCACCATTCAGGTGGACGTGGGTTATGGCGGCATGACTTACGCCATTGTCGATGCCGGGAGCCTCGGCTTCGGCATCACGCGCGACGAAGCACGTGAACTGTGCGAGTTGGGCCAGATCATCAAGGTTGCCGCAGCCGAACAACTTGCCTGCGTGCATCCCACCAACCCGCTGATCAAAGGCATCACACAGACCGAGTTTGTCACCCGTCTGCATCGCGAGGATGGCGTGGTGAAATCGCGCAATACGGTCATTGTTTCGCCCGGGCGGTGCGACCGCTCGCCGTGCGGCACGGGCACATCGGCTCGCCTTGCTGTGATGCACGCCAAGGGTTTGATCGCGCCGGGCGAAACCTTTTTGCATGAGTCCATCATCGGTTCTGTATTCGACAGCCGGATTGAATCGCTCACCGAAGTGGGTGGGGTGCCGGCCGTGGTCCCGAGCGTCGCGGGCCAGGGCTGGATTGCAGCCATGTCCCAATACGGGCTCGATCCGAGCGATCGATTCCCGGAGGGTTACACGCTCTCCGATACCTGGCTCGAAGCAGTCGACGACAAGCTGATCCGCTCGCGCGCCGGTTAAGGTTAATAGACAACGCCACCAAAGCGCTCACGGATCTTTTGAAAAGGAATCCTGCTTAACCTGCCGCATACGCGGCAGGCAGGGAGACACACGCCCGCACGCCCGCATGTCTGCTCGTCCGCGACTCAAACGACTATTCGCTTATCCACATCATCATTCAATTCCGGGACATAACCATGAACACTCCATTCAAGCTCGCTGTTCTATGCTCGGTCCTTGCCCTCGGCACCGCAGCGCAGGCGGACCAGACCGTGTTGATTGGCATGTCAGGACCGCTGACCGGCGGCCAGTCAGGCACCGGCAAGGACAACGAGAACGGCGCCAAGCTCGCGATCCGCGACCTCAATGCACAGCATCTGGTGATCGCGGGTTCCCCGGTGACGTTCAAGCTGGATTCAGAGGACGATCAGGCCGACCCGAAGATCGGTGTCCAGGTCGCGCAAAAAATTGTCGACGCCGGCGCCGTCGTCATGCTCGGACCGAACAATTCGGGTGTCGCTATTCCGGCCTCACGCGTGCTCAACGGCGCCGGTGTACCGATGGTCCCCGTAGCCTCCAATCCGGACGTGACCAAGCAGGGATATGACAGCGTCTTTCGAATTGGCGCGAGCGATTCGCAGATCGGCGGTTCGATGGCGGACTTTGCGAAGGATGAGTTGAAAGTACACACGGTCGCCGTCATAGATGACCGCACCGCTTACGGACAGGGTGTGGCCAACGAGTTCAAGACGCGCGCCGAAGAGATCGGGTTGAAGGTCGTGGCGCAGGACTACACGAACTCTAACGCGGTGGACTTCAAAGGGATTCTGACGTCGATTAAATCGAAGAATCCGGATGCGATCTTCTATGGCGGTTACATCACTCAAGCGGCGCCGCTTGCGCGTCAGATCAAGCAGTTGGGGATGTCCGCCAAGTTGCTGGGCGGCGATGGGTATTGCTCATCGGAGCTGGGCAAGGTGGCTGGGGATGCGACGAATACCGTGTATTGCGCGCAAGGCGGACCGTCGCTGACCAAAAGCGCAGCAGGACGCGACTTCATCAAGCGTTATAAGGATGCCTATGGAATCGACGTCCTGATTTACGCGGCGAACTTCTACGATGGCGCGCAGATCATTGCGCGCGCCATGCAGGCTGCGGGAACGACGACGGACAAGGCCAGGATTCGCACGGAACTGGCTAAGACGGATTATCACGGGATCGCCGGAACCTATACATTCGATGCACAGGGCAACATGAAGAACGCGCCCACGACCGTGTATCGGTATAAGGAGGGGGCACTGGTTCCGTATTGATCAACGCGCCGCCGACGGTTCCCGCTATGACCCCGGGGTCCAACGATAAACAATGATGCTGGACTCGTTATAGTTGTCTTTCGTGACCACGTACTGACCGGTCGATGTCAGGTATGACCGCAGGCCGTACATCGAATCAACGTTGTTGCCCACGTCCACTGTAGCGGGGCTGCTATTGGTGAATGTAGTGTCCAGACTGCCCGTGGCAAGATTGAACGCGTCGATATTGGGCACAGTGTTGACATATCCGACGAACAGATAGTTGCCGGCTGCCGTGATCGATTTCGGATTGGCGCTGGTGAGGTTGATCACCGGATTCGGCGAGCTCTGGTTTCCTGCGAGCCAGCCGTGATACACCTCGACCCGCGTTCCTATCGAGGTCCAGTCCGTGCTGCCGACTATGCCTTGCGCGAGGATCATGGTGTCGCTCTCTGGCAGGTAGATGATCCGCGTCAATGGCAGGATGGTCCTCGGCGTGGCGTACGCAACGCCTGCTCCCCAGCTCGGCTTGCCGTTGGCATCGAAGCCGGTCAACGGGTAGTAGTAAATGCGGTTCGTCCGGTCCGGGCCGGCCCAGACGTTTCCGTTGCTGTCGAGACAGAATCCTCCCGTGATCAGCGCAGTCGCATTGAATGCCGTGCCAGGCAGCGAACCATCAGGTATGGCGATGTAGCCATTGGCCGCGTTGAAGTGGAAGAAGTAAAAGATTCCCGGATTCTGGCCGGCGGCCACAAGGATCCGATTTGCACCGACGGTGGCAATTTGCGCGAAGTGCTGGCCGCGCTGGGTGTCGTTGATGTTGATCCGTGGATCGGACGGGTAGTCGATAGGATCGACCGTGTTCGCCACGAACGTTCCGCCCGCGGTGCCTGTGTAGACGTTGAAGCCTCCGTAGAAGGTCGCGCCGTCTGTCGCCGGGTCCGGTGCGCCGTTGCCTTCAAAGTTCAGCGCCTGAAGCGTCCATTGGAGGGTGCCTGCGCTGCTGTAGGCATGGATGTCGGTATTGCCGTTGCGGCCGAGGTCCCAGGTTCCGCCCCACGGGTTATTGAGGACATACAGGGTACCCGCGGCGTCCTTGCCGATGCCAGCAACGCGGGTGAAGCGCTTGTCCCCGACCTGGCCTTTGATGCCAGTCGTTGTGTCGAGATACCCGCCCTGAATGCCGAACGTGCCGACCTGGGTTGGCTGAGTTGAAACGCCCGCGGTCTGGTAGATCTTGATGTTCATGTCGGGGCCTTCGTCGCCGACCAAAAGCTGTCCAGCCGTTGCGTCGAAATACAGCGCGCTCGGGCGGGACGTGGCTGCCATCTGGATCGTGTTCAAAGCCGCGCCTGCCGGACTGAATTCGACAACCGTGCCCGCGTTCTCTTGCGCGACCCAGACGTTGCCAGCGTTATCCAAGGCGAGCGCCCCGGGAGCGGCCACGTTGATATCGCTTTGCCAGACGCCGTCGGTGGTGAAGACCCGGACGCGATTTCCAGGGAAGTCGCTCGCATAAAGGAGCGAGCCGGATGTAGCGAGTCCTGTAATGACATCGCCACGCGTCTGGGTCGTTGTCGCGCTGACGGAGATGGAGAGATCGCGTGTTTTGCTGGTTCGGTTATATCGCCCTACCCAGCCACTGCCGTTAGTCCTGTCATATTGCAAGGCTGCAAAGATTGAAGTTGCATTGCCGGTAATGGCGCTGCCCTGGAACTCGTTGTGAATGCCGATGGAACCCATGTTTTGGCGGTTGCCGTATATGGCGACCCCGCCTTCGTTTTCGTCCCAGAGGGAAGCCGTATAAATAGTTCCCTCGGGCGCCACCCACATGGAACGAGCGCCATTACCCACGTAAGTGGTATTCGTTCCGTAGGTGTTCGCGATCCAGTCAGTGGTGTATTGCGCCTGACACGCCGGCGCAATTGCCGCGATCAGCACGGCGGCAGCAAATACGGCGTGAGTGCGTTTTTTTAACATGAACGATGGTCTCCGAATGGTCGTCTAGCGTTGAGGCAGGATGCGCGGGCAATGAAAGCCCCTAAGCCGGGCTTCACATGGGTTCATCGCTTGATTGTGTTGAGCGCGGGCATTAAATATCGTCCGTATAGAAGAAAGAAAATTGGCGCTTGGGTCCAGCGGCCGATTTTATTGCTTACGGTCAATACAGTTCCAGAGCGCATATGCCATGCGCCCTTTATGCTTTATAAAGGGCTGATTCTTCCGAAAACCGTCCGGTTGTGGTTTTGTGCTCACCGTGACGCAATACCCCGATAACTAATCGTAAATCGAAAGTAGTCGAAAAGTCGCCAACAAAAAATCAAAAATAAATGGCGGCCCCTGACGTAAGGTATCGATGAGAATGAATGCGCCATGGGCTACCCGACACATCAAATGACGGTTTGTGCCAAGCGTGACGAAGCGACCGAATTAATTTCTCGCCGGAAACATATTCATAGGCCCTGGGCATTTGATCTACATAAGTTTGATCGACAAAAGATGGCCGAACGACGCCAAATGGAGGCCGGCAAGAGTCTCCTTGTCTCTTGAAGGCGCGTTATTGTCTAGCGCTAGAAAGCGGCAGGCGCTAGGCGTGGGTCACGCGTTCAGTCTAGCGGCATCCGGCCCTGAACCGATGGCGCGGCCGGTCCGTAGCGAATTGATCGCGTCAACGGTTTCCTGCATGAGCGTCGCGACCAGTTCTGCTGCGGGCATCGCTCGAGACAATCGAACCGCCTATCCGGCCCACTGTGCGGCGAAATCTGAACTGCCATGGGCCTTCGCCGCGGCATTGAGCGCTCGGGCGGCGCCGAAGGCTATCGGGTAGTCGGGGATCGGCGGACAGTCAGGATCTCGTCCAATGTCGGTGAAGGCGTTTTCGATGCTGCGGGCGAGCCTGCCCGAAATTGCCCGTGTGAGCGCAGTGCGACTTCGAGGGTATAGCAGTGCGGCTCGGTCAGCCGCATCGGCCGCCGACTCGGGCGTAACGAGAAACGCGGTACCCCGTTGCGCGGCCTGCGCGCCAAGCGCAAGCACGGCGGCAATGCTCGCGCCGTCCATGATGCCGCCAGCACATCAAGACGCCGCCATCGCCCGCAACGCAAACCGCTTCAGCTTACCCGTCTCGGTGCGGGGCAAAGCATCCACAAATTCAATCGCGCGCGGATATTTGTACGGCGCGATCTGTTCCTTCACGAAGGTTTGTAGCTGCACCACGAGCGTGTCGCTCGGTACAAATCCTGCCCTAAGAACGACGAACGCCTTGGCAATTTGCCCACGTTCCTCGTCGGCCACGCTAACCACCCCGCACTCCGCAACCGCTTCATGCAACAGCAGTGCGCTTTCCACTTCAGGGCCGGAAATATTATAGCCGGCCGAGATAATCATGTCGTCGGCACGGGACTGATAAAAGACATAACCATCGGCATCGATACAAACCGAATCGCCCGGAAGGTTCCAGCCGTCGCGGACGAAACTACGCTGCCGCGGGTCGCTTAGATAGCGGCACCCGGTCGGCCCTTTGACCGCGAGCATGCCGATCTCGCCAACGGGAACGGGCTGCATCGTGTTGTCCACCGCCTGCACCACGTAGCCCGGCACCGCGCGCCCGATCGCTCGGTCGCGCGTCTGTCCATCGGCGCTCGACACAAAGATGTGGATCATTTCAGTGCTGCCAATTCCATCGATCATCTGCAAACCCGTGGCCTGCCGCCAAAGCTTGCGCGTGGCATCCGGCAACGCTTCGCCGGCCGAGACACTTTTTCTAAGGCTCGATAAATCAAAGCGCGAAGCAAGGCCCGCCATTTGACGATAGAACGTCGGCGCCGTGAACATGATCGTTGCGCGGAAACGCTCGACCACTTGCAGCAGCGTCTCCGGCGTCAACTTCTCGATCAATACCGACGATGCCCCTGCACGCAACGGAAAACACAGCAAGCCACCGAGCCCGAAGGTGAACGCTAGCGGAGGCGTGCCGCAGAATATATCGTCGGGGGTGGGCTTGAGAATATGTCGCGGAAACAGGTCGCACATTGCAAGCACGTCGCGATGAAAATGCATGCAACCCTTTGGCATCCCCGTTGTACCGCTGGTAAATGCGATCAGGCAGACGTCGTCGGCCGCGGTGTCCACCGCTGTGTACTCGGCGGGTTGAAGCAACGCGATCGTATCGACCGAATCGGGGCCATCGTCATGAAAGAGCCTTGTTTGCAGCAGGTTTTCGCAAAAGTACGCGCTAGCGGGGTCGCTGCATTGCGCGAGTTCATCGACCAGACGTGCGTCACATAAGGCTGCTGAGACCTGAGCCTTATCGATGATCTGCTTCAGTTCCTTGGCACGCAGAAGCGGCATGGTAGGCACCACCACGAGCCCTGCCTTCAACGACGCAAGCCATGCGATTGCCATGTGCAACGTGTTTGGCCCACGCAGCAAAATGCGATTGCCCGGCACCAATCCCATCACCCCGGTCAGCACGTGCGCTGACTGGTTCACGCGCGTGCGCAACTCGCTATATGTGGTCGCGTGCGGAACACCCTCCACGTCGGACCAGATCGCGGGCCGCGCGCCTTGCCCACGGTCCGGATGGTCATCGATTATCCGGTCGAGCAATTCGACTGCGCAATTCAGGCGCGCCGGATAGGAGACGTCGGGGTTGTCGAGCAGAAACTGCGGCCACTCGCCGGGCGGCGGCAAGTTGTCGCGAGAAAACGTATCGACGTGAGCCGAAGGTTCCATGGTGAGCTCCGAGAACAACGAAATAAGCGACGAGATGAGCGACGGTTGTTAATCCGGAATGACGGCGGTGGCTTCGATCTCCACCTTGGCTTCGTCTTCAATGAGCGCGGCCACCTGCACGGCACTCATCGCAATGTCGTAGTTGCCGATCAGCTCTCGAAACGCGCTGCCCACGTCCCTCAGCGCGGCGAGGTATTCACGCTTGTCAGTCACGTACCAGGTCAACCGCACGAGATGCTCCGGGCGCCCCCCGGCAGCGTCGAGCACCGCGACTATGTTGGCCAGCGCCTGGTGCGCCTGCGCAGCGAAGTCGCTGCTCTGGAAGTGCCCTTGCGCGTCCCAGCCAATCTGTCCTGCTATGAACACCTGCGTGCCGCGCGCGGCAACACCGTTCGCGTATCCGCGCGGTTTGACCCAACCGGCTGGGAGCAATGCTTTTTTCACGACCTTGTCTCCTTTGATGCGTCCTGTACTTGGTCCTTTGCTTCGGCGAGCGCCACGGGATTGAAGCGTGTAAGCGCGGCCCGAATGTCATCAGGGATATCGATCGACGCCCCAGACTCCAACGACGTTGTCACCAGCACCTGACGCGCAAGAAAGCGCGTTTCGCCATGCGACTGTGCGTCAATCACAATGCCAACAGAACGAGCCCCTATACGATCAAGCGTTAGCGACAGGATCAGCGTGTCGCCCATCTGGCTCGGTTTCGAAAACGTGCAATCGAGCTTCACGATCGGCAAGCCGACGCGGCGCGTGCTGATCATCGCGGCATAGTCAATGTCGAGCGCTTCGTTGAACCAATCCTCCACCAGCGCGTTGGTCATCACGAGATACTGCGGAAAAAAAACGATGCCGGCAGGATCGCAATACGAAAACCGAATACGCACCGGCCGCTCGAAATGGGTCGATGGTTCCGTCATGCATTCCTCGCGGCATGAGCCTTGAGCAGATCGCGCCCAACAATCAACTGCTGCACTTCAGTCGCGCCCTCGTAGATCCGTAAAGCACGAATCTCCCGATACAGTTGCTCGACCACCGCGCCGCTTTGCACACCGCTACCGCCCCACAGTTGCACCGCCGCATCGATAACCTGCTGAGCGCCCTCGCTCGCATGCCACTTCGCTAATGCAGCTTCACGCGTGACAGACTTGCCCTGATCGCGCAACCAAGCCGCTCGATATACAAGCAACGCGGAGCTGTCGATAGTGAGCGCCATTTGCGCGAGCTTCGCTTGCGTCAGTTGGAAGTCGCCCAGCGTCTGACCGAACATCTTGCGCGTCGCCGCGCGTTCGATCCCTTCGCTCATGGCTCGCCGAGCGAAGCCAAGCGATGCCGCCGCAACCGACGTGCGAAAGATATCGAGTGTGCGCATGGCAAGCTTGAAACCTTCGCCACGATTGCCGAGTAAAGCGGTATGCGGCACGCGTGCGTTCTCGAAAGAAAGCCGCGCTAACGGATGCGGCGCGATCACATCGAGCCGTTCGGCAATACGCAGTCCCGGCGTATCCGCATCGACGATAAACGCGCTGATGCCACGCGCGCCCGCCGCCTCGCCGGTACGGGCGAACACCACGTAAAAGTCCGCGATGCCACCGTTCGAGATCCAGGTCTTCTCGCCATCGAGCACGTAAGAATCGCCGTCTTCACGAGCGCTGAGCGCGAGCGCCGCGACGTCCGAGCCTGCGTCGGGTTCAGTCAGCGCAAACGCGGCGATTGCCTCGCCGCTTGCCACGCGCGGAAGATAACGCTGCTTTTGCGCTTCGTTGCCGCCAAGCGAAATCGCGCCCGATCCAAGTCCCTGCATCGCAAGCACGAAGTCAGCAAGACCGCTGTGACGAGCAAGGGTTTCGCGCAGCAGGCAAACGGCGCGCGTGTCGATGGTGTCGCCGTGGCCGCCATAAGCCGTGCCGCCTATGCCATAACGCAACCACCCTGCCGCGCCAAGTTCACGTACGAGACGACGGCAGATCGCATCGACGTTCGCATGATCGGCATGCGTATCGCCGAGATGTTCCGCTGCCCACGTGTCGATACGTGCGCCAAGTTCACGATGCCTTGCTTCGAAGAACGGCCATGCGAGGGCTTCGTGGAAAGCATCAGACATTGTTTGAGGATTGGCCAACTCAATCTCCCTCGAACACGGGCCGCGTCTTCGCAGCGAATGCGCGATACGCGCGGCCGAAATCGTTGGTCGCCATGCAGATTGCCTGCGCCTGCGCTTCGGATTCAATGGCGTCGTCGATGCTCATGCTCCACTCCTGATGCAGCATCTTCTTCGTGATGCCATGCGCGAAGGTCGGCCCCGACGCAAGATCGGTGGCAAGCGATTGCGCTTCGCGCAGAACGTCGTCGGGCTCGCACAGGCGGTTATAGAAACCCCACGCGAAACCCTCGTCGCCACTGGCGGAACGCCCCGTGAAAAGCAGTTCGGCCGCTCTTCCCTGACCGATGATGCGCGGCAGGATCGCACACGCGCCCATGTCGCAACCCGCCAGTCCCACACGGGTAAACAGAAACGCGAGCTTGCTTCGCGCTGTACCTAGCCGCATGTCCGAAGCCATCGCCAGGATCGCTCCCGCTCCGGCGCAGATGCCATCGACGGCCGCAACAATCGGCTGCGGGCAATGACGCATCGCCTTGACGAGGTCTCCCGTCATGCGCGTGAACATGAGCAACTCGGGCATGGGCAGGTCGACGAGCGGCGCGATGATGTCGTGCACGTCACCACCGGAGCAGAAATTGCCTCCGGCGCCGTGGATCACGATGCTCTTTACATCGGTGGCGTAAGCGAGCTGGCGGAACAGGTCGCGCAGCTCCGCATACGATTCGAACGTCAGCGGATTCTTGCGCTCGGGCCGCTCAAGGGTGATCGTGCCGACTCCCCGCTCCACCGTCCATCCAAAGTGCTTCGCGCGATAGTCGTCGAGGGTGGTGCGGTTGCCGGCAAAAAGCGCGGCGGTGTTTTCGTTCATCGACTGTCTCCGTATCTGTGTGCTTTGGCAGGCTTCACGAATCCGTGCGCTCACGCAAATGTTGCTTGAGCTTGCCCAGCTTCTGATGCATGCGCGCTTTGTCCGCAAGCGGCAAACCGCCGAACAATTCGACGACCCATTGTTCATGCGCACGCGCCATGCGATCGAACGACTCGCGGCCATGGGCGGTGAGTCGCACGGCAAACGAACGGCGGTCGTTCGGATCGGTATCGCGCACGACAAAACCTTCCTTCTCCAACTGGTCCGTGAGACCCGTTACGTTGCCGCCGGTAACCATCAAACGGCGCGACAGCTCGTTCATCTTCAGGCCGTCGGGATGGCGCTCAAGTTGCGCCATCAGGTCAAAGCGCGGCAGCGTGGTGTCGAATTCGGCACGCAGGCGGCGGCGCAACTCGGCTTGCACAAGATTTGTCGTGGTCAGCATGCGCAGCCATAGGCGCAGTCCCATGTGACTATCGACACCTGTGCTCATCTCAAGGTCGACAACGTTGCCGGCGGCTTTGGCCTTCTCGGGCGCGGCAGGTTTAACCGTGCGGGCAGCGGGCTTGTTCACATTACTTCTCCACCTGAAATTGAAATGGTCTGGCCGGTGATCGATCGCGACTCCGGCAGACACAGCCATAACGCAGAACTGGCCACTTCGTCCGGCGTCACGAAGCGACGTTGCGGGTTGGATCGCAACAGTGCTTCGCGTGCTTCGTCCTCGCTACGTCCGGTCTGCGCAACGATCTTTTCGATCGACTGTTCGAGCAGTCCGGTTTCGGTATAACCGGGACACACCGCGTTGACGGTCACGCCACGCGTGGCGACTTCGAGCGCGAGCGAACGTGTCAAACCGATCACGCCATGCTTGGCCGCGCAATAAGCGGCCACATAGGCGTAACCCACCTGACCTGCAGTACTGGCGACGTTGACAATGCGCCCGCTGCGACGTTCTAACATTCCTGGCAACACCTCCTGCGCGCAGAGGAACACGCCAGTCAGATTCACGTCGAGCATGCGTTTCCACAGCGCCAGATCGGTCTTCGCAAACGGTGCGGCTTCGGCCTGGCCCGCGTTGTTGACGAGGATGTCGATGAAGCCGTGCTCGCGTGTAGCAGCGAACGCAGCAGCAACGGAATCGGCAGAGGTGACATCAACGCTCTGCACATGCACGGTTCCGGCTTCGCTCAGGACTTCAGCCTGATAGGCGAGCCGCGCCGCATCCCGGCCCATCAACGTGACCTGCGCGCCGGCTGTCACCAGCGCGTGCGCTATCGCAGCGCCAATACCACTGCCGCCGCCTGTGACCACTGCGTGCTGTCCGTCGAGCGAATACGTTGCTGTGTTCATGCTTCGCCCTCCGCACGCTGCGCGCGCTCACGTTCATAGCCGCGCTCGAGCTGCGACTTCGCGGCGTAGTATTGCTTCGGCCAGGTGATATCGACATAACCCAACTTCGCGGCCTGGTCGAGCGTCCACGAAGGATTGGCAAGATGCGGACGTGCCACGGCGCAGAGGTCGGCGCGGCCCGCTGCAATGATGCTGTTCACGTGGTCTGCTTCCGAGATCGCCCCGACCGCAATGGTCGCAATGCCAGCTTCATTGCGCACGCGATCCGAGAAAGGCGTCTGGAACATGCGGCCATAGACCGGCTTCTCTTCCTTGCTCACCTGTCCCGACGATACGTCGATCATGTCTGCGCCTGCTTCCTTGAACGCTCGA
>Ga0302226_10000847_pt1 | contig 23818 bp, 38 predicted proteins | sample II_Palsa_E3_3_FD_193524 | JGI IMG/M metagenome (GOLD analysis project Ga0302226, IMG submission 193524) | Peat permafrost microbial communities from Stordalen Mire near Abisko, Sweden - II_Palsa_E3_3 | ecosystem: Environmental > Terrestrial > Soil > Palsa > Peat permafrost | place: Sweden...
TGCAAGCGGCAAAAAGCTCATCGACTGCGAAAACATGCAGTACGGCAAGTCGTATTCCAAGCTCTTTTCGCTGGTACGCGTTTTTTTTTTTTTTTTTTCCCGCTGATTAAAAAACAAATCATCGCAGGGTGATCGTGTCGGTGCCGGTTTCTTTGGTTCTCCAGCAAAGCTTTTTTTCACCCTGAATGGCCAGATGTGCGGTGTTGCACACACATTCCCGTCGACGATTCCGCCCAAGTCGCTTTGCCCCTGTGTCTGCCTGTCGGCAGCCGGTATGCCCAAGGTTACCGTGAACTTTGGCCAGGTACTTGAATTAGACAATCTGCTTTTATCAAAAAAAAAATAAAAATAAAATATTTTTTTTATTCGCGACTTTACAGAAACCCTTCGCACTCGACATATCGTCGCTTCTCGTTCCAAACGTCCTTTCCAATCAACCGCAAGCGTCAAAGTTGAAAGGCAAGGGGTCTGCGCGGGCTATGCTTGTGCCATCAATCCCAATCGTTATCGCCTCCGAGCCCGACATAGCCCTCCCTTCTCAACCAGGAACTGAAACCGATGTCATCGCCCCTTGGTCAAACGAGTCGAACGATGACGATGGTGGTAGCGACGAGGACGGCTGGGAGACGATGAGCTCTGACGACGATGCAGGAAACGAAGACGACGGTGCAGGAAACGAAGACGACGGTGACGACAGAAACTGGGAGACAGATTCGCATGAGGTCAAGTCAACTCCAAAGGCAGCCCAAAACAAGCTGAAGAAGCGCCATGAGCGGGAGCCCACGGGAGACATTGTGGCCCAGTCGTTTGTCAACACCATCGCCGGCATTGGTGACGAAACCGACGAGGACGACGAATCATTCAAGAGCGACGACGATAACTCTCGCAGCTCAGACAGTGCAAACGAGGACGACGAGGACGACGACGATGAGGACGAAGACGACGATGAAGACGAGGACGAGGACGAAGACGAAGACGACAACGAAGACGAGGACGAGGACGACAACGAAGACGAAGACGAGGACGACAACGAAGACGAGGACGAGGACGACAACGAAGACGAGGACGACAACGAAGACGAGGACGAGGACGAGGACTATCATAGCCGCCGCCAACGCAGGAAGAAGAAGATTGACAATCTTGTCTTCTCCGACTTTTCTCATGTAAGAAGAAACGATTTGTTTTCTTTTTTTTAAAAAAAAAACTTTTTTCTCTTCATTTGTCGCAGTATCGAGTGGGCACAATTGTCAGGATCGTTCGTCCCGTCTATCAACTTCCAAACTCGTTCCTGTTGTCCTTCAGCGAAGCATCTCTGCGAACCGGCCTTTGCGGCAACACGGGCATTGTCCTCAAACCGGGCCCTACGACAGGAGAGCTGCTAGTCGGCATTTACATGGACGGGCTCTTTGTTCAAATTTGGATTCGTTTTGACCGCCTTCAAATCGTTGAAGTATGTAGACTTGCCTTTAATAAACTCGTAACTCTTGGTTTCTTCAAAGGACCATCTCCTCAACCCCAACTCGACCTTTGCATCCTTGGATGGCAACAACCGTCAGATCTCCGTCGAATTCAAGTCTCTCACCCTGGACGGCCTCGCTGATGAGATGAGCTGCCGTGGATCACTGTGCCTCCTTCTAGCTGTAAACAAATAAATGAATAAACTTTTTTGGGTGGGGGGGGGGGGTTTAATTTCATGCAAACGTAGATTTTGGAAAAAACATCTGGAAACCAAAGCGAACCAATTTTGCCGCTCTTTGCCTCCAGCACTGCCACTCCACCATTCGAAGCATGTCTGCAAGTGATCAGCTGTATGCCTCTTTTTATTATTATTTCCACTGAGTCTTTTTTGTTTGTTTGATAGCTATTGTTGGAATGGCCGTGCCCAGTCAACTCCTGGATGATGACAACGTTGCAGTCCTGGATGACGATTTCGAGTCGACCCTGAGGAACCGCGAGGAGCGTGGAACCTATTGGAGCAAGCTATTTGACCATGTCATGAACAGCTCTGTCGACCTCGACAAACTGTCGCAAGTATGCCATCTACAAAAAAAAGAAGAGTTTAAAAATATTAATTTTAAAATAAAATAAAAAAATTTTTTTTAGCATTCGTGGTCGGTCATGTCACGGGCATCTTTCTCGCTGCGTGCCCTTGCTGTTTGCAAAAGGACTTTCTTCAAAGCCTTCCAAGAAGCACAGATCAGGGAGGCCAAAGCAAAGGCGGCCAAGGCGACAACGGGCACCCTTCTCGCTCGCCAAATCGAGTCGTGCTTCGATTCAAAGGTGCCATATGATTTGTTTTTGTTTTTAAATAAATAAATAAAATCTCTTGTAGATGTCCTTCGTTGTTCACACTGCGACGCTCCCAACCTCGAGTGCCACCCGTTTCTGCAACGTGATGTTCCCCTGCCCAACGTATGCGTCCTTTTTTTAATGTGCGTATTTAACACAAACCCCCTGGTCCAGTGTCTCCATCGATGGCTACTCATTCTCCCCTGCAGCTCACATGATCCACATTGTTGCCGCAGAGAGGTCTGCTGTTTCTCTTGGTTTTGTATTTCTAATCCTCCATGCGCAGTGACATGGACTTTTCGCAAGATCGGGTGGTCATATTTGACTCGTCAAATGCGGCTATGAACACGTGGGCAAGGTCATGCACTGACAAGACCGACTTTTCCGACATGGTACAATAAACTCTTCTAATTTTATTTTATTTTTCTTATTGAAGAAACAAACCGTATGTAGTCCTTCAAGGATATTGCCCCTGTTATCGTCTTGGGTGCTGGCGGCTGGGACGTTTGGCCTGGCACACAACTACTTGCCTGCAAGGATCTTCGTGTGCTTGCGTGGAACCGATCCGGGAAGCTCAAGTTGACGCTTCGCCACGTCCCAGTTTCGGCGATCCCGCAGAAAAAGGCTGGCTCGCCCCCGCCCCGTCGAGTCGTCATCGGATTGTGGCTCCTCTTTACCGTCATGAACGATCCTCTTACGGCCAAGCCCATGAGTTCGTGCCTCTTCGACTCGCCCAGCTTGTTCAAAAATTTGAACTCTCTCGTCGAAGACTTTACGTCCTCGTTTTCGTTCAAGGGCCTGACGTACATGGTATTTACCACACACACACACACACACACACACCTTCTTTTTTGTTTGGATGTTTTCATGCACTCATTCACAAATCGACACAGGCTCTTTCAAGCTTTTTGCTTGCTGCTTTGCGATACTACAAGTCGATAGACAAGTCGGTTGTGGCTGCGTTCAGCATCACTGAAAAACTTGTGGTACGAAATTGTTAGTTCATTCAATTTTTGGGTCACTTTATGAACTTTTTTTTTTTTCCAATCAACAGCCGTCGGAGATGCTCTACCACGTGCTCGAAATGGTGGACCATTCTGTCGGCATGTATGTCCCTCTGACGCGAGACTACTGCCTTCTGGGTGCCATCCTTGACTATTCGTTGGCCATCATGCTTTGCATTCGTTTGGTACCAAAGTTTTAATAAATATATAATGGTAAACATAATTAATAAAATAAATTAAAAACAAGGATGTGGATCCCAGCAAGAAAGACGAACGGGGTGTTACTGTGAGCAAACTCGGCTTCAAGTGTATAATTTCGCAAGGTTTGCCACTCTCGTAATTTTCTTATTTTTTGGGGGTGGATAGGGCCAAAATCGGTCAAGCAGTCCGATCGAGACTTCCTCGAAGAGCGCTTCCTTGGCATCGAGTTGCTCTACCGTCTCGATTCCGGCCTCGGACCGTCAGACAAGGTTTTATTCCTCTTGAAATCGTTCAACTGACCATAGGGAATTTTGTTGTTGTTGTTGTTTTTCCCTTCAAAACAGATCCTTGAGACCATTATTGAGAAGACCTCGTCCATTGCCATTGTCGAGTCCAGCCACTCTTACACCAACTCTGTCTTCCAGGGCACGATTAGCAACCCGTTCGGGAACTCGTACGTCTCTTTTTTTTTTCCCTTGCATTTTGTAAATTTTTTTTTTTCTATTTTGTTTCATCTAGGACGGTGCTCACGTTCGACCCTCGATCGTCGACGTTTGACGGTGACAACCTGGTGATCACCTACTTGGACGAGAAGGGTGCCGAGACAACCATCCCCTTGTCGTTCAAAAAGTCTTTGGATCCGAAGAATGCCGTGGTTGTCAAAGTTCCGGCCAAGTCGTTTTCGTACAAGTTTTCCCCTGCTCCGCAGTTGGATAACAAGCACGTTCACGTTCAGGTTCGCTCCAAGATATCATTTCTTCCTTGGTTGCTCAATCTTTTGTCTTTCTTAGTGCGACCACTGCAACATGTACGTGCAAGGCATTCGTTACAAGTGCCTCTGCTGTGACAACTTTGACTTGTGCGAAAAGTGCATTCAAGGTATGGCACTTGCTTTCACCTACGAGTGTGTGTGTGTGTGTTGACAAAGGCATAACAATCGCTCTCATGCAGATGCGGATAGGTGTCACAGTGCCAGTCATGTCTTCCTTCACATCAAGCGACCGGTCCCTTCCGGCGCGCTTTCGTACTATTCTCTCGACAGCCCCTATTCCAGTACCAACACTGCCTCCGAGGCTGCAGCTGCGGCTACGACGACTCAGGTGGTATCAACCGCTGCCATCCTCGGAGTAGTTGAGGCCACTCCGTCAACGGCAACATCACTTGAGGCCACATCGTCAACAGTACCTGGTGCCATGGTGAGACTGCGTGAAAAGCCTTGCGACCGCTGCAACGCGCCCATCTTTGACCTGGCATGGACATGTGCACTTTGGTATGATGGTCTTCCCGTTTTGTTGTAGTAATTTTCTCGATCCAGCCCCTCCAAGTACACCGTTTGCGACGACTGCTTTGAGTGGGACGATCACCCGTTGGACCATATGTTCGTGCGTCTGAACAAGCCCTTTGACTTTGACGAGCAAAAGTTTCGCGGCGGTAACCACAAAACAAAACAAAAAAAACCACAAAAAAACTGTGTTGTTTTCTAAAAACTTTTTGTTGTTGTTGTTGTTTTTGGCAGCGCTCGTCAACAATAATCCGTACAACTCAACTCGTGATGGATCCCAGTTGATGTGGGGCTGGCGTTTCCGGGCGACCGCGAGTGCTGACTCGAACCAGTTTGCGCGCCTGGACTTTGTGAACTCGCGGAAAGGCGACATGGCACACGTTCAGGGCTGGGATCGCAACCGCTTGCAGCTTGCTGTGCAGCTTGTCGACTATTTGGATGGCTTCCTCAAGGACGTGACGAGCTACGATTGCTTTCCCGATGTTGACGTCGAGATGATTATGAAGCTGCCCGAGTTTGAGGCGTTCTGTCGCCGCAGCGAGCTTCTGACTGCCGCAGCGACCAAGGATATCGAGATCCTCCTTAGCATCATCGTGTTTATCAACAGTGAGCTGTTCAAGGTGCTCGTGGAACTCCCCCCCAGCAGCTATTACTTGCGCGGCTCATTTGGCAGTCTCATCCGATCTTACAAGGTATCGTCTGTTTTTTCGACTACATAGTCTTTTAACTCTCTTTTTTTTTTTTCTTTTTCTTTTTGGAAGGCCCTTCTGGTCGACTTCAACAAGACCCGCATTGTATCAAAGTACATCGAGTCTCACCAGCGGCAGCAAATCAACTGCAAGAGTGTCTACATTGACCGCCAGGCCAAGTTTATCAATGGTCGCGACTGGTATTTAAAATAAATTAAAAAAAAAAAGATTAAAGGGAAAAACTCACCCTCTCCTCCTCCCTTGCAGTATCTTCATGCAACTCTATCGCCAACTCCGCCGAGTGAACGTCAATCGCCTTCGCCAAGACGAACAAGCTTGGGCTGTGCGACTCAAGCACGAAGGCGCCGAGGATGCCGGCGGACCATATCGAGAGTCGATTGCTCTCCTCAGCGGCGATCTGCAGTCGTCCCGTGTGTCTCTGTTTTTGCCATGCCCAAATACCCGTGATGGCAACGGCGAGAATCGTGACACGTGGATCCCCAATCCCCAAGCAACCTCGGAGGATGAGCTCCAGCAGTTCAAATTTCTGGGCATGGTGATGGGACTCGCGCTCTTCTCCAAGAGCTCGGTAGAGCTGAACCTGCCTCCGTTCGTGTGGAAACGTCTCGTGGGCTCTGACGTTACCGAGGCAGACATTGAGGCGTTTGACACCCACTTTGTCAAGACGACTCTCAAGACCCTCCGAGGTAATTGAAAATTGCTTTTGACCGTCTAACCAAAAAAAAAAAAAAAAATAAAATAATTTTTTTTTGAAGATCCTGAATCGGTTGGAATCAACGAGAGCCTCTTCGGCAACAGTATCTTCAATACATTTGTCGTCACGTCTGCATCTGGTGTGCAAGTTCCGCTGATACCAAATGGTGACGCCGTTGACATCACTTGGAGAAACCGACATGAGTACTGCAAACTGGCCCTCCAGTACCGTCTACACGAATTTGACGTCCAAATCGAAGCCATGCGCCTGGGACTTTTCCAGGTATTGCTTGTAATTTTGTGTGCTTTTCGTTCAACTTTTTTTCGGAAAAATTCAGATTATCTCGGAGCACATCGTCGGTCTCCTCGACTGGCAGGGCTTTGAGAGCCGTGTGTGTGGTCTCAAGGACTTTGACGTTGCCACTCTTAAGAAAAATACCATCTTTGTCGGCGTCACCGGCGACGAGCCCCACGTCGCCTATTTGTGGGAGACTCTCGAATCGGTACTCGTTTCCCTGTCAAAGAAATTTCGTGAATTTAAATACGTGAGGGTATTAAAGATGACACCTGCCGAACGATGCGCCTTCTTGCGCTTTGTTTGGGGCCGCTCGCGTCTGCCTGCCAACACTCACGAATACGATCGGAAATTCGAAATTCACTCTTTTTTCGCATTCAACGGCAAGGTACAACGAAATTTAAAATTCTTTATGTTTTACGTTTACCTTTTTATTTCTCTTTTTTTTTTTTTTTTTTTTTTTTTTTGGCTCAAAAGGACGAGCCCGACAAGATGCTCCCGGCAGCACACACATGTTTCTTTTCTCTTGACCTCCCGTCCTACACGTCCGCCAAGATCCTGAAGGAAAAACTTCTCTACGCGATCAACGAATGCCTCGTCATCGACACCGACTACCTGCCCGAGGAGGAGGGCAGCGATCGTCGTCGCGGCTTTGAACGTGCTCAAGAGGATTACGAGTGGGACGACGCATACTAAAAAAGAATAAGTTTGTATATATTTATAGTTTGTTTCGTTGTAAGTACAAAAAACAGAAGAAAAAAAAACGGCACGTTCAGTTGTTATCGTCAATATTTTCGTAAACGGATAAAAGTCGATCGGAAAGCTCGCGTTGCGCCTCGGCGCCGTCTAAGACAGAATTAAACTGGGGCATTTGCCTAATAGGGACGGATCGCGCGGTCGTTGCCACGCTTTTGATCCATGGCGCAAGGTCTGCACTGCATCGGAGCCGCGTAATCCCACCCGTCGCTTTTACTTTTTTTTTTTAATTATTTATTTTAATTTCCATTAATATTTTTTATTTTTTACTATCTTTACCTCGGTAAGAAGGATGGGAAGCGGAAAGAGCTTCTTCGCTGGAAGATCGCACTTTTCCGTCCTCGTTGCAGCGAGGCCACAAAAAGTTGGGGAAAGACTCGGGCAAGAGCCACGACGCCGGATTACTAGCACTACAAATGGCATTAACCAAGAGGGTCTCAGGTTTCGGTGTGCGTTACCATCTTCGATCGTACGTGGGCTCTTGCAATGTCAGGGCTCGGTGCAATAGATCGACCGGCGTCTTGGTGTCTGCTAGCGGCTTCCAGTCGATCGACCGGAGCTGCGGTGTTCGAAGGATCGATCGGTCAAGAGAAACGGTCGAGGATGGGAACAAAGGCATGGCAGAGCCGAGTCCTCGCATGAACAGGGTCTCACCAAAGAGGTGGTACGGACGCTGCCGCGAGGGTGCGAGTCTGGCCGGTGAAAAGTCGATCGGCGTATACGAATCGTTCAGGAGGATCTTCTGAACCGTCGATTCAAGCGAAGTGGGAAGGCCGAGGCTGAGGGACACCAGCTTGGATTGGATGATTGGCGCGAGGGCGGCGTGGATTGACTGGACTTGGGAGACCATTCTAAGATAAAACAAAAATATGATTGTCTTAATTCAAGGATTGGAGCAGAGCGCAAGCCCCACTACCGATAGGGCATTGTTGCACAGTCGATCGCGGCGGCCATGAGGGCACTCGTGTGATACGGGAGTGTTGGCTTGTACGACGACGAGGGGCCAAATCCAACCGGCACGTCGGCAGGGGCAAACATCGGGATGACGACGGCTTCGTGTTCAAAGTAAGCGTCGAGGGCGAGGGCGCGGTTGAGGGTCATCCTATTTTCGTCACTCATGTTTTCACGGCTCCTTGCAGCGATGGCACCTCCTTTTTGGCTCACGTCAAAGAGCACTACGGGCGTTTTCGCAAAGTCGGCACGAAGTTCGCCCAACAGCGCGGCGGTCAGACCCCCGAAACCGTCCAGAGACGACGACGAGAAGAAATGGAAAGCCTTTGAATAGATAGATAAAATAAATAAACTTTCAAACAGGCACGTCGTACCTGCAGATGGTCGCACTCCTCGACAAAATGGCGCAGGCGGTCCTCATAGTAGAGCTCGTACTGTGTTATTTCAAAAGTTTTGTTAAAGAAAAAAAAAATTTTTTTTTTCGATACGTTATCGCCTTGCGGGTGCAACAGCTCGGTGCCCTGGGGGTAGAGATCAAAGGCAAACTCGGGGCTGGCGCCGTGGAGATACTCTGTGATGGGGCACAACGAACGCGGGTGGTAGTACACGCCGAGGTAATCGGCCCAGACGTCTACGTCGTTGTCGAGGTCAAAGACCGTGCGCTTTTCTGTATCCTCGGGATGAGCAGACCCATTATCTTGCCTCTGCTCCTGTTGGTCCTGATCGTCTTCGGTAACCTGCTCGTCGAGCGACTGGAGGAACGCATTCGTTTTGGCGGGTTCGGCACGCACGACCTGCTGGCTTCCTGCCCATGTTGCGTGGTGGTTCTGGCCATTCCGTGGCTGCGACGATGAGGGATCGAGGGCTCGGTAGAGGGCATTCTCGGCGGCGAGGGGACCAAAGCTGCCCTTGAGGTCAAACACGAGCAGGCGCGGTGTAAACGTTTCCACGGTCCCGTGCACAGAAGTGCCACGGCGATGGAGGATGTCGTGGTTGATGTCGCTCGCGGGAGCCGCCGGGTCGTACACAAACTGCGCCGCCTGCGTGTTCCAAAAGTGCGCGCCAACGTGGTTGGCCAGATGGCCCAGTTGCAGGGTCACAATTTCTCCCTGTCCGGCGGCAGACATCAAGTTTCCGTGAAGTGATGATGCAAAAAATCCTCTCGCCGCGTCTCTTGCCGTGGACGTTGCTGCTGCTGGACCTTTGCTTGACTGTGGCCATCGTGCTCACTACCCGGTGTACGCTCTCCTTTGTCTCGGCCTTGTTTTTTTGTGTAAACATCCTAGAGGCAGACACGGAGATTGACTGGAAGGCCTACATGCAAGAGGTCGAGGGCTTCCTCGGTGGCGAGCACGATTATGTCAAGCTGCGAGGCGATACAGGGCCGCTTGTGTACTGTTGTCGGTGACTGGGCCAGACCGATCCGCTAAACTGCACGTCCTTTTTTTTTTCTTTTCTTTCTTTTTTGTAGGTACCCAGGGGGGTTTGTGCTCGTGTTCTCCCTGCTGCACATGATCACCGATGGAGGCGTAAACATCTTTCTAGCGCAGCTGGTGTTTGTCGGTCTGTACATTGGCACGCTCGCTGTCGTGTTTTTCATCTACTCCCGGGCGTCGTCGTCCCTTTCCACTTCACAGCATCCGGTGCCTTACTGGCTGATTGCGACGCTGTGCCTTTCCAAGCGAATCCATAGCATCTTTGTGCTCCGTCTGTTCAACGACCCCGTGGCCATGCTGTTTGTCTATCTCGCCATTGCGTTTGCCATGCGCGACCGCTGGACGCTGGCATCGGTGTTCTACTCGCTGGGTCTGTCGATCAAGATGAACGTCCTCCTGTTCCTGCCCGGGTTTGGTCTCTTGCTTGTCGAGCGCTTTGGCACGGTGGGAGCGCTGCCAAACCTCGCCGTCATTTTTTTGCTCCAGGTTTGCACGTGTTCTTCGTTGTTGCTTTCCCACCACCACCACCACCACCACCACCACTAATCGCCACTCAATAAAGGTGCTCGTGGGTCTGCCGTTCCTGTTGGAGAATTGGGTGTCGTACTTGTCCAAGGCATTTGAGTTTTCTCGCGAATTTTTCTACGTGTGGACGGTCAACTGGAAAATGCTGCCGGAGGAGACTTTCCTTGACAAGCGGTTTGCGGTTGCTCTCCTCGTCCTCCATCTCAGTCTACTAGCGCTGTTTTATTTTTCCAAATGGTCCAGGTACGTGAGCTCAAGCTGATTAGTTTCTTTTCTTTTTCTTTTAAAAAAAAATCTTCCGTGAATAATCATAATCAGGCCGACAGGGGGGTTGCTGCCACTGCTCCTCAAGCACAAGCCGAATCCATCTGTGGGCCATGGACCGACGTTCCTCACCAGCGATCGAATCGCTACGATTTTGTTCACCTGCAACTTCATCGGCATCGCCTGTGCACGATCTCTGCACTACCAGTTTTACTCTTGGTACTTTCACACACTGCCCTACCTCCTCTGGAAAACCGATCTCCCTGTTTTTGTCCGGTACGTGCGAAAAACTCAAAAAAAAAATTTTTTTTCTTTTTATTGCTTTACTGAAAAGAAAAAAAAAAATCTCTGCAGCTTCGTCATCCTCGCCGTCGTCGAATATTGCTGGAACGTATACCCTGCCACGTCCCTCAGCTCGTCTCTGCTGCAGGCAGCCAATCTAGTGGTCATAATATCATTGTACATGGGTGAATCCGTTTGAAATTATGGCGGCGATTTTTTTCTTCGTTCGCAAGGCCTGGCGTACCTCTTTGCCACTTGCTAACGCCACAAATAGACAATGACAGCCAAGCAGCCTCCTACCTCCCTTGCTCTTGGCGGCGAGCGCATTACCGGCGACAAGGTCCGCCAGCAAAATGGTATTGCGCTCTCTCGCGAACGTGCGGTCTCCTCATCCCGTCTTTCCCTTTCCCTTTCCCGGTTTCCCCTCCCAAACCAAAACAGTGATGGCCGCCACGGCCATTGCCAACATTGTCAAGACGTCCCTCGGTCCTGTGGGTCTTGACAAGATGCTCGTTGACGACATTGGCGACGTGACGGTCACCAACGACGGTAGGCTTGCTTTCATTCCATGCATGCAATTCAAATCCCGACCTCCTTATTTTCTTTTCCTTGCGCCAACCAAGGTGCCACCATCCTCAAGCTTCTGGACGTTGAGCACCCTGCCGCAAAGATTCTTGTTGAGCTTGCCCAGCAGCAGGACAAGGAGGTACCGAGACTAGGGTGTTTTGTTTTTTTTTTCCCGTTGCAGCTCTTTTTTAACTGGCTTGTCAGGTCGGCGACGGCACGACGTCTGTGGTCATTATGGCTGCCGAGCTGCTGAAACGCGCGTATGACCTTGTGCGCAACAAAATCCATCCGACAACCATCATTGCTGGCTACCGCATGGCATCCAAGGAGGCTGTCAAGTTTATTGCGGACCAAATGTCGACCAAAGTGGAGGACCTCGGCCGCGACTGCCTGCTCAACGTCGCCAAGACGTCGATGAGCTCCAAGATTATTGGCAATGTGTACGTTTCTTTGTCTTGTTTGTTTTGTTTTTCCTTATTGAGATTTTTTTTTTTTTACTCACCGGTGCCCGTGACCAGCGACTCGGAGCTGTTTAGCAACATGGTCGTGGACGCGATGCTCGCGGTCAAGTCCACCAACAGCAAGGGTCAGCCAAAGTATTCTGTCAGCGCCGTCAATATCCTCAAGGCGCACGGCAAGAGTGCACATGAGTCTCTTTTCGTCAAGGGCTATGCGCTCAACTGCACCGTTGCTTCGCAGGGTACAGTTCGTTTTTTGTTTTTGTTTTTGTCCATTTAACCCCTTTCCAAACAACCAACCAAACCCAAAAAAAAAAAAAAAAAAAAAATAGCCATGAAAAAGTCGATCAAGAACGCCAAGATCGCCGTGCTCGACATCAACCTGCAAAAGGCCAAGATGGGCCTCGGTGTCAACATCATCATCGACGACCCCGACAAGGTCGACGATGTCAAGAAGCGGTAATAAAGAAAGGGGCAATCACCATCCTCTGAACAGCACGTTTAGTGAACTCGACATTACCAAGGAGAAGATTGAGAAGATCTTGGCTGCGGGCGCCAACGTTATCCTCACGACCAAGGGCATTGATGACCTCTGCCTCAAATACTTTGTTGATGCAGGTGCGATGGCCGTGCGTCGCTGCAAGAAAGAGGACCTTGTCCACATTGCCAAAGCGACTGGAGGTACGCTAGAATCGTTTTCCTGTTTGCCAGTCACTTACTCTGAGCATTAAATATAGCCACCCTCGTGTCCACCCTTGCCAATCTCGACGGCGAAGAGTCCTTTGAGCCCTCCTTCCTCGGCTATGCTGACGAGGTCACCCAGGAGCGTATTTCGGACGATGAGCTGGTAAGCTATCATCCCCCGTATGAAGACTGTGCTGATTTTGACTCGTTGTTGTTGTTTTAGATCTTTATCAAGGGCACCAAGCAGCTTGGTGCCGCGTCGATCATCCTGCGTGGCCCCAACGAGTTTATGCTCGACGAGATGGAGCGTTCGATGCACGATGCCCTCTGCGTCGTCAAGCGCACGCTCGAGTCAAACCGCGTTGTCCCTGGCGGTGGATGCATTGAAGCAGCTCTGTCGATCTACCTCGAAAACTACGCCACTTCCATTGCCTCGCGTGAGCAACTAGCCATTGCTGAGTTTGCCCAGTCTCTTTTGGTCATTCCCAAGGTTTTATTATTTTTTTTTTTATTTTTTTTTGATTCGAGTGTTCTAAAAATCTTTTTTATCCAAAAAAAAAAAAAAGACTCTCTCCACCAACGCAGCCAAGGACGCTACCGACTTGGTCGCCAAACTGCGTGCGTACCACCACGCCTCGCAAACCGACCCCAAGAAGGCCCAGTACAAGTGGTTAGTCAAAAAAAAGAAAGCCCGGCGTAAATAAATGCATTATTTTGTTAGGTACGGTCTCGATCTCATCAAGGGCACCATCCGCGACAACAAGGAGGTGGGTGTGCTCGAGCCTGCAATGATCAAGATCAAGAGTATTCGCGCCGCCACCGAAGCCGCCATTTCGCTCCTTCGCATTGGTACTTTTTTTTTTTGTGGTCCTTCACATACATGCTAATCCAAAAACAAAAAAATAAAAAACAGACGACATGATCAAGCTCGAAAAGGTCGACAAGAAGTCTGCTGACTCGGGATACGACGAGTCTTCTTAAAGCCTGAAAATTTCATCTGTAAAAAAGAAAAAAACACTCGCAGTCGCTCCTAACAAATTTGCCTCACAATCGGAATGAACGGCGTGGTTTATGAGTGGCTGGCGAAGGCCAGTCCATTCTGCTCCGCTGTCGATTGTACCACTTTTTTTTTTTCACTGACACTTTTGTTCCCCCCCTTCCCCGTCCGTCTTACTATTCACTTTGCAGGCCGGTTTCTTGTTGCCTTTTGCCCTCCCTTGTGCTTCCGGGGTCAGGCATGTCTGTCAGTTGGGGCCGGACCCTGCCACAAATTTCTTATTTTGGGGGGTAAGACCGAGACTTTTTCACTTTTTTTTTTTTATTGAACGTTTCGTGTTTGGTCACTCTTTTTGCCGTGTGTGTTTGCTCCTGGCGTTTTTTTTTCTCTTTCGCGGTCCTTTCTGTTCGCCCGTCCGCTCGCCCGCCCACACCAGTCGTTTCCCTCCTCTCTCGGTGGCAAGGGTCGGAGGTCGCTGCGGAGGACTTTTTTTGTGTTTGTTTTTTCCTTGCAGTCGGGTGATTCGTCTTTCGTGGCAAAACGAGCAGTCTTGGTGTGCCGCTGTGTGCGTTTCTGCTCGACCGAGTGTGCTTTGTCCTTTCGCTCTCTTTTCTGCTGTCCTGCGACGTGGCAGCAGTATGGAGCCACGGTTTTTGTGACCTGCACGATGTTGACGTCAGAGTCTGGACCGACGTGTATATCTCTCACATGCCTCGGTGCTTTTTCTCTGCGTGTGTGCATCCTGAAACTCGTGCCATGAGTGGTTTTTTTTTTTTTTCACAGTCAGCACGTGCGGTGACGAGGTTCTGCTCTCTCGAGTGCAATAGTTCACATTGGACAGCCACAACATGATTTTTGCGTGTGGGGTTGTGTGCTGTTTGTTTGTGATTTAATCAAAAGGGGTTTCACCAAATCGGACGTTTTTTTTCTCGGATTCAAGGGTCCCCCTCGTCTTCATTTCTACTTGCTTCTTCACAACTGGGCGATCGAGGAATGTGTTGTTTGGCGTAGCGTGCACGCAACTGAAATAAATATTATGAGGGCGCCTTTGCCGTTGCACGACACATACTTTTTTTTTTCCGGGAGAGGTCGCTTAGATGAGGTTCTCGGCCCGAACAGTACTTTTTGTCGCACTGGGCTGGGCCCTTTGTCACATTTTTGTTTTTTTCTTCTTTGCTTCTGGACCGTCTATCTGGCACTTGCAGCACCGGCAGCGGCGGCAGCAGCGGCGGAGGGCGGCTGTTGTCGCAGCCAACGTTGACTCTTTTTTTTTTTTTGCGTGTGCCTGTGAAGTGCCTTCTCTTTTTTACTGCACCCTGTAACTCTTTTTTTTTTTTTAATATGGTCCTTTTGCGTTTTGCGCGACCTCTCCCCTCTACCCACCTTGTGACCCCTTTGACGCGTACACGGTCTAACACCTTGCAAATAAAAAAACAGAGGCTCTGACTGGCAACCGGCGCAGTGACTCAAGAAAAATGTTGGCCCCACTTCTCACCAATGACAGTTCCTCTACTGTCGCCGCCAACCTCGTGGCCGCTACACAGCAACAACAACACCAACTCCACCACCAACATGCCGTTGCCGCCGCCGCAGCCGCAGCAGCAGCTCAAGCAGCTCAACAACAACAGCAGCAGCAGCAGCAGCAGCAACAGGAAACCCAGCGCGTCCTGATGGACTTGCAGCTAGAACGCGACAACCACCTCCGCGACCTCGAGCTCGAGCGCCTCGAGTACGAGCGCACATGGAGCGAGAAACGCGAGCAGATCATCACCCTCTATGAGCAGCGTGCCCACGAGATCGTCATCGCTCGCTCGGCCAACTCCAGCAACACCAATGTCAAAGCGGGGGCCCCAGGTGTGAACCCCACCCTGTACAAACAGCCTCAGCAACAACAGCAACAGCAGCAAAGGGTCTTCCCGTCCCAGTTCCTCGCCGGCGGCGCCCGCAGCCAGCAGTCCACTACTGTCTTCCCAACCCTCTACACCAATTCTCCTTTTTCTCCCAACCTCGCCAAGGCACCCTCTCCACCTCAGCAGTCCCTCGACTTGCTCCCTCCGATCACCTCCATGCTGCCATCGGGTAGCAGCGACGCCGACAAGCTGCAACAACAGCGTCGTTCCCCGGGCCCGGTCGACCACGGCAGTGACGCAAAGCGTGCCAGGCGAGAAGAATCGCCCCCGGTCGTGAGCCAGAACCCGCCAAACAGCACCACCAGCGGACGGCCCCTCTACGGCCCTGGCATCGCTTTCACCAACGAGGACTACGAGATCTCTCGTTTCAGGGAGATTGTCAACGATCTCCCCAAGCTCATCGATGTCCTCAAGGTCGCCATCAACCAATGGTACGGAAGAAAAAAAAAGAAGGAAAAAAAATTTTTTTTATTGTGACTTGTAATGCAGGAAATTGAGCAACCGCACCAAGTCGGCCTCGTTCGAGGTCATGCTCAGCACAAACGAGGACGTTGCAGTCGTGTGGTACCGTGGTGAGGCATTCATCACCGGCATCGACGTGATGAAAGTCATCATCATGTACCTCCACAACCACGGCCTCCAAGTGACCAACCGAAGAAGAGTATGTGGACAGAGGTGTGATTTTCTCTCTGTCTGACAAGGATATGCGCTTTTTCTTTTGCATTGCCAGTTTGAAGAGGGTATCTTTAGCGACCTCCGCGCGCTCAAGCGAGGCAAAGGCTGCACCGTTGAAGAGAGTGCCTCCCCGCTGCTCAAGTTTTTGCACGCAGTCCAAAGGTTGCGCACCCTCAAGCGCCAAAAGGTCTTTATCGCGTCCCAATTTTTGATCAAGGTATTTCTGTTTTGTTTTCTATTTTGTCCTGACACTGTACAGGCCGAGAAGCTTTGTTCGGACGCGCGCGATCGAGAAATCATCATCCGATCGTCTCAAAACACAGACTTTAACACTGGCATCGCCAAAAAGTACCTGTTCCTACGGCCCTCTATGTAATTCTAAATCGTCCCTTTTAGGCTCACCAATGTCGTCGCACACAAGCGCAGGTCCCGCTCGGCTATCGAAAAGGCCAACACGAAGAAGCCATCAAAGGCGTGGATCTCCAACGGCAGTGGGCATGCCAGCGACCTCGTGACGGTTCCAGACATTGGCAGCATGGGCAGCAAGCAGGATGAGGATGAGGACGGGGAAGAGGACGAGGACAATGAAGAAATGTTTTCCGCAGAGGAAATGTCGTACGAGTCGAGCGACGAGGACGAGAGCTCGCCCAACACGCGCCCTCACCACTCGCACAAACATCAAGCGGCGGCGGCGGCGGCAGCAGCAGCAGCAACAACAACAACAAGTGACGGTGGCGAAGATAATGCCGCCGCAAAGGAGAAGGCCGACAACCAGGCCCAACACGACAAGGCCACACGCGGAGCAAAGCGCAAGGCTGACAAGTCGTACGATTTTCTTTTTTTAAAAAAAAAAAAGAACCGACTCGGAAACTGATATTTTACTCACAGAATCGACATGGAGGCTATTGAAGCGCTGACCATCATGCGTCAAGGCGGACGATCAAACTCTGGACAAAACCTCCTGGCCAACGTCAAACCTGAGGCGCCTCCTGCGACGGCATGAACAATTCCGATCTCCAAAAAAAAAAAAAAAAAAAAAAAAAAATTTAAATAAATAAATAAAAAGTCTCGAGTCCTTTGGGGCATTGTGTGTACATGTTGAAGTGGTCCCTCCCTGAGCACGCTGAGGCGAACTAATTTTTTTTTTTTTCACAGTCAGGGCACAACACCATCGATGGCTTGTTCGGCTGTCCTGCAAGAACTCAGGAAGGCTGTGACAGAGCAGCAGCCTGCGTCGACCATGACAGCGCTAGTGCAGCGACTGCAAGAGGCACTTGTGCAGACGGGCGACCCTGCCGAGGCGATCGGCTCTCTTTTCGCGCACCTGGAGGCGGTGAAGGCCGTCAGCGGTGCGGTCCAGGTCGTCGCTGCCTTTCTCCGCGCACAGACAGCAAACGGCGCCACCAACACGACAGCCCAGCTGCTCCTCGGCATCCTCGGACAGCCTCTGGCAGCGCCCGTACAGAACACCTCGACCGGCGCGGGCGAGTCGGTGAGATGTTTCAGCTGGTGTTCTTCTTTCTTCGTTGACATGCGTGCTCCCATTAGACTACAGCCACGAGTACAGATCACGACATCGGCGGCGACGACGGCGACGAGGTTCTTGGATTTCTTTCTCTTTTCGGTGTGCCAACTTTGGTCTTAGCAGTCTGCCAGATTGGTGGTCGTTTGGGACATTGAACGCTGCACCATCTCGTCCGAATACGAGTGCGCCTCGGTGATCGACTCGCTCCGAAAGCAGGTCGATAAGAATGACGATATATCCGACTTCAAGATCAAGGTTTTCGTTCGTAAGGAGGCGCCAGTGTCCTCTGCTCTGTTAGAGCAGCTGCACGGTGAGAACGCCACCTTGATCATCGTTCCATCAAGTAAAGCGAGTACGTGCAAAACGCATCCCCCTTTCTTTTTTTTTTTTTTTTTTTCCCTTTTGAAGCTTACAAATATCTGTAGACGCTTGTGAGGAGGACATCAAGAAAGAGTTGCGCCAGATCGAAGAGGATGCTGTCCAAACTGGTCGCAAAACCATAGTTGTGCTCGTGTCTGGTGACAAAGATTACCGTCGGGAGTTGGGCAATCTGCAGACGGGTCAATATTTCACTGTCCTCGTGGTCCTGCGCCGCAGTGCCAACATTACCCTTAGCAATCCAACCCAGGACGTCCTGTATTGGGAAGATATCCTCGAGGTAACCACCCCGGCCCATAGTTTCAAAAACGTTTTAAACGATTTATTTTAGGATACCGAGAGACCTGCCAAAAAGGAGCCATCAGCGCCGCCGAGTCTCGGAAAGGAATTTCCAAAGGCCAAGATTCCGCTTCCGCGGGACTTTCAGTTGTTAGAGTCGCAAAAGGCCTCCATTGTCGAGATGGCAGCCACGCAGCACTGCCAACTCGACTTTTCCAAGCTCCAGAGCGATAACGTCTTGTATGTTTGCGGCCATGGCCCGTTGCTCGGCAAGCTTCGTGCCACCATTACTGCTTTCCTGGGAGTGCCCACCGTTGTCTCACCTGTTAAGGTCGGCAAGTACAATTCGTCGGCAACGAGCACACCCACCAAGAAGGACCGAGCCACACCACATACGCCGCTGAGACCCGATCAGCCGCCTGCAAAAATCGAGGTTGGTACGTCGTTTGATGACGACTCGCTCAAGACCGCCATCACGTCGGTCGCCGGGGAGTACAACTGCACAACCGACTACACCAGCATCCCCGTCAACGGCAAGCTTCAAATCTTTGGCTCGCCGCAAGTGCTCGGCAAAGTTAAGCGCCAGGTCCTGGACCTGCTCGCTACTCCGATCCCCAAGACGACAAAACAGCCAGGCCCCACGACAGCATCATTAAAGCCGACGCCTTCGCCCAAGGAGCATCGCGTACCAGAGACGTTTGTGCTCGTGCCGCTCACCTTTTTCGTGGACGGCAAGAATGAGGGGCTCAAGAGCGACGTTTTCCGAGCCGCAGCCCAGTACAAATGTTTTGCCGAGGTCGGGAAAGTGTCGCGCAAGATCATCCTGCACGGCCCCTATCCGGATCTCAACAAGTGCAAGAAGGACGTCATCGCCCTGGTCAAGGCCGAGCAGGACCTTGTACTGGCAGAAGCCCCCTCGTCTCTGGCGCCGGCCTCGCCCGTCCTCCCCGCAAAAACCGGCAAACCAGTCCTGGCTAAAGCTTTCAAGCTGAACGTGAACGACATCGCCGATTCCCTTGCTAGCGTTAAACTCACGTCGCCATTGAACAACAACAAGAAGACTGTCGTGTGCCTCCACTTTAAGAAGGGCAAGTGCACCTTTGGTAAGTTTTTTTTTTTTTTTTTTTTAAAAAAAAAGGTTTTCTGTTTTATTTGAATCTCATAAAAATTGATCAGGATCAAAATGCAACTTTCTGCATCCCGGCGTGGACTCTGTGCAGCCGCAGACGTCCGTTCTCGCTCAACAGCACAAGCCTGCCACCCAGCCCGCCGATGCCCAGAGACTTTTTGAGGCCGTCGTCTCCAACGACAGAGATGCTGTCGAGCAGGTCCTTTCGCGAGGTGTCTCGATCAACTCTCCTTTGCAAGGTATGTTGAGTTGCTTTTGTTTTTGTAACTGTTATATTAAGGCTGTGCAACTTTAGATGGATCAAACCGCACAGTCCTGCACGTCGCAGTTCAGAGCGGGGACCGCCCCATGGTCGACTTCCTCTTGTCCAAGGTCAATATCAACATCAACTCACTCACCAACCTGAGCGAGACCCCCCTGCACTATGCGGCTTTCCACAACTATGCCCACCTCTTCAACTTTCTCGTCGCCAAGGGTGCCGATCGATCCGTCCAAGACTCCAAAGGCCTCACCGCCGAGCAGTACTATGCAGCTGTTAGCAAGTGAAAGAGAAACGCGCATTGTAGAAACTTTGAAAAAAAAATTTATTTTTATTTATTTTTTTTTTGGGGGGGGGGGGAGGGGGGGGAGCCTCATCCGTTCATTTCTGCACCGATTTTTGCGTGCTCTGATGAACTAATTTTCGCATTGGTTCTGCACTCCAGGTAAATTGTCACTCTTGTCCGTCTGCATGAAAAGAAAAAAAAAAACTACACATTTACAACAAAAAAAAAAATTTTGTACCGTCCTACAGCAATCAAGAAAGCTGGGCTTTGAATGTGGTTGCCTTGCCAGTCTTGGAAATGGTTTCAAAGACCTTTTCCTGTGGTAGGTCTGTCTCGACAACGACCTGCATCGATTTTTATTTTTAACAACCGTGCATTTCGTAAGCAAACAACGCGTACCTTTTGTGCAGACAGGTCCACGTTGAACGTCTTGACACCATCCAGCTTTTGAAGAACCCTCGTGACTGCACCCGAGCAGCCCGAGCAGGACATCTTCACCTCGTACTCAAACACCTACGTCGAGTTTTGTTTTTCAAGTGGCGACCATTCAACTGCCAGTGAGGTACCGCCATTTCCTGGGAGACAGAATTGTAAAACAAAATGGAGGACGTGGACGGCCAAGCAGACTTTGACGAAGTGCGCGCGCGCATTCCCTCTGAACTCAAGGGCTTGCGGTCATGCCTACTGTGCTCCCTTGTGAAGGTGTGTCCCCCCCTTGTTGGCGCGCACGTTCTTTCTTTTTCTAAACGCAAAGTGTGCAGACGTTTGACCAGTTTTACAATGACGGGTGCGACAACTGCGAGGGCATGCTGGGTCTTCGCCAAAACACTGCTCAGATCAAGCGGTGTACTTCAAACCAATTCTCGGGCCTTATTTCGAGCATTGTTCCCGACGCGAGCTGGGTAGCACGGTGGCAGCGCATTGGTACGTTTGCTCGGTTTTCTTTTTGGAGTCCGTCTAATTTGGCTTTCCTGGGGAAGGCAACTACAAACCGGGCGTGTATGCCATCTCTGTCTCTGGGCGGCTTCCAGAGCGTATCGTACACAAGCTGGCTGATAACCACGGGATCAACTATGAAAATATCGTCAAGTTGCGCGACAAGACGCTGCTGAAGTAGTAGTTTTGTATTCACAAAGGGGGGGGTGTGTGTGCCGAGTTTCTCATACAACGACCCCATGCAGGGAGAAAATATTCATGTAGGGAGTGATGACCGAGCGTGAGGCAAAGTAAAAGATCATGCCAAAAGCGATCGAAAGGGGAAGTGCGGGCAAGGCCTTGCGGAAGATGGACAGGAGCAGCAGTGTCAAACAGAGGCCCTGAGAAAGAGTCTGTTAATGGAGCCAAACAAACAAACAAAAAAACAAAACAAACAGTAAGGGTGGCCAGTGCGCAGGCAATGAGCGTGAGCCAGTTGGTCAGTGATGCCCGCGCAACGAGAACAGAGTAAAAGATGAAATCACCCAAGCCGAGTTGCACGCCTTTGGGTTGGTCGTCCTCCTCTGCAACCTGCTGTTGCTGGTCTGCCTGTTGGGCTTGTTCCTCGTCAAGCACGCCCCCTGAACCCAAGTTCATCAGTGGCACGGCCTCGGCGTTGGCGGGATTCGACGAGTCGCTACGCAAAATTCCTTGGTGAGAGCGTTTGTGTAGTTTACAACGTACTGGTACAGCGGCATGTTAAGCAAAGCCTCATTACCGTCCTCGAAATCGTCTTCGTCATCTGGCTCATCGGCAACGACACGACGACGAGATGTGGTTCCGGATGACCCCGATGTCGTAAACACGAGCTTGGTATCCTGCGTGGCCGAACTAAAGTCGGCCATTCCCGAGGAATAGAGCAGTGCAGGGATGGGCTCGTTACGTTTTTGAGACAGCTCAACGAGCATCTTCAGTGGACCGCCCGGGCACAGCACCGACAGCAAGTCTGTTTCATTCAAAAAAAAAAAAAAAGGTCAACGAAAAAAGTAATTAAAAAAAGCATCTCCAGTACCATAAATAGAGATCGCCGCAAGGAACACCCACGCAGTCCACTCGGGAAGAAACGTAAAGTTGGTCGCGAGAAGGGCACTGATCAGGACGAGATAGCCTTGCTGGATGTACAGGGGCGAGTTCCACATGACCGAGAGGATTCCCACGGCCGCAAAATTCCAAAGGAAAAAGGACAGCGAGATCCAGTCGAGCGTGACATTGTACGACTGGCACAGTGCGCTACGTACGAGTTGGATGCAAATTAACGTGGAGACATTTCAAGCCGAGTATTTTTGGGTACTAGAGAACAGTGCCGCCAATGCCGGCAAGAGTTGTGGTCACCGAAAGGCCCAGCCACCCATACAGGATCTATTCAGTCAATGAATGCATGAATGTGGTTTTGTTTTTTTTGTTTTTTCGTTTTTTTTTTGGAAAAAAAAAAAAAAAGAGAACGAAATCGTACCCACATCAAGCGAAAGTAAAATAAGCACACAAAGATAAACGTGACGATGACGATGCCCCCGATCATAATAAACGTGTTGAGCAATGCGCCGCCAAAGCGGCTCCAAGTGTCATCCTCGCTGCTCTCTGCGTAGACATTGATCGGCCTTGGTGCGTGCGTCCGTGTCATCAGGAAGATCAAAGACTAGAAACCGACGTACGAGTACTGGGACACGTCCATCGTCTGGAACATGCGCTGTACAAACCAGACGGTGAAACAGAACGTGAAGACGATCGGCCGGATGAGCTCATAGACTTGTGTTATGTAGTGCGAGAGCTGCACGCACCGCCGCCAAATGTGAGTTCCACCGTTTGTTTACCTCCACGCCCTACCTCCTCCTTGAACTCGGCCTCGACGATCGCACGCTCCTCCTCCGTGAGCACACGCTCTGGTGGTGGTGGTGTCCGCCGCATGCGCAGGCGCTCCTTGAGGGTCCTCCGCCTGGGAGGCGCCTTGGCCGCCGTGTCGTCTTCGTGTGCCTGCACGTGTGTTTTTTTTGAGTCGTCGTCGCTGTTTGCAAGCGATACCACGACGCCGCCCCCGGTCGTAGGGACAAAGGCCGCGTTCACAAAGCCCCCGTCGGCATCGCCTGCCGTGTCGGCCGCCGGCTCAGCCACGCCGCCGCTGGCGTCCTCGTCGTCGTCCACGCGAAGTGGCGCGTACGTCGATGTCATAACGTGGAAGTCACTTCATTAATCATGGCCACGTACACAGGTGTGGTTGACGACGCCTTTTTTTTCGAAAAACGCAACTAAAAAAAAGACATACACAGTCTCGATAAAGTGGGGCAAGAACAAGTACGACGACGTGCTGCTGGACACAACACAGTCTGCGCTGGACTTTAAAGTGCTGGTAGGCTCCGTCCTGGAAAGAAAGAAAAACATGATGTAATCACCTCTTTCCAGCTCTTCTCGCTGACAGGTGTGCCGCCTGACCGCCAAAAGCTCATGATCAAGGGAGGCCTGCTCAAGGACGACACGACATGGGACAAGGTCACCGACTTGAAGAACGTACTGTCCTTGGGTTTCTGTATTTGCCTGACAAGGAAAGACGTCCTGTTTACGCAGGGGTACACGTTCATGCTGATGGGCACAGCTGACGCCTTGCCACAAGCGCCCGTTCAGAAGACTGTCTTTGTGGAGGACATGACCGAGCAAGAGCAGAACGTGGCGGTACGTTTCGTCCCGTTTTTTTTGAGGGGGGGCGAGTGGGTGTTCAAAATTTGTTCACGAACGACACAGCAACAAGTCCCAGCTGGCCTCGTCAACCTCGGAAACACCTGCTACATGAATGCGACCTTGCAAACGCTCCGTGGAGTCCCCGAGCTCAGCGATGCGCTCGCAAAATACTCTGGTGTATCCGACCCGAACGACAGGGCCAACAGCATGACGGTCGCCCTGCGCGATGTCTTTTCCTTGCTCAAGTCATCCGGCGAGTCTGTCAGCCCCTTCTTCTTTGTCGGTGTATGCCTTCTTCTTTTTTTTTTTTTTTTTTTTGGGGGGGGGGGGGGGGGGGG
>Ga0302226_10000859_pt1 | contig 23620 bp, 17 predicted proteins | sample II_Palsa_E3_3_FD_193524 | JGI IMG/M metagenome (GOLD analysis project Ga0302226, IMG submission 193524) | Peat permafrost microbial communities from Stordalen Mire near Abisko, Sweden - II_Palsa_E3_3 | ecosystem: Environmental > Terrestrial > Soil > Palsa > Peat permafrost | place: Sweden...
CCATGGCACCGGGTCCGGCAACGCATTCAAGGTGGCATGAGCCTCCTCTTCCAGACTCTCCCGAGCCAGATCGCCGGCAGCATTCAAGTTAACGTGCGCCATGGAATTTTTCCAGTTGATTTCGTGTTGTTGGACAACTTCGTGATGACGTATGAATCTTCGTCACGAAACAATTTCGTCAGCCAGTATTCGGGCGTCAAAACCGTTGGAGGAAAATCCGACAGATGAACAGACAGTTGCTCTGCGCCGCCTGTTTTTAAGGAATATTTTACTTTACTCACGTCAAAAACCGGTTCGCGCGGCTATGGCACTGGACCGGGCTATCCACGTAGCGAAGACTGCCTACACGCGATTTGCAGAGAGGCCGCTGGTTGCCTAATGTGGTTACCTAGCGTGGTTGACATATTTGCTTCTTCAAGCGCACCTCATTCTCCCTGTATCCGGACCCTTATCCATGGCTCGTCTTGTCACTTCGCATTACGTCTGCGTTGATGGTCGGCTGGTGCACTATCGGCGTAGCGGCGACGGACCTCCGGTCGTCCTGCTGCACGCCTCACCCCGGTCGTCAATCGCGCTCGTGCCATTGATGCAGGCGTGCCCCGCAGATATAACCGTGTTCGCCTTCGACACACCCGGTTGCGGTTATTCCGCGCCTTTACCGCTCGGGCGCCCAGATGTCCCCGACTACGCCCATGCATTCGCAGCAACGTTGGATGCCCTCGGCATCCAATGCGCGCCAACCTACGGCACCCATACCGGTGCGGCAATCGCTCTGACGTTCGCCGCGCTCTATCCCGAGCGGGTGTCGCAACTGGTACTCGATGGGCTGAGCGCATTTTGCGCCGACGAACGCGCGGCGATTCTAGCGGGCTACCTTCCTCCCTTCACGCCTCACGTTGACGGAACCCATCTAGCGTGGCTTTGGGCTCGCGTGCGCGATCAATACATTTTCTTTCCGTGGAATCACCGTGGTGCCGGCGCGCGCCTTCGAACGGCATTTCCTTCGGCACTGCAGTTGCACGAAGTGGCACTCGATCTGCTCGCAGCGGGTGACAACTACCGCGCCCCTTATACAGCAGCGTTCTCGTTCATCCCTCAACGCTGGCTCCCGCACCTGCGGGTGCCCACCTGTATTGGCGCGCGACACGATGACATGCTATTCGGGCATCTCGAACGTCTTGGCACACTACCGCCAGGTGTTGAATTAGCCACTTTTCCCGACGACAGGCAAGCGTGGGCCACGGCCATCTGGCGTCTCCTGGGAAAAGCAGAACCCTGCGGAAGCTCCCATACGAACGCCTGCATCGAGGCAAAGTTGCCTGCGGTCGCGGCTGGCGACGCCTATGTTCGCGCCAGCTCATCGCGCATGCACCTGCGCGGCACACTCGGCGGCACGGGCAAGCCACTAATCGTGTTGCACGGGTCACCCGGGGGCGCCCGTGGCATGGATCGCTATATTGAGCGGGCATGTGCGCAGGGACGGCCAGTCATCGCACCAGATTTGCCTGGGCACGGCGATTCGGATGCGATCGACTCAACGGGCGACACTGCATTCATCGATGCCGCGCAGGCGGTCCATGCTGCCGTCACGCAATGCGGCATCAGTGCCGCAGATGTCGATGGCGAGGGGCTGGGTACATGGGTGGCGCACGCGCTTCAGGACCTGTATCCGCATCTATATACCTCTGCAAGGCCGCGCTGCGCCTCATTGGAAACAGTCACCGTGCCCGGCAGCCTTTCCGTCAGCGCCGATGGCGCACATCTGGCAGCCGCCTGGTACCACATGCGCGACGAGGCTATCTTCGGACACTGGCTCGATCGTCAACCATCCGCGCAGCCCGCATTCGGCGACAGCCTCGACACAGAAACCATACACCGCCGCACCATTGAAGCCTTGAAAGAAGGGCCATCGGCGTGGCGTTTCCGGTCGGGCGCGTTGCGTTTCGCGAGCGAATGAAGTGACTGCTCAGAGCGGGAGGCGCAAACGCTGAACAGCTAAGCGCATTGACGCGAGCTACGGGACCTTGACCTTCTACGCGCCACCTTCGATCCACCTCTACGGAGTACCTGCGTGACTAACACCATCCATAAGCAAGAAGACTTGCAAGCCGACTACAACAAAGCCGGATTTGACGGGCACCTCGCATTCGGGAACCGCCCGGCCGTGCTCCTCGTGGATGTCGTCCAGGCCTATCTTGATAGAGCAAGCCCGCTCTATGCGGCGGGCTTCGTGAGAGCGCTAGCGGCTTGCGAGCGACTCACAGCAGCCGCTCGTGTCGCCGGGATTCCGGTGGTTTTCACCCGGGTTAAATACAATGCGAACGGCATGGACGGGGGGCTCTTCTACAAGAAGATTCGCGCGCTTGAAAGCTTCCTCGGGGACTCACCATTCGGTGCCTTTCCCTCAACCCTCCAACCTCTCGCAGACGAGTTGGTCGTCACCAAGCAGTATGCTTCGGCATTCTTCGGCACGAGCCTGACATCAAGTTTGGCCGCGCTTGGCGTGGACACGCTGCTCATCATGGGTTTTTCAACCTCCGGCTGCGTCAGGGCGACGGCGCTCGACGCATTGCAGTACGGCTTTACGCCGTTTGTCGTGCGCGATGCTTGCGGCGATCGCGCGCTTGCGCCTCACGAAAGCAATCTGTTCGACCTTCAGGCCAAGTATGCGGAAGTCGTTGACGAGGGCGAAGCGCTTGATCTGATAGCCTCTTTTAAATTTTGAGCGGGTGTGTTTGGCTGGTCGACAGCGGGCGTAAGCCCGACGCAACGAAGCTTTGCTGCGCCGTCAAGCGGTGAGCCGAGTCGCGGGTGATTGCGGCAGAATCCGCGAATCACTCATGCCAAGCCAACACGCTATGACCAATCAATTGTTCGAATCCGCGCTTGGCGTCGCGGCTCCCTAGTACAGCGTCATCGCAGGCGCAGCATTTTTCGGCCGTTCAGGACGTCGAAGCTTGACGCCCTCCTTCAGTGTAGGCACGTCAGTGTCACTCTGCATGCAACCGATCAAACTCCCATACCGCCGGAAAGCCCATCAGTTCGCACATGTCCTTGAACGGCATCTGCTCGCTTTCAAGAGCCGCGGTGCCTTTCATCGCCTTGATTTCGCCGTACGCTTTTTCGAGGGCACGCGCCACGCTCAAGAAGCCAGCCGACGGATAGATCGCCAGCGCGAAGCCGAGCCGCTGCAGTTCGGCGGGCGGCAACTGCGGCGTGCGCCCTCCTTCAACCACATTGACGAGCAACGGCACATCGAACGACTTGCCGATCTTCTCCAGTTCTTCCACGCTTTCCGGCGATTCAATGAACACCACGTCCGCGCCCGCTTTCGCATACGCTTCGCCGCGACGCAACGCTTCATCGAGACCGAGCGATGTGCGTGCATCGGTTCGCGCGATGATCTGAAAGTCAGCGTCCTCGCGTGCCTCGGTTGCGACCTTGATCTTCTTCACCATGTCGTCCATTGCGATGACCCGTCGACCGGGCGTGTGGCCGCACTTTTTCGGAAACTCCTGGTCCTCGATCTGAATGCCCGCCGCGCCCGCGCGTTCGTAGCCCCGCACCGTGTGCGCGACATTGAGCAAACCGCCGTAGCCGGTGTCGGCGTCGCAGATAAGCGGCGTCTTCGCCGCGCCGCAAAACGCGGTGACGCGGTTGACCATGTCGGTGTAGGTCGCGAGTCCCGCATCCGGCTCTCCAAGGTATGAGGCCACAGTACCGAAGCCGGTCATGTAAAGGCAATCAAAGCCCATGGTATCCGCGAGCCGCACGGAAATCATGTCGAAGATGCCGGGCGCCACGACAATCTCGCGCGACGCGAACTTGCTTTTAAGGGCTTTTCTGCGGGAATTGGCAGTCATGTGCTCGACCTCGTTGAGTTAATGAAATGAATGAATAGAGTCAGTTGCCGGGAAGTTCGGCAGCAGGTTGATGAAGCGATTCGACGTCGGAGACAGCTGCGATTTCCTCTAGCGAACGCCGGTTCGTTTCGACGCCGAAGATCACGAGCACCGCGACCATCAAGACGAGCGCGCCGCTGATGATCGACAGGACGTCCTTGATGCCGCCCGACACGTACATCAGCACGACCAGTTGCGGCGCGACAATGCCCGACAGCCGCCCCGCCGACCCCGCGATGCCATTCGCGCGCATGCGGTTTTCGGTGGCGAACAGCTCGGGGATATACGTCGCGATGCCGAGCGCGACCATGAGGTAGGTCAGCGTGAATAGCGTGAAGCCCAGCAACGTGGCCATCCCGACGCTCGAAGAGTTACCGTAAAGCCAGCCTACGATCGCCGCCAGCACCGCAATGCCGATCAGCCCGTTCTTGCGGCCGATGCGATCGGCGATCAACACGCCGATCAGCGCGCCAGCGGGACCGCCGAGCGACATCAGCGTGGAATAGCCGAGCGATGACGCCACGCCGAGCCCCTGCTTCATGAGGAACGTCGGCACCCACACAATGAACCCGTAGATCACAACATTGATGGCTATCTGGATGGTCACTGCGAGCACGGTGCGGCGCAGCAGCGGCGGCCTGAACAGGCTACCTAGCGTGGTCCCAAACGTGGTAGCGCGGATCGGCGTGCCTGCGGGTTCGACGATAGGCGGCAATTCGCGCCCTTCTGCGGTCTCCGCCTCGATGTTCTTCAGGATCGCGTCAGCTTCATCCAGCCGCCCTTTCGATTCGAGCCAGCGCGGCGACTCGGGCATCTTCTTGCGCAGCAGCCAGACGATCATTGCGCCAACCCCGACCAGCGCGAACATCGCGCGCCAGCCGATTGCCGGAATCAGCAGGTAGCCGAGGAAGGTGGAAAAGAACAGAGCGGAGTTTGTGATCAGCGACAGATATGCCGACCATCGGCCGCGCACGGCAGGCGGAATGAATTCGCCGATGGACCCATAGCCCACCACGATTTCCGCGCCCAGTCCAAGTCCCATGAAGAAGCGGCACACGATCAGCCAGGTCATGTTGGGGGCAAACGCGCCGGCAAGCGATGCCAGCCCGAAGATCGCCAGATTGAACTGATAGGTAAACTTACGGCCTTTTGCATCGCCGAGAATGCCGGCGGTGAACGCGCCAATCAACATGCCTATGAACGTGGAAGATAAAAACGCGGCGTTCAGCGTCATGCTCGACCAGCCGCTGCGGGTGAGCGCGCCGAGCACGCCGCCGGCGAGGTAGATATCGAACGAATCGAGAAACATGCCGCCGCCGATCAGCCACAGGATCCGCCGGTGGAATCGCGACGTAGGCAATCGGTCGAGTCGTGCGCCGGCATGAACAGTACTGCTCACCATATTTTCAGCTCCAGTCAATATTCGTTAGCGTTGCACATAAACCCAAGGCCGCGTCACCGCGTCATTGCGCTGAAACGCCAGGATGCGCGCGTTGAGTTTCATCGTCTGGTCGATCTCGTCGATACCTTCAAGCAAGGCTTCGCGGCGATCGTCGGGGAAATCGAATGCAATTTGATCAATACCGGGCGCCTGGATCGTGCGCGTCCGGAGATCGACGCGAAGCCGTTCACCGATTAAGGCCGGCTTTGCCAACGATTCGATCTGCGCCCCGTCAAGGCGAATTGGCAACAGCCCGTTCTGCAGGCAGTTGGCGTAAAAGATATCGCCGAAGCTCTGCGCGATCACGCAGCGGATGCCGAATTCCTCTAGCGCCCAGACCGCCATCTCGCGCGAACTGCCGCAGCCAAAATTCGCACCGGACAGCAGGATTTGCGCGTCCCGGAATGGCGGCTGGTTGAGGATGAAGCTGCGGTCTTCGGCGCCATCGGCTTGATAGCGCGCCATCTCGAACGCCCATGGCGCGAACTGGCCACGCCCGAGCTGGGCAATCCGCTCCACGCGTACGATCATGTCCGTGTCGATGTTGTCGCGCATAAGCGGCGCGGCGATGCCTTCGCAAACAGTGAACGCTTTCATGCACCGACCTCCGCTTCCTCTTCCCCTGCCAGCATGGCGATCCTGCCGGCGATGGCGCTCGCCGCCGCCACGCGCGGACTTGCCAGATGCGTGAGCGCGCCAGGACCTTGCCTGCCGACGAAGTTGCGATTGGACGTTGATACGCAACGCTCGCCCGGCCCGACCATGTCGCCATTCGCGCCGACACACATCGAACAGCCCGGCTCGCGCCACTCGAAACCGGCGTCCAGAAAGATTTGATCCAGACCTTCACGTTCGGCGTCGCGCTTGACCTCGATGGAACCCGGCACCACCCACGCCGTTACATGCGCGGCCACGTGCCGGCCCTTGACCACTTGCGCCGCGTTGCGCAAATCACTCAGCCGGCTATTCGTGCACGATCCGATGAACACCCGGTCGATTGGCGTCTGATCGAGCCGTTGTCCCGGCGTCAACTGCATATAAGCCAGCGCCGTCTTGAGCGACTCGCGCCGCACGGGGTCGGGTTCGCTGAGTGGATCGGGCACTTGCGCATCGATCGCGATCACATGCTCCGGGCTCGTGCCCCATGTGATTTGCGGGCGAATCAGCGTGGCATCGATCGTGATTTCCTTGTCGAACACGGCGTCATCGGTGCTTGCGAGTTCCCGCCATTGCGCGATGGCTTTATCGAGCGCCGCGCCCGCTGGCGCATAATCGCGGCCCTCTATGTAGGCGAACGTCACGTCGTCGGGCGCGATCATGCCGATCTTTGCGCCGAGTTCGATCGACAGGTTGCAGAGCGTCAGGCGCGCTTCCACTGGCAAAGCGCGGATCGCCTGACCCGCATATTCAATGGCATAACCCGTCCCGCCCGACGTGCCCAGCGCGCCGATCAGGTACAGGATCATGTCCTTCGCTTCCACACCGGGTCGAGTCGCGCCTTCGAAGCGCACGCGCAAGGTTTTGGGCCGCTTCTGGCGGATCGTCTGCGTGGCGAGCACGTGTACCTGTTCGGTCGAACCGATGCCGAAAGCAATCGCGCCAAGCGCGCCATGCGTGCAGGTGTGGCTGTCGGCGCAGACAAGCAGCACGCCTGGCAACGTCAGCCCTAGTTCCGGACCGATCACGTGCACGATGCCCTGACGGCCGTCATCGACATCAAAACGCGTGATGGAGAGCCGCCCCGTCTGCTCGCGCAGCGTCTTGATGGCAATGGTGCTCCAGGCTTCATCGCCGGCAGTGCGGCCCGGGCGCGTCGAGATCACGTGATCGAGCGTGGCGAACGTGAGTGACGGATCATGAACTTTCGCGCCGCGTGCTTCCAGTTGGCGAATCGCCGCCACGCTCGTCAACTCGTGCATCAGATGACGATCGACGTGCAGCAGGCTCACTCCGCCCGGCAATTCCTCGATGACGTGCTGATCCCAGATTTTATCGAACAGGGTCTTTGCCACGCGTCGGTACCTCTTCGTTGGGCGGGATGGAACCCTCGGCCGCCTTGCCTACCACGTTAATTTCACTCAGGCAGCTTCAGCGCTGGCAGCTTGACGAGTTCATCGGCTGAATGCCACAGGTGCCGGCGCATGGCTTCTTCAGCGGCGTCCGGGTCGCCCGCCAGAATTCCGGTCGCGATCGCCTCATGTTCAGCGAGGGAATTGCGCACGATCTGGTCAACGCCAATGCGCTGGCGCAACTGGATCATGAATACCGGCAGTTGATACTTGTCGATCAATTCGCTTAATTGAGGATTCCCGCACATGTCCACGATGATCCTGTGGAACTGCCGGTTGTCCACCACGAACGCCTGGAAATCGGGCTGCGTGAAATGACGCCGTCCACGCTCAAGCACCTCGGTAAAGCGGGCGCGGTTGTCGCCCTCATCGATCATCTGGGCCGCGCGCCGCGCCGCATACCCTTCGAGCGCCTCGCGAATCTGATAGATGTGCGCGATTTCATCGACGGATAGACGGCGTACTACCGCGCCGCGATTCGGAATGAGGTCGACGAGGCCATCGGCGGCAAGACGCCGGAACGCTTCGCGCAGCGGACCGCGGCTGATGCCGAGTTCTTCGACCAGATCGCGCGATATCAAGCGCTGACCGGGCACGAGACTGCCCTCGAGGATCTTGCGCTTGAGCAGGTCGGCGGTGCGATCGACCGTCTCGCCGGTGCGCAAGACCGGCTCGAGGACGGCTTGGACGGCGTCGTCAGCATCTTCGACTGATTCGTAATTCATGATCTGCATGGTTGGACACAGCGGAAGCTGCCGTGCCGATTGGCTAAAGTATCAAGCAAAAGTGTAGGACAAAACTAGTGACAATCCGGTTGATCGGCATCAGCATATACCCTGATCTGAAAGGGAAAAACGCCATTTTTAAAGGGATAAATCCGGCAATTAGGTGTAAACAAGAATGCATTACCCTCGTCCGTGCCTCCAAAAGTGTCCTACACTTTCGACACAGACAAACCAAAACCTGATGTTCAGGAGACAGCCGATGAAAGCCATCCATGCCCTGGTGCGGCTTGCCGCATGCGCCGCATTCGTGACCGTGAGCGCTGCGGCCAACACCAGCCAGGCCGCCACGCTGACCGTGACGCACTGGATCGATGGCATGTATGGCGTGCCCTTCGCGGTGGCGCTGGACAAAGGCTATTTCAAACAGAACGGCGTCGACGTCACCGGCTTCATCACGTCAGAGGGTGGCGGCACGTCGGTGCGTAACGCGATGGCGTCCGAGATTCCATACGGCGAAGTCGCGTTGCCGGCGGCTATCGCCGCGATCAGGCAAGGTGTGCCGATCACGATCGTCCATAGCGGCGTGCAGAGCGTCGCGGACTTGCTATGGGTGGAATTGAAGGACGGCAACGTGAATGGCATCGCGCAGATGAAAGGCAAGACCATCGGCTATAGCAGCCCGAAGTCGATGACCGAAATGATCACGATCGTCGGACTCGATCGCGCGGGATTGAGCGGCCAGGTTCAGCGCAAGCCAGTGGGTGCATCCGGCACGATGATGATCGCGCTGCAGCAGCACGCCGTGGATGTCGCGTACATGACCGAACCCTCATTCAGCGCACGTAAGGACCAATTGAGGATCGCGTTCCGCTCGACCGACATCGTGCCCGCCGAGACGCAGACCGTGGGCGTCGTACGCACCGACTACCTGAAGGCGCATCCGGATACGGTGAAGGCGATCATCGATGCGCGCAGCAAAGGCGTGCGGTACATCATTGCGCATCGTGAGGAATCCGCACAAATTCTCGCGAAGGCTTACAAGATCGACCCTGCCGTCGCAAAATCCGCGATCGACAACTGCCTCGACACGGACCCGAGCTACTGGAGCACCGGCCGCTTCAACTACACGAGCATGGACGAAGTGGTCAAGGGTCTCGTGCTGATCAAGGCGATCGAGCCGGGTCCGTTCGACTGGAAGAAAATCGTCGATGAATCCATGCTGCCGGCAAGCGAGCGTACCAAGTGAGGTTGCCGATGAAACGCGTACCGCTGACGGTCGTGCCGGATCGCGCGCCAGATAGCACGCCCTGCGCGATCCATGCCGCCCTCACCGACGTCACTCGCATCTACGCCGGCCAGAAAGGCAAGCCGCCGTTTCATGCACTCGGACCCGTCAGCCTGAATCTCCAGGCGGGCGAGTTTTTTTCCGTGGTCGGCCCGTCCGGCTGCGGCAAGTCCACACTGCTCGACGTCATCGCGGGTCTTAATGCCGCGAGTTCCGGGACCGTCACGTTTGAAGGTGTGCCGGTGCGCGACAAAGTGCCGGAAGGGGTCGCCATAGTCTTCCAGGAGGACGCTACGTTTCCGTGGCTCGACGTCTACGACAACGCCGCGTTCGGCGCGCGCCGCGCCGGCGTGCCCGAGAACGAGATCCGCGAGCGGGTGGAGCATGCGCTCGCGTTCATGGGCCTCAAGGCGTTCACGCATTCGTATCCAGTGCAGCTCTCGGGCGGCATGCGCCAGCGCGTGTGCATCGCCCGCGCAATGGTCGTTCGTCCGCGCCTCATGCTGCTCGATGAACCCTTCGGCGCGCTCGACCAGCAAACGCGCCTGCTGATGGGTGAGGAGATGCTCAATCTGTGGCGCGAGACCGGTGCGACAGTGATGCTGATTACCCATTCCATCGATGAAGCCGTGCTGCTCTCCGACCGTATCGGTGTAATGTCGTCCTGTCCGGGCCGCTTCATCGAGACCATACATACTGGCTGGTCACGGCAGCGCGACAGCAACACCGCGCTCGACCCGCGCTTCGGCGAACTGACGGCGAAGGTCTGGAGCCTGCTACGAGGCGAAGCGCTCAAGGCGCTCGGTAACCAGTCATGAAGCTCGCCGCGCGGTGGCGTCTGGTGCTTGTCGTGGCCTTCGTCGGCGCGCTGGAAATCGCGAGCCGGCGCGCGTGGATCGATCCGGTCTCGTTCATTCCTCCCTCGAAAATGGCAGAAGGCGCGTGGGCGCTGCTGGCGTCAGGCGACTACACGAACGACATCCTGCAGACGCTCGCCAATGCGTCGCTCGCGGTACTGCTTGCGGTCGCGGGCGGCTTCGTTTTCGGCGTGTGCCTCTTCAAGCTGCCGCGCCTGCGCCGCGTGGTCGATCCGCTCCTGCTCTCGTATTACGCGGTGCCTATCTTCGTGGTGTATCCGGTGCTGATCGTCATCTTCGGCCTGAATCGCTGGCCGCTGGTCGCGATCGGCTTTCTGTTCGGCGTCGTCGCGATGGCGACCAACACGCTCAACGGACTCGAACGCGTTGCGCCTGTGTTGTTGCGCTCGGCACGTGCGATGCGCATGAGCACGATCGATGAAATCCGGCTGATCACGCTGCCCGCAAGCCTGCCGTACGTGTTCACGGGCGTCAAATTGGCGGTGGTGTATGCGTTCATCGCAGTGATCGCGGGCGAGTTCGTGCTGGCGGGTTCAGGCTTCGGATTCCGGATCGCGTATGCGTATAACAACTTCGACAACCCGACGATGTACGGCCTCATGCTTTTGCTGCTCGTATTCGTGGGCACGCTGAACATGCTGCTGCACATGGCCGAGGAACGTCTCTACAGCCGCACCCGGAGGGCGTCCGCATGAGCACCTTGCTAACGTCGACACTTAAGCCGGCGCATCAGCACCGCAAGTGGAGCGATGGCGCGCTACTCGTCGTTGCGCTCCTCGCGCTTTGGCAGGTGGCAAGCTCGCTGCTCGGCGCCGAGGTGCTGCCCGGTCCGTGGCTCACGTTCCTCAAGCTCAAGTCGATCATGAGCGACGACGACTTTCCGGAGAACCTGCGCGTGACGGCGGTCGCGTTCGCGCTGGGCTTCGCGATATCGTGCATGGGCGGCGTGTGTCTTGGCCTGGTGCTCGGCGCGCAGCGCCTGGCAGGCGACATCGTCGAGCCGATCCTGATGGCGTTCTATGCCATTCCGAAGATCACGCTCTACCCCGTCGTACTGCTGATGTTCGGACTCGGGCTTTATGCAAAGGTCACCTTCGGTGTGATCCACGGCATCATCCCGATCACCATTTTCACAATGAACGCCGTGCGCAACATGCGTCCCGTGTTCGCACGCACGGCACGCGCGTGCCGGTTGAGTCCGGTGTCGTATGCGCGTCACGTATTGCTCCCGGCCGCCGTGCCCGAAGTGCTGGCGGGCTTGCGTATCGGCTTTTCGCTGACCCTGCTCGGCACGCTGATAGGCGAGATGTTCGCGTCGCAAAGCGGTATCGGACACATGCTGATGATTGCCATGAGCCGCAACGATTCACAGACCATCATGGCGCTCGCGAGTCTTCTTTTCATCTTCGCGACTGTAGTGAATCTCGCGATGCTGAAGTGGCATCAACGCCTGATCAAAGCGCCTTGACCGACACGTTCATCCCGGAGAACGACCATGACTGAGACATCGACTGACCCAACGACCGCCGCGCACATTAAAGTGTTCTGGCAACCGGGGTGCTCGTCGTGCTTGCGCACGAAAGAATTTCTGACGGAACAGGGTATAGAGTTTGAATCACTGGACGTTCATAACGATCCCGCCGCACGTGCTCAACTGACAGAACTTGGCGCGCGCAGCGTGCCGGTGGTATCGATCGGCAAGCGTTATACGTTCTGCCAATCGATCCACGACGTCATCAAGTTCCTTGATCTGAAAACCCGCGTGATGGAACCGCTTCCGCCCGCGCAACTCGTGGCAAAGCTCGACTTGGTGATGAGCGCGACCGCACGCTACGTGCGTCAGTTCGCGCCCGGGCAACTCAAGATGGTTTTTCGCAACCGCAACCGGACGCCGGCGGGACTCGCGTTTCACGTGTTCCGCGTCGCCGAAATGGGCATGGAGGCCGCGCAAGGTATTGCGTTGCGCTTCGAATCATTTGATGAACTTCCGCCCAATGAGTGGAGCGGCGAGGACATCGCCAAGTGGGGCGAAGATGTGCATGCGCGGTTCCTGGCATGGTGGGAAACGCAGAAGAATGCGAGCATGGACTTCAAGGTGCAAACCTACTATGGCGTCCGGCCATTCCACGAAATCCTCGAACGCACCGCATGGCATGCCGCCCAGCACACCCGGCAGATCATGTTGATGCTGGAGAGCGACGGTATCAAGCCGGTCGAGCCGGTGACGGCGGCCGATCTGGAAGGGTTGCCTCTGCCGCACGAGGTGTGGGACCGGTGAAATAGAGCCGGTTCCGAGACCTCACATGGACGCCAGCAGGCTTTTCATCGAAAGAGTTTTTCTAACTCGGACGAGCAATTAATCTGCTTTGTCTTTGCGCTTCACTATAGTTATTCTTACGTCCATCTGTGTTGAGATGGATCGGCTAAAGCTCGCCAATGAGCCGCCAATGAGCGGCCAGCATTCCTTCGTCCCGACCCCAAATCATCATCCCACCACCACATGAAGGTTCGCTAAATGGATACCGTCCCGCAGGCGCCGCTAATTCTGATAACGGGCGGAGGTCGCGGCGTAGGCGCGGCGACGGCGCGTCTTGCTGCCGCACAAGGCTACGATGTGGCAATAAGCTTCGTCTCCAACGAATCTGCCGCCCTAGCGGTGGCGGCTGATGTAGAAGCCGTGGGGCGCCGGGCCTTACCCGTGCGCGCGGATAGCGCGGATCCAGAGCAGATCGCTCAGCTGTTCGCCGCGATCGACCGGGAGTTCGGCCGGATCGATGTACTGGTGAATAACGCCGCGATCATTGCGCCGCAGTCCCGGCTGGAGGATCTCGAATTCGAGCGGATGCGGCGTATCTTCGCGGTCAACTCGATCGGCCCTATCCTCTGTGCACAGCAAGCAGTGAAGCGGATGTCGTATCGTCACAATGGGCGGGGCGGCGCCGTGATCAACATCTCATCGGCATCGGCCCGGCTCGGCAGTCCAAACGAATATGTCGACTATGCTGCGTCGAAGGGCGCCGTCGAGACATTCACTATCGGTTTTGCCAAAGAAGTCGCGCGGGATGGGATACGCGTCAACTGCATTCGCCCTGGGCACATCTACACTGACATGCATGCTAGCGGCGGAGAGCCGGGACGGGTGGATCGCGTCAAAGACTCGATCCCCATGGGAAGAGGCGGTCAGCCTGAAGAGGTTGCGCGGGCGATCCTATGGCTAGCAAGCGCCGAGGCTTCCTTCATCACCGGCACATTCCTCGATGTCACTGGCGGCAAGTGAGCAACAGGGTGCGGCGATGGAGGCGGTGCGCCGCGAGAACGGCATTGGACGCGTCGCCTCTGCAAGGCGGCCGAACAAGTTCAGGCCGGAAGTCTGACGATCGTGCTCCCGCCATCATCGAGGAGTAGATCGTCAGCGCCAGGTGGTCTTTTGAACAACGGCTTGCCGGCCTTCGCGGCCCATACCCTGTCGCCAACGTCTTCACTGATATTGAAAGTCAGTGCACGGCTTTTGACGCACCGGTGCTTTCCGTTATTACCAACTTTACGGCTTACTCACGAAATTCCTTCTTGCGCGCAGTCTTGAGAATTCGGTCTATCAATGCCTCCCACTCATCAATTAGCGAGGGCGTAAGCAATCGGCATCCAGGCAATAACCTCGATCGCAATGAAATACAGCTGTCTTATGCTATTAGACTTTGACGCTTAATCATCAGACCTTCAGGCCACCACTAGATTAGAATAGGGTAACGCTCCATTTTCGTGGCCGCTTCAAGAAACGATTTAAGGTCTAATGCCGTCGCATTTCCCCCGATCAAGCTGTGTCGGATTGCCGCATCATGGTGCCGTACATTAAAAAATCCTGAGGAAGAACCGAATGTCAGCAAACAGTGCGCGACTTCTTTTAGTAGATGACGATCCGTCGACCATTCGAATCATGGGCCAAATGCTTGACGCGTACCCCGATCAACGGTTCGCCACCTCAGGCGAAGCTGCCATTGTGCTTGCGAAGGATGCTCCCCCTGACCTTATTCTCCTTGATGCCGATATGCCGGGCATGACCGGATTTGACGTATGCGAGGTCCTTAAGGGCGACGCAAGTCTGGCACACGTCCCGATCATTTTCGTGACGAGCCACGACGCGCCCGCACTGGAAGTCGATGCGTTGAGACTAGGTGCAGCGGATTACGTCACGAAACCGCTCATCGCAGCACAACTCAAGGCTCGCGTGCGCGCCCAACTCCGCGTGAGACAGATCGTGAAGGATATTGATCGGGACTGTCGAGCCGGCAAGTTACGAACATGGCCGGTGACTCCGGCAAAGCCTAACCTGCTGATTATCGCGGACGATCTTTCCGGTATCCAACTCTTGCGGCGAACACTGGAAAATACAGGCACCTTACATTTTGCGGGCACCTCCGAAGAAGCATTGCGACTAGCGCGTAGTTACGCGCCTACCCTCATTCTTCTCGACACACATACCTCACACAACGACGGCTTTGAAATTTGCGCCGCACTGAAAGCCGAGGTGGCGCTCGAACATGTGCCGATTGTTTATATCGCACCGGCGGCCGACGTCGACGCTGAACAGCAAGCCCTCGACCTGGGCGCCGCCGATGTCATCACCAAACCATTCAAGTCTGTCGTCTTGCAAGCCCGGATTCAAAGCATCATCGACACGGTGCGACGCATCGAAGCAGAGATTCACGCAATTGTCCAATATTGGCAGACAGTGGACACTCATTCGCTTCAAACAACGGAACGCGAGGGTAAACATCCGTTATGACAGTTGGACTAGCATCGCGTCATTGACGCGCGGGCCATTGGCCGGCATGAAAACGTGCCTGACTCATCAGGACGCCGCCAACGCACAAACGCGCGCACGGCCCGTGCGCTTCGCTTCATAGAGTTGCTGATCAGCGGCCTTCAACAATAATTCGGGAGTAACCGAGGGCGTCGGTACCATTGAAGCGACACCTAGGGAGATGGTCACAATCTGATCAACGTTGGAGCCAAGATGCTCCACTCTCAATTCGCTCACGCGCGTTTGCATTCTTTGCGCCATTGCGCTCGCTCCTGAGAGTTTGGTCTTTGGCAAAAGGCAGGCAAACTCTTCCCCCCCGTACCTGGCCAGCTTGTCATATGGACGTCGAAGCGTTTCAAATAGAGCCATTGCGACGAGCTTCAGGCAATTGTCACCCGCTTGATGACCATAGCGATCGTTATAGAGCTTGAAATAGTCGATATCGATCAAAATCAGTGAAAGAGGGGCGCTCTCTCTGAGGCACTGGCGCCAGTCAGTCTGCACATCCTCGTCAAATTTGCGGCGGTTCGCAACACCCGTCAACCCGTCAAGCAAGGCGCTTGCGCGCAGCAAATCACCCTGTAGCTTCAAGGTCAAGTGGGTGCGCACCCGCGCGCGCACGATGACCGGGTTGATGGGTTTCGTAATGAAGTCGACCGCACCCAACCCCAAGGCGATGACTTCATCCGCTTCCTGATTCTGCGAGGTCACGAAGATGATTGGAATGGCGCTGGTCAGTGAGTCGGCCTTGAGACGGCGGCAGACTTCATGACCATCGATATCATCCATCACAACGTCCAGAAGAATGAGATCGGGCAACTCAGCGCGACAGATTTGTATAGTTTGCGCTCCGCTCGTTGCCATGAACACGTCACACTGGTCGCGGAAAAGCTCGAATAGAACACGAATGTTCGTCGGCTGATCGTCGGCAATCAGGATCTTGGGACGGCGATTCGTATGAAGTAACCAGCTTTCCAGAATATGCTCCATGTATCACGATCGCTCCAACATGTCGCGTGCGCTGAGCGCCGCGACCGCGAAATCCAATTCCCTTACCTTCACCAGGAAATGATCGAATTGAACCCGTTGCTCCGAACCGGTGTGAGCAACCAGCGCCTCGGCAAGCGCAATGGCCTGCAGATTCGACGACTCAAGAAATGCCACTATCTCGTTCAGGCGCAGCTTCCATTCCGCCAACGGCAATGCAACGTCGACTGCGGGTGTCTCGATTGTGTCATCGTCAAATTCATGTGCCAATGCAGCGACACTGTGTTGCAGGAGACTTCTTAGATCGGCAACGCCCTCGTCAGTGATGACAACGTTCGTTGCTGAGGCAACGGCGTGGCGCAGATCATATTCAAGCTGGCCGGCTCGCGCGGAAAGAGCGCGCGCCCCCACTGTTCCTGCGGTCCCTTTAATCGCATGCAGCACCGAGGCAGCACCCAGCGGCTCGCCATGCCTGATTTGCTGGCTAAGCAACAAGAGTTGCTTTTCAGTCTGGGACCCAAAATTACTCAAGACGCTGTTGATCAGTGCAATATTGCCACCAAAACGCGCGACGATCGACGCTTTCATTTCGACCAGAGGCTCGGCAATAAGTACCTCGCCGAACTGCGCTTGATCGGGTGCGAACGCGAGCGGGACTTTTCCTCCGTCAATTTGAGCGTGCAGCACCGACACCAGTAGTTCGACATCAATGGGTTTTCCCACATGATCGTTCATACCGGCGTTAAGACACGCTTGCCGATCGGCATTCGATGCATTCGCCGTCATCGCGATAATGGGCAGCGCCGCACAGCGAGGATTCGCGCGAATGCGCCGTGTCGCTTCGAACCCGTCGATATCCGGCATCTGGATATCCATCAAGACTGCATCGAACGCAATGCCTGTCGCCGTCGCCCTTCTCACGCCTTCAATTCCACCCTCGGCCAATTGCACTTGAGCGCCTTCCGCCCTTAGCACGCCCTCAGCAACCTGACGGTTCAAGGCGTTGTCTTCCACCACGAGCAGATTAAGCCCGGCAAGGCGAGCAGCAGGTTTGGAAGCCGGCTCCTGAACCTCGGGCTGGTGCGTACCCGCGGGATTCGGGGTACTGCTCAGCGCACGCAGTACAACGTCGCTTAGTTGCCTCGGCGTGATCGGTTTGGTCAGGAAGCCTGCGAACGGCGCCTCGCCACTTTCGCGCGCCTCAGCCAACACTTCGCGCCCATAGGCGGTGACCATGACGACCACGGGAAGAGGCAGGCCGTCTTTCGCCCCGCGAATGAGCTTTGCCGCGTTCAATCCATCCAGGTCCGGCATGCGCCAATCCATCAATACGACGTCGTAAGGTTCGCCGGCCTGCACCGACTCGCTGATCTTCCTGACAGCGTCGATACCACCGCAAACAAGATCCGCCCGCCATCCAAGCGCCGCGACCGTTCGGACCAGCAGTTCTCCTGCCATCTGATTGTCATCCGCTACCAGCAACCGCAAAGGCCGGTCGATGACAGGTGCATCGGCGGGCGATTTTGCGCCATCGACACCGAGTGTGATGTCGAACCAGAACCGGCTGCCAACGCCTACTTCGCTTTCAACCTGAAGGTCACCGCCCATCAATCCGACCAGGCGCTTGCAGATGACCAATCCCAGGCCCGATCCGCCGAAACGGCGTGTCGTCGATGTCTCGGCCTGATTGAAACCTTCGAAAATACGTCCGGTCTGCTCTGCGCTAATGCCAATACCGCTATCGGTTACCGCAATCCGTACGCGTACTGTCGCATCCACACGTTCCAGTTGCTCGACGCTGACTATGACTTGTCCGGTCAAAGTGAATTTGAGGGCGTTGCCGGCCAGATTGATCAGGACCTGTTGCAGCCGAAGGCTGTCGCCGATCAACGAATCGGGAAGAGCCGAATCCAGGTCGAACAAAACCTCGACGCTCTTCTCGCCCTGATTGCCGGACAGGACCACGCCCAGGTCCTGCATCAGCGGTTCCAGCTCGAACGGATGTACGTCGAGCTGCAGCTTGCCCGCGTCGATCTTCGAGTAGTCGAGAATGTCGTTAAGCAGGCTAAGCAACGACTTCGCTGCTGTCTGCGCCTTGCTGACGTAGTCGCGCTGACGCAGATTGAGGTTGCTTAGTTGTACAAGATGCAGCATGCCCAATACGGCATTCATCGGGGTACGGATTTCGTGGCTCATGTTCGCGAGGAACGACGACTTCGCGGCACTCGCCGCGTCAGCCTGCTCCTTCGCCTCGCGCAAACGCAGTTCCAGTTGATGCTGGTCCGTAACGTCGCGATTGATCCCTGTCATCACGACAGGTGTGCCATTCGCGTCGCGCTCCACCCGGATGCGCGACTGGATGTAGCGGATCCGGCCGCCCGGAAGCGCGATTCGAAACAACGGGAGCTCGTCGCCATTGCCTTCGATCACGGCGTTGAGCGAATGCATCGTGGCATCGACGTCCGCCGCGTGAACGCGCGTGCGCCAGTGATCGAAGTTCAAACCGTTGCCAAGTAACGTCTTCGGTTGTTCGTAGATCTCGAACATGCGCGCGTTCCAGCTAAGCGCGTTGTCGGCCAGGTTCCAGGACCAGATTCCAAGCTCTGCTGTTTGCGCTGCAAGTAACAACTGGTCCCGCGCGGCCGCCAGCTGGGTGCGTTGCACGTGCTGTTCAGTGAGATCCGTGATGACGCAGACGAAACAAAGCTCGCCGGCGACGAGCATTGGGGCAGTGGAAACGTGCGCGGGAAAGACCGAGCCGTCCTTGCGCAGTCCCGCTAATTCCCGGCCACTGCCGATTTCCGTCCGGCTGCGTTGTGCGAACTGAGCGACATAATCGTTGTAGGCATCGACAAAGTTATCGGGAACGAGCGTCCTGATGTTTCGTCCGATTAGCTCCTGCGATGCGTAGCCAAAGGTCTTTTCACCGGCAGGATTCAACGAGCGCACGACGCCCACGTTATTGATGGTGATAATCGGGTTGATCGCTGTATCAAGAATGGCGCGCGTCATGTCGAGGCTTGCAGCAAGCCTCTCTTCCGCCGCAGTTCTTAACCCGATGAGCCGGATGAGACGAAAGCCGAACAGCGCCAGCGCGATAACCAGCGCCCCTACGCCGGCCGAATGCCAAAGCGTATCGGACCACCAGGCCGCCAATATTTCTTGCTGCGACAAAGCTGCGGCGACGAACAGCGGATAGTCCTGCAAGCTTCGAAAGCTATTCAGCCGTTCAACGCCGTCTTGCGATGACTTCGTCAGGAACGTTCCCGACTTGGTCTGCTGGTGGGCGCGAAAAAGAACCGTATCAGATACGTCCACGCCCTGAAAACGGCTCTCGAACGGTCTGCGTACGATCATGTGCCCGTTATCGAGGATCAGCGCCGCCGCGCCCGCATGCCCAATATCCAGGCTGTTGTAAAACCGCAAGAAGAAATCGATGTCGATTGTCGCCACTACGACGCCAGCGAAACTTCCGTTCGCGTCAACGATTCTTCGTGACACCGGAACGACCCACTTCCCGGTCGACCGGCTGAGCAGCGGCACACCCACGCGGGCACCGCGATCCGGGTGGCTTCGATGAAAGACAAAATAGTCCCTGTCTGCGTTGTTGGAGCTGCGCAGTGTCCCAGGCTCCGAGCTCACGATCATCTGACCGGTTCGATCAAAAACAAACAGGCCGTTGAGTTGTGGAAGCTCGTGTAATCGAGAAGAGAATAATTGGTGGAGCCGTTCCAGGGCAACAGGGTTGGTGCCGTCGTGTTCAACCCGCTCGGCGATGCCCATTGATGCTGTGTCAGACTCTTTGATCGTGTCGTTCGCGTGTTGCGCCATCGCGCGGGCGAGATTCGCGGTGGCCGACGTCATTTCCTTCAGCTGCACCTGTCGGGCAGCAAAGCTGCGCCAGATGTCCGTGCCCACAAGCAAGGCGCAGACTACGACAATGAATGCAGTCATCCGGAACGTGAGCGAATGCTGTTTTGCCACTGTGCGACCTCAAAGTATGCAAGCTGTTTCAAGACTGGTATAGGACTTTACGGCAAGAGCGGATCGCACTTTAGAAAATAGCCGAATCTGATGGTTTGAGAGGTGCGAGCTATTTGTAAAGCTGAGAGACTATAAATTAAGTTTCCGTTGTCAGGTCTTGCAAGACAAGCCTACCGAGCACGATTTAACGGTCGGTGCGGCGGCAAGGGAGATGGAAATGAAACGTTTAATGACTATGACCTGCGCAGCATTTTCTTTAGTAACTTTCGCTCACGCCCAGAGCCCTGATGACTACGACGAGGGAATCGCGGCAGGACAGTTGGGCACTGCTTTGTATAACCTGGCGAACCCCGACAGGGCGTTACCGATGCCCGCAGCCGACGTATCGCAAGATTCCAGAGGTTTGCAACGAGCAGCATCAACACCAAATTCAACGGGGTCCGGCATCAACCCGGTCGCGGACACCGATCGAAAAAAGAGTAAGCCATACGCGCAATGATTCCCCATGAAGGCGGCGTCCCCGCGTGCCCGTTAATATTACAAAGCACGCAGTCACACGCTCAAGTGCCGGGGTAGCGCGGCTCCAACAGCCTTTCGCCGGGACTGTCGCGTCTTGACTCTCTGTCGCTTGACCCTTCCCCCCGGCGATTCGATTCAAGCAAAGTCGCGCCTAACCCGTCGGCGCCCAAGGGTTCCGGGCGGCCTCAGTTGCTTCCCACTCCTACCCTGAAAACACCCACCGCTTCGCGCAAGCTTTTGGCCTGATCGGCCATTGCTTGCGCTGCCGCCGTTGCTTGTTCGACCAACGCAGCGTTTTGTTGCGTCACTTCGTCCATCTGACCAACAGCGACGCTGACTTGCTCGATGCCGGTGCTTTGCTCTGACGAAGCGGCCGAGATCTCGCCCATGATGTCGGTCACCTGTTTAACCGAGCTCAACAATTCGTTCATGCTCTTGCCGGCTTCGGCAACCAGGCCCGAACCCGTATCAACGTGATCGAGCGACTCACCAATCTGATCCTTCACTTGCTTGGCTGCGCTCGCGCAGCGTTGGGCGAGCGTACGCACTTCTGCGGCGACAACAGCGAAACCGCGCCCTTGCTCACCTGCGCGTGCAGCTTCAACGGCCGCGTTCAGCGCAAGGATATTGGTTTGAAACGCAATGCCCTCGATCAGATTGATGATCTCACCCACTTTCGAGGCGCTAGCGGATATATCACGCATCTTTGTCACTACGCGCTCAACCACTTGCCCGCCTGCAGTCGCAGCGTCCGATGCAGTCTGGGCAAGCATGTTTGCCTGTTTCGCATTGTCGGTATTCTGCTTCACCGTGGACGTCAGCTCTTCCATGCTCGCTGCGGTCTGTTCAAGCGAAGCCGCTTGTTCCTCCGTGCGTTGCGACAGGTCGACGTTACCCTGCGCCATTTCATTGGCCGCGACCGCGATCGAATCGGCTGATGTCTTGATCCCCGCGACGATGCTGCTCAGTTGTGCGCGCATTGCCTCGAGCGACGCCATCAAACTCCCGCTTGCGCCGCGCGCGATCACAACCGGCACGGCGAGGTTTCCATCCGCGATCTCGCTGGCTACGCGTTGCGCTTCGCTTGGCTCCGCACCGAGTTGCTTCAGGATGCTGCGCGTGATCAGCAACGCGCCTATCACGCCGACGATCAGCGCTGCGAACGCGGCGCCAATCATCGCGACTCTAAGCTGCGCATAGCTGCTCTCGGCCCGGTTTGCCTTGTCATGCATCGTCGTTTTTTCAAGCTCGATCAGCGATCGTAGCGTGCCTCGCCATTGAGTTTGTTTCGGAACGACATCCTGCAATAAAGCCTTGCCGGCCGAGGCTTTATCATTTGAAAGAATGAGCTGAACAACGTTGGCCATAAGCGGTCGCGTGGAAGCTTCATCCGTTATCAGCTTCGCAAGCAGTGTTTGCTCCGTGTTCGTTATTGCCCCGCTCGACACGAAGATGTCATTCAAGGCTCGCGATGCATCCGCATAGATCCCTTCTTCGTGCTTTATTTTTTCCACATTGGCCTTCACGTCGGCCTCGTTGTCGACCAGCATCATGTCGCGGACAGCGATGGAACGTTGGTCGAGGGAAGAGCGCATCGTCTGGGCAAGCGTCATCTCTTCCGTGCTGCGCTCGACAATACTCGTCAGTGCCTCGTTGATTTTCGACATGCCGAACAGGCCGACAATAGACACAACGCCGAGAAGAACGAGTAACGCACCGAAGGCGACCGACAGGCGGGTCACAACTTTGAACTGGCTCATCAAGATGACCTTGTAGATTGAATTTAAAACACGCGATATACGCTTTAGCGGACCATGCGGCGATATGACATTCTTTCAACTTGCTGTCTTTCAAATCCCTTAAAACAGTGCCGTGCAGACGTGCTTGCGCCAGCCTCTGGCGTCATATCGGCGACTTTTCGAGGGCTCACGTTGCAATGGAAAATGCGTTCGCGTGCGAATTGCGGTGCAAATTCGAGAATGGGCAGCCGGGCTTTAGAGCAATCGTCAAAGCCTCTGCCTGGGTGATACAGCATGCCAGCCGTCCGCTAGAGTGCTTGCTACGTGACGGTTGGCAGAAAAGCGCAAACTTCCCCTTTTTATCGGCGGATTGCGGCCGATCTTTAGCCGTCAACGCGCGTTACCGACTCAATTGATAACGCCAGCAACCGGGGACCCACGGAGATGTGCCAGGTAGTCGCGATACCGGTATAGCCAGCGGACTGGCTGCGCAACGACTCACGCCGTAGGATCCGGATTGAAGCAAGCTCGCTTCCCCACTTTGCGCCAGGCAGTTGCTCCGGCCCTCAAGAGGTCGCCGGGCAATCCTCAACCGCCCACGCCGACCCGGACAGAATGATGGACAAACAAACGGCAAGCGCAAGTTACAACACTCCTCCGGAAGCGGAGGAGTTCACCCACTGGCGGCGCAATCTCATCGTCTGCGTATTTGGTTCGTTCACGACCATTGTGGCCATGACGCTCATGTTGCCGTTCCTGCCGCTTTACGTGGAACAGTTAGGCGTCAAGGATCACGCCGCGATCGTCCAGTGGTCCGGCGTCGCTTACGGTGCAACTTTTTTCACTGCCGCACTGACCGCGCCGCTTTGGGGACGGCTTGCCGACCTCTACGGCCGCAAGCCGATGCTGATCCGCGCCAGCCTTGGCATGGCCATCATCATGTCCCTGATGGGGATGGCGCATAACGTCTGGCAACTCGTCGGCCTCAGGCTGCTCGCAGGCTTGCTTGGCGGCTTTGCGTCGGGCTCCACCGTGCTGGTCGCCACGCAGACGCCGAAAGACCGATGCGGCTGGGCACTCGGTGTCCTGTCTTCCGGCATCATGGCCGGTAACCTGGTCGGCCCGATCATTGGTGGGTCACTGCCACCACTGATCGGAATACGATTGACCTTTCTCGCCTCGGGGGCCCTTATTTTCATTACGTTCCTCGCGACCGTATTCTTCGTCAAGAACGAGCGTCACCCGGGCTTGAACAAGAAGGGGAAGCGGCGTGGGAGTTGGGCTGAGATC